>Ga0335070_10001958_pt1 | contig 23916 bp, 27 predicted proteins | sample Lox_Sample_13_FD_206722 | JGI IMG/M metagenome (GOLD analysis project Ga0335070, IMG submission 206722) | Soil microbial communities from Loxahatchee National Wildlife Refuge, Florida, United States - Lox_Sample_1.3 | ecosystem: Environmental > Terrestrial > Soil > Wetlands | place: USA...
CACCCCTTCTTCACCAAGTCCGGCAATGGAATGCCGGCCACGGTCGAGTAGCGGACCAGCGGCACCATGGTGTCGCCATGCCCGCCCAGCACGAAGGCGGTGACGTCCTCGACCGAGACGCCGAGCGCCTCGGCGAGGAAGCAACGGAAGCGCGCGCTGTCGAGCACGCCCGCCATCCCGACCACGCGTTCGGCCGGCAGGCCGCTTTCCTCGCGCATCACCCAGACCATCACGTCGAGCGGGTTGGTGATGACGATGACGAATGCCTTGGGGCAATGCTTCTTGATCGCCTTGCCGACGGTGGCGACGACCTTGCCATTGATGCCGAGGAGATCGTCGCGGCTCATGCCGGGCTTGCGCGGCACGCCGGCGGTGACGATCACCACATCGGCGCCCTTGATCGCTGCATAATCGTTGGCGCCGACGAAGGCGGCGTCGAAGCCCTCGATCGGGCTGCTCTGCGCGATGTCGAGCGACTTGCCCTGCGGAACGCCTTCGACGATGTCGAACATCACCACGTCGCCGAGCTGCTTCAGCCCAGCCAGAAGCGCGAGAGTTCCGCCGATATTGCCTGCACCCACAAGCGCGATTTTTTTGCGCGCCATTCTCATTCCCTTGTTAGGCCGCGACCCCCGAAAATTTCCCACCTGGGCGTCGCTCGCCTGATCTCCGAATCAGGCCTGGGCATATCACTAGACCTAGTGTCAATACCCTCTTTTAACCTCAAGAGCAAGTGTATTGAACAAAAATTTCAACAGTCAGGTCAGGTGATGCCGTTCGCGATAGTCGTCGGACTGCATTTCGACCAGCCGGGAGTGGGTGCGCCGATACTCGAATTCGATGTCGTCGCAGGCCGCCAATTCCTCGATCGGCGCTTCCGCCGTCATCGCCAGCAGCGAGCGATGCTCATAGAGCTCGTCGACCAGCGTGCTGAATCGTTTGCCCTCGTTTCGGCGTTCCGGCGTGAAGCGCGGCACGCCTTCCAGGAGCAAGGTGTGGAAGTGCGTGGCCAGTGTCAGATAGTCGGCCGCACCCAACGGACGCCCGCAGAGATCGTCGAACGACATGAAGGCCGTTCCTTTGGCGGCGCGCATTATTTTGAATTCGCGGCCCTGGACGGTGAAGGTCGCGGGTGCGCCTTTGGCGCCGTCGGTGAGCAGCGACCAGATCTCCTCCAGCTGCGCGCTCGCGAGCTCGCCCAAGGGATGGAAATAGAGCGGCCGCCCTTTCATCCGCAGCAGCCGGTAGTCCATCGGACCGTCGAGCTCGACCAGGTCGAGCTGCTCGGTGATGAGCGCGATGAAAGGCAGGAAGCGTTCGCGCTGGAGCCCGCCGCGATAGAGGTCGGCGGGGGCGGTGTTCGAGGTCGCCACCACCACGACGCCGCGCTGGAACAGGGCCTCGAACAGCCGGCCCAGCAGCATCGCGTCGGCGATGTTGGTGACCTGGAACTCGTCGAAGCAGAGCAGCCAATTGGTTTGCGCGACTCGGTCGGCCAGGGACGGGATCGGGTCGCCCTCGTTCGCCTGGCGCCACTCATGCATCGACTGATGAACCTCGAGCATGAACTCGTGGAAATGGACGCGGCGCTTCGCCTCGACCGGTGCGGCGGCGAAAAACAGGTCCATCAGCATGGATTTGCCGCGACCGACCGGTCCGAAGATATAGAGACCCTGCGGCGCCGGTTCCTGGGCGCGGCGCACCAGCCCCAGCCGCTCGCGCCAGCTCTTCGATCCGCCGTTCGGCTTGAAATGCAAAATCGCGTGATAGAGGAGCTGCAGCTTCTCGGCCGCCATCGCCTGCACCGGATCGGCGGCGATGGCGCCGGACGCGACCAGGGCGCGGTACCGGGTCAGGGGCCCCTGTCCCTCGCCGCCACCGAAATCGGACCCTGGTTCCGGGCGCCGCGATAGGCCGGCTGCGTCCGTCATCGGCCTCCCGACACATCGAGAATGGCCCCGGTCACGTAACTCGCATGGGGCGACAGCAGGAAGATGATGGTCTTGGCCACCTCGAGCGCCGTGCCGATGCGCCCCAGCGGAACGCCGCCGACGAAGCGCTTGAGCCGGCCGGGATCGCCGACGGAAGCGTGGATCTCGGTCAGGATCAGCCCGGGCGCCACGGCGTTGACGCGGATGCCTTCGGCCCCGACCTCGCGCGCCAGACCGATCGTCATGCTGTCGATGGCGCCCTTCGAAGCCGCGTAATGGACGAACTCGCCGGGGCTGCCGAGGGTCGAGGCGCGCGAGGAGACATTGACGATCGAGCCGCCGGCACCGCCGTTCTTGGTCGACATGCGCTTGACCGCCTCGCGCGCGCAAAAGAAGGCGCCCATCACGTTGAGGCGCATGACGGCTTCCAGCGTCTCGGCGGTCAGGTTCTCGACCCGGCCACGGGCGCCGATGATGCCGGCATTGTTGACCAGCCCGTAGATCGGGCCGAACTGCGCCTCGGTCTCCTCGAACAGGCTGATCGCCTGATCCTCCTGGGAGACATCCGCCTGGATCGCGATCGCCTGGCCACCCGCCTTCTCGATCGCCTGCACGGTCCGCGCCGCGGCCTTGGCGTCGCTGTTGTAATTGACCGCCACGCGATAGCCCTGCGCGGCGGCCAGCCTTGCGGTGGCGGCGCCGATGCCGCGGCTGCCGCCGGTGACCAGCAGAACCGGCCCCTTGCCTGTCTTGTTCCGAGTCGCCATCGCGCCCAATCTATCGTAACCGGCGGGAACCGGAAGTCCGGCGTGATCCGTCGGACGGTCTTCGGAGCCTTATCGGTAATCTCAGGAGGCAAAGAATGAATGAAGATATCTTCAACATGTCCTTGCGGAAATTCCTGAAGCAGGTCGGCGTCACCTCGCAGCGCGCCATCGAGATTGCGGTCCGGGACGCGGCGGCGAAGGGCCGGATCAAGGGCAACGGCCCGCTCAAGGCGCGAATGACGCTGACCATCGATTCGATCGGGCTTCAGCACCAGGTCGAGGAAGCGATCGAGCTGGAATGAGCCTCACCCCAGTCCGCGAACCAGGGCGCTCACCAGATTGCGGGCGATGGTCCGGTTGGGATCGAGATTGGGATTGAAGATGGTGAGATTGAGCCCGACCGCGCGCCCGCTCCCGATCGCGGCCCGCAGGATCGCGACCAGCTCCTCGAAATCGAGACCGTCGCTCATCCGATAATCGACCGCCGGCATGACGGCATCGTCGAGCACGTCGACATCGAGATGAATCCAGAAGCCGCGCCGGTCGCCGCCCGAGAGCTGGCGCACGGAAGCGGCCGCAGCCGTCGCGACGCCCGCCTTGCGCACCGCCTGCAGGTCCAGGACCGTGATGTCCGTCTCGCGAACATCCTGGCTGCCATATTTGAGCGCGATCGCCGTGTCGCGATGGCCGAAGAGCACGATATCCTCGTCTCGGACGTAAGGACGGCGCCCCTCCAGATCGGTCACGATGCCGGGCCCGCGACCCGAGACCAGCCCCAGATCCATGTCCGCCGCCTCGCCGGTCAGCGAGGCTTCCGGCTGATAGAAATCGGCGTGACCGTCGAGAAACAGCAGGCCGTAACGCCCCTTTCGGCGCAGGCCCAGCATGCAGCCCAGAAGGATGCTGCAATCGCCCCCGAGCACGAGCGGGAACTCGCCCTGGTCGATGACGGCGCCCACGGCGTCCGCAAGTCGCGGCGAGTAGTCGGCGATCCCCCGCGGATTGAGCATCCGCGTGGCCTGGTCTCGCACCGGATCATAGTCCGGCGGCTCGATCCGCCCGGCATGACGGCCGCCCAGAGCCCGCGCGAGCCCCAGCTGCAGCAGAACCTCGGGCGTCCGCTCGACGCCGCTGGGCCAGAGCCCTAGCGGCGATGGCGCCTCGATGATGGCGTAGCGAGTCATGACGATCTCCTAGGGGCCCGCACCGGGATGAACTCTAACGGCTTGGGTCTGGGGCCGCCCAATCAACTCTGTGTGCCGCAAGCGCCACCGTTCCCAAAGCGATGGCGAACTGCCGCTCACGGATTGCGGCGGATCAGCTCGGCGACATAGACCTTCTGCGCATCGATGAGCTTGTCGAAGGCGCCTTCGCCAACGGGGCTGTAAAGATTGACACTGACGGGGATCGACCCCAGCATCGTGACAGCGCCGATGCCGGTTTGAGGAAAGCTTTTTCCGTCGATTTCCAGCACGCCCAGGAAGCCGACATAGAGTGCATTCTCGTCCCGATCGAGAATCCCCAAAAGCTGCGACCCCTTGATCCGCGCATCCTCGACCTTGCCATTCAGCTCGACCTCGATCCGCTGGATGTCAGCGTCGTTGAGCTGCGGTATCTGCGACGCCATGAGGTTCAGATATTCCTTGCGCGACAGAGGCAGTGGCTGCGGTGCACCAGGATAGCTGAGCGGCAGCATGATCTGCCCGAACTGGCTGAACGGAATGCCGCCCATTCGCCAGCGTGGAAACTCCTCGCAGCGGCCGAATTGCAGCACGACCTTGTTCAGGCCCTCTTGCGCGTCCTCGACGCGCTTCATGACGGCGGCGTCGAACTCGTTGTTGCGATCGTAGGCGCAAGCGCCCTCTGGCGGGGCGAGCGAGAGGCTCCTGCCAGCGACGTTGATGTCGTCCGCGCTGGCGACCGCCGAGAGGGCGAGAAAGGTCGCCGTCGCCAGGATCAGCGCGCGCAGATGCATGATGAGCCCTCTTCCAGCCGGGAAGCGACGCGGGCACCAGTCCGGACAACGCGGTCGATCGACGAGCCGGCAGCGCTAGCGGCGCGCCACCATCAGCTTCTTGATCTCGGCGATGGCCTTGGCCGGGTTCAAGCCCTTCGGGCAGGTCTTGGTGCAGTTCATGATGGTGTGGCAGCGATAGAGCCGGAACGGATCCTCGAGATTGTCGAGCCGCTCGCCGGTGTCCTCGTCGCGGCTGTCGGCGATCCAGCGATAGGCCTGCAGCAGGATGGCGGGGCCCAGATAGCGATCGCCGTTCCACCAATAGCTGGGGCAAGAGGTGGTGCAGCAGAAACAGAGGATGCACTCCCAGAGCCCGTCGAGCTTGGCGCGCTCCTCGGGGCTCTGTGGACGCTCGCGGCCGGGCGCCGGCGATTTGGTCTTGAGCCAGGGCTCGATCGAGGCGTATTGCGCATAAGCCCGGTTGAGGTCGGGGACCAGATCCTTGACCACCGTCATATGCGGCAGCGGGTAGATCTTCACCTCGCCCTTCACCTCGTCGATATATTTCGTGCAGGCGAGCGTGTTGGTGCCGTCGATGTTCATGGCGCAGCTGCCGCACACGCCTTCGCGGCAGGAGCGCCGGAAGGTCAAGGTCGCGTCCATCTCGTTCTTGATCTTGATGAGCGCGTCCAGAACCATGGGCCCGCATTTGTCGAGATCCACCTCATAGCTGTCGACCCGCGGCGTCTCGCCCGACTCCGGATTCCAGCGATAGATCTTGAAATTGCGGATGCGCTTCGCCCCGGACGGAGCCTTGTGGATCTCACCGGGCCGGATCTTGGAATTGGCGGGCAGGGCGAACTCGGCCATCGTCGTTCGAATCCTCTCTCGGGGTCAGGCTCGGGGAGACCGCCCGTCGCGACCCGGACTCGTCCCCCCGCGTTCTCGTCGGCAAGGCTACGCATTTTTCGGCGCGTTTCGAGGCCGAAGATTAACTAGCTGTTTTGGTTCGTTTTTGCCAGCCCGACCGGACGTTCCTTGCGCAATTCGAGATAGCCATAGCCGATCGCGAGGCCGGCCGCGATCCAGATCAGCTCGCGGGCGCGACGCGCCAATGCGACCGCCACCCCGACCGAGGGTTCGCCCGCGAAGGCGCCAAAGAGCAGCAGCAGCGCCCCTTCGGTCGCACCCAGGCTGCCTGGAATCAGCCCGGTTGCCTGGCGAACCAGCTGGACGATGGCCTCGATGATCAGGATCTCGTCCGCCGTCAACGGATATCCCAGCAAGGCCGAGATGATGAAGAGCTCGACTGCGCCCAGGAACCAGCCGAGAAGGGCCAAGCCCAAGGCGCCGCCAAAGCGCAGCGGCGCGAAGACATAAAGCCGCTGGATCTCGTCCTCCACCGCGCGGACCTCGTTCAAGACGCGCTCGAGTGCCGCCGTATAGCGATAGCGATGGAAGAAGGCCGCGAGCGTCGAAGCCACCCGGAGCCGCTGCACCAGGAAGAAGCCCAGAATCCCGCCGGCGAAGAGGAGCGACCCCACGCCGACCGCACCGACGAAACTACGCCCCAGCGCCGGCTCGCCCACCATCCGGATGTAACCGAGGCCGAGGAACGGCAGGAACGACAGCAGCAAGCAGGTTCGCGCGACCAGGAGCGAGGCGATCGTTTCGCGCGCATCGAGGCCGCGATGCTTGACCAGAATGAAGCCTTTTGCGGGTTCGCCGCCGAGGCCGCCCAAGGGCGTCACCAGATTGAGCATCTCGCCCACCAGGCGCACTTTCCACAGCCACAATCCCTCCCGGAGATTGAAGGGTAGTGCCGGCAGCACCGCCAACCAGCTCGCGACATCGGCGCTGAAGACCAGCGCGGCCGCGCCCAGCACGAGCAAGAAGCCCCAGCCGATCCGCGCCAGCAGGGCCAGCACCTGCCCGATATCGATGCTGGCCAGCACCAGAACCAGCAGACCGGCGCCGATCACGATCATGGCCAACCTGACCCATAACCGGGACGGGAGTCGCGTCGACATCGTCAAAGAGCGTTCGGAGATAGAGGCATGAAGGATACTTCCAGCCTCCCCCTCTCCTGTCCGCCGAAACCTCGGCGAAGGCGGACGCGGGAGGGGCGTGGGGTACCGACGCGATATGCAGCCGCGCATGCGGTACCCCCCTTCCTGACCTTGCCCCGCAAGGGCGGAAGGGATCGTGGAACGAGGGTGATGATCACTTGGAACGCAGAGTGCTCACGCCGCCAAGCGCAGCAGGCGTCGATGCATCCAGGCGAAATAGAGCGCGAAGATCGGCGTCACCGTCGCCGATACATAGAGGAGCTGCGGCCCCCATCCGAGCCAGACGAAGATCGGGATGAGGATTGTGGAATCCTCGGCGTCGAACCCGGCCACGCTGCGCAGCTCCGCCGCGCGCTGGCCCTTCTGGCCTTCCGCCCACATCACCACGCCGAGCACGAACACGACGGCAATGCCGGCCATGAGGCCCATCAGCACGGTCCAGCCGCCGAGGGCGCCGGCGCTGAGGCCGATACCGAGGCCGATGAAGATCGCCGCGGTGCAGACCGAGTCGGAGATGAGATCGAAGTAGTGCCCGAACTTGCTCATCTTTCCCGACAGCCGAGCCAGAATTCCATCGGCCCGATCGAGCAACATGGAAACGATGAACAACCCGCCGCCGATATCGAGCCAGACCGGACTGCCATCGGCATAGGCCGCGGCCGCACCCAACCCCGTGGCCAGCCTTAGGGTCGTGATGTGATTAGGGGATACAGCGGAACCCACCAATGGCTGGACCATGGGCTGAACTAGACGGTGAATCCATGTGTTGTGGCTCATCGATCCCGGACCCGTCGTAACATTCCTGACTTGTTCTGAGGCGCCACCCCTTGACGCCGCTCGTTTGTCAGGTTTTCGTAAGGAACCTGACCATGAACTGTAGGAAATCTAGTTGAAATTGGCCATAGACAAGCTCGATTCGCGGCAGGTCGAGCAGTTCAAAAAACGGGGATTTGCGGTTCTGCGCCGGGCCTTCGACGGCGAATCCGTGGCTCAGTTCGACGCCTGGGCCACCGATCTCGTGCAGCAGCCCGAGGTCTCGGGGCGCCACTGGGTCTATCGCGATCCGAGCCTGCTCGACCCCGCCCAGCGCATCGTCACCCGTATCGAGCGCATTTCGCCGTTCCATGAGGGCTTCGCTTCATTGACCCGCAAGCTCCAGCCGCTGGTCGAGCAGCTCCTGGGCGAGCCGGCCGTGCTCTTCAAGGAGAAGATCAATTTCAAGTTCCCCGGCGCCGACGGCTTCAAGCCGCACCAGGACGCGCAGGCCGGCTGGAACCGTTACGCGGATTTCTTCGTCTCGGCCCTGGTCTGCTTCGACGAGGCGACCGCCGAGAACGGCTGCCTGCAGATCGTCGAGAACTACGAGCATAAGGGCTTGGCGCGACTGTGGGAGCCTTTGACGGAAAGCGACCTCGCCGGCATGCGCTGGATCGATCTTCCGACCAAGCCCGGCGACATCATCTTCTTCGACAGCTACGTGCCGCACGCCTCGCAGCCCAACATGACGGATCGCATGCGCCGCATCTATTACGCGACCTACAATCGCGCCTCGGCGGGCGATCAGATGGAGCGCTATTACGCGGACAAGCATAAGAGCTTCCCGCCCGACATCGACCGCGATCCGACGAAGCGCTACGTGTTTCGCGTCTGAAGGCTAGCGCGAGAGCGGTGCTCAATCGTTGTGCAATGCCGGCTCGATGACTTCGTGGGCGCGCTGCAGATCTTCCGGCGTGTCGATCTCGATCCAGGCCATGCCCGTGATGTCCTCGCAGCCGACCCGATGAGCGGGGTCGGCGAAGAACACCTCGCGCATCGCCGGCTCGTAGGGCTCGGCCGCGCGGCCGTCCGCCATGAACCGTTCGGTCGCCGCCGCCAGCCTTCCCGCCATCAGCGGGTCCAGCCGCAGGAAGCCCGGCCATTCGCCCATCGCCTCGAAATCGCCGCTGACGATCTTGCCGAACTCGACCAGACGGCCGCCCCTCAGGCAAGCCTTGACCGGCTCGGGGCCCGGCTCCAGATCGCGATCGACCAGCAGGCAGTTCCGGTGCGGCGAATCGATCAGCCTGCGCAGTACCTCGCGGTCATAGAGCACATCCGCATCCATGAAGAGGATATCGGAGCCGCCGCGCAGCACGTCGCGCGCCGCCCATAGCGACACCACCGCCCCTTCGTCGAAGCGCGGATTATGGATCGTGTCGATCCAGGAGCGGGCGCCGATCGCAGCCAACTCGGCATGGATCTCCTCCGCTTTGAATCCCACCACGATCGTAAGCTTGTCGATGCCGAGGGATTCAAGGATCCGGATATGCCGGCGCAGCAACGTCTTGCCGCCGAACTCGAGCAGACATTTCGGGTGGCCCGCGCCGTTGGACAAACGGATGCCCCTGCCGGCCGCAAGCATGATCGCGTGCATGGCGGTCTAGCGGCCTCCACGGTCCGGGCAGGCGGGCACGGCGGGGCAACGATCGCTCAATAGACGCGCGCCTTCGGCGGGAAAGACTGCACGTCGTTCGAGAGCGGCTGCAGATGGACCGGGCGGTAGTCGATCCGCGGCTTTCCATCCTCGCCGCACCAGACGATCGTGTGCTTCAGCCAGTTCTTGTCGTCGCGCTCGGCATGGTCCTCGCGCGCATGGGCGCCGCGGCTCTCGGTGCGGTTGACCGCCGAGGCCATGGCGACCACCGCCTGGCTCAGCAGATTGTCGAGCTCCAGCGTCTCGACCAGGTCGCTGTTCCAGATCATCGAACGATCCGACACGCCGACGTCCGAACGCCGGCTCCAGCAGGATTCGAGCAGCTTCAAGCCCTCAGCCAGGACCTCGCCGGTGCGGAACACGGCGCAGTTCGATTGCATGATCTTCTGCATCTCGAGCCGGAGCGCGGCCGTGGGTGTGCCGCCCTTGGCATGGCGCCAGCGATCGAGCCGCGCCAGGGCCGCATCGCCGGCATCGGCCGGCAATGCCGCCACCGGCTCCTCGGGATCGAGCGTGGCGGCGCAGCGGTTGGCGGCCGCGCGGCCGAACACGACCAGATCGAGCAAAGAGTTCGAACCCAGGCGGTTCGCGCCATGCACCGAAACGCAAGCCGCCTCGCCGATCGCCATCAGACCCGGGACCACGGAATCGGGGTTGCCGCCTTTCAGCGTCACGGCCTCGCCGTGATAGTTGGTCGGGATGCCGCCCATGTTGTAGTGGCAGGTCGGCAGCACCGGGATCGGCTCGCGCGTCACATCGACGCCGGCAAAGATCCGCGCCGTCTCGGCGATGCCCGGCAGGCGCTCATGGATGATCTTCGGATCGAGATGCTCGATATGAAGATGGATATGGTCCTTATGCTCGCCGACCCCGCGCCCTTCGCGGATCTCCATGGTCATGGCCCGGCTGACGACGTCGCGCGAGGCGAGGTCCTTGGCCGAAGGGGCGTAGCGCTCCATGAAGCGCTCGCCCTGCGAGTTGGTCAGATAGCCGCCCTCGCCGCGCACGCCCTCGGTAATGAGGCAGCCGGCGCCATAGATGCCGGTCGGGTGGAACTGGATGAACTCCATGTCCTGCAGCGGCAGTCCGGCGCGCAACACCATGGCATTGCCGTCGCCGGTGCAGGTATGGGCCGAGGTGCAGGAGAAGAATGTGCGGCCGTAGCCGCCCGTGGCCAATACGACGGATTTGGCGGCGAAGCGATGGATCGAGCCGTCATCGAGGTTCCAGGCCATCACGCCGCGGCAGCTGCCGTCCTGGTCCATGATCAGGTCGAGTGCGATATATTCGATGAAGAACTCGACCGAATGCTTCAGCGCCTGCTGGTAGAGCGTATGCAGAATGGCGTGACCGGTGCGATCGGCGGCGGCGCAGGTGCGCTGCGCGATGCCCTTCCCGAAATGGGTGGTCATGCCGCCGAAGGGGCGCTGATAGATCTTGCCCTCGGGCGTGCGGCTGAAGGGGACGCCGTAATGCTCTAGCTCGATCACGGCCGGGATCGCCTCGCGCACCATATATTCGATCGCATCCTGGTCGCCGAGCCAGTCGGACCCCTTGATCGTGTCGTACATATGCCAGCGCCAGTCATCCTCGCCCATATTGCCGAGCGAGGCCGACATGCCGCCTTGGGCCGCCACCGTGTGGCTGCGGGTCGGGAACACCTTGCTGAGGCAGGCGGTGCGCAGGCCCTTGGCCGCCATGCCGAAGGCGGCGCGCAAGCCGGCGCCACCGGCGCCTACCACCACCACGTCATAGGCGTGATCGACGATGGGGTAGGCCTGCCCATTGATTTTGGGTGCCGCCGTCGGCGCTGCCGATTCAGGCATGAGACTTAGCCTCCGAAGGCGATATCGAAGAGAGCGATGGCGGCGGCCAGCGCCAGGGCGATGCAGAGGAAGCGCAGGACGATCAGCGAGGTCAGCTTGACCGCCTCATGATGGACATAGTCTTCCACCACCACCTGCAGGCCCAGCAGTGCGTGCCAGAAGCCGACGCCCAGCACCAGCAGCATCAGGCCGAAGGTGACGGGGGACCCGAGCCAGGCGACGGCGCCGGCACGGTCGATGCCGGCATGGGCGACGAGGCCCGCGACCAGCCAGATCAAGAGCGGCACGAGCGCCACGGCCGTCAGGCGCTGATGCCACCAATGCTGCACCCCTTCCTTGGCCGAGCCCAGTCCGCGGACACGACCGAGCTCGCTGCGCAGATCGGTGTTTGCCCTGGCCATCAGAGAAGCTCCAGCTGCCAATAGCCGAGCGCCCAGGCGATCAAGGTCAGCAGCAACGCGGCGAGGACCACAGTCCAACCCGTCACCGACACCGTCTTGAGCTCGAACCCGCGGCCCATATCCCAGAACAGATGCCGGATCCCATTCGCGAGATGAAAGAACAGCGCAAAGGTCCAGCCGAACAGCAGCAGACGTCCGACGAAGGAGCCGATCAGGCTCTGGGCCGTGGCGAAGGGCTCGGGCCCGACCGCCGCGGCGATGATCCAATAGACCAGGAGCAGCGAGCCCACCGCCAGCCAGACGCCGGTGATGCGATGCAGGATCGACAGCACCGAGGTGATCTGCGGGCGATAGACCTGGAGATGGGGCGAAAGCGGCCGGTTCTGCATTGCCATCGGTCGGTTATTCCTGGCCTTTCCTGGAGCCCGGCGGTGGATTTAGACCGCGCCTGGAGCCAAGTCAATTCCGCCCCCGCCGTTCATTCCGCAGCCGCGAAATGTGGATGGTGGGGTGGAAAGACTGTGCACAGAATGTGCAATTCTCCACCAGCTATACACAGGAAAAATGCTGTCGGTGGACAAAACCAGATTGCCCGGTCGATGCGATTCGCCCCAAGCTTTACCCAGCACGCGAAAGCGTCGGCTTGAGACCGCTCACCGGAACGAAGCGCAAGGCATGGACCGCCCCCGTCCGATGTGCCTCGGGGGTATGTCGGGCGGAGAGCCCCATGCCAATGGTGCCGCCAGGCGCCCGCCAGTCCGCGAGATCGATCCTGAGCCGCAGAGAACGGGGAAGCACCTTCGGGTCTTTCCGTCCGCGTCTGGCGCCGAAGAAGGGTGACTCCTGCGCCGTCCTTTGGGACCGGGCCGGAGTCGCATTTTCCTCGGGACGGCACGGCGAGCCGCCCTCCTGCGAGCACTCGCCGACCCGGTCGGTCTCTGCTGTCTCGTGCCTTCGGGCCGGATGGAGGGAGGCCTGAAAGACGGCGCCGGAATCCTCTCGCGCAAGCGGTCGATCCGGATGGCGTCGGAAGAGCGCGCCTTGGCTGTTCGGTCCGGAGCCCATCCGGGACCCGACGCAGGCGCCGCTGGGCGGCTGGTCTGAGGGTCGGATCGCGCGGAACCGTCGGGTGCTCGGATACGGCCGACCTCGCCCGAGGCCGGCAGTGACCCGAGGCGAAGGTCGATACTTGCGGTCGCTGGATGCCAGGTCCGGGCTTGCCGCGAAGATCGACTGGGAAAGGCCCCGCCGCTTTTTCGTGCCGGAGCCCTTGCCGGCTCCGGAGGCGTCAGTCAGCGCCCCGCTCCGCGGGGCGTGGCGCGCGGGGTCTCAAGAGACTCCGCGCGCCTGACGCCTCGAATCCCCTTTAACATGTGCGAGTCGCCGGATTCAACAAGATTTGGTTGATGGGTTGCGATTGCCCGCAAGATATGGCGGGTCGACTGTCGCCTAGAGCGGCGGTTCCGGACGCGGGTGCCAGAGCATCGCCCGCTTGTAGGGCGGCAATTCCTGCCATTGATCCCGGTTGGCATTGAAGTCGGCGAGCACACGATCGATCACGGCCGCGTCGCGGACCGGGGTCCATTCCAGCGGCGCGATCTGTTTGAAGACCGTCGCGTCGTGCGCCGCCACCGGCATGCTGAAGCCCCGGTTCAGATCGATCGCATAGCCCTGACCGCGGCGCTGGAATGCGACCCATCCTGCCGAGGCGGCATTGCCGCTGCAGCCGGCCAGGGCGATCAGCGCGAAGATGCCGGCGAGAAGTTGCCGGCGGGACACAGCGCGGTGCGACGGTTTGGCGGCATCGATCGAGATCGCGGTCACTCCTGATGCACCGTCGGCTGTCGCGCGGCAGCAGGGCCCTCGTCTGAGGGCGCCTCACATCAGCGGCGGTTCTCCCGGCGGATACCATAGCAATTGCTCTTGATAATCCGCCATTTCCCGCCACTGCCCGGGGTTCGCGTTGAAGTCGTCCACCATGCGCTGAACCATTGCCGGGTCCCGGACGCGATTCCATTCCTGCGGTGCGCCTTGTTTGAAGACGGCCACATCCTCGGCGCTGACGGGACGACTGAATCCGCGCTGAAGATCGATCGCGTAGTAGTCATATCCGGACCAACGCGCATAGGCGACGCTTCCGGGGCTGTTGAGAACGCCGCAGCCCGCCAAGCCGAAGAGGGCCAGGCAACCGACCAGGAATATTCGCCGGGACGGCGAGACTGTCGTCATTGGCGCCTCGGCAACAGAGCCCAATAATCGAAATCAAGCACGACGGCAGGATCCGGATTGCCGTCAGCCGCCTTGTCGGGAAAAGCGGCGGCTGTTTGATTCTTGGTCGCGACCAGCCGCAGGCGCAAGGCGCCGGCATGGGCGACGCCCGGCAGCTCCGCCTTCGCCAGCACCTCGCTCCAGGCGAAGATCGTATCGCCGGCGAAGCTCGGATTGGTGTGGCGCCCGCCGTTGATGGCGAGCAGCTTCAGCGCGTTGCCGAGGCCGTTGACCGAAAGCGCGCGCGCCAGGCTGATGATATGGCCGCCATAGACGATGCGCCGGCCGAAGCGGCCATCCTTCTCCGCATGCTGATTGAAATGCACGCGGGCATTGTTCTGATAGAGCCGCGTCGCCGTCATGTGGCAGGATTCCTCGATCGTCATCCCGTCCACATGATCGATGCGCTCGCCGGGTTGGTAATCCTCCCAACGATGATCGGAACCGGTCACCGACGGATCGAAGCGCGCCAGATCGAGCCCGCCTTCGACCTCCAATGCCGATGCCGGCAATGAATCCATCAGGTCCGGAACCAGGGCGGCCGGCGCCGGCGCCTGCGGATCGCGTTTGCGCACCAGGACCCAGCGCACATAGTCGACCACCATCGCGCCGCGCTGGTTGCGGCCGACCGATCGCACATAGACGACGCCGGTCTGGCGGTTGGAGTTCTCCTTGATCCCGATCACCGTCGAGCTCGCGGCCAGCGTGTCGCCCGGATAGACCGGCGCCCCGAACCGTCCCTGCGCATAGCCCAGATTGGCGATCGCGTTGAGCGAGATGTCCGGCACGGTGCGGCCGAAGACGAGATGGAACACCAGAAGGTCGTCGAGCGGCGCCTGCGTCAAGCCCAGCTGGCGCGCGAACGCATCGGAGCTGGCAAGCGCGAAGCGGTTGCCGGTCAGCGCGGTATAGAGCGCCACATCGCCGGTCGTCACCGTGCGCGGAATCGCGTGGCGGATCTCCTGGCCGACGCGGAAATCCTCGAAGAAGTTGCCAGCACTGGTCTTGGTCAAAGTCGTCATGCGCTCCCCCTCCCCCTACCCCCTCCCGCAAGGGGAGGGGGTGGGAAACTGCAAACACCAAGCCCCCTCCCCTTGCGGGAGGGGGAAAAGGGGGAGGGGTGAGGTCACGCGATGCTGATGGATCATGGGAACGATCATATCGACTTGCCGTCGCCGCGCTCGCGCGACGCAATCGCTTCGGCCAGCTCGACGATGCGCCGCGCGTTCAGCACGTGAAGATTCTCGATCAGCTTGCCATCGAGCACGACGATGCCGCGCCCGCCGGCGGCCGCCTCGGCATGGGCGGCGATGACGCGGCGCGACCATTCCACCTCCGCGGGCGCTGGCGCGAAGTGCCGGTTGGCGACCGCGATCGTCTTGGGATGGATCAGGGTCTTGCCGTCGAAGCCCATCTCCGCGCCCTGATGGCAGGCGGTCTCGAAGCCGGCATCGTCCTCGAGATCGAGATGGACGCCGTCGAGGATGGCGAGCCCATAGGCGCGCGCCGCCAGCATGCAGAGCCCGAGGCTGGTGATGAGCGGCAGGCGGTCGCGGGTATGGGCCGCGTGCAGATCCTTGGTCAGGTCGGAGGTTCCCATCACGAAGCACTGGACGCGCCGCGACGCGCCCGCGACCTCTTCGGCGTTCAGGACCGCGCGCGGCGTCTCCATCATGCACCAGAGCGCCAGCGGCTCGGGCGCACCGTTCGCCACCAGGACCGTCTCGGCCTGGCGGACGGTCTCGATGCTCTCGACCTTGGGAATGAGAATGGCGTCGGCGCCGGCATCCGCGACGGCCGCCAGGTCGCCATAGCCCCAGGGCGTGTTGAGCCCGTTGACGCGGATCACCACTTCGCGCGCGCCGAACCCGCCGGCCTTGACCGCGTTCACCACCTGGATGCGGGCATCGCGCTTGGCTTCGGGCGCCACCGCGTCCTCGAGATCCATGATCAGCACGTCGGCCGGGAGCGTCTTCGCTTTCTCAAGGGCGCGAAGATTGGAGCCGGGCGTGTAGAGCGCGCTGCGGCGCGGACGGGTGGACTGGAACATGGGCAGCCATTCCCTGATATGACGAGGCGAAACGGAGGCGGGCGAAATCGGCCCCTTAGGATCGCCGAAGGCGGGGACTATAGCGAAATAGCGGGGCTGAAACAGCGGCCCCCGCCCTAGGTTCCGAAGCCGGGCATCGGCCTCGATTGTCATCATGACATACGCGGAAAATAGCGGATTCCAACCCCCATTCCGATGCCCTCTTGCCGCCTTCCCAGCAGGCCGGCCCGCATGGGAGAGTGCGCCCTCATCCGAGGGCCTCCATGAACATCCTGTCGATCTCTTCACGCGTCACTTACGGCCATGTCGGCCATGCGGCTTCAGTCTTCTGCCTGCAGCGGCTGGGCCACGAGGTCTGGCCGGTCGAGACCACGCTGCTGTCGAACCATCTGGGCTATCCGGCCTGGGGCGGGCGCCAGCTCGCGACCGAGGAGGTGGCGATGGTGCTGGAAGGGCTTGAGCGGCTGGGCGTCTATGCCGGCGTCGATGTCTTCGCCACCGGCTTCCTCGGCAAGGCGCCGCATCTCGCCGTCGAGACCCTGGCCAAGCTCCGGCGCGCGCGACCCGACATGCTCTATGCCCTCGATCCCGTGATGGGCGAGCGCAAAGGCGGGCTCTATGTGCCGGCCGAGACGGCGGCGCTGATCAAGCGCGAGCTCCTGGCTCATGCCGACCTCATATTCCCGAATATCTTCGAGCTCGACTACCTCTCGGGCAGCAACGTCGCGACGCTGAACGACGCGATTGCGGCTTGCGAGGCGATCCGCGCGCAAGGCCGCCCCAATCTTGTGGTGATTGCCACCGGCATCGAACGCGTCGATGGCCATCCGCAGGCGATCGAGACCATGGCCATGGGGCCCGAGGGCGTGTTTCTCGCCACGGCCCAGCGTCACGCCTTGAAGGCGCATGGCACCGGCGATTGCTTCGCCGCCCTCTTCCTCGGTCACTATCTCAACAACAATCGCAATCTCGAGGCTTCGCTCGGCCGCGCGGCGAGCGCGATGGCCGCCGTGGTCGAGGCCACCGGCGACGCGATGGAGCTGGCACTGGTCGCTGCTCAGAACGCCTTCGCCGACCCGCCGAAGAAAGCGACGCTGGAGCGGTTGCGGTAGGACGCCGCTATAAGCAGCCTTCGACACCCGAACATCTTATCCCCTCCCCCCTTGAGGGGGAGGGTTCGGGTGGGGGGTACCGCGGTCCGGAACGCAATTGAGAAAGTCCGAACACATCCACGAGATCGAGTGAGGCACCCCCCTCCTTAATCCTCCCCCTCAAGGGGGGAGGAGATAGAATAGAAAGGAAAGGCGCACCTCAACGACACCGGGTGCGTGAATGCCTCAGAGATAATTCTCCACCAGATGCTCGGCGATCTGCACGGCGTTGAGCGCGGCGCCTTTGCGCAGATTGTCCGAGACCACCCAGAGCGAGAGGCCGTGCGGCACGGTCGGGTCGGCACGCACGCGGCTGACGAAGGTCGCATCGTCGCCGACGCATTCGACCGGCGTGATATAGCCGCCCGGCTCGCGGCGATCCTCGACGATCACGCCCGGCGCGCCCGAGAGGGCGTCGAACGCATCCTCGACCGAGATCGGAGTCTCGAACTCGACATTGACCGCCTCGGAATGGCCGACGAAGACCGGTGCGCGTACGCAGGTCGCGACCACCTCGATATTGGGATCGAGAATCTTCTTGGTCTCGACCTTCATCTTCCATTCCTCCTTGGTCGAGCCGTCTTCCATGAAGACGTCGATCTGCGGAATGAGATTGAAGGCGATCTGCTTCGGGAATTTATGCTTCTCGATGGGGGCCGCCATATAGATGGCACGGGTCTGGTTGTAGAGCTCGTCCATCGCCTCCTTGCCCGCGCCCGAGACCGACTGGTAGGTCGCGACCACCACCCGCTTGATGCGGGCGAAATCATGCAGCGGCTTCAGCGCCACCACCATCTGAATGGTCGAGCAGTTGGGATTGGCGATGATGTTGCGCTTGGCATAGCCCGCGATCGCGTCGGGATTGACCTCGGGCACCACCAGCGGGATGTCCGGATCCATGCGGAACTGCGAGGTGTTGTCGATCACGATGCAGCCGGCCTTGGCGGCGCGCGGCGCATGGACGGCCGAGACCTTGGCGCCCGGCGAGAACAGCGCCAGATCGCATCCCTTGAAATCGAACTTGGCCAGATCCTGGCATTTCAGGACCTCGTCCTCGCCGAAGGAGACGCTCTTGCCGACCGACCGCTCGGAGGCCAGCGCCACGACCTCGTCGACCGGAAACTCGCGGCCTGCCAGCGTCGCCAGCATCTCTCGGCCGACATTGCCGGTGGCACCGACGACCGCTACCTTGTAACCCATTGTCTGCTCGCTTCTCTTCTGTTGACGGGGGAATTAAGTCGGAACGCGCAGGCCGCGCAAGCGCCGGCGTGTTGCCGGAACCGGGCGCGAGGTCGCACCCCGATGAAATTCGCATCGATGAGCTATGCCGAGTTCTGGCCGCGCTATCTGCGGGCGCATGGCAAGCCTTGGACGAGGCTGCTCCATTTCGCCGGCACCAGCCTTGCCCTCGCCTGCCTCGCCTGGGCCGCGGCCGCGCTCGATTGGCGCCCGCTGGTCGCAGCACCCATCCTCGGCTATGGCTTCGCCTGGGCCGCGCATTTTCTTGTCGAGGGCAATCGCCCTGAGACTTTCGGTCATCCGTTCTACTCGCTCTTCAGCGATCTCCGCATGCTGGGCCTATGGGCGACGGGGCGCCTCGACCGGGAGCTGTCGCGCCTCGGGCTCGGCACCCGCTAAGGCCTCGAAGCCGACCGCAGAAACGCGAAGGGCCGCCCGATCCGGGGCGGCCCTTCGCGCTTATCTCCCTGGGGAGTTTATGTGCGCTCAGCCGCCCGTGTTGCCCTCCGGCTTCACCGTGGTGGTCGTCTTGGTGGTGGTCGTGCCCGTGGTCGTGTCGGTCTGAGCAATAACGGCGCTCGAGGCCTGGGTCGACGTCTTGGTCATGCCGCAAGCAAAGGCATTCGCGCCCGCGCCGAGCGCAAACGCCGCCATCACCAGTGCTATCGCCAGACGCGCCATGAGTGGCCTCGAAAACCCGATTGAGAGGCTAGGCTAGCCGAACCCGCCCAAGCCTGTCGAGACGGTTATCCGCCATTACCGGTGGAAGACGAGTTAACAGGCGCCGTGGCCGGTGCCGTGGCCTGCGGCTGCCCCCCGGTCTGGGACTGGAAGGCCGGCGGCTTAATTGTCCCATATTTTTTGAGATAATAGCTCTTGGGGCCGCCGCAACCGCAAGGGGCGGCCTCCTCGCTCGAAGCCGTGCTGCCCGCTGCGGTCGTGGCCGTTGCAGGGCCCGAGCCGCTATCGGCCGAGGCCGAGAGGGTGAGCGCCAGGATCGCCAGCAGCGGGAGGGCCAAGGCTCTCAGACTTGTGATCGGATCGAGCGTCATGGCAGCGAGTTTAGCCGCTCCGCCATGGCCGAGTCACGGGGAGCCGCGGGGCCCGACAGGCTCCGGTCAGCTTCGCTCCCTAGCTTGAGGCCACGACGCCCCCCGGGGTCCCGTCTCGATCGAAACCTCATCAGGAGACTCTCGAATGCACAAGATCACCCTCGCCGCCGCCCTCGCCTTGCTGCTCGGCCTCACCTCGCAGGCGGCCTTCGCCGAAGAATCCTGCGAAGGCTCCGGGACCCAGCTCACCAAGGAGCAGGTGGAAGCGAAGCTGAAGGAAGCGGGCTATGTGCGGATCAAGGAGATCCAGCTCCATAGCGGCTGCTACGAAGCCAAGGGCCTCGACAAGAATGGCAAGCGCTTCGAGCTCGAGATCAACTCCTACACCGGCGTAATCGCCCAGGCGGAGTGAGCCGAGCCATGGCCGCGCCGACGACGGTCGCCAGCAAAGCGTTGGCGACGCAGGAACCGGATGAGAAGGGCTGGATCAAGGTCTGGGACCCGCTGGTCCGCCTCTTCCACTGGAGCTTCGCCGGCGCGGTCATCATCGCCTATCTCTCCGACGGAGCCCGCACCGTCCATGAAAGTGCCGGCTATGTCGCGCTGGCGCTGGTCGCCGTTCGCCTGGTCTGGGGCGTCGTCGGAACGCGCCATGCGCGCTTCGCGGATTTCGTGCGCGGGCCGCGCGCCGCATTCGCCTATCTCGGCGATATCTTCGCCATGAATGCGCGGCGCTATCTCGGCCATAACCCGGCCGGCGGCGCGATGATCCTCGCCCTGCTATTGCTGGCGGCAATCGCGGGCGTCAGCGGCTGGCTCACCACCACCGATCGCTTTTTCGCCGTCTGGTGGATGGAGGACCTGCATTCGCTGTCGGCCGACCTGCTGATCGCCTGTGCCGGCCTTCATGTGGTGGGCGTCGTCGCCTCGAGCGTGCTCCACAAGGAGAACCTCGTGCGCGCGATGATCACCGGGAAAAAGCGACCCTAGTCGCCCGCGCCCTCGCGCGAGGGCGCGATCGGCGGATCAGGCTTCAGCCGGCGAGCTTGTCCAGCTCCTTCAGCACCGCGTCGCCCATGCCCGTGGTCGAGACCTTGGTGGCGCCAGGGGTCATGATGTCGCCCGTGCGCATGCCGGCGGAGAGCGCGTTCGCCACCGCCTTCTCGAGCAGGTCGGCGTCAGCGCCGAGCGCGAAGGAATAGCGCAGCATCATGGCAAGCGAGAGGATGGTGGCGAGCGGGTTCGCCAGATCCTTGCCGGCGATGTCGGGCGCGCTGCCATGGACCGGCTCGTAGAGCGCGCGGCGGCGGCCGCGCGCGTCGGCCGCACCCAGCGAGGCCGAGGGCAGCATGCCGAGCGAGCCCGTCAGCATCGCGGCGCAGTCGGAGAGCAGGTCGCCGAACAGGTTGTCGGTGACGATCACGTCGAACTGCTTGGGCTGGCGCACCAGCTGCATCGCGCAATTGTCGGCATACATGTGCGAAAGCTCGACATCCTTGTAGTCGGCGTCATGCAGCTTCTGCACTTCCTCGCGCCAAAGCACGCCGCTCTCCATCACATTGGCCTTCTCGACCGAGCAGACCTTGCGTCCGCGCAAGCGCGCCAGATCGAAGGCGACGCGCGCGACGCGCTGGATCTCGGGCGTGGTGTAGACTTGTGTGTTGATGCCGCGCCGGGTGCCGTCGGGGAGCGTCTCGATGCCGCGCGGCTTGCCGAAATAGACGCCGCCCGTGAGCTCGCGCACGATCATGATGTCGAGCCCCTCGACCAGCTCGCGCTTCAGCGAGGAGGCGTCGGCCAAGGGCCCGAACACGATCGCGGGCCGAAGGTTGGCGAACAGCTCCATGTCCTTGCGCAGGCGCAGGAGGCCGCGCTCCGGCTTCTTCTCGAAAGGCAGGCTATCCCATTTGGGCCCGCCCACCGCGCCCAGCAGCACCGCATCGGCCCCCATCGCCTCGGCCATGGTGGCATCGGTCAAGGGCGTGCCATGCTTGTCGTAAGCGCAACCGCCGACCAGGCCATGCGTCACGTCGAAGCCGACGGCGCGGCGCTTGGCGTACCAGTCGAGCACGCGCTCGACCTGGCGCATCACTTCCGGCCCGATGCCGTCGCCGGCGAGGATCAGCAGTTTCTTGTTGGCAGCCACGGGAGACGATTCCTTGCGAACGGCGAAGTTATGGTTCAGAGCCAGGGCTGCTCGAGCCGCTTCTTGGCCTCGAAGCTGTCGATGGCCGAGGCCTTCTGCATGGTGAGGCCGATATCGTCGAGGCCGTTCAGCAGGCAATGCTTGCGGAAGGCGTCGATCTCGAAATGGATCTTGCCGCCGTCGGGCCCGGTGATCTCCTGCTTCTCGAGATCGATCGCGACGATGGCGTTGGCGCCGCGCTGGGCATCGTCCATCAGCTTGTCGACCTCGCTCTGCGGCAACTTGATCGGCAGGATGCCGTTCTTGAAACAGTTGTTGTAGAAGATGTCGGCGAAGCTCGGCGCGATCACGCAGCGGATGCCGAAATCCATTAGCGCCCAGGGCGCATGCTCGCGGCTCGAGCCGCAGCCGAAATTCTCGCCCGCCACCAGGATCGAGGCCTTGCGGTAGGCCGGCTGGTTGAGCACGAAATCGGGCTTTTCCTTGCCGTCCATCTCGTAGCGCATCTCGTCGAACAGATGCTTGCCGAGACCGGTGCGCTTGATGGTCTTCAGGAACTGCTTCGGGATGATCATGTCGGTGTCGACATTGATCATCGGCAGCGGGGCCGCGACGCCGCGGAGCGTGGTGAATTTCTGCATCGGGAATCACCTATGGGAATGTCGCTGGGAAGCGCGGCCCGGCGCGGGACCGGCCCCCGGAAGGGCGAGGCCGCTGGTTTTAGCGCCGCAGCGCCTTCCGTTCAAACTGAATCGGGGAAAATCCCCTTTAGCTCGGCGATTTGCCGCCTCTTCAGCAGCCCACGGGCACGCGGCCTGCCGCGACAAGCCTCAAGGCCGGCGAACGACCAGGGTCCTGGCCAGGATGTCGTGAAGCCCCTGCTTGCGCCGGGTGAAGGCCACCATGAGGAACCCGATCAGAAAAATAATGAGGGACAGGATCTTGGCGAAGTAGCGCCCGGAGGCCTGGGCGAAGCCGATGCGATCGCCGTCGAGGTCCGTGACTTGCAGGGAAAGGGCCATCTTGCCGACCGTGGCCTGCTTCGGGCCACTCTCCATGAGGGCCTCATAAAGCCAGGTGCCGATGATCACGATCAGCGCGCCCAAGGGCGTGTATTCGAGCTCGGCGCCGATACCCATCGCGCTCTCGGGTATGGATATGCGGCCGGTGCCGGCGGTCTCATAGATCGGCAGCACGAAGCTCAGGAGAACCATCACGGCATTGACGATAATGGCATCGATCAGGGCCGCGACCACCCGGCGCCAGAATCCGCCATAACGCAGGGCCATCGTCCCGCCCGGTTCCATCGAGGCTTGCGCCATTCGTTTCCTTGTTGTCCCCCGACAGCCCTGACGAGGCCGTTCTCGATCGGGTTTCGAACCTGGCGGCCAGCATAGGCCAAAGGCGATGCTTTGGGCAGATGGCGTTCCGAACAGCGTTAACGCGGGGTCTTGAGCCTCACAATGGCGGCAGACGCAGCGTGACTTCCGCGCCCCCGCCCGGCGCCGCGCCGATCTCGAGCCGCCCGCCATGGACGGCCATGATGCGATCCACGATGGCAAGGCCGAGGCCGGCACCGGGACCTTTGGCGCGCCGACCGCGATAGAAGCGCTGCGTCACGCGCGCACGATCGGCCGGGGCGAATCCGGGACCGTTGTCGCGCACGCTCATCGTGGCTCCGCGACCGGTGGCTGCCGCGGTGACACAAATCTCGATCGCCGATCGCTCGGGCGAATGAGCGATGGCGTTCTCGATCAGATTGCGCAAGGCCCGCCGCAGGGCTGCTCCGTCGCCATGGACGCGGATCGGATGCTCGGCACCGGTGACCGCCAAATCCCGATGCTGCGCCAGGCAGAGCGGCGCCATCGCGGTCGCCAGCTCCACTGCCAGCGCGGCGAGATCGAGATCCGCGTCGACATGGAGCGGCCGCGCGTCGAGCTCGGCCACCGCCAGCATCTGATCGACCAGGCGGCGCATCCCGACAAGATCCTGCTTCAGCGACGCGGCCGCCGTCTTGTCGGGCAGGGTTTCGATATGGGCGGAGAGCACCGCCAAGGGCGTGCGCAGCTCGTGGGCCGCATCGGCGGCGAATTCGCGCTGATGCCGAAACCCTTCGGCCAACCGATCCAGCGCGTCGTTGACGGCGGTGACCAGGGGCACCAGCTCGGCCGGCAGATCGTCGCTGGGCAGCCGCACGCCGGTTTCGCGCGGCGTGATCGCCGAAGCCGCTTCCGCGACGCGGGCCAGAGGGGCGAGACTGCGCCGGATGGTCCAGACCCCGATCAAGAGGGCCGTGCCCAGGACCGGCAGCAGCAAGGGCAGGATCTCATCGCCCCACTCGTTCACCAGGCCGTCGATCAGGCTCGGCGCGCGATCGCGCAGCACGACATCGAGCAGCAAGGGACCTTGCGGCATGCCGACATGGCCGCTCAACACCGAGAGCTGCAGCTCGCCGGGGCTCCCGGGCTTCACTTCGGCCGCCTGCAGACCGTCCCAGCTGTCAGACTTCGCCAGCACCGCGCCGCTTGGATCGCGCACGCGATAGGCGAAGTGAATTTCGGGCGACAGGCCGACAGCAATGCGGCC
>Ga0335070_10001959_pt1 | contig 23909 bp, 21 predicted proteins | sample Lox_Sample_13_FD_206722 | JGI IMG/M metagenome (GOLD analysis project Ga0335070, IMG submission 206722) | Soil microbial communities from Loxahatchee National Wildlife Refuge, Florida, United States - Lox_Sample_1.3 | ecosystem: Environmental > Terrestrial > Soil > Wetlands | place: USA...
CGGAAAATGCCTGTTCCTCTCCCTGGACGAAACGCTCCATCAGCTGCTCATCGCTCTCGGTACTTCCCGAGGGGGTACGCAGGAGGGGCGGATCAGGTTTCACCAGAGCCCGGTTGCTTAGCACGCGTGCTCCGGGCGCCACTCCACCGTGCTAGGGCCTCGCCACGTCACGACTGGCCCCGGGATGGTCCCGGTTGCCCGCGTGCTCGAGGTCAACCCAGATGAAGACGCTCCTCACCGCGCTCGTGCTCTCCCTCCCCCTCGTCGGCTTCGCCCAGTCCGCGGAGAAGATGGCCAGCGACACCAAGGCGGCTGCCGACAAGGCAGCGAGCGACACCAAGGCCACCGCCGACAAGACGGCCAGCGACACCAAGTCCGCTGCGGACAAGATGGGCGCCGAGGCCAGCAGCACCGCCTCCAAGACCACCAAGAAGGCGAAGAAGAGCGCCAAGAAGGCCAGCAACGACGCGAAGGCGGCCGCAGACGCGATGACCAAGTAGTCCGCGGCGCTGCCGTTGCCCCGTTTGTTGCTCCGCGGCGAACGGTCCTTCCAGGAAGTCCGGGTTGCGCCCCGGCCAGGAAGGATGAAGGTGGAGTCTCTAGGAGAGTCAAGATGTCCACCCCCCGTCCCGTCAGCCGTGTCCTCCAGGCCCACACCCAGCAGGAAGGGGGCGGCTTCGTCGTCCGCCGCCCCTTCCCCGTGCCCGGCCTGGTGCAGATCGATCCCTTCCTCCTCCTCGACGAGATGGGCCCGGTCGAGTACGGGCCGGGCGAGGCGGTGGGCGCGCCGGACCACCCGCACCGTGGCTTCGAGACGGTCACCTACCTGCTCGAGGGCGACTGGGAGCACGAGGACTCGGCCGGCCACCGCGGGCACATCGGACCCGGCGACGTGCAGTGGATGACCGCCGGCTCCGGGGTGGTGCACTCCGAGATGCCAGCACCGCGCATCCGCGAGAAGGGCGGCCGGGTCCACGGCTTCCAGATCTGGGTGAACCTCCCCCGGGGCGACAAGATGACGGCGCCGCGCTACCAGGAGATCCCGGGCGCGCGTCTGCCCGAGCGCACCAGCGCGGACGGCCTGGCCAAGGTCCGGCTCATCGCCGGTGAGGCGCTCGGGGGCAAGGCGGTCATCGAGACCCGTACCCCGGTCCTGTTTCAGGACTGGACGCTGTCGCCCGGTGCGCAGGTCGAGGTGCCGGTGCCGGCCGACTTCCAGGTGTTCGCCTACGTCTTCGGTGGCGCCCTGCGCGCGGGCCCGGAGGAGCGCGAGGTGAAGAACGGACAGGCGGCGCTCTTCGGCGCGGGTGACGCGGTCCGGTTGGCGGTCCCCGCGGAGGCGAAGGGCCCGGCGCGGCTCCTGCTGCTCGGCGGCGTGCCGCTGGGCGAGCCGGTGGCCCGCTACGGCCCCTTCGTGATGAACACCCCCGAGGAGATCCACCAGGCCATCGTGGATTTCCAGGCAGGGCGACTGGGCGGCATCGACCGCTGAGCCACGTGCCGGGCGCGGGTGCCCTGGGCCTCGGAGCAGGGCGCACCGGCCGACGGGTCGGAGGCAGGCGGTCCGGGGAGCACGGCCGCCACCGATGACTGCGGTGCACGCGAGCGGCGCGTCACCTCGCGGGTGCCGGGGCCGCGGCCGGGTCGAGCGCTGTGGCCGCTCCGGGCGGTGTGGACGCGGTGCTCGCCGCTGCTGCCTCGGCCCGGCGCCGGGCCTCCGCCTCGGCCTCGGTCCGCATCGCCGCGAGTCCCTTCTCGAAGTCCTTGCCGATCATCGCGTCCATGTCGGCGAACAGCGAGAAGGCCTTGCCGAGGAAGTCGTTGGTGCCGCTCATCGCCCAGCTGACCTGCGTCGCACCGGCCTCGGGGCGGAAGCTGAAGTCGGTCTGCGCAAGGCCGGCCATCGGCTTGATGAACTCGAGCCGGATACCGACCTTCTGCGCCGGCCGGCTCTCGGTGATGCGCATGTTCCCCTCGCCGACCTTGGCGTCTCCGTTCCAGGCGTAGCTCGCGCCAACGCCGGAGGGAGGGCCCCCGTAGGTGGTCTTCATCGTCGGGTCGAGCTTGGCCCACGGGGACCAGCGGTCCCACGCATGGAAGTCGTTGACCAGCCCGAACACCACGTCGGGCGGGGCGCCGATGCGGGTGCTCCGCTCCACGCGGTAGGTCGAGGGGCGGGTGGCGATGACCGCCAGGAGGACGACGACGAGGGCGGCGAGGCCGATGAGCACCTTGCGGAGCATGTCGATGCACCTCCACCCGTTGGCCAGGGTGCGCCCGCGGGAGGGGTCCGCCTAGCACGGGCGCGCTGCCGGCTGCAGTCACAGTCCGCGAACGGCCGCTCGCGGGGTCCCGCTCGAGTGCCGGACGCGTTGCCCCCGCGGGACGTCTTCAGCGTCGTCTGAGGACCGGAAGCGGTGCGGGACCGGCGAGCTCGGTGGCGCCCTTCACCGCCTCGGCCACCTTCGCCCGGGCGGCCAGGGCGGCGAGCCGGGCCTTGCCGAACATCGCGGGCATGCTCTCGAGGGCGGCCCGCTCTTCGGGCGTGTACTTCTCGAAGGCGTACTTCACCGCGTCCGACGGCAACCGGAGATCCCACACCAGCCCGAGCGCCGACAGCGCCTTCAGCACGTAGAAGCTCGCGTCGACCTCCCACCAGAACCAGCCCTGGTTGGCGGTGTTCTGGTGGTAGTGGTGGTTGTTGTGCCAGCCCTCGCCGCAGGTCACCAGCGCGAGGAGGAAGTTGTTCCGGCTGGTGTCGCTGGTCTTGTACCGGCGCGAGCCGAACACGTGGCTCAGCGAGTTGATGGTGAAGGTCCCGTGCCAGAGCAGCACCGTGCTCACGAAGAAGCCCCACACCAGCAGCGGGAACCCGCCGATGAGAAACGTCGCCACGGCCAGGAGGATGGGGGGGAGCAGGAAGAAGCGGTTCAGGAACCGCAGCTCGGGAAAGCGGGCGAAGTCGCGAATCGCGTCCTCGCGGGTCTCGACGTACTTGTCGGAGAGAATCCACCCGACGTGGCTCCACCAGAAGCCGTCCTGCAGCGGCGAGTGCAGGTCCGTCGGCTGGTCCGATTCGCGGTGGTGGTGCCGGTGGTTCGCGGCCCACCACAGCACGCCCTTCTGGGACGACGTCTCGGCGGCGAACGCGAGCAGGAACTGGAACACCCGCGAGGTCTTGAAGGCACGGTGGGAGAAGTACCGGTGGTACCCGAGGGTCACGGCCCACATCCGCAGGTAGTAGAGCGCCAGCGCCCACACCACGTAGGACCAGTGAAAGGTCACGAAGAACGGGGCCACCAGGGCGACGAGGTGCGCGGCAAAGAACGGGATCGAGGAGACCCAGTTGATGCTGTGTTCCCGGGTGGTGGGGGCGGTGTTCGACATCGAGTCCTCTGGCGAGAGTGCGAGCACCAGCATGCGCACCCCCTGTCAGGGCTCTGTCAGGACGTGGCAGATTTCCCGAGGGAGGCCAGCCACTCCTGGAACGCCGGCTCGCCTACCAGGGGGGCGAGGTCGGGGTCGGTCGCAGCGGCTTCTCGGTCGGAGTAGCCCAGCTCACGCGCACGGAGGAGGAGGGTCATCGCCCGGCGCAGGTCTCCGGCGCGCGCGTAGGCGCAGGCGACCTCGTAGGCGCGACCGGCGGATGGACGGCGGGCGAGCGACTCTTCCCCGAAGCGTGCCGCCTCCGAGTAGGCGCCCCGGAGGAAGGCGACGCGTTCGGCGCGCTCGTAGGCTGTCGCCAGATCCACTTTCGGGAGGGCCGAGGCCGCTGCCACGTCGCCCCGCCGGATGAGTGCGCCCGCCCACTCGTGGAGGATGGTGGGATCGCGCGTCTGCTGCGCCGCCTGCTCCCAGAACGGGATGGCCCGGGCGTCGTCCCCGACGAGGCTGAACGCGGCGGCCACGGCCTGCGGCTCGATCGGGCGCCCTTGCACCTGGCTGAACTCGTCGAGCGCGCGCCGCCCTTCGCCTTCCTTCAGCGCCACCCAGCCCAGGAGGTGGTGGATGCGCGAGCGGGCGGCGATGGGCAGGTCGGCGCGGAGCAGCTGCGAGGCCAGGTCGCGGGCGTCGTCCATCCTCCCGGAGCGGAAGAGCGCCTCGGCCTCCTGGAGCTGCGGCGGTGCCGGCCCATCGGGCTCGGTGCGCCAGAAGGAGATCAGCGCCTGGAAGTTCTGGAACCCGAACAGCAGCAGGAAGATCAGCAACACCGGGTCGCCGCCGCCCGAGCGGTAGAGCAGGAAGGCGAGCCCGGCGCAGGTGAGGACCCCGAACCCCAGCGCCGCGACCACTCCGCCCCGCCCGAAGACCCGCCCCAGCAGCGCCCGGCTGACCCGCCCCCCGTCCATGGGAAGGATGGGAAGCAGGTTCAGGACGGCCCACCCGGCGTTCGCGGTGGCCGCGAGCTGCAGCGCGCGGTACGCGGTGTCACTCCAGGCGAAGGCGCGGGACGCCCACCAGCAGAGGACGCCGAGGCTGGCCCCGAACAGCGGGCCGGCGAGGGTGGACACCACGTCCTTCCCCCAGCTGAGCGGCGCGTCGGTGGCCGGCGTGGTGACGCCGCCGAACATCACCAGCTGGACCGTGGACGGGTAGCCGAAGGCGCGGAAGGCGAGCGCGTGGCCGAGCTCGTGGACCAGGACCGAGACGAACACCACCACGATCCAGGTCATGATCACCCTGGCCTTGGCGCCGGGGGTAGCCTCGGCACCGAGCTGGGCCGCCCCGGACAGGCCGAACATCAGGCCCACCAGGAAGTGGGCCGGGTGGACGATCACCGTGATGGAGCCGAGACGGAAGCGAAGCACAACCCGGTCACCTAACATCCGGATGGGGGTCCTGCGCGGGAGAAGGAGGTCGTGTTATGCGCCCTGGCCGATTCGATGCTGCGGCTCGGCCCCCATCCGCTGAGGAACCCCTGGGTGCTCGCCCCGATGGCGGGGGTAAGCGAGCAGCCCTTCCGGGTCCTCGCCTTCCGGATGGGCGCGGCCCTCTGCCCGACCGAGCTGGTGAGCGCGCAGGGGCTGATGCGGGCCAACGCCCGGACGGTGCGCTACCTCCGTCACGACCCCGAGGTGGAACGCCCCTACTCGCTGCAGCTCTTCGGCGGGGAGCCCGAGGCGATGGCGCGCGCGGCCCTCACCGGCAAGCAGTGGGGCGCGCAGATCATCGACGTGAACATGGGCTGTCCGGTGAGGAAGGTGACCAGGAGCGGGGCGGGGTCGGCGCTGCTCTGCGACCCTGCGCGGGCGGCCGCCATCGTGCGGGCCATCGGCGAGGCCACCGGCCTGCCGGTCACCGCGAAGATCCGGAGCGGCTGGGACGCCCAGCACCGGAACTATCTGGAGATGGCGGCGGCGCTCGAGGGTGCCGGCTGCGTGGGGCTCGCGGTCCATCCGCGCACCCGCGCCCAGGGCTATGCGGGGGAGGCGGACTGGTCGGTGATCGCCGAGCTGCGAAGGCACGTCCGCTCGATGACCCTGATCGGGAACGGCGACGTGAAGACGCCGGCCGACGCGGTGCGGATGCGCGAGACCACCGGCTGCGACCTGGTGATGATCGGCCGCGGCGCGCTGGGCAATCCGTGGATCTTCCGCCAGCTGGAGGGCGGGCGGGCCCCGGACAGCGACGAGCGGTGCCAGGTGGTGCTCGGACACTTCCGGGCGCACCTGGCCTTCGTCGGCGACGCGCCGGCGGCGGTCCGGAGCTTCCGCAAGCACCTCGCCTGGTACGCGCACGGGCTCCGCGGCGCAGCGGCCTTCCGCGCCGAGGTGAACCAGCTGGTCCAGCCGGAGCAGGTCGAGCTCACCGTCCGCCGCTTCTTCCAGCAGGCCGAGGCCGACAGCGCCTCGGTCGAGGAACAGGACGTGGACTATCGGGCCGCGCTCGGCTGACCCTCAGGACCGGCGTCCTCGCCTCGGGCCGCTCGACGAGCTCGCCGATGCAGAACGCATCGGCGGGGGAGTGGGTCACCGGCGGTACGCGGCCCGGGCCGTGGAACGCCTCTCGGCGGCGGCGGTCCGGAGCTGCTCGAGCAGCACCGCCCGGAGGTCGCCAATCCTCCCGGGCTCGTGCCCGCCCTCCACCCGGAACGCCAGCGCCGGGAGCGCGGGGAGCCTCCGATCGGCGAGGCGGCGGACCCGGGCCGGGGTGCCCAGCTCCGTGCGCACGGTGACGCCCAGCCCGGCGGCGGCAGCGGCCCACAGACCCGAGAGGCTCGGGCTGCTGAACCCCAGCCGCCAGGGGAGCCCGGCCCGATCCAGCGCCTCCAGCGCGAGGCGGCGGAAGGTGCAGGGGGGCTCGAAGAGGATCAGCGGGAGCGGCGTCCCGGGGTGCCACCCGAATCCCGGTGCCGCGAGCCAGCGGACCGGCAGCTGGATCTCTTCCGGATCCGGCCGCCCCGGCTCGGGGTCGAAGGTGACTGCGAGGTCGAGCGCGCCGCTGGAGAGCAGCTCCTTGAGCACCAGGTTGCGCTCCACCCGCACCTCGAGCTGGGCGCGAGGGTGCGCCCGGGTGAAGCGGGCCAGCGCCGGAGGGAGCCATCGCTCGGCCACGTCCTGCGGGAGGCCGAGGCGGATGGTCGAGCCGCCGGCGTCCTCGCGCAGGGCCTCGAGCAGCTGGTCGTTGAGCGCCAGCATCCGGCGCCCCATGGCGAGCACCCGCTCCCCTTCCGCGTTGAGCTCGAGGCGGCGGCCCGCCTTGCGAAACAGCGGGCGTCCACACTGCGACTCGAGCCGCTTCAGCTGGAGGCTGACCGCCGAGAGCGTGCGCCCCACCCGCCGGGAGGCCCGGGCCAAGGTTCCCGTCTCCTGGACGGCGGAGAGCGTCCTGAGCAGGTCAAGGTCCAGGGTCTGCACGGCGGTCTCGTTTATGGTTGAGAAAGAATCGAGTGTCAGTTCAGAACTTCGAGATTTTCTAGACTGTGGCCGGAAGGTACATGGACTCCCGTGGTCGCGCCAGTCCGGCCGCCCCGACACCAAGGAGCTCCGTCATGCCGTTCATCCACGTTCGCTACTCCACCCCCACCCAGCGGGACCTCCGGCAGCCCATCGCGGCCTTCGTCACCGAGGCCACGGCGAAGGTCCTCCACAAGAAGCCCGAGGTCACCGCGCTGGCCGTCGAGCAGGTCCCGGCGGACGCCTGGTTCATCGGCGGGAAGTCCCTCGCCGAGCACCGGAAGGCCACCTTCTTCGTCGAGGTGCGAGTGACGCGGGGGACCAACGTGAAGGAGGAGAAGGCCGCCTACCTCCGCGAGGTCTTCCGGGGCCTCGAGGCGCTGCTCGGCCCGGTCCACCCCGAGTCGTACGTCCACGTGCTCGAGGCCGAGGGTGACGCGTACGGTTACGCCGGTCTGTCGCAGGAGGCCCGCTGGGTGCGGGCGAGCGGCTAGACCGGACCGCCCACCGGCGAACATCCCTCATCGCCGCCAGCCCGCAGCGGAACTGCGCGTCGTCGCCCGCGGCTTCCACCGCGTCCAAAACGGAGCAGCTCGAGCACGGGTCCTTCGTCCCGTGGCGTTCGTCAGCCGGTGGCGGCGACCGGGGCAGGCGTGCGCAGCGGCCGGGCGATCTCCGGTGGCGGCCGGAGCTCCCGCTCCAGCGCGACCGACCGGAAATAGCCGCAGGCGGCGGTCGCGCGCCGCTCCAGCGTGGCGAAATCCACGTGGTACAGCCCGAAGCGCGGACCCCACCCCTCGAGCCACTCGAAGTTGTCGAGGAGCGACCAGTAGAGGTAGCCGCGCACGTCGATGCCCGCGGCCCGGGCCTGGAGCACCGCGGCCCAGTGCCTCCAGAGGAATTCGCTCCGTCGGTCCCCCACCCGGTCGTCGATGCCGTTCTCGGTCACCCAGACCGGCAGCCCGTAGCGGCGGGTGGAGAGCAGCACCTGGGCGAAGCCCTCGGGAAAGAACTCCCAGCCGATGTCGGTCAACCCGCGGTGGAGCGGGTCGCGGTAGTGGAACTCGACGTAGGGGGCGCGCCGGACGAACCGGAGGTGGGCGCGCGTGTAGTAGTTGACGCCCACGAAGTCGAGACTGTCGCGTGCGCCCTCGAGCGTCTGCCGGGTGGTGAAGAGCCCGGGCATGAACATCCGCAGCTCGCCGGTCACCAGCGCCTCGAGGAAGGTGTGGTTGTAGGTTTCGTCGGCCAGCCGTACCAGCGCGTGGTCCATCGGGTTCCAGGCGCGGTCGGCGGAGAAGGCCAGCATGTTCTGGCTGGTGCCGATGGGGAGCTTGCCGGCGTGGGTGAGCAGCTCCTCGCGCGCCGCCGCGTGGGCCCGCCCGATGTTGCCCAGCGCGAGCATGGCCAGCTTCGGGTCGGCGATGCCGGGAGGGATCGAGGCCTGCACGTAGCCACCGAGCAGCAGCACCATCGGTTCGTTGAAGGTGAGCACCACCGCGTCGAGTCCCTGCAGCACCTCGGCGCAGGCGCGGGCATAGCGGCGGAAGGCGGCCACGCTCTCCGGGCGGTGCCAGGGCGTCTCGCGGTGAAACCACGCCGGGTGCGTGAAGTGGTGCAGCGTCACCACCGGCCGGAGCCCAACCTCGGTCATCGCCACCAGCCGCCGGCGGTAGCCGTCGAGCGCCTCCTCGTCGAAGCGGCCGCGCTGCGGCTCGATGCGCGCCCACTCCAGGCTCATGCGGAAGGCGGTCGCGCCGAGATCGCGGGTGAGCCGGTAGTCCTCGCTCCAGCGGTTCCAGTGGTCCACGCCCGCGCCGGCGACGTGCTTCATCCGTCCAGCGCGCTCCCACTCGCTCCAGTCGTTCTCGATGTGACCCTCGACCTGGTACGCGGCGGTGGCGACACCGAAGACGAAGTCGGGTGGGAAGCGAAGCGGAGGCGCGTTCATCGCGAGCGAGGAGACGGACCCTAACAGCGTGCGTGCGTCGCCGCGTGCATCGGAGGCCCCGGTCGATTCGTTGACAGGGAGGCGTTCACGTCACTACCATTCGTGTCGCTCACTCGGCCCGAGTGACGAACACACACCCCGGAGGGATGGCTGATGGCGCCGAAGAAGAAGACCGCGAAGAAGAAGCCGGCTGCGAGGAAGGCTGCAAAGAGGAAGACGTCGAAGAGGAAGTAGCGGTCACTCTCCTCCGGGAGAAACGGACGGCTCGGCGATTCGCCGGGCCGTTTCGCTTTTCAGGGGTACGCCCGGTGTCGCTCAGACCCAGCGAGTTGCGAGACGTGGCCCGGACGCTCGAGCCGGAGCTCGCCGGGGCAGTGGTGCAGAAGGTCCGCGCCCCCTGGCCCGAGCGACTGGAGCTGGAGCTGCGGCAGCCGGGCCGGACGGTGCGCCTGCTCCTGAGCGTCGAGTCGGGACTGGGAAGGCTCTCGGTCATCGAAGCGCGGATGCTCTCCACATCTGACGGTGGTCCCTCCCCCTGGTTGCTGCGAGCCCGGAAGGAGCTGACCGGTCGCCGACTGTCCTCCATCCGCTGCACCGGTGCCAGGCAAGTCCGCCTCGGCTTCGAGAAGGGGGGCACGGCCCGCTCGGTGGTGGCCGAGCTCGGCTCGCCGGGAGTCCTCCTCCTCCTCGGGGACCAGGATGAGCCGATGGCGGCCTCGCAGGGATCGGCCAGGTCCCCGGCGCCACCGGAGGAGGCGATGGACGAGCGCGGTCCTCCGTCCCGTCTCGGGGAGGCGCGCGGGCTCGACGCGGGCCGCGCGGCCGAGGCGCTGGTGGCCGCGCGCGAGTCGGTCGTGCGCCGCGAGGCCCTGCAGCGCGCGCGCCTCCAGCCGATCCGCTCCCGGCTCCAGCGCCTCCGCCGCACCCGGGCCAAGGTCGAGGCCGAGGCGAACCGCGACGCCGCGGCCGAGGAGCACCGGCGCTGGGGCGAGCTCCTCTCCCGCGCGCTGGAGAAGGTCCCTCGCGGTGCCCGCTCGGTGCGGCTGACCGAGTGGACCGAGGCGGGCCCACGCGAGGTGGAGGTTCCGCTGGAGCCCACCTTCGCCCCCCGCGCCCAGGTGGAGCGCCACTTCCACCAGTACCGGCGGTTGCTGCGGGGGAGCGCCCTGGCCCGGGAGCGGCTCGCCGCGCTCGACCGGGAGATCGCTGCCGCGGAGCGCGCCCTCGCCGAGGCCGAGGCCGGCACCGAGGCCGAGGTGGAGGCGCCGGTCTCCCCCGTCCCGGCGCGGCCTGCCAGGAAGCGCGCGGCGCCGGTCCACCGCCCGTACCGGACCTTCAAGACAGCCGGCGGACAGCCGATCTGGGTCGGCCGGGCCGGCGAGGACAACGCCGCGCTCACCTTCCGGGTGGCCCGCCCGCATCACCTCTGGATGCACGCCCGCGGAGTGCCCGGCGCGCACGTGGTGGTTCCGCTGGACCGGGGAGCGGACGTCGAACAGGAGACGCTGCTCGACGCAGCGCACCTCGCGCTCCACTTCTCGCGGCTGGCGGGCGAGCCGCGCGGCGAGGTGGCCTGGACGCGTGCGCGGCTGGTCAAGCGGGTGAAAGGTGGTGCACCGGGGCAGGTGACCTACAGCGGGGAGAAGGTGCTCGGGGTTCGGATGGAGCCGGTCCGGCTCGAGCGGTTGCTCCGCTCGCGCGAGGAGCCCGACATCTAGCGCGAGGAGCCGGGTTCACCCGGCACCGGCGCGCCCGTCGGGGCGGGCTCCTGCCGCTCGAGCACGCTCCGGGCGTCAGGAGCAGCAGGGGCTTGGCGCGACGCGGTGGCCTCGGCGGCCAGGCGCTCACGGCGCGCAGCGAGGATCTCGCGGACGACGATCTGCGCCAGGGCCACCGCGGGCACGGCGACCACCGCGCCCGCGATCCCGAGCAGCTCGGCGAGAAAGAGGATGCCGAGCAACGTCACCAGCGGGTCGAGGTGCACGGTGCGCCGGAAGACGAACGGCCCGAGCACGTTCCCCTCCAGCTGCCCGTAGAGGAGGAAATAGCCGAGGGTGATGAGTGCCTTCACCGCTCCCCCGGTGATCAGCGTGACCAGGGTGATGAACGCCCCGGTGAGGATAGGACCTGCGTAGGGCACCAGGCTGGAGAAGCCGCTCAGGAGTCCGAGCGGGAGGAAGTAGGGGGTGCCGATCATCGCCAGGACCGCGGTGGTCAAGGTGGCGTTGACCGAGCAGATGAAGAGCACCCCGCCCAGGTAGCCGCCCACCGCGCGGTACGACTTGGCGAGCACGCCCTCCCACCGCGGCCGGTCGTGCACCGGCACCAGCGCGAGCAGCCGCCGCACCAGCCCGCCGCCGAAGACCAGCATGAACACGGTGAGGACGAGCACGGTGACGAAGCCGGCGACCGCGCTCAGCGCGCTGGTGACCGCGCTCAGGATCGGGTTCACCGCCGTCTGGGCCATGCCGAAGGCGCCGGACAGCGCATCCTTCAGCCGTTCCTCGATCCCGAAGCGTGCGTTCAGGCTCTGGAAGCGAGGCGACTTCCGGAGGTCGCCCAGGGTCTTCGGCATGGAGGCGATGAAGTCCCGGAGCTGGTGGATCGCCGTCGGGACGACGATCAGCATCAGCCCGGTGAGGAGCAGGACCACTGCCAGCGTGGTGAGCGCGATGGCCCACCCCCGGCGGATCCCCCTCGCCTCCATCCGCCGCACCACGTGGTCCAAGGCGATGGCCACCATCATCGCGGCGACGGTGAGGGTGAGCGCCAGCCGGGTCTGGAGTACGAACAGCACCAGAGCCGCCGTGGCCACCGCCGCGAAGCAGACGGTGAACGCCGTCCTCAGTGTCACCTGCGAGCGCACGGCGCTAACCTTGCTCCGCCCATGCCCGCTGGCAAGGACCGCTCGCCCTGCGCACGCTGTGCCGAGGCGCTGGGACGCTCGTGCTGCGAGCCCGGCCCCGGCGAGCGGCTGGCCACCGTCACCGCCACCGACGTCGAGCGGATCCAGGCCGCCACCGGCTTGGCACGCCAGCGCTTCGTCGTGCACGAGCCCCTCTCGCCCGAGGAGTCGCTGGCCTACGAGGCGCGGCGGCCGGGTTACCGCGGGTACTTCCGGCGAACGGTGGTTCGCTGGGGCCTGCGGGCCGAGCGCGGCGTCTGCGTGTTCCTCGGTGAGGGTGGGTGCACGCTCGACCCGTCGGCTCGCCCCACCCCCTGCCTGCTCTACCCGTTCGAGCCGGCCGAGCACGGATGGACGCTCGCCGTGGAGCGCTCGGGCTCACCGGAGCTCGCGGCGACCAGCGCCGAGCCCCGCTGCCTCGCGGCCGAGGAGGCCCGGAGCAAGGGAGGTCTCCTCCGCAGCTTCGCGCTCGAGGTCGAGGGCTTGACGGCGCTGATCGATCGATTGCGGGCGGAGGTGGAGGCCCACCCGGAACCGCTCGACTGCGTCAAGCAGCGTCCGTCACGCACCGTCACCGGGAGGGCGGAAGGAGATCGCCTCGCTCGCTTGCGCAGGGCGCGGCTGCGGTAGAGTGCACCTCGCCAGTCCCGTGAGCGATTCGTCTCCTCGTCAGCTTCTGCTGTTCGAACCCCAGCCGCGAGCCCGGGGCGGCGTCCCGGCCCGCGAGATGGCGGTTCACAAGGCCGCCTCCCTGGCCCAGTACCTCGCCCGCGACCTCGGGATGCCGGTGCGCCTCTCGGTCACCGACAACCGGAGCACGATGATCAGCTTCCGCCGTGCGCCCTCGGCGCTCCGGCTGCGGCTGCACCACATGTTCCTCGACGCGCCGGATCCGGTGGTCCAGGCGGTGGCCGACTACGCGGGGCGCGGACGACCACAGGCCGGTCGGGTGCTGGACGAGTTCATCAAGCGCGAGCAGCCGCGCATCCGTCAGGAGCGAGACGCCTCCGACGAGCGCTTCTCCCCCGAGGGACGCTTCTTTCACCTCGAGGAGATCCGAGACATGCTCAACGAGCGCTTCTTCCAGGGCGGGGTGCGGGCGAGCATCGGCTGGGGCCGTGCCCCGGGCCGCCGCCGGCGCAAGTCGATCCGCCTGGGCGTCTACGACCACCAGACCCGGGAGATCCGCATCCACCCGGCGCTGGACCACCCCGAGGTGCCGCGGTTCTTCGTGGAGTTCATCGTCTTCCACGAGATGCTGCATCAGCTGTTCCCCAGCTCGAACGGGCCGGGTCGGCGGGCTCATCACCCGCGGGCCTTCCGCGACCGCGAGCGCGCCTTCCCTCTGTACGAGGCGGCGATCGCCTGGGAGCGCGAGAACCTGCGCGCTCTCCTCCAGCGCTAGGCCACCATGAGACGCGCCAAGATGGTCTGTACTCTCGGGCCCGCGTCGTTGAAGCCCGAGGTCCTCGAAGAGATGCTCAACGCGGGGATGGACGTGGCCCGGCTGAACTTCAGCCACGGGAGCCACGCCCAGCACACGCAGACACTGTCGATGCTCCGCACCGCCTCCCTGAAGGTCCGGAAGGCCGTCGGGGTGCTGGGAGACCTGCAGGGGCCGAAGATCCGGACCGGGAAGCTGGTGGAGGGGAAGGTGGAGCTGGTCCCCGGGGCCACGTTCTCCATCACCACCGACGAGTCGGTCCCGGGGACGCAGGAGATGGTCTCCACCACCTACCCCTTCCTCGCCTCGGACGTGAACCCCGGTGACCGCATCCTGCTCGACGATGGCCTGCTCGAGCTGCGGGTGCTGGAGACGGACAAGAAGCAGCTGGTGCGGACCGAGGTGGTGCACGGCGGCACGCTGAAGAACAACAAGGGCATCAACCTCCCCGGCGTGGCGCTCCGGGCCGAGGCGCTGACCCCCAAGGACCGGGAGGACCTGGTCTTCGGCATCAAGGCTGGCGTGGACTACATCGCGCTGTCCTTCGTGCGTCAGCCGAGCGATCTGGACCAGGCGCGGGCGGCGATGGCCGAGGTTGGCCGGCAGGTCCCGATCATCGCCAAGCTGGAGAAGCCGGAGGCCATCGCCCGGCTGGATGCGATCCTGGAGAAGACCGACGGGGTGATGGTGGCCCGCGGCGACCTGGGAGTGGAGCTCCCGCCGGAGGAGGTCCCGGCGATCCAGAAGGACATCATCCGCCGGGCGAACCTCCGCGGTCTCCCGGTCATCGTGGCCACGCAGATGCTCAATTCGATGTGCGAGCATCCCCGGCCGACCCGCGCCGAGGCCTCGGACGTGGCGAACGCGGTCTACGACGGGGCGGATGCGTTGATGCTCTCGGGAGAGACCGCCTCGGGCAGCTACCCGGTGGAGTCGGTGCGGATGATGGAGCGCATCATCCTCGCGGCCGAGAGTGCGGCCCGCACCCACGGCAAGGCGCCAGCGCGCATCGGCGGGGTGACCTTCCCGGCATCCTTTCCCGACGTGATCGCCGGCGTGGCCTGCGAGGCCGCGCGGGCCGCGGGCGCGGTGGTCATCGCCGCCTTCACGCTCTCGGGGCACACGGCGCGGCTGCTCAGCCACTACCGGCCGCCGGTGCCCATCGTGGCCTTCTCACCCAACCAGGAAGTGCGGCGGAAGCTGTCCCTGCTCTGGGGCGTGGTGCCGCGGGTGCTCGAGCCGGTGGACCGGACCGAGGAGATGGTCCGCCGCGTCGAGGAGGAGCTCCTCAGCCGGGGGTTCGCCCATCGCGGGGACCGGGTGGTGATCGTCTACGGCGCTCCGGTCGGGCAGCCGGGGAAGATCAACAGCATGCGGCTCCACGAGATTGCCTGAGGCGCGGGTCCGAGGCTCCCGTCGCGTGCCGGGCCGTCTCGACGTCAGCGGCGCGCCCGCGACGGGCGCTTCCTCGCGCGCCGAGTGCTCGCCCGGGCCGGAGCGTTCCGTCGAGCAGGAGCCTTTCCCGCCGCGGTCGCCTTGCCCTGCACGATGGCCCACAACCGTTTCGGCGCGATGAGTCGGTAGCTCTCGAGCACCAGCGCGCGGACCTCGCTCCATTCGCGAACGCCCTTCACCTCCATGCTGATCCAGCCGTGCGCCCCCACGTAGGGAGCGCGGGCGAAGCGTGGGTCCTGGACCGCCGCATCGGCGTGCTCTCGCTCGAGCTTGAAGCCGATGGTGAAGCTCCCTCCCTGGTCCCCGAACCCGGCGAAGATCTTTCCTCGGACCCGGAAGTGCGGCTGGCCCCAGGTCATCGTCTCGGTCGCCTCGGGCAGCGTGAGGCAGATCCGGCGCATCTCGTTCAGCGGGCTGGAGCGGGACATCAGAGAATCCTCCTCTGGCCAGCACGCTCAATGAAGATCCAACGGCAGCAGGGCGGGGTGGGCTGGCGGAGCGCCCGGCCGGAGCGTGCCGTCGTCGGCAAACCGGCCCCATCCGCTGTCCACCAGGGCGAGGACGCCCCGGCGCGTCGCGACGGCGTGCGTCGGGTCCCCGAGCTCCGGCGCCCTGGAGAGCACCGTCCACCGCGTCACCCGCCGTCCGTCCGGGGTGAGCCAGAGGCGGACCACCCTCGGCTGCACGATGCCGTTCTGCACCGCGACCACCCCTCCCGGCGCAGCCGTCAGACCATCGATGCCGCCGGTCACCAGATCTCCCGGTCCCAGCACCGGCTCGGGGACTCCGCCTCCGACGGGCATGGCGAAGAGCCCGAGCGTCCAATCGGGCACCAGCAGCGTCCGGCCGTCCGGGGCGAGGGCCGGTGTCTGCGGGCTGGCGAAGGTGTGCGCGGGGACCAGCGGCTCGAGCACCCCGCCGTCCGGTGCCAGACGATAGACGGTCCCGGCGAGTGCGTCGGACACCAGAACGGCCCCGTCGGACGTGACCGTGATGTCCCCCAGGAGGTGAGGACCATCGGCCGGGGGCTCACGTCGGGCGATCTCGGTGGCGTCGTCCAGCCGGTAGGTCACCAGCGCCGACCGCCCCTCGTCCGTCGTCCGGAAGCCCTCGGCCTGCGGTACCGCGCCCACGCTCACGTGCAGCACCCGTCGCCGCGCATCGAGCCCGAGCGCGAACGCCCCGCTTCCGGCCGGCGCCGGGTGCGCCCACGCGCGCCATGCGCCACCGACACCTCGCCAGACCTGGCCGGTCCGCACGCTGGAAACGAACACCGCGCCGGTGCGCGCATCCTCCGCCAGGTCCTCGACCAGCCCGAGCTCCGGGGGAATCGCCCGCGTGGGCCCCGGCCTCACCGGGCTGCGGCCCGCGGCGAACCGCTCGACGAGCGGGGTCCACCGCGCATCGGTCCGGAGAGGCCTCAGATCCGGGTCCTCGGAGAGGTCCACCGCGAGCCCGGCGCTCGCCAGCGGCGTGAGCACCTCGAAGGCCCGATCGGTCCGCCCGGCCCGCGCCTCGAGGCACGCAAGGTCGTACTGGACGTCGATCCGGCCCGGGGCCGCCGCGCGCCGCCGCCCGAGCGCCTCTCGCGCCTCGTCGAGCGCCCCCGCGCCGATCGCCCGGGCGAACGCGCGGCGCGCAGCCGCGTACGCCGCCGGTCGTCCCGCCGGGGACGGAGAACCGCCGTCGGCGCGGAGCACCACCGCCACGAGCACCAGGAGCGTGCGCATCGCACACCTGGGGCTCTCACACCGCGGCAGACCGGCGTGCGACAATCCGCGATCCATGCTCGCCCTGCAGCTGGCTGCGCTCCTGCTGGCCGCCGCCGCCCCCCAGAAGCTGGACCTCGTGATCGAGCACGGCCGAGTGGTGGACGGCTCCGGGAGTCCCTGGTTCCGCGCCGACGTGGGTATCCAGGGGGACCGCATCACCCGGATGGGGGACCTGCGCGAGGTGCCGGCGAAGCTCCGCATCGACGCACGCGACCACCTGGTCGCCCCCGGGTTCATCGACCTGCTCGGCCAGAGCGAGCTGTCGGTCCTGGTCGATCCCCGCGCCGAGTCGAAGATCCGCCAGGGCATCACCACCGAGATCACCGGCGAGCTGGGCACGGTGGCCCCGGTCCGCGACGAGATCCTCGGCGGGGTCATGGGCTGGCTCTCGCTGCACCAGATCAAGATCGACTGGAAGGACCTCGACGGGTACTGGAAGCGCCTCCGGGCGACCCGGCCCGCGATCAACATCGGGACCCTGGTCTCCACCGGCCAGGTCCGCGCGGTGGTCATGGGCCAGGGGTCCGAGGCGCCCACGCCCGAGCAGCTGCTCCGGATGCAGATCGAGGTGCAGAAGGCCATGCGCCAGGGCGCCTTCGGCGTGGCCGCCGCGCTCGCGTACCCTCCGGCGCGCTACCAGACCACCGACGAGCTCGTGCTGCTGGCCCGCTCCGCGGCGAAGTTCGGAGGATTCTACGCCACGCACCTCCGGGACGAAGGCGACCAGGTGCTCCAGGCCCTCGACGAGGCGCTCGACGTCGGGCGTCGCGGCGGGCTTCCGGTGGAGGTCTGGCACCTGAAGGTCGCCGGGAAGGAGAACTGGGGCCGCATGCCCGAAGTGCTCCAGCGGGTCGCCGCGGCGCGCGCCGACGGGCTCGACGTCTCGGCCAACGTGTACCCCTACCTCGCGGGGGCCAACATGCTCCACGCCGACGTGCCGGACTGGGCACTGGCGGGCGGCGTGTCGGCGATGCTCGGCCGGCTCAGGGACCGGGAGCAGCGGGCACGCATCGAGAAGGAGATCACCGCCAGCTGGAAGGACGCCTCCGAGCCCGAGCGGGTGATCGTCCTCCTCGGGCTCTCACCCGAGGCCAAGCACTACGAGGGCAAGAGCCTGGCCGACGTGGCGAAGGCTCGCGCCACCACCCCTGCCGCGGCGCTGGTGGACCTGATCCTTCTCGACGGTGGGAGCACCCAGGTGCTCCGGTTCGTCGCCAGCGAGTTCGACCTCCGCGAGGCGCTCCGTCAGCCCTGGGTGGCGATCGGCGTCGACGCGAGCGCCGATGCGCCGGACGGGCCGCTCGGTCCGGAGGGGACGCACCCTCGCGCCTTCGGCTCGATGGCCAGGCTGCTCGGGACCTACGCCCGCGACGAGAAGCTCTTCACCGTCGAGGAGGCGGTGCGGAAGGTCACCTCCGGCGCCGCCCGGCGGCTCGGGCTCACCGACCGTGGCCTGCTTCGCCCGGGGATGATGGCCGACATCGTCGTCTTCGATCTCGCCCGGGTGAAGGACATGGCGACCTACGCGAAGCCCAAGCAATTCCCCGAGGGAATCGAGACCGTCCTGGTCAATGGGCAGCCGGTGCTGGTGGACGGCATCCGCACCGAGGTCCGGTCCGGGCGGGCGCTGCTGCACCCGGTGCCGGACGCGGTCCGCTAACTGTAACTTAGCTCGCACGTCTCGAGCGGGCCGCCGCCGAAAGCTCGGCGCTCCTGCCGCGATCGAGGTGCCGGCGTCGACGCTCAGTCGGGCTCGCCGGCCCTCTTCGGCTCGGGGAAGCGCCGGAACCAGCTGTTCGCGTTCCAGGTGGGACGCGCCGGCGCCTGGGCGATGGAGACGCCGAGCAGGAAGTTGAAGCGCGTCAACTGGGCGAACGGCCCCCAGTCCCGGTCGGGCTCGAACCCGTCCTGCGGCTGGTGGTAGCGCTTGCGCCAGAAGTCCTTCTCGGCGGCGCGCTGATCGGGGGTGAGCCCCGCGACCCCGTTGAAGGTCTGCGCTGCGGGGATGCCCTTCTTGACGAAGTTGAAGTTGTCCGAGCGGATGAAGTAGCTCTCCTCGGGCTCGGGATCCGGCGAGATCTGGAGGCCGAGCGCATCGGCGGCGCGCGCCACGTTTGCTCCGAGCGAGCTCTCGTCGGTCCCCAGAGCGACCACGTCCTTCAGCGGGTGGACCGGGTAAGCCCCGTCCACGTCGATGTCGGCGACGATGTCCTTCAGGGGCACGGTCGGATGGCGGGCGAACCACTCCGAGCCGAGCAACCCGCGCTCCTCGGCGGTCACGAAGAGGAAGAGGATGCCCCGTCTTGGCGGCTGGCCAAGGCGGGTGAAGGCCCGGGCGGTCTCCAGGAGGCTGCCCACGCCGGCCGCGTCGTCCGAGGCTCCGTTGTAGATGCGGTCCCCGTTCACCGGCTTGCCGATGCCCATGTGGTCGAGGTGGGCGCCGTAGACGACCACCTCGCCGGCGGTGGGGGAGGCCGGGTCTCCGGGCAACAGCCCCACCACGTTCTCCGAGGTGATGTGCCGGATCCTGCTCTCGCGCCGAAGGCGGCCGCGCAGCCCGAGCGAAAATCCCCGCGGCTTCCCCTGCGCCGAGGCCTCGACCAGTCCGGCGACGGTCTCCGGTCGGCCGGCCTGCTTCAGGAGCGCCTCGAAGGCGGCGGAGCTGATCGTCCCTGCCGGAAGCAGCGGGGGTGAGTCCTCGAGCCGCATTGAATCGAAGGCGAAGTACTCCGCCAGGAGCGTGAACGGCGTGATGGCCTCCTTCGCCGGGGGCCACACCCAGACCACCGCCCGGGCCCCACGGCGCATCAGCTCGCGGGCGACCCGCTCGCTCTGCCCGTGGACTGCCGACGCCAGCGAGGGAAAGAAGTCCGGGCGTTCCGAGCGCGGGGCACCGAAGAGGGCGAGGACGATCTTGTCCCGCACCTCGACTTGGGCGAAGTCGTCATAACCGTACTCCGGGACACTGAGCGCGTACCCGGCGAACACCACCTCGCCGCTCACGTCGGTCACGCCCTGGTCCAGGTCGGTGAGCAGCAACAGGTTCTCGCCCTTCACCAACGTCGCTGGCGTGCCCGGGCCGCCGCTGAACTGGAGGGAACCGGACACCGGCGTCGCCCGCACGAAGGGGACCTTCTGAAAGTAGCTCCCGGCCTCGCCCGCCGGCTGGAGCCCCAGCGCCTGGAGCTCGCTCGCCACGTACCGGGCCGCCACGTCGTACCCCGGGGTGCCGGGGTCGCGTCCGCCGAGCAGGTCGTCGGCCAGGAAGCGGATGTGGCCGGCGAGGGCCTCGGGGCGGATGCCAGCCGCGGCGGACTTCGCGCCGTCGGTGAAACCGTTCGCGTCGACGGCGGGCGTGGTCGGCCGGGGGGCAGACGTCGCGCAGGCGAGGGAGAGACAGCAGGGAAGCAGGGGCAGGAGGCGCATGAGCGCCGGAGAGACAAGCACGGTCCCCCCCGGGGGCAATGCGCAGTTTGCTGTCAGCTGCCCGGTCGGGGCTGGAAGAAGCTCCCCGGGAGCAGGCGGGGACGCTCGGGACGCTGCGTCACCGAAAGCCCGAGCAGAAACTGGAACCGGGCCAGGACCGCGGCCGGTCGGTGGTCTCGGTCCGGCTCCCAGTGGTCGGCGGCGCGGTGGTAGTGCGACTTGCGGTAGGCGGCGGCGTCCGCGCGCTCGCGCTCGCTCGCCCCGCCCAGCCCCACCCGGGTGGCGGTCGCCGGGATTCCGGCGCGGAGAAAGCTGTACTGATCGCTCCGGACCGCGAAGGCCTGCTGCGGGTCCGAGTCGGACCCCAGGGCGAGCCCGAGCGCCGTCGCCGCGCGCTGCGCGTCCTCCCGGAGCGTGCTCTCCTCGGCCCCGAGCGCCACCAGCTCGTGCGGGGGAAAGACCGGAAGTCCCGAGTCGGCGTTCACGTCCGCCACCAGCGCCTCGCGCCGCACCGGCGGGTGCTCCACGAACCACTCCGAGCCGAGGAGGCCCTCCTCCTCCCCGCTCACCAGGACGAAGAGCACCCCGCGCCGAGGCCGCTGCGGGAGCCGGGTGAACGCGCGGGCGACCTCCAGCACGTTGGCCACCCCGGATGCGTTGTCCGAGGCGCCGTTGTAGATGGCGTCCCCCGCCTCGGGCTTTCCGATGCCGAGGTGGTCGAGGTGGGCGGTGTAGACGACGTCCTCCCCGGCGGCGGGCGACCCGGGCGCCCCGCGCCACAGCGCGACGACGTTGGCGGTGTGCACGGTGCGGAGCGCGGCCTCCACCCGGAGATGCACCTGTGCGCCCAGCGCCAGCGGGGTGTGCTCGCGGCGCTCGGCGGCGGCCAGGAGCGAGGCCAGCCGCTCCGGTCGGCCCGCGGCGGCGAGCAGCGCGTCGGCACCGGCCATCGACAGGCCCGCCTGCGGGAGCGTGTCGCGCGCCGGCACCAGCCCGTTCTCGACCAGGGCCATCGCCCCGCGCTCGCTGGCCGAGACCTGCTCGGGGAAGGAGAAGATCTTCTCCCGCGCGGGCGTCTGCACCCACAGCACCCCGGCAACGCCCCGGGCCATGAGCCGCTCGAGCTTGGACCGCGCCGAGCCGTAGACCGCGCTGGGGATGGGCGGGAAGAAGTCCGAGGTGGTGCCGAGCGGCGCGCCCACCAGCACCATCGCCAGCTTTCCCCTGAGGTCCACCCCGGCCAGGTCGTCCCAGCGGTACTCCGGGGCGACGATGCCGTGGCCTACGTACACGACGGGGGCGGTCACGTCCGCCACCCCGTCTCCGAGCGCTGGCCGGGCAATGAACTCGCGCTGGAAGGCGAGCGCAGCTGCGTCGCCCCCAGGGGTGCCCACCTCCAGTCGCGCGGAGCGGGTCTGCCCGGCCCGGAAGGTCATCGCCTGGAACCACCCCCCCTCGTCGCCGGCGGGCTCCAGCCCCATGCCCTGCAGCTGGCTCGCGACGTAGGCCGCGGCGATGTCGAAGCCGCGCTCGCCGGGTGCGCGTCCCTCCAGGAGGTCGTCGGCCAGGAAGCGGATGTGGGCGGAGATTGCCTCGGCCCGGATGGCGGCCGCGGCATCGGCGGCCCCCGGGGCGATGACGTCGGGTCCTTGCGGGGTCGAGGGAGCCGTCCCCGCGGTGGCACAGCCGGCGAGCAGCAGGCACCAGAGGAGAGGCGGAGAGGGGGCGAGGCGACGGAGCCGGGCGCGCATGAAAGCTCCGGCGAGCCTAGCGTCCCCTCTGGCGGGCCGGGGGACTTGCGGTCAAAGGCCCGGTGGCCGCAGCGCCCGGCGGGGCACCTCGGCCTCGACGAAGACGCGGAGCAGCTCCCCGTCCAGCATCCCGTTCCGCGCCTCCTGGTGGAGGATGTCCAGCGCCGCAGGGTGGGGCACGGCCTTCTTGTACGGCCGGTCGGCGGCGGTGAGCGCGTCGTAGACGTCGGAGATGGCCATCATCTTGGACTGCACCGGGATGGTCTCGGCGGGGATCTTCCGCGGGTACCCCGAGCCGTTCAGCCGTTCGTGGTGTGCGTAGGCGATGTCGGGCACGCGCTTCAGCGCCCGGGTCCAGGGGATCTGCGAGAGGAAGCGGAAGGTGTGGCTGACGTGACTCTCGATCTCCAGCCGCTCCTCGGCCGAGAGCGAGCCCCGGGGGATGCTCAGCCGCTCCACCTCGCGCGGGAGCAGCAGGGGAAGCTCGGCCTCGCGCTCGTCGCGAAAGCGCTGACGTCCCAGGTCCGCCAGCCGCTCGAACCCGCCGGAGGGCAGGATGGTGGGGCGGTTGCAGGCGAGGACGAACTCCAGCGTCTCGTCCAGCTCGCGCAGCTCGGCCTCGAGCCGCTCGGCCTCTTCGCGCTCGAGCGAGGCCTGCAGCATTCCCTCACGGGCGGCCTCGAGCCGTCGTTCCAAGCTCCGCAGCTGCCGGTCCTTCCGCGCCAGGGCGAACCGGGCCCGCAGCCCGTCGAGCTCCTGGGGGTAGAGCTTCTCCGCCTTCACCAGGACGTGCTCGCGGACGCCCACCTTGCCGAAGTCGTGGAGCAGCGACGCGTAGCGCATCTCCTGGACGTCCTGGATGCCGAAGCGGAGGCGGGCGTAGGGCCCGCTGCTCTCGTGCTCCAGCGCCTCCGCCAGGCCCACGGTGAGCGAGGCCACCCGGCCCGAGTGGCCGGCGGTGGTCGGATCCCGCGACTCGATGGCCACCACCGAGGCGGAGACGAAGCCCTCGAAGAGCCTGTTGATCTCGTCGTGGAGCAGCGCGTTCTCGATGGCACCCGCAGCCTGGCCTCCGAGCGCGAGCAGGAGCTCGGCGTCCTCGTCGGTGAAGACGCCGACGTGCTTGTTGAGCGCCTGGAGCACGCCGGTGACCTCGCCCTGGGCGTCGCGCATCGGGACGCAGAGGATGGTGTGCGTCCGGTAACCGGTGGCCGCGTCCACCGTGCGGTTGAAGCGCGGATCGGCGTAGGCGTCCTGGATGTTGATGACCTGCCCGGTCTCGGCCACCGACCCGGCGATGCCCTTGCCGAGCTTGACCCGGATCTCATGGGCGGCGCCCTGGGCCACCTTGCTCCACAGCTCCCCCCGCTCTCGGTCGAGGATGAAGAGCGTGCAGCGGTCGGCATCCACCACCTTGGCCGCCTCGTAGATGATGAGCGGGAGGAGGAGCTCGAGGTCGCGCGCCGCGGCCATCGCCTTGGCCACGTCGAGGATGGAGGTGAGCTTCGAGACCCTTCCGGCCAGGTCCTGCGGACTGTGAATGTCCGGGCTCACCGGAAAGACGCTACCCCAACGGCCCGTCGGAGGAGGGGTCGGGGGCCTCTAGTGGCGCTCGCCGGCGCCGGCCAGGCGGGCCACCTTCGACATGAAGGAGGGGTCGAAGGGCTTCACGTCGTAGTCGTCCGCTCCGAGCTCCAGGCAGACGTGACGGGTGAACTGGTCCTCGATCGCCGAGAGCACCAGAACCTTGATGTCCCGCGTCCGGGGGTCGCGCTTGAGGGCGGCGAGGAGGTCGCGGCCGTCGACGTGCTGCTTGAGGTCCAGGATGATGACCGCCGGCTGGTGGCGGATCGCGAGCTCCAGGACCTGCTGCGACGTGGTGTCGGTGATGTAGGACAGGCCTGCGCGGCGGGCTTCGCGGGCCAGGGCGGCCACGACGCCGGGCTCGTCGTCGGCGATCAGGATGGTGGGCTTCTCGGACATTGAACTCTCGCGACGGAGATGGATCGCAAGAAGCACACCGACCTGTAACTCCAGCGGTCTCGCGGGGTTGAGAGTGAGGTCCATGGGTCACCTCGGATGTGGGGGGTCGTCCGCCCGCGGTCACTTCTGACCTCGTCCGCGGGTTGACCCTCGAGGCCCCATCGGTTACGGAGGGCGTCCCTCGATGAGAGGGGTTGTCGGCCTCGGGGAGTGGCTCAGCCTGGTAGAGCACTTGGTTCGGGACCAAGGGGTCGCAGGTTCGAATCCTGTCTCCCCGACACGCTGAAGGGGTCGGAGTCGCTCGGGTTTCTGCCGCGCGATTCCGG
>Ga0335070_10001960_pt1 | contig 23909 bp, 30 predicted proteins | sample Lox_Sample_13_FD_206722 | JGI IMG/M metagenome (GOLD analysis project Ga0335070, IMG submission 206722) | Soil microbial communities from Loxahatchee National Wildlife Refuge, Florida, United States - Lox_Sample_1.3 | ecosystem: Environmental > Terrestrial > Soil > Wetlands | place: USA...
CCCGGCAAAACTGGCGTAAGACCAGGCTGTCGCGCACCTGGTATTCGGTTTGCTCATAACTCAACCGATACAGGCGTTTGACGGCCAGCATGCGCAGGATGACTTCTACCGGGGTGGAGTTGCGCCCAGTCTGCTCGGTGTGAGGAAAGCGTTTAGCCAGGTCATGGCGGATCAATTGGTAAAGAACTTCATCTTCTAAAAGATGGTCAATCTGAGCCAGGATGGGATCCATCTCATGGGTCAGTTGGAGAATATCCGTGAAGATCTTGTCAGGTTCGTACCGATCTTGTAACATTAAGGCGCCTCTGCGGGAAAAGTATGGGTTGGCGCCTAACTTCTACCAAAGAGGCTATTCTTTTGTCAAGTTGCGTAAACTGGCCGCCTTTTGCACCAAAAACTAGCTAAGATCAAAGCCCCACCCTCTGGTAAAGGCAAGGTCATCGTCAATCCAGCCGTCTCTACGCTGGTGAATTCCTTCGCGGATGCAGTCAAGTAAATAGCTAGCAAAGTCTTCTTTAAGCACTGCCGCGTCAACAGGGCATGGAAGCGAACGAAATGCTTGGATGACTGTTGTAGATCAGTCATCGCTTAGCAGTCGAACACCGACCAGCAGATTTTGTTTCGCAGTCGCTGATCATCCAGGACAAGGTCGCGGATCGCTTCCGGAAGCTGCTCGCGCTGCCACTGGCATTCCCGGCGGCCAGCGGACTCGCTCTCCCCCTTTGGCGCGGCTGTCCGCACGGCCTTGATTGCGTAGGCCGCAGCGCCGAGCTCGTGGGCGGCAACATGCGCCACCGCCGCTGCTTGGCCCGCAGCGTGCGCGGCGTGCCGAGCGGCTCCGTCCAACCCTCTGGCTGCAGCGTTGGCGAAGCCTGCGGCCGTACGCGCTTCAGTCATCGTAGTTTCACCTCGCGTCCAAGCGCGAACCAATTCGATGGCTCGACGCGGCCGGTTGTCATTGGGTTGCATTTCCTCGAATAAGTACAATACATGCTGTGCGCAATCGGCCGCCCATACCGCAAGTAGGTGATGATCGGAGTCTTGGAGGGTGCCTCCGCGACGTACAGTGATGAACCTGGGGTCTCGCTTCTTTGATAATATCATTCGTTTTTCTCTCTCCTGAAGAGTGATGAAGGATGCCTTCATTTGACCCGCTCTCAAACTTCTTCGGCTCCAACCTTCGGTTGGTACAACCCGTCCGGATTGGATCCCTGCATCCCTGCTGTAAAGGATCGCTCGTCGACCGGGGCAAGCCTGGCAATCATGGCCGGTTTGAGCAGATGCGTTCGCCGCGCCGTCTTCAATCTGGCTTCAATCGCGTCCGCGCCTGCCGGATCAGATTCCCAGTTCATCCGGTCGAAATGTTTCAAATTCAGAGGAGAAGTAAACATTCGCAGGGTCTTTTTGCCATGAATATTATAGTAGACCTCGAAATAGGAGATGACCAGCTCGCGCAGGGTTCGGTAGATCGGCTCGCGGTAGCGCAGACCTACGTAATTGGATTTGGCGACTGCGCCGTATGCGCCATCCAGACGGTAGATCGCCAGGACGTGATCGTCATCCTGACCAGGATCTGGATAGAGATCGATTACCAGGGGAGAATACCCTATTCGTCTCAAGGCGGCTGCGCCAAAAAGTGCCCCATCCAGGCAGTGGGCCTGCCGGTCCTGGAGAACCTCCAGTGGGCTGCGGTTGCGATTTTCGGGGCTGTACGGGATACCGTCCAGGAAAGCCTGGATCTCCAGCGGCGTGTCCAGGGACTTCCATAGCTCGTATTGTTCAGGATTCAGATGATCTTCGAGCCGTTCTTTCCCCAATGCGATCCTCCGATAGTGAAGGTAACTGGCTGTCGGGATTTCGTGGGTCAATTGTAACGAATTTCGGCTCAGACTACCAGTGTGGAAGTTTTTATTGGATCACAAATAATTCAGTATAAACGGGCTCTTGCTCGCAGGCCGGAGAAAGGATGTCGGTTAATTTCAAAGTATAGGGCGCGGACTGGTGCAGGATTTCTGCTTCTTCATCTGGAAAAGCCATAAAATGGACGAAATCCCACCCTGGACCCGCCCGATAGGCAGTATAAACAGTTTCGGGTTCCTGGTCCTGGACCGCTTCGACAAACTCCCGGACAGCCTGGATCACATCGTTTAATTTTTCCTTCTTGACCTGATACTGCACGATTTTTCGGATCATTCGCCTCTCCCCATAATTCAATTGTATGATATTTCAGGCCGGGGTCTTAAATACCGGACCCCGGCCTGATCATTCAAAATCCACGGTGAGAAGCCGCTTTTTTTACTAGCGGTGGCGGCGGACTCTGGACAGGGCAAAGGCCATGCTCATAAAGGTTGTCAGTGCAGCGATGCCCAGTTTGGTCAGATCCACGACCGGCTCAACCCGTACTCCGTCCGGACCAATGCTGACCACGGCAACTGGCCGGGCCGCGGAAAAGCCACCTCCTCCGCCCCCCGAGCCTGCCGCCATCCGGTCAGCCGCTTCGTCCGAGGCGGCGGTTTCACCTCCTTCCCCCTTCTTTTCCCCTTGAACCGGACCGTAGCCACCCCCATATCCATAGCCTAAACCGGATTGGACTTCCGAGCTGGTGATCAGAGTGTAATCGCCGACCGTGACCGGCTCACCGAATACCCCGCTGGGTTGGGCCACGTCCACCAGCCGGTTCATCAGCGCGATCCCCTCTTCCTCGGACTTAATCCTGGTAAATTGAAAACCACCTTTTGATTCCATTTATTCTATTTCCTCCTGGGTCGGGCTGCCCTGCCCATCCGCATGGACAGCACAATCGTAAAAAAGAAGCTAAACCCGGCCAGGCCCAGCAAGGCCAGGCGGGTTACATCCACGATCGGTATGCGGTCCAGAGTTCCATCCCTCTCGACCTGCACTGCGATTGGACGGTTATATACAAAGCCTCCAAAGGGGAAATGGATGCTGATGGATTGTGATTCGGGGATCACCTTGAAAGCGCCAACCTGGATCGGCTTCCCCTGGAGGTTCTGGATCTTGACCCCATTTTTTGGACGATCCATACAAACTCCTTATTCTGATTTATGCGGGTAATTTTCCGACAACCCGGTTCACAAAGCGATGGATCTTATGGAAAAATACCGGGGAATTGGCAAACATCAGGATGCATTCTCCACTGACGACGCGCATACCGCTGGCCTGGGCAGCCTGCACTGCTGCATCCGATTCGGCTCCTTGCTGGAACCAGATCCGCGGGATACCCGCTTCGGCTGCATCGCGAACGACTTTTTCACTCTGCGCCGGTGGGACGACCACCACCACACCCCCCACCGTTTCGGGAAGGGACTTCAAATTGGGATAGCAGCGTTCCCCTTCCAGGGTTTCGGCAGCCGGATGGACAGGGTATACCTTGTATCCGCTTGATTTCAATTCCCGAAGGATGGCGTTGCCAAACTTTTTCCCCCCACGGGATACGCCCACGATCGCTAAAGCAGGTTGCGATAAAAAGTCAACCACATCGGCCTTTTTCGCCATTTTCTTTTCTCCCTGATTGTTTTTCTTTCAGTATAAGCTACCTCGGAACTTAAAGCAATCCGAATCGGGTAAAATGATAGATATTATTCAGGAGGGAACATGGACCCAAGCTCAGCCCGGATACAAAACGCCTGGAGGCAAGCCTCGAGCTGGATCACCGAGAATTCGGGCAGCGCCAATCAAGCTTTCCTTACCAATGTTCCCACAGGGCGCCTGGCATTTGGGATAGCAACTCTCGCGGCCCAGACCAGGAACCTGCGTATCTCCGCGATTCCCAAAGGGGAGGTGGAAAATATCGGGGTGTTGGATCTGGCTTCGGGTGATGAAGCCGCCGCGGCCCTGGGCCGCAAAGATACGGCGTCTGTCAATGTCGATTATTCGATCTCAATAGACGGCATGGAGCTGGATATCCATACCATTGTGGAACGCACGCCCTCTGGCGCTCTAGACCTGAACCTGGTCTGGTGGCCGGATCAGGCGTTTCCCGAGGATGAAGATCCACACCCTCGTTTTGACGCAATCCTGAATTTTTTTATTCGCCTGCAGGACCTTTTTTCCGCGAAGCGATTATATCTTGGTTCAGATACCCCTGAAAAACCCGCCCCCGGCTCCATTGATTGGATCGAGGTGTAGATGGTGGGAATGGTCTCAGGAGGGAAAGAGCTGCCTGGGTGAGACAGTAAGGAATGGCCGGGTCCGAAATAGACCATCAGGTAAACAAGACGCAAGAAACCGCGCGGAGCGAAATGGTTCCCCACCGAGAGCGCCGCTACCGGGCGTACATTTTTCAGTTCATTGTATTGGCGATGATCCTGGCCTTTGTTGCCCTGGCACTTCTGGCCAGCACGCAGGCTTATTTTTCGCTGGACCCCCTGATCACTCACGAGATCCAGGAAAACAGCTCGATCCCTTTCCAGGATCTCATGCTCGCGGTGAGCTGGCTGGGTTACCTGCCGCAAATTGTGATCATTTCATGTTTTTTTGTGGCTGCTGTATGGCTATTCGGGCTACAATGGGAAGCGGTTGTGCTGACGGGTGCGGGAATTGTCAGCACAATGCTGAATTTGTTGATCAAAGAAGTGGTCCACCGACCGAGACCTTCTACGAACCTGGTTCATGTTTTTGAAAACCTGAGCAGCTACAGCTTTCCCAGCGGCCACGTCATGTACTATACTGCCTTTTTCGGCTTCCTATTTTTTATCTGCTTCATTGTCTTAAAACATTCCTGGAGGCGGACGGTTTTGCTCATCCTGTTCGGATCGCTGGTGATTCTGGTAGGCATCTCGAGGATTTATCTGGGCGAGCATTGGGCCAGCGACGTGATCGGCGGGTACCTGGGTGGAGCGCTGGTTCTGGCGGCCGCGGTGCAGATTTACCGCTGGGGAAAACCGCGCTTCTTCGTGACCCAGCCTGTCGCCTCGGACCCGGGGCCGCAGGATGTGGTGCAAAAGCCAGGGTGAGAAATTGCGTATAGAGAAAAAGCTTTCGTCACATTCAGATTCGTCAAGGAGATGACAATGAGCGCGTATGATCTGAGATCCGTTAAGCTTCCTCGATTGACCGGCCTTCGTTTGCAGTTGTTTACCGCTGCGGTTTCCAACCCGACGACCCGCGGGATAATGGTGGGGCAGTTGCTCAAAACCGGGGGCGTGGACCAACTGCGTGCGCTCGTTTCGGAAACCCGCCCCGTTCTATTTCCGGATCATCCGGCAGATGAGATTTCCGGCAAGCCCCTGGCCTGTAGTGAGCTGGACCAGCTTCTTGGGGAAAGGACCCGGCCGCTGCCGTTTAAGACCGTTCGCGATTATGCCAGCGCCTACCGTTCCGGAAAGACCACCCCAACCCGGGTTGCCCAAAAGACCCTGGATGCTGTCCTGGCCAGCGATAAGAACAATCCGTCGCTGCGCGCATTTATCGCTATCAATCCCCAGGATGTCCTGGATCAGGCTGAAGCCTCTACTCTTCGTATTGCCCAGGGCAGGCCGCTCAGTATTCTGGATGGCGTTCCGATCGCGGTAAAGGACGAGGTCGATATGCGTCCCTACCCTTCCACCGCCGGGACCAGCTTCCTCGGGCAGGGGCCCGTGGAGGAAGATGCCACGGTGGTCGCGCGGCTGAGGGCTGCCGGAGCGCTGTTGTTCGGCAAAACCAATATGCACGAGATCGGGATCAACCCCAACGGCCTCAACATTCACTATGGACCCGCTCGAAACCCGTTTGATTTGAAGCGGGACCCGGGCGGCAGCTCGTCCGGTTCGGCCGTCGCAGTGGCGGCGGGTCTGGTCCCGGTTGCGATTGGGGCGGATGGCGGCGGCTCCATCCGCATCCCGGCGGCATTATGCGGTCAGGTTGGCCTGATGTCGACCTTTGGCCGGGTCAGTGAGAAAGGCGCGGTTCCGCTGTGCTGGTCGGTGGGCCATCTCGGGCCGATTGGCTCATGTGTGGAGGACGTTGCCCTGGTATATGCGGTCATCGCTGGCGCAGATCCGCGTGATAGTTTGACCCTGCGCCAGCCGAAAGTCACTCTGGACCAATGGAATAACCCTGACCCGAGCCATTTCATCATAGGGATCTACCCGGAATGGTTCGATCACGCTGACCCGCAGGTGGTGGCGGTATGTCGGGAAATGCTCAAAAACCTGGTAAAGGCCGGTGCGGAGATCCGCGAGGTCGAGATCCCCAATCTGGATGCGATTCGGGTCGCCCAAGCTGTCACGATCCTGACTGAAATGGCGACCACGCTGCAAAACTATCCGGCTCATTGGAAAGAACTGGCAGATTCGGTGCGCCTGAGCCTGACCCTCGGCCAGGTGGTTTCTGCCCTGGATTACTCGCGCGCCCAACAGGTTCGCGCCCAGGCGATTGAGGATTTCAATCGCGCCCTGGAGGAGGTTGACATCATCCTCACCCCGGCGACCGCGCTCACCGCCCCCCTCATTCCATCCACCGGCGATGATGATTGGTCAGATTTGAGCCTGACGACAGAAATGATGCGCTTCGTGTTTCCACCGAACTTGACTGGCCACCCTGCAATTTCCTTCCCGGTGGGTTACGATGCCCAGGGGTTGCCGGTGGGGATGCAGGCGATCGGACGGCCCTGGGAAGAGCACGTCCTCTTGCGGGTGGCTTCGGCGGTGGAACAATTCGTGGAACGGCGCATGCCCGCCGTTCATTATTCCATTCTGAATGAAGGAAACTGATATGCCTCCTCCCCTGTCATCTTCCTGGGAAAAGGTTGTCAGGGAAAAGACCCAATAATGGCTTCCTGGTCCCCTGGGCCGAGCAGGGAGTGCTCGTATTTCTTACCGCCAGTATAACATCGCGCTCAGTGCAAAAATACTGGCAACCCCAAGAAGTAAGGCCAGGGGAATCATAAAACAGCAACATCCGGACCTTCGCGGGTAATAATAGCGGCGATAGGGCAGGAACATCCGCCCAAAATGTCGAAAACTACGAAAACCGCGGTACATACGACATCCTTTTCGATAGATAGTTTTCAATAATCATTGGTATTGTAGCCACGCTGGTTTGTTAGTACTACCCAGATTTCCTGGATTCTATCCGTCGAGTCGGCCGGCCAGTGCATAGCATAAGGGCAGACGGGCATGGATATTCTCAAAATGCCGGTACACGTTTGAAATATCGTGCGGATATTCCTCAAAGAAATCCAACCGGAATCCCTGCCTGATGCACTCGCCGATCACGTCTGCCAGTTTGTGGTGGAACCAGTAGGTTTTTGGCGACTGGTATTCGGAGAAATGAAAATAATCCAGTCCTGTTTCCTCGATGAATGGCTCTTCACGAAAATAGGAATCCTTGAGCGCAGGCGGATCGTTGTGATCCTCTCCCTCGAACATATCCAGAATCGGGTGCATTTCATAGATAAACAGGCAGCCGCCCGGTTTCATTAAACTTCTTACGGTATCGAATAACAGGCCGAGATCAGGAATCCAGCCCAGAGCGCCTATAGTGAAAAATACCAGTTCAAAACGGTGGTGGTATTGCTCCGGAATTTCCAGCACGTCAGATTCGACGAACTCACAGTCGAAATGACCTGCCGCTGCCAGTTGTCTGGCCTGATCGATGAAGGCTGAGGAGATATCGAAACCAACGCATTCATTCGCACCGAGATTTTTTACCGAAATGAGCTCGAGACCGTTATTGCAGCAGAGTTGCGCGACGCTTTTTCCCTGGAGGCCGATCCGTAGAAAAATTCCCGTCTCGATTGGATCCAGGCAACTGTATCCAGGAGTTTGCACATCCACCAGTAAGTTCGCCAGCTTTACCTGGGCATGAACCGGAGCGGCTGCATCCCAGGCCAGCTTATTTGCTTGGGTGTATTTGCGTTTTTCCATGAAAGTTCAGCGCAGACCAAACCACTCGCCGTGGTCCAGGTCGCCCTTGAAGATTTCTTTATCCTCCGGGTTGAGGATCGTTTCTCCGGCCTGCTCAGCCTGCTCGATGAATTTCCGCGCCTCGCTCTGGTTGCCCACAAGCGCATTGGCGCGGGCCATTGCCTCGAATGCGTATGCGCGGTCGAAATCTTCCATCAATCCGGCATGTTCGCGGGTCAGGTCATAGCAGCGGATCGCATGGCGCAGAGCCGGCTCGACCAGGCCCAGCTCGGCCGAGACCCGCGAGATGAGCCATTCCGCCCGCTGTTCGTGCAGCGCGCTCCCGACCTGGCGCCAATGAAAGGCGGAGGCGTAAGCCATGTGGAGCATCTCCTCATCTTCATCATTGGATCGATGTTCCTTGGCAATCAATTCCCACACGCGTCCATTGAACTGCTTGGCAAACTGGCGATGGGCCTCTACCAGGGTGTATTTTCGATCTATATCCATGAAATTCTCCATCTGGGTTGCGGATTCAGCAGACTTATCGAAAGGTGGCCAGCAAGGCGGCGTGGTCCGAACCACGCCGGTCGTCCAATGTCGTCGCGGTATTCGCGGTCAGGCGAATGGATTCCAACTGGCCCGCCAGGCTTGGATCCAACCAGGTGTAGTCGATCCGTTTGACGAACTTTCCATTTTCGACAAAAGTAAAACCCTTCTTATCTGGATTGCATTGCGCCCATGCGTCGATCCAACCCGCTTTTATCAGCCCGGCGACCGCATCGCTGTCTGGAGTCTGATTCAGGTCGCCGACCAGCATGCGTGGTCCCTCGAAACGACCCATGAAAGCCAGTGCCTCCTCGACGTTTTTCATCGCCTGTTCTGCCGCCCAGGAAAATGTCGCGTTAAACAGCTCGATAGTCCCTTCCGGCGTTGCCAGGCGGGTGTGCAGAATGGTGCGCTGGCTTTGATCTTCGAGACCAGGGATAGTGGTGAATTTCAGGAAGTCACTTTCCAGGATTTCAAACCGCGAAAGGACTGCTAATCCATCGACCTTACCGTCTGGATGGCTGGCTGAGGCCTGGAAAACGATCGAGCTGAACTGGGGCATGATTCGCGCCATCTGGGATGCCTGATCGCGGCTCTGTTCCAATGCGGGATCCAGTTGTACGGCTTGCAGGGCCAGCACATCTGGTTTGGCATCGTGGACTGCCTGGCGAATCAGCTCTCGCCGTATCCCCCACGGGCCATAACGGTCCGCGTATCCACTGATGTTCATGGTCATCACCTGAAACATGGTCTTTTCCTTTCTTCAATCTCGGTTTTCTTCAATAATGGCTGATGTTTCTTCCTTTGCCGCCGGCTTGATTGCCTGGACCCGGTAAGTCGGGACTACGAACAGGTAATCCGGCCGTGAGATTTCGACCTGTTCAATCCCGCTTTTCTTAAATGCTGCGGCATACTGCTGGGTGAAAGAAAAATCCATCAGGATTGCCCTGCCGCCTGGTTTCAATACGCGGACCACCTCGCGGATGGCCTGGTCTCGGCCGGATTGATCCTCGATATTGTGCAGTACCCAACAGGAAAAAACAACGTCCACGCTCTCGTCGGGGAGCGCCAGCGCTCGCGCGTCGCCGCTGCGAATTTCGATCCGCTCCGAAACCCCCTCGATGCGGGCATTGCGTTGGATCGTTTCAGTGTTGTGAAATGCCTTTTTCCCCCGGCTGAGCACATCCAGGCCGATTGCCTGCCCATTTTCCAGCTTTTTTGCCGCCGCGATCAGCACCAATCCGTTTCCGCAGCCCACGTCCAGGACTGTTTCGTCGCCCCGCCAGGGGATCGATTCAATCACCTGGTCTCGCAGCGTGAACTTACGCACTCGGCTTCCCCAGATCATCAGGCCGGCGGTCCCCAAAAAAGACAGCCCAACAAAGATCAGCGGCAAAGCCAGGTAGTTGATCAATGGAAGCTTCATCCGGCCGCCGAACACGAAGATGAACCCGCCCACCAGCACGCTGAACGACCCCAGCACAATAAACTGGCGGATCTCGTTTGGGGCATCGATTCCGTAATCGGGTTTCGGGGATTGTGAATTTCCGTTCAATCTAGGCATGTCTTAAGCAAAAACCGATAGATCTGTCCAGCCGTAAGCTGTTTCATAAAGGACCGCTCCTCCGATGGTTACGGCCTTGCGGTGGTCTTCCAGGTGCTTTCCACCCAGAGCGGCGTAGAACTTGCGCGCCGGGTTTTCCTCTAAGACCCAGATAATCATCGAGTCCAGGTGTTCCCATCTTAACTGGCGGGCCACCGTTTGCACTAGGCGAGTCCCAATCCCCCGGCGCTGGTAGGCGGGGAGGAGATACAAGGCGTAGATCTCTCCTTTGAAAAAAGAATCCTGATCCCTCTCCACGCCGCCTGAGGCGAAACCAGCCACCCCTTCCTCCTCACTGGCGGCGACCCAGATGTGTGTTCCGCCGGTTGAGCTGGAAAGCCAGGCTTTCCACGAGCGCTCACGGTCCGCGATGGTTAACCCATCGAGAAATTCCTGGGGGATCAGGCTGGCGTAAGCGTTCCGCCAGCTTTCCACATGGACTCGGGCGATACCGGCCGCGTCGACCGGTTTTGCCTCGCGTATCGAGATCATGGCAGCCTTTTCACTCTATCCGCCGATGCTGGTGCCGATCAACCGTCCAATTCCAAAAGTGATCCCTGCCGCCAGCAGGCCGAAAGTCACCATGCGCATCCCCGAGAACAGCACCTTCTGGCCTGTGAACAGGGTGGTTACCGCTCCCAGGGTAAATAAACCGATTGTACTGAACAGGATGCTGACCAGGACTGCGGTCGTCCCGGTCAGGAAGGTATATGGGATAACTGGAATGATCGCGCCGAGGGCAAAGAGGAAGAAGGAGGTCAGCGCGGCTTGCCAGGCTGATCCGCCCAGTTCTTCTGGATCCATCCCCAGCTCTTCTCTGGCGAGGGTATCCAGGGCGCCTTCCGGGTTGGCCATGATCTGGGTGGAGAGCTGGTGCGCCTGTGCGGAGCTTAATCCCCGCGCCTCGTAGATCAAGGCCAGCTCCTCAGCTTCTTCTGTGGGAGCATGCTCGATTTCTGCTTTTTCGATCTTGATCTGGTTCTCGTACAGCTCTCGCGAGCTTTGCACCGATAGCCACTCCCCCAGCGCCATGGAGATCGCCCCGGCCAGCAGGCCCGCGAATCCGGTAATCAGGATGGACCGGCTGGCCAAATCTGCCCCCGCGACGCCCATCACCAGACTCAGGTTGGAGACCAGGCCATCATTTGCCCCGAGGACTGCCGCCCGCAGGGCATTCCCGCCGCCGGTCGAACGGTGGCGGCCTTCCATCTGGGCCAGGAAGCCCCCACTCATTCCGCCTCGTATGGTCCTGCTGATCATCCCGAGAATCCGTCCGTGGGAAGCTTCATCGGCGACCATTCCCTGCGCTTGAGGCTGGCGTGAATAACCAGACGCGCCGTCTTTTTCCATGGTCTGGATGTTGTTCAAGATCAGGTTGGGTCCAAACCGGCGCGCCAGCCAGATTAATATCCGCGTGCGCACGGTCGGGTAGAATTCAGGCACTTCCTGGCCCGCCGCCTTGATCTCCTCGGCCCATTTTTCCGCGTGCTGGAGCTCTACCGCGGCCATCCGGCGATATACCTCCGCGATCCGCGGATCTTTTTCGACCTCGGTTAACGCTAGATAGATCGTGCTGCTGTTACGCTCATCGTTCCAGTTCGCAAGGTACTGCTGCACTTCCTGTCCGGTCATGCGACCACTCCTTTTTAGGAGAGAGCTAAACGCGATTCTGGGAGTATACACCGAATGTCCTGGGGCGGTATAGCTGTCTTCTTATATCGCAAAACCCAATGAAACTTCCTCCTGGTACACTTCATATCCAAGTTTCTGGTACGTGGTGATAGCGCGAGGGTTTTCGGCGGTGACCTGTAGCTCCGCTTCGGCCAGTCCACGGCTTTTCAGGAACCGCAACGCCTCTGCGATCAAGAGGCTGGCCAGTCCCTGCTGGCGCCACTGAGGGAGAACAAAGAAATGCTCAGTAGTGCCGATTTTCTCGGGATCATCGGGTCCGTAATACGCTATGAGGCTGCCGGCAATTTGCCCCCCGGCAAAAGCGGTAAACGTGGTCCCCACCGACCAGAAATCCGAGCTCATAAAATGTTGCAGGCCTTTCAGGTCCCAGGCGTCGTTATTTAGAACACTTTCATAGGCGCGGATATACTCCTCTTGCTCTCTCACTGTTTCCATTTTCCACGGTAGCAGGGTCACACCGGCGGGGATGGGAAATTCGGGGATCGGATTGGAAAGGTCGCGGCGTAAAATGTAGGCGGTCTCGTAATGACGGAATCCTCTCGCCTGGAGATATTCAATACTGGCGGCTCCCCTGGCAAAATACGTTACCGATAGCACCGCTGGCTCAGAAAGCTTTTGCTGAATCTCCCCGGCGCGATCGATGGCTTTGAGCAGCAAGGCATCTTTGATCAACGGTCCTCCTGGTAAATGCGGATCAACGCGCAAATCCATCCACAGGACGCGCGCTCCATCCAGCGCTCTGGATATCTGATAAGGATAGACGACCACGTGGCCGTAGTACTCGCCATTGAGGCCTGCTGCGATGAAAATGTTCGCCCCGTTGTCAAACCCCGGCGCAAAATAAAAACCGCCCGGAAGCAGGCTGGTATCCGGGCAGGCACGGATACAGCGCGCCTGGAGATCCTCCATGCGGGGCGCATCCTGGGGCTCGAAATTGCGTATGATATATTGAAAAGCCATTTTTGAAACCATCAATCGTTTCGCCGGCCAGATTCCTACTCGCCTTTTTGAGCCGTGACGACCAAAAAATCTGATCCCTCTGGTTCCGTTTCACCGGTCAGGGATGGATAGAAAGTCGCATCCAGGAAACCGCACTCCTCCAGCAAGGCGATATACTGCTCGATGGAATAACCCTGCAGGCTTTGTCCAAAACAGTCCACATATCCGTTGACACCATCGATCACATCATATCGGACCGTGGCCGCCTGCAGGACAGGATCCCAGAATCTCTCCTCAAGAAGCAAGTGAGCCCGTTTGGAGAATAACCCCGAAGGATTGATCGACCAGGAGCGCCCTCCTCTCCCCAATTCTACGACGGAAGCGAGCGTGTGCGGCTCCAAAAGAAGCAACCCGCCGGGATCCAGTGCTCGATATGCCTTATTCAAGATTTGAACCAGGTCATCGCGGCTGAAAACATTGGGTTCGCCGTAGAGAAACATGACCATCCCGTAATTGCTGCCAAATTCCGCCAGGCGGAGGTCGATCATTTGATAAGAACAGGACAGGATTTCATTCAGGCTGGTCTTTTCGGCGTAAGCGATCGCCGCGGGGGAATAATCGATCCCCGTGCAGGTGTGACCCAACCTGGCCAGCCGTGTGGTATACAGTCCCGGGCCGCAGCCCAGATCCAGGATCCAGGTTGGCGTGGCGGAAAGCAGTTGGTTGTGGATCCAGTTCACCTGTCGGTCGATCACCTCGAAACGCCGGCTGGCAGCGTCGTGTTCCTGGGATAGATGCTCTTTGAGCATCCGCTTGCTGAACTCCGGATCATACCAGGGAATATTATCGTGTTCCGACCAGGGTTCCGGTTGCGGCGTACGGTGGATCAGATCGACCAGTTTCATGGATACCTCCCCTTTCGATGTCCAATGCTTACATCGTTCACTCGCTCCAAACGAACTTCAAAACAGGCCTGCCAGGCGGAAAGCCAGGCCAACCAACCAGGCAATCAGGGCCAGAAGCATGAAGAAACGGCAAAACCGCAAGGCTCCAGCCTGGCGGGCAAGCGAACCCCTTTGTCGAGTAACGGCTTCCAATGTTCCCTGGATAAGCTCTTCCTGCGAGGCGGCCCGGCTTTCCTGGCCGAAATCCTGGGCTGTTTCTAGGCTGTCCGCCTCGGCTGCGTCAAAATCCACCTTCCCCGTTTTCGGCGGCGGTGGAAGAAAGATCCCACTCAGCAGGTTCCTACCCGTCAGCGTATAGAGGGCAAAGCCCATGGAGAGGACGAGGATCAGCGCTGAAATGTAGGCCGCGAGCACCAGACCGACCCATGCAAATGCCCGGAGAGCAGTTCCAGCGCCCGGCGCACCGGCCACCAGGATGGCGGTTCCCAGCAGGAGTAGCCCGTCGGCCAGGAGAAGCCATCCTGCCTGTTGTGCTGCGTCCCGCTCGAGGCGGTCCAACCGCCTGAACGTTTCCTGGATGGTGAGCCGCCGTTCTGCGGCAAGCTGCTCGTGCAGCCCGGGACCAGGGTGCATCTCCACTGTACGCTTGCTGATTACTCCAGCACCAAATTTTCCACCGTCAGCTCGAGGGTCTCGATCAGTGGGCTTCCATCCAGCCCATCCAGGGGTGAGTAACTTAACCGGGCTGGTATGGCGTCGTTCATATTCCAGCGCACTACGTCTTTTCGGGATTCGTCCTGCAGGACTACCGACACGTTCCGCCGGGTGAGGTTTCCATCTGCGTTGGTTTTCCACCATTCGTACAGTTCCTTTTCCCCGCGAAAGCCGCGGCGCAAAATGACATTTCCGATCCGCGGACGGACGATGAGCTTTTGCCCGAGATCCGAGCGGTCCGTGCCTTCGCGATACTCGGCGATTTCCAGGGCCAGATCGGGAAGAACTACCTCGAGATAATTGGAAGGGGTGAGGCCGTCGATCTCGACCCGAAAATTGGAATTTCCATAAGGCTGGTTGCGTAAGACAGGCATAATGCGGTCCTCCTTACCCTGGATGAGAATGGAATGATCCAGATCGGTTTGTGGGAAACGAGATTGATGCGTATCTCTAAACAATTACCAGTATACAGGAGAATAACGAGATTCGAACCATAAATTCAGGTATTTTTCCCCACAGCATGGGAAGATCCGCATCTCTGGCTTATAATTGGATGAGAAATACTCGCGGGGTCTCCGTCCACAAATTTACATTTTCCAAAATCTTCATCCTTATCGAGGGTATGACATGTCCAGTCCGGTCTATTACGGATCTCCACGCCAGGCGCGCCTGGAGGCCAAAGAAACTCTCCCTGCCAAACTCGACATGATCCTGGATCGGCTGCATTTGCTTGATCGAGTCAAAGGGGAGCTCGTCGCCTTAAAAATGCACACCGGGAATCATCTCGGCTATTCCATGATCCACCCGCTGTTTGTCCGCAGAGTCGTCCAGGCGATCCAGGAGGGCGGCGGCAAACCCTTCGTCGTTGACGTGGATTGGGACGTCGCCGGCGCCGAATCGCGTGGCTATACCTCCGAAACGCTGGGCTGCCCCATTTACCCGTCCGCGGGTCTGAAAGATCGCTACCATTATGAACACCACCACCCGTATAAAAACATTCAGGACTGGCAGGTCGCCGGCATGATCGAAGACGCGACCTTTCTGGTGAATTTTTCCCATGTCAAGGGACACCCTTCCTGCGGCTTTGGGGCTGCTTTTAAAAACCTGGCTCTTGGCTGCATGACCGGCAAGACCCGCAGCGCGATGCACGATACCAACCACTTCGATCGCTACTGGTTCGCGGAGAAATGTCCGGGCGCCGAAACTCGCCAGCGGATCATCGCCTCCTGCCCGCACAGCGCGCTGGTCGAAGACCGCAATAAACCTCAGCAGCTCCACCTGCACTTTGAACTTTGCAACCAGTGCGGGCGCTGCCTCAAGGTAGCCCCTCCTGGAAGCCTCAAGATCGAGCCCAGGAATTTTTATGCCTTCCAGGAGGCCTGTGCGATCAGCGTCAGCCTGACCCTATCGACCTTCGAACCTGGCAAGGCGGTTCACCTCAGCCTGGCGAATAACATCACCCCGGTCTGCGATTGTTTTGGTTTTACCAGCATGGCGATCCTGCCAGACGCCGGCATCTTTGGCTCTGACGACATCGTCGCCCTCGAACAGGCTATCCTGGACGTCACCGCGAAAACCCAGCTCATCGAGGAAAACATCCCCACGTCGATGGTAGTCCACACCCGCCAGGGCCATCCCTTTCGCTGGCTGCATGGTCCCTACAAAGATCCTTATAAGGTGGTCGAGTACGGCGCTGCCCTCGGGCTGGGCTCCCGTGATTACGAGCTGATCGACGTTCTTCCCGTCGAGCAGATCCAGCCTACACCGATGGGCTATATCCCGGCGAGTTGAGCTACCTTTCTTTTTCCTCCAGATCGAGCAGCGCCAGAGAGACCGCCGCTGCCCAGGCCAGGACCTTGAATTCTCCCACCTTCAAAGCGGCCCTCACCTCTTCCAGGTTAAGGGTCACGATTTCTTGCTCCTCGAGATCGTCGGCATCCCGATCTGCGCTCCATATGGTATTGCGTGCGAGATAGAGATAGCAGGCCGCCACCCCACGGTTTCCATCAATTTGATACTGGCCTAACCTGGTCCAATCCTCGCTGGCCAGGCCCATTTCTTCTTTCAGCTCCCTTTTGGCAGCCGCGAGCGGATCTTCCCCAGGTTCCAAATAACCGCCCACCGGTGCAAGCGTCGTCCCTGGGACGCTGTATTTTACCTGGCGAAAGCAGGTAACGATCCCTTCCGCGCTGACCGGGATCACGATCACGTAATCAGGGGTGATCACCCAGGGCCAATCGAGGATGATCGTCCCGTCCGGCAGTTCGACGGTGTGGCTCTCGACCACCAGATACTTGCTGTGCTCGAGGATCGTCTTCTTCTTCAGGGTTTTCCAGGGCTGCATCGGCTCTTCCCTCAGTCCAGGTTCTCGATATGGATGGGCTCTACCGGTTCGGCCAGCTCGAACCCAAAGATTCGCGAATAGAAGTATAGCTCCGCTTCCAATGCTCGCTGGATGTTTTCCGCCCGGCGAAAGCCATGTTGCTCTCCCGGGAAGGTGATGTAGGCGGTGGGGATGCCCCTGGCCCGTACTGATTCATACATACTTTCGGACTGCGCTGGTGGGACGACTTTATCTTCCAGGCCCTGGAAGAATATCACCGGGCAGCTTAATTGCGCCGTGGCGTGAATGGGCGAGCGCTGCCGGTACAGATCGATCTTCTCCGGGTGGGAGCCGACCAGCCCATCCAGGTAACGGGCTTCGAACTTGTGCGTATCTTTCGCCAGTTCTTCCAGATCGGCTACTCCGTAGTGAGAAGCTCCGGCTCGAAATACATCCCGGAAGGTCAGGGCACACAGGGTTGTGTATCCGCCCGCGCTTCCGCCCGTGATTGCCATCCGCTTCGCGTCGACCAGCCCCTGTTGGGCAAGATATCGCGCCGCATTGGCGCAGTCGTCCACGTCGACGATCCCCCACTGCCCCTGCAGACGCTGGCGGTAGGCGCGCCCGTAGCCGCTGCTCCCGCCGTAGTTGACGTCTACGACGGCAAAACCCCGGCTGGTCCAGAATTGAACCCTTGGCCTGTAAGAAGCTGAGGCGAAACCGGTCGGACCCCCGTGGCTCATCACGATCAAGGGCGGCTTTTCCCCTTCGGGACCGGTAAAATCGGGATTCTTTGGGGCGTAGTACAGGGCATGTGCTTCGAGACCGTTTTCTGTTGGAAAGGAAATATCCTCGGGGATGGATACCATGGCCGGATCGGGGAGGTCCCCTGCGGGCGAGCTGATCGTCTGGAATTCACCTGAGGAAAGTTCGAACCGGACGACTGCCCCCGGTTGGTCGGCGGAGCCGGCGACCATCACAGCCTGGCCGTTCCGGGCGTGGAGGTCTGAGAAGATGGAGTATTTTGAGGGTATATTCTTCAGGGTCCGGGTCTCAACTTCGAGCACTGCCAGGTGCGAGCAGCCCTCCTTATCATAAATGCAGACGATTTGCGATGGAGAGATAAACCCAAACCGGTTTCGCCCCAGGTTCCAGAGTGGCTCCCCAAATTCAGCCTCCATGGGCGCCAGGGGCTCGATTTCTCCGGCCTGCTCTCGCTGTGCCGGTCCTGCGCCAGACGGGTCGTGTGGTTCATTCCAGCAATACAGGTTCCACCAGCCGCTGCGGTCGGAAATAAAATATAGCTTTCCATCTGGCGACCAGAGCGGCTGGCATATGGATTCGTTTGGTCCGCCTGCCACGAACTGCGGATGGATCAGGAAACCGTCCGGTGTCACCTGAGCCACCCATAGCCCGGTCCTATCCCAGGGCATGTTGGGATGGTTCCAGGCCAACCACGCCAGGCGCGTCCCATCCGAATTCAACTCCGGCGAGGCGTAGAAATCGTTCCCCGATACCAGGATCTGCCCCGAATTTTCGACTGCCATGCCCAGCGCGACCAACGTATTGGCTGCCTCCAGCCTGGGCCCGGTGTGATCTTCGCGCACGCAGATCATCCGTAGCCTCTTTCGGTCGATGGCGCCGTCAGCATACCGGAAATCTAGCGAGGGAGTAATTGGCGTTGGTTCGCCTTTTCCTGGCTCGAACCGGTATACCCGCTGATCGCTGAAATTCGAGAAATGGATCACCCCATCCTGAACCGTATAGCACATCCCGCCGTACTCGTGGACTCGGGTGCGAATGTTCCAGGGCGCGGGAAGAACATCCCCAGTTTGGCCGTCTGCTGTCCGGCGGACAAGCGCCATCCGGCCTCCTTCGGCAGGCCGGCTCTCCAGCCAGTAACAATCATCTCCATCCATCGTGATGTACCCATACCCTTTACTGGCCGCAGAAACCATTGCCGCGCTGAAAGGGGATTTCCAGGAACCATATGGGGCAACTTTTGGGGTAATCATCGGTTGAACACCTGTGTTCGAGTAGAGGATCAGTCCTATTTTAACCGGAAATGCCCTGATCGATCAGTTCCTAAAATTCTGGATTTTGTTAGAATAATACCAGTCTCGGCCACCACCTACCCACAGGAATGACCTCCATGAAAACCTATCCCATCCCCATGGTCCCCGGACCGGTCAGAGTTCCCGCTGAAGTCCTGGCTGCTTACCAGCAGGATTATGGCTCGGCGGATCTGGAACCCGAATTCCTCGACCTGTATAACCAGACCGAGGCCAATCTCAAAAAAATCTTTGCCACCCAGAGCCAGGTGGTCATCCAGAGTGGCGAGGGAATGGCTGCTCTCTGGTCGGCGTTGAAGAGTTGCATTCTCCCCGGCGAGCGGGTGCTGTCAATCGCCACCGGCCTGTTTGGTGATGGCATTGCGGATATGGCTCGCTCGATCGGCGCTGAAGTCCGCGTGGTCGAGATCTCCTATGACCAGACCATCTCCGATTGGATCGCGGTTGAGAGAGCGGTGGAAGAGTTCCGGCCCAAGATGATCACCGTGGTGCATTGTGAGACTCCCTCTGGGACTCTCAACCCGCTGGCGGAGCTGGGCCAGATCAAACGTGAGCACGGCGTGCCTCTCCTTTACGCGGATGTCGTCTCCAGCCTGGGTGGAACTCCGGTCCTCACGGATGAGTGGTCGATCGATCTGGCCCTCGGAGGCACGCAAAAATGCCTTTCCGCGCCGCCCTGCCTGGCCTTCTTAACCGTCAGCCCAACTGCCTGGCAGATCATCGAGCGCGTCAATTATTCCGGGTACGATGCCCTCCTGCCCTTTCAAAACGCCCAAAAAGACTTCTATTTCCCTTATACGCCCTACTGGCATGGCCTGGCTGCTCTCTATGCTGCCACCAACCTGCTCCTGGCCGAAGGCCTGGAGCAAAGCATCGCGCGCCACCGGCGAGTTGCTGATGAATGCAGAACAGCCCTGGCAGCCGCCGGATTGAAGTTGTATCCCGCGCCGGGTGCGATCCTGTCACCGACCATCTCTGCGGTCAAAGTGCCCGTAGGCCTGAGTTGGGCTGATCTCGATCGAAAATTGAGGGCGAAAGGTCTGGTCGTGGGGGGCAACTATGGCCCGCTGGCTGGAAAAGTGTTCCGTCTGGGCCACATGGGCACCCAGGCGGACAGCGCCCTGGTCAAGCAGGCGGTTGCCGTGATCCGCCGCGTGTTGCTATAAGGGAAGCAGGTGGATTGCAAGAAGGGTGACGATCTGGGCGATGAAAATGGCCAGGTGGCTTCTCAATTGGTCGTGGTTTTGAAAAATCTCATCCGCGATCATGATTGCCCCCCAGAGGCCCAGACTGACCGCGAAGGCCAGGTATAGGTCGCCGTAGGAGGCCGGTCCCATCCGTAAGAATCCAATGGTGGCCCGCCAGAAGAGCAGGCCGGCCAGCCCTTGCCAGACGATCACTCCCAGGAACAGAAATCCATTGACCCAGCGGGGAGTATTGTAAATCGACGTGACGTTGGAGATCGCCTCATAATTCTTCGAGGCGAATTTCCACCCCGTGGGGAGCACCCCGACCACTTTCATATCATCGAACAGGTTGGTGAGGAATTCGACGGTCAACCAGGTGGCCCAAAAGGTCATCAATCCCAGCTTGATGAAGATCAGGTTTATCCCCACGGCGGCGATCCTTCGATGATGCGGCAGTCTTCCGGCTGCATCTTCCACTACCTTTCTTTGAAACGATCAGCGCAGCCTGGCAGCCTTTCGCGCCAGTACGACTCGCCAGTCTTCTGAGAGCAGCGAGCACTGAGCCAGGGCGCGGGTCGAAGCCGGGTCGATTTCCGGGCAAGTCATGATCTCCATCGCCCGCAGGATGGTCCATTCTTCGAAGTGGCGATCCTCCAGTTTGATGACATCTCCGGCCTGGACGTGGCCTTCCTGGAGGACGCGGAGGTACCAGCCCATTTTTCCCGCCGTGTTGACCCGTTCGATGAAATCGGGGACTCCCCAACGGCTGGCAAGCGTGTCGCATGGCTGCCGGGGCTGGGAAACCTGGACGATAGCCTCGCCGACCCTGTAAACGTCCCCGATGCAGACCGCATCTTCGATCAAACCATGTGTGGTGAAATTTTCCCCAAAAGATCCGTTTGCAGCCTTCTCGGCCCGGCCCAACTCCACCTGCCAGAACGGGTAATGCTCTGCAGGGTAGCAGTTCACGGCCTTGTCCGGTCCCCCATGTACCTTTTGATTGGCCTGGTAATTCCCCTCCACGTCAAACTTTCCCAGCCACACCGGACCAGGCGCCGGTTCTTTGAAGATGCTGGTTGTCCAGGGTTTTTTGCGCGGGTTGCGCGGATCGTCGGCGGAGTATGAATTCGGTTTTCCTACCTGTATCGAGATTAACTTTGCATCGAGCATGGTAATGATCCTATGAATGGGGGATAGACTTTGTCACCGGCTCCTGGCTCCGGACCCAGGCTGCCGGGACAGCCTGGCTCAGCCACCATTCCCAAAAATCGTGGCGTTTTCGCAAATCCAATGAGCCGGCGTCCGCTCCACCTGCCTCGGCGATCATCGCCGAGGCAGCCGAATCGCGCTCCCAGTCCTGGAGATATTCATCGCTGGTGTGCTCGATTTCGGTGGCTTTTTGCAAAAACTCAATCCAGAATACTTCGTGAACCGCTTTCAAGGCAGTATCGCAGGCGTAGAAAGCTTTATTGGGCACATCTGTTCTCCGCTGGATAGCCGGCTCTCCAAGGCTTCCAGCGACAAACCATAGATCGTTTGCCTCGTGCCAGGCTCGCTCCAGGTCGATCGTTCCGGATATGGCATTTCTGGCTATCGAAAGCAGCCGGTCCGGGAGCTGGTTGTCCTCCACCGACACCGGGCAGTACATATGCCAGACCGGCAGCACCCGCCGCGCTGTGATGATCGCCAGCCATCCCCGGGCAAGAACAGGGGCGTCAGGGTTGGCTCTGGGATTGAGGGATCGGTAAATCGCCAGCCGTCGCAATGGGGGCAGGTGGTAGTGTAAATCCGCCTTCATGGTGGCCATGGATTCCACGATCATTCGTCGCAGCGGGTCGGGTAGCGCGGTCATGCAGGTATCTTAATCCCCGAGGATATCATGCAATTTCCTTGCCAGGACCAGCGCATCTTCCAACCTCTGGCAGGCTCCCTTCACTCTTCCTTTTGGACGCGGCATCGAAAAAAACGTTTCAGTTCAATAAGGCATAATCCACGGCAGCCTGCGCGTGGATGCCGGTGGTGTCGAACAGGGGTACGCTGGAGTCTTCTGCATGGACCAGCAGGCCGATCTCGGTGCAACCAAGAATGACTCCCTCCGCTCCGGCGGATACGAGCTGGCTCAGGATATTCCGGTACTCGCGGCGCGAATCTTCCATGATTATCCCCTGGCAGAGCTCCTCGTAGATCACCCGGTGAACCGTCTCGCGTGCGGCCTGATCTGGAACCAGCACCCGCAGCCCAAAGCGTTCCAACAGGCGTCCGCGGTAAAAATTCTCCTCCATGGTGTAGCGTGTCCCCAGCAGGCCGATCCGCCGGATTCCCTGGGAACACACTACCTGTCCGGTGGCGTCGGCAATGTGAAGCAAAGGGATCCGGATAGCCTGCTGGACCTCATCCGCCATACGGTGCATCGTGTTGGTGCAGATCAGGACGAAATCTGCCCCGGCTCGCTCCACCTGCCGGGCCGCGGCAATCATCGTCTGCGTGGCCTCGCCCCAGCGGTTTTCGCGCTGCATCTCCTCGACCTCGCTAAAGTCCACGGAGACCATCACGCTTCTGGCGGAATGCAGCCCGCCTAATTTTTCCCGGACCGCCAGGTTGATCAGGCGGTAGTATTCTACGGAGCTTTCCCAGCTCATGCCACCAATCAGGCCGATTGTTTTCATAGGAAATTTGGAAAGGGACGAAGGATGGAAATCGATGTCAGCATCGACCATTGTAACATGGATCGATGAGCGGTGTTCACTGGGAGAGTTGCGCAGACCCGGGCTCCGCGCTATCCGCCCAGGATTTGCTTCTTTCGATAAGCCTTGATCGAAGCGTGGAGCACGTCCAGCCCCAGTGTGGCGCAGCGTGGGCGGGTCTGGACGATCTCTTCACCGATCAGGTCGCTGATGAATTCGTGATCCAGCCCTTCGAGCTCCTGAATGGTCATCCCCTTCAATTGCTCTGTCAGGGCGGAGACGGACGCCTGGCTGATCGTGCAGCCCTCACCAATGTAGGACACGTTGCTCACCCTGTCGCCATCGAATTTGAGGTACATGGTGATCAGGTCGCTGCAGCCCGGATGGCCGCCTTCGACATGCACGTCGGCGTCCGCCATTTCTCCGCGGTTGCGCGGGTTCTGGTAGTGATCCATGATAAATTCCAGTTGTGTGGCGCGGTCAAGATCGCTCACGCTGGGATGCCTTTCTCAACCGGTGCTTCTTTCTCGATCGGCACGTTGACCAGGTTGCCCCACTCGGTCCAGGAGCCGTCGTAATTTTTTACTTTCGGATACCCAAGCATGTATTTCAGCACGAACCAGGTGTGCGAGCTGCGTTCCCCAATGCGGCAGTAAGCGATGATTTCCCGGTCCGGAGTGATGCCTTTCCCGGTATACAGGACGCGCAGATCCTCCGCGGTTTTGAAGGTGTTATCTGCTTCGTTGATCGCCTTCGACCAGGGGATGCTGACCGCGCCGGGGATGTGCCCGCCGCGCTGGGCCCCTTCCTGTGGGTAATTTGGCATGTGGATTAACTCGCCGGTATATTCCTTCGGCGAGCGCACGTCCACGAGTGGTAATCCGGCCTGTACCTGGTCCATTACCTGGTCGCGGAAAGCGCGGATAGACTGGTCCGGCTCCAGCGCGCGGTAAATGGCTCGCTGAAAGCTGGGGACTTCTTTTACATACGGGCGGTCTTCACGCTCCCATTTCGCCCTGCCGCCGTTCATAATCTTCAGGTCTTTGTGGCCGTAATATTCGAACAACCAGAATGCATAACAAGCGAACCAGTTGTTCTTATCCCCATAGAATACAACCGTTGTGCTGTTGCTGATCCCCAGGCTGGAAGCCAGCTCTTCGAATTCAGTCTTGCTCAGGAAATCGCGGCGGACTTTATCTTGCAGGGTTGTGAACCAGTCTACCTTTACCGCTCCCGGTATGTGACCGGTTTCGTATAGTAAATAATCCTCGTCGGATTCGATGATGCGGACGTCGACATTATTCAGGCGTTGGGCGACCCATTCGGTTTCGACCAGGCGTTCTGGGTAGGCATACGCAGTCATTCTGGAAACCTCGAATTTACTAGAATAT
>Ga0335070_10001961_pt1 | contig 23905 bp, 26 predicted proteins | sample Lox_Sample_13_FD_206722 | JGI IMG/M metagenome (GOLD analysis project Ga0335070, IMG submission 206722) | Soil microbial communities from Loxahatchee National Wildlife Refuge, Florida, United States - Lox_Sample_1.3 | ecosystem: Environmental > Terrestrial > Soil > Wetlands | place: USA...
ACGTGGCCGCACGGCGGATTCGGCACGTTCATCGCCGAACCAGTCGGGTCCACCTATCACGATCCGAAGACCGGGAAGCTCATTCGGAGCGGTCCCATTGCGGATATCCGCACGGTTGAACCAGTGGGTCATGGCGTGAACAACAGCTTCCGTGAATTGATGGTGCAGGTGCACGACACTGTGCCGCACACCGTCAACATCGTGACGGCAGGCAATCCGCCCGGGCAACCGGTCGAAGTGGCGCTTGAAGCAGGCAAGACCGTGTCGTTTATGATGCCAGAAAAGATTTACATGACGCCGATGCCGTTCCTGAACGGAGGGACGCACACCACCGGTAGCGGCTTGAACTTCAGGGCGGGCCCAATCGCGCAACGATTGGCGACCAATCCTGATTCATCGCAGATTTTCAACAGCGCCATCCATGGCGACCCCTATACGCCGCTCCTCCGGGCGTACGTGGGCGACACGATGGTATTCCGGCTTCTGCACACGCTCATGAACGAGACCATGACCTGGACCATTGCAGGTCATACCTTCTTGAGCGAACGGTACGCGGGGGATGCGAACCGCAAGAATTCGATGCATATCGGGATCGCGGAGCGCTACGACCTCGTGGTTCCGCAAGCCGGTGGACCACGGTTGCAGGCGGGCGACTACATCCACTTTAATGGTCGTTCGTCGAAGTTTTCAGAGGGTGCGTGGGGGATCATCCGGGTTTATGACAAAGAACAGGCTGACTTAAAGAGACTGCCGGCCGGCTTCTCCGTCAAGGGCGAGATTCCGAAGGCGTTGCCGGTGTGCCCGGCCGATGCCCCGGTGAAGGCGTTCAATGTGGTGGCGTTGGACTATCCGTCGATGAAGTTCAACGCGAAGGCGCCTGAGTCCATCGAAGTAGATTTTGAACGGAAGATTCTCATGACTAATCCCGAAGCGAAGATTTACGCCTTGGAGGAAGATACTGCCAAGGTTGCGAGCGAGGCACATCCGATGCCGCTCACGCTTCGCGTGAACGTGGGGGATTGCGTGAAGGTGAATCTCAAGAACAAGATGAAGGCAAGCAAGGCCTCCTTCTCTGCGATCGGCTTGGCCTTCGATCCGAAGGATTCGATGGGAGCGAACGTCGGCAACAACAGCGGCGATCAGACGATCGCACCGGGGGCCGAGCGCACCTATACCTACTACGCGGATCCGTTCATCGGAGAAACCACGTCGCTGGTGTGGGACTGGGGCAATGTGATGACCAATCCGCGCAACGGGTTGTTCGGCGCGGTGGTGATCGGGCCCAAGGGCTCGAAGTATCGCGACCCCAAGACCGGTGCGGACATTTCCACCAAGAATGCCTGGGCTGCCGACGTGATCATCGATCGGTCGGTTCCGGGGAACGAGACGCGGCCGAACTATCGCGACGTGGCGTTGTTCTTCCAGGATGAAGACAACATCATCGGCACGAGTTTCATGCCCTATGTGCAGAACGTCGCGGGCCTGACGGGCGTGAACTACCGGTCGGAGCCCTATAAGTATCGTGAAGAGCAAGGCTGCTCGCTGGGCAAAGTGTTCCAGCCCTGCAAAGCGGATAAGCCCGAAGATCCAGCGACTCCAGTCATCGAGTCGCACGCGGGCGATCCGGTCCGTATTCATGTGATCGGGGCGAGCAACGAGCAGAACGGGATGTTCAGCATCGAAAAGCACGAGTGGCCGATCGAGCCCTTCATGCGCGGCGCCGATCAGATCAGCGTCGTGGAGTTCTCCGGATCGGAAGTGTTGGATGCCTTCATCCCGTCCGCCGGAGGACCTTATCGACTGCCTGGCGACTATGTATACAGCAATCAGCGGTTGCCGTACTCCCAGTCCGGGCAGTGGGGTTATCTCCGAGTGATGCCTGCCGGTGACCAGAGATTGCTCCCGCTTTCCGGTGCGGGAGCGGGGATGAAGAGTGCGTCGCTTGACGATGCGGCGCGAGTCATTCCTGTGGCTGCGAAATAGAATGCGCAATGCCCCGCAATGTGGGGGGCGTGTCGGAACGGAAGGGGGAAGCCTCGCGGCTTCCCCCTTTTTCTTGGTCCTGTCTTTTTGGTAGCATAGCGCGAAGTTGGTCTAATATGATCGGATCCTTGGCGGAGGGATATATGAAAGCGTTGTTACGGTTGGCGATTGGATGGCTCGTCGTGGCCGGAGCCACGGCCTGGGCCTACGAAGAAATCCAAGTGTTGGAGGGTGGGACCCTCACTGGCACCGTGAAGCTGCAGGGCCTGGTTCCGAAGCCGAAGGGGTACAACCTTACGACGCTGCCGGATCCCTTCTATTGCGGGCGTATTTCCGACGGGCGCGGTTGGCGCATCCTACAGCCCTTCAACGCAGGGCCGACCGGCGAATTTCGCGACGTCGTGGTCTATCTGGAGGGGGTTGAGAAGGGCAAACCGTTTGAAGTGGATACCCTCCCGAAGATCGAAGCCCGCGATTGCCAATTTCTGCCGTTCACGACCGTCGTGCGGGACGATCAAACGGTGACGGTCGTCAACATGGACCCCGTCATGCACGACATTCAGGCCTATGAAACGTCACATTTAGGTCCGCGCGTGCTGTTCAACGTGCCGCTGCCGATGAACCCCCAGCACCCGCGCAACTTCAAGGACCGCAGTGATGCCGCACTCTACCACAAACATATGGCCGGCGCGCCGATGAAGCAATTGGTCAATCTCAGCAAGGGCCGTCAGATCTTTGTCATGCAATGCGGTTTCCACGCGTACATGGAGAGCTGGGGCGTGGCCGTCACCAATCCGTACTTTGCCAAGACGGACGAGCGGGGCCGGTTCACCATGACCGATGTGCCGCCGGGCACTTATAAGCTGGTCGTCTGGCATCCCTATGTCCGTAGCGCGATCGAGCAAACCGTCACCGTCGGCCCGAAGGGGACGGTGGAGGCAAATATCGTGATCCCGGCTCCGACGGGACGACTCTATGCCAACGAGGTGCTGGAGCATGCGTATACCCGCTACAACGTGCTCGAGGAAACGCGGAAAGAAATCGAACCGATGATCGAAAAGCAGCACCACTGAACACGGAGGGGCAAGGAGCTGTGGGCAAGAAGTTCAGGACGAGGGACGCAATGAAGGGCCGCTGGAGTGCCGCCGTTCTTACCTGTTGCCTCGGGCTATTTGCCTCGACATTCATCGCCTGGAGCGTTGCCCACGCCAATCACGAATCGTCGAAGCAACCTCCACTCTGGACGCCATTGGACGGACCGGAGCGGTTGGCGGCGATGGACACGCCTGAGGGCATGGTGACTGTTCCGGCCGGATGGTTTCTGATGGGAAGCGATCCCAAAGTGGATCGCGCGGCAGGGCCGCAAGAGCTGCCGCAGCATCGAGTCTATCTGGACGCGTTCGAGATCGATAAGTACGAAGTCTCGAACGTGGACTATCTGCGCTTCGTTTTGGCCACCGGCATGGATTGGCCACAGTTTTGGCGTGAGAGTCCTTTTCCGGAGAAAGCCGCCCTCCATCCGGTGATCAACGTCACTTGGCATGAAGCGGATGCGTACTGCCGATGGGCTGGCAAGCGGTTGCCAACCGAAGCCGAGTGGGAAAAAGCGGCACGAGGCGTGGATGGACGAATCTTTCCCTGGGGCGACGAACCAGCTGGATGGATCAAGAGCAACATCGCTCATTCGGGCTCGAAACGCGGATTCAAATATCCACCCCTCGCCAACGTGAATCGCTATGACCGTGGTGTCAGCCCGTATGGGATTTATCAGATGGCGGGAAATGTCAGCGAGTGGGTGGCGGATTGGTTCGCCCCGGAGTATTACCGCCGGGGCGACAATCAGAACCCCACGGGGCCTAAGTCGGGGGACATCAAAGTCTTCCGCGGAGGTTCATGGAATGAAGATCCTGAGGTGGCTCGCTCTGCAGGACGGAACGGCGGTGAACCAAACAGGCGGAGCTACTTAACGGGATTTCGATGTGCACAATCGGATTTGGGCACGAGGCACGAGGCCAGAAGCGAGAGGGAAGAGATTGTTTCCCCCGAACCCCTCGCCTCGCGTCGCTAGCCGAGTCAACAAGGAGGAAGCCGAAACATGGAGAGGAGACAGGCAGAGGTATTCCGGAAGTGGGAGTGGGGCATCAATGCCGTCTTGGTCATCGCCGTGCTGCTAATCATGGCTCGCATGGCCTGGGGGCTCGATACCCAAGACATCGTAGTGGAATGGACGGAGGCGGGGAAAAAGATCGCCGCGGAACGTGTCGCCAACTGGAAGGCCAAAGACGAGATGGTGCTGGTGCCCGCCGGTGAGTTCGTCATGGGCAGTGACAAGAAAACGGACCGACTTGCCTATCGTGGTGAGACGCCGCAACGGCGCGTCTATCTGGATGCCTTCGAGATCGGCAAGTACGAAGTCACGGCATTGGAGTATCTCCGGTTTGTCCGCGCGACTAGCCGGAATCCCCAGTTGGATTGGCGGTACGACGGGGGGAATTTCCAGGAAGCCATGGCGCATCATCCTATCATGCACGTCAGCTGGTACGACGCCGATGCTTTTTGCAAATGGGAAGGCAAGCGGTTGCCGACTGAAGCGGAATGGGAGAAGGCGGCCCGTGGGACAGATGGTCGGCTCTATCCGTGGGGCAATGAATATGCCGGCCCGAGCAGGGCGAACTTCGGAAGGACCGGCCTCTCCGGTCCTGTGCGGGACCGTCCTGAGCGGCTGCTGCTGTATCCGCCGATTATTTCCGTCGACAAGTACGACAATGCGGTCAGCCCCTATGGCCTTTATCAGACCATCGGCAATGTCGCCGAATGGGTGGCTGACTGGTACGACAAGGATTATTACGCGACGGCGCCGGATCGCAATCCGAAAGGTCCGGCGACGGGAACGCAGAAAGCGTTCCGGGGTGGGGGCTGGATGGACAGCACGACGACCATGCGCGTCGCCATGCGGAACGGGACCGATCCTAATACCAAGATCAATTGGATGGGCTTCCGCTGCGCACGGGATGCGCAAGGGGTCGCAGGAAGCCAAATCTCAGGCATCGTTCCAGAAGGAATCGTGTCGCAGTGAACCGTATCGTGACCATGCTGATGTCTCGGGCCGGCGAGCGCAACTCAGCGAAGCCGTCGGAGGAGCAGGCAACTCTTGCGGTCATTGCCCAGGGAGGGGGACATCATGGAGATCAGGAAAACATGGTCGAACATTGGAGTGTGGTCTGTCGCAGTTGCGATCGTCGTGGGGCTCGCTGTCTCTGGTGCCTGGCCGGTCTCGGCTGAAGAAGGCACGGGGAACATGGTGTTCTTCAAGGGTGGATACGTGATGATGAACAGCAACAGGGGAGGCGAATTCTTTACTGATTGCAGTGCCCTCGCAACTACTAGTACTTGCAGGCAGAACAATGACAGCACTGGATGGTATGTCGGCGCCGGGCTGGACCTGGTGCTATCGAAGAATATCTGGGGGGCGATGGATAAGACCTGGGCCCTGGGGGAAATCGGACTTCAGTTCAATCGGATTTCTTCGCACACGGTCAACGGAGGAGTGACCCCATTAACAGGCTCAAGTCCTGCGAAGACCCAGCTCACGTCGGTGACGATCGACGTGGCGCCAAAGATCAAGTTCATGGAGGGCAGCAAGCTGCGCCCGTGGATTATTCCCGTGGGGCTCGACATCATGGTCATCAGCCCTCCGTCTAACCAGACACAGTATTTGGATGTGGGTGTCGAATTCGGGGTCGGCGCTGAATACGAGGTGTGGAAGGCTTTTAAGATTGGACTGGAGGGCCGGTATCACCTCATGGCCAACACGACCAATACGACCAACAGCTACGGGCAAGTCGGGCCCTACGTGGGCATCTCGTTTTAGCTCGGGAAGGCTTTTTCATGCCGTTGCAAGGTCCTACGAATTAGGAGAAGACACAATCCTGAATCTGGTCGTTCACATTCCTCATCGCGGCACGGAGCCGGAACTTAACGCACTGAGCCTTGCTCAGCGTGCCCCCACGTTCACCGTGGAATGGGTGAATAACGAACGAGTGAGTGTGGCGATCTTTTCTTCTCTGCCGACGGGAATCGATCTCGCCCTGCACCTGATTGGCGCGGCCATTCACATCGAGGGAGCATGGGCCAGCGTGAACACCAAGCCGATCTCCAGCCTGACAAAGCTCTGGCAACGTCTCGATTGCTATCGCGGCAGTCTCGCGGCAACGGATTCGCAGCGGTATTGCCAGGGGAAGTCCGCTATGTTCAACACTCTTGTGGGATGTGACCACCATTACTGTCCGGTGCCATGCCAGTTTGTGTGTACACCCTGTATGCGGATGACGCAGGAAGAATCCGGACTCTCGGTGACCCAGCGGCATGATGTGGCAGTGACTCTGGCAGAAGTCGACTGGTGTCCGAACCTGCGTCTGCCGGCAAAAGAAGGTGAGCGGGTTAGCATTTCTATTAATCCAGTCAGGCTTACCTCCGAGAGTTCCTAGAGCCGAACTCTCGGATGTTCTTGCTCATTGCCATCTGGCTCCACATTTTGGCGGCGGTCGCCTGGATCGGCGGAATGATGTTTCTCTCATTGGTGCTGGCTCCGCTCGCACGAAGGGAGAGTGCGGCACCGGCGGTTACGGTTATCTTTCGCTCTACCGCACAACGATTTCGAATCGTGGTGTGGCTGGCGATCGTGATCCTCCTGGGTACAGGGCCGATACTGCTGCATGGCAGAGGAATTTCCACCATCGACATGACGCAATGGCCGCCTATCTTTTTCGTGAAAGCAGTCCTCGTCGTTGTGCTCCTTCTGCTTACCTTCATGCATGATCTCTTGCTCGGGCCGCTGGCCAGTCGGAGCAAAGCGAGATCTTCCCGTGCGCAGACCGCATGGGAGCAAATCTTTCTAGGCGCCTCCCGCTGGGTTCCACGCCTTGCATTGGCTGTAGCGCTGGGGGTGTTTCTTGTAGCCATCGTCCTTGTGCGGTCCTAGCCAAATCCTTACTGTTGCCTTTTGCGACAGCCGTATTTTACCCCTGTGGCAGGACTCCCCTCCGCTCCATTCCTTCTCTGTCGCGTCAGCTTCGAATCGTTGATTATTCCTGCTCAGGTTCTGCGTGAAGAAGGTCATTCCATACGGCTCTCTCCTTGCATCAATGAGCTTGTCACGAGATCGGAGAACAGCCATGTTCTGCAGGCAAGAGATGACAGGTTAGTGTAGAGCCGCGTAAGCTCTCGAACTGGCCATGAAGGAATTGACCACTGCGCCGGATCGATATGCGGCCGGTGTGGCGATGAGCATCGAAGTCACGAACGCCCACACGTCGGTGGCACGCGCTCGCGCCAATCAGATTGAAGCGTTGTTCCGGTTCAATGCCTCGCGCATCTGTCTCGCCTGGGCTAAGGGGGGAAAATGGGAAAAATCTATTGAGCGGATCGAATGAATGATGCGTCCCTCCCTGTGGTTTGAGATGAGGAATCCCAAGCGCGGTGCCCTTATCGTCGCCGGGCTGGTTGCCTTGCTTGGCGGGGGCTATCTGCTTGTGAGTGCCGGTTTTTGGAACCGCGGATTACCGGAAGGCTTGATTCAGGCTAACGGCCGCATTGAGGGCGATCATCTGACCATTGGCAGTAAGTTTCCCGGGCGTATTCAAGAACTGCTTGTCCGTGAGGGAGACACCGTAACGGCCGGTCAAGTCATGGTTCGTATTGATGACGTCCAGACCCGCGCCAGGGTCGATCAGGCCCAGCAAGCCTGGGCTGCGATCGAGGCGCAAGTACAGGCAGCGCATACGACTCTGGCTGTTCTCAATCTGGAGGTGCCCTTAGCGATCGAGTCGGCCCAGTCTCATGTCGATCAGGATCGGGCAGAGTTGGAGAAGGCGAAAACGGTCGAGCGGGAAGCCCGCCTGGACGAGCAGCGTTTCCGCAACCTGCTCCCCGAGGAAGCGGTGGCGCAACAACAGTATGACCAAGCGGTTGCTCGATGGAACGTGGCCAAAAGCCATGTGGTGGCCACACGGTCGGCACTCGCGAAAGCGACGAAGGAGCTGGCGCAAGCGGAATTGGGGTGGAAACGGATTCACGCCAAGGAGGATGAGGTGGCCGCGCTGGAGCGGCAGCGGGACCAGGCCGAAGCGGCTTTGAGTGAAACAGAGAGTGTTCTGGCCGATCTGACGATTCGTGCGCCGGCGAACGGGACCATAACGACGCGAATGGTGGATATTGGTGAAGTCGTCACCGCCGGGGCGCCACTGTTTGAGGTTGTGGATCTGGATCGCCTGTATCTCAAAGTCTATGTGCCGGAGATCCAAATCGGAAAAGTTCGATTGAATCTACCGGCCCGTATCCACACCGATGCCTTTCCCGATCGGCCGTTCGACGCGACGGTCCGTTACATCGCGTCGAAGGCCGAGTTCACGCCGAAAGAGGTACAAACCCCGGATGAGCGCGTGAAGCTCATCTATGCCGTGAAGCTCTACTTGAAAGAGAATCCGGATCATCAACTGACCCCTGGTCTACCGGCCGATGCAGTCATTCGCTGGAAGGAAGACGTCGCATGGGTGAAACCGAAACGGTGAGCAGTCCCCCGCCCTTCCCTCCCCCTAGTAGGGGGAGGCCAGGAGGGGGACTGAGCTGATTGCTGACAGCTGGAGGCTGCGTGTCCGAAAGGAAGGAATAAATGGTCAGCAGTGACCAGACGATCGTCAAAGTCGCAGGTTTTGTGAAGCGCTACAAGAAGCATCTTGCGGTAGATGGTGTGGATCTCACAATCAAGAAAGGCGAGATCTACGGCCTCATCGGTCCGGATGGCGCGGGCAAGAGCAGTCTGATGAAGGCGATCGCCGGCGTGCTGACCTATGACGGCGGCGCAGTGGAGGTGTTTGGAACGCTGGTGGATTCTGAGCGTGCGGCTGAGCGGGTGAAGCAGCGACTCGGTTTTCTGCCACAAGGTCTAGGATTGAATTTGTATCCCGACCTGTCAGTTGAAGAGAACATCGATTTTTTTGCACGGCTCAGACTGGTACCTGAGCACGAATTGGCCGAGCGGAAGGCTCGACTTCTAGCCATGACGAGGCTCGACAAATTTCGTGATCGGGCCATGAAGAATCTGTCCGGCGGCATGAAGCATAAGCTCGGGCTGATCTGCACCCTCATTCACGAACCGGAACTGGCGATTTTGGACGAACCGACGACCGGGGTGGATCCGGTGTCCCGTAGAGACTTCTGGACCATTCTGACCGAACTGGTGCAGGAACGCGGGATCACGGTACTGGTGTCCACGGCCTACATGGACGAAGCGTCGCGTTTCCATCGGCTAACGTTCTTGTCGAACGGACGTGTCCTCGCCTCCAACACGCCGTCCGAAGTGCGGACCCTTGTGCCGGGCAGCGTGGTGACCTTCCAGGCCTCGCCGCAGTTCGAAGCACTCACCAGACTCAAGAAGGTATTCACCCAGGTCGAAGCCAAGGGGCCCCTCATCCATGTTTTCACGGAAGAGACAGAGCACACCACGGCGGAGGAATGCGTTGCGGCCGGTCTCGGTGACATCACGGCGGACGATGTCCGCGTGGATGACCCGGATCTTGAAGATGTGGTCGTGGCGCTCTTGCTTCGCGAGGGCCGTCTGAAGGAGGCCGGCGACGTATTTCCTCCCTCATCAGCGAGGGCGAGCCATGACGGCCTGGCGATTGATGCGAAAGAGCTCGTCCGTGATTTCGATTCCTTTCGAGCGGTCGACCGAGTTACTTTCCAGGTTACACAAGGGGAAATCTTTGGTCTGCTGGGGGCCAACGGTGCAGGGAAAACGACTGTGATCAAAATGCTTACCGGCATCCTCCCGCCGACTGGGGGTGAGGGCTGGGTCGCGGGCGCGGACCTGCGCAAAGCCGGAGGTGTCATCAAAGAACGGATCGGCTACATGTCGCAAGCCTTCTCACTCTATCTCGACCTCACGGTCGTTGAGAACATTCGGCTTTTTGCCGGCATCTACGGTCTGGACAAGCGAGAGACGCAAGAACGGCTCGAGTGGATCATTCGTATGGCAGGGTTGGCGGGATACGAATCCAACCTAACTGGCCGTCTTCCTATGGGGGTGCGCCAGCGGCTCGCGCTGGGCTGTGCGTTGGTCCATCGGCCACGCGTGCTCTTTCTCGATGAACCGACTTCCGGCGTCGATCCGATCGGACGGCGGCATTTTTGGGACATTCTGTCCCGACTCTCGCGGGAGGACGGGGTTGCGATTCTCATCACCACCCACTACATGAGCGAGGCGGAATATTGCAATCGTCTCGCGCTCATGTATGCAGGTCGGGTGGTCGCCGAGGGCTCTCCGGGTGAAATGAAGCGTCAGGTTGAGCAGGAAGCCGGGCATCTCTTGGCAGTCATCGCTGATCAACCCGGCAAAGCGTTGAGGTACCTACAACGGGCAGGCTTTCACGGAGCGGCCCTCTTTGGGACGAGAATCCATTTCTTCAGTCGTGATCCGGTGCGGGATGCGCAATACGCCCGTGAGGCACTGGCTACGAGCGGGGTGACGATTAAATCAGTGACAACACGGCCGCTCGGTCTCGAGGACGTCTTCGTGTACAAAGTGATGGCGCTGGAAGAGCAGGAACGCGTATCGAGATCCGGGGACAGCGTATGAATCTGCGCCGAGTTGCCACGGTGGCCTCCAAGGAATGGCGGGAGACCCTTCGGGACCGGATGTTTTTTCTTCTGGCCTTCCTCTTGCCAGTCCTATGGATAACAATCTTCGGCTATGGGCTTGTGCAGGATGTGGAGAACATCCCGTTCGCCGTGGTGGATCGCGATCACAGTGCCCTGAGCCGTGATTACCTATATCGGTTTATCGAGTCGCGCTATTTCAGTTTTCAGGGCTATCTCCCAAGTGAGAAGGAAGCCGATGCCCTGCTCCAGAGCGGCAAGATCAGAGCCGCCATCTTTGTCCCTGAGAAATTCGAGGAACGCCTGCTGGCAGGGCAACCAGTCGGTACCCAGACGCTGATTGACGGCACGTTTCCGCTCCGGACGGACATCACCAAGGGGTATGTGATCGCCATCAACAACGCGTTCAGCGAAGAGCGGCTCGTCGACTATCTCTCCCGTCAGAGCGGGATTTCCGTCGAACAGGCAGAGGCTCAGGTGCGGCCCATCAAACTGGAGGTGCGCTATCTCTACAACGAAGAGGTTCGGAGCACCTGGTCTATGGTACCGGCGCTCGTGATGTTTACCTTGATGCTCTCGTCTCCCTTGCTGACGGCGCTGGGGATCGTCCGAGAGAAAGAGACCGGCTCTATCTACAACATATACAGCTCGACGGTAACCAGGATCGAATTTCTAGCCGGCAAGCTGCTCCCCTATGTGCTGATTTCCTGGGTGAACGCCCTGGTCCTGTGGGTCATGGCCACCCTGTGGTTCCGCGTGCCGTTTAAAGGCAACCTGCTGTTCTTTCTCGCCGCCTCGTTGGTGTTCGTGCTGAGCGGCACCGGCATCGGCCTGCTCATATCGCTTCTGGTCCGCACACAGATAGCCGCCCTTCTCGTGACAATGGTCGCGAGCATGCTCCCTACAATCCTATACTCCGGCCTGATCGTTCCCGTCTCCTCCCTGAGTCCCGGCTCGCAGATCCAGGCCCACTTGTTCCCGGGCATGTATTACACCAACATCGCCCGCGGAACCTTTTTAAAAGGTGTCGGGTTTGAGGTGTTATGGATGGACGTCCTCGCGCTAGCCGTGTACGCCGCCGTCTTGCGAATCGTCGGGTATCGGCTCTTTACGAAAAGGCCACGATCATGAAATCTGTACTGGGACCTGGTTTACAACGCGGCGTCATCTGGTGGCGTCGTTTGATCGTCATGACCCGAAAGGAGATGCTTCAGTTGTTTCGGGACGTACCGATCGTCGTCTTCCTCGTCTACGCCTTCACCCTGGCGGTGTACCTCACGGGGAACGGCATCAAATCGCAACTACATAATGCCAGTCTCCTGATTCGTGATGCCGACCACAGCGTCTCGTCGCGTGAACTCATTCACAGATTCCAAGCGCCCTTCTTTCGCCTGGAAGGCGAGCTCGCCGATCCTCAAGAAGGTATTCACCGGCTAGACCGGGGCAAGGCGATGGCGGTCTTGGAGATCCCGCCACGTTTTCATGAACAACTCATGACGGGCGAGCCCACGGCGGTGCAACTGCTCGTCGACACGACCAACTCGCCGCAAGGTCTCTCCGCCGCAAGCTATGCCGCGCGGATCGTCGTGCGGTTCGGACAGGAGACTGGGCTGGCGCAACTCGGGAACACTGAGGAGTCTTCACAGAACTTGCCGTTCGTCGTGAGTGACCATCGCGTCTGGTACAACCAAGACCAGAATGACACCTGGTTCGAGTCCATCTCACACCTCCTCCGTCAGATTACGATCTTTTCGATTCTGCTTCCTGCGGCAGCCCTGGTTCGGGAGAAAGAGCGGGGCACGGTAGAGCAACTTCTGGTATCGCCGCTGACGCCGTTTCAGATTATGCTCTCCAAAGTCCTCGCGATGACGGTGGTCATTCTCTGCGCCACGGCGGTCGCTTTGTTTGGGGTCATACGGCCTGCGTTCGGGGTGCCGATCAAAGGAAGCGCCGTGTTGTTTTTCGGCCTGACGGCCCTGTTCGTCTTCTCCAATGCCGGCATGGGGTTGGCTGCTGCGACGCTGACGAGAAATCAAGCGCAAGTGGGGATGATGACGCTGCTCGTGGTCGCTCCGATGTTGTTGCTGTCAGGCCTCGCGGCGCCGATGGAGGCCATGCCGGCATGGGTTCGTCACCTCATGGTGTTGTCCCCTCTGCGTTATTTTGTCGAGATCACTCACGGCATTCTCTTGAAGGGGGCTGGCTTGAGCATCTTGTGGGACTCAGTGCTCCCGATGGCGTTGCTTGGAGGGGTCCTGTTCGGCTTCGGTCTGTGGCGGTTCCGGCGTCAGTTTGAGTAACGGAGTGTATCCATGAACAAGAAGATTTCGTTCTCTATCTGGTACGTGTTCCTCGCGATCTGGGCGGTCATTCTGGTCCATGATTTTATTCATGCACTCCAAAAGGTAGAGGAGCTGCCGTACAGCGAATTTAAAACACTGGTCGCGTCCAACAAGGTGGCGGAAGTGTCCGTAACCGCTCAGAAAGTGACCGGTAAGCTGAAGCTGGAAGGGGAGGAGAAGGAGGAGAGATTATTTACGTCTGTTCGAGTTGAAGATCCGGATCTAACGAAGGAATTAACGGCCCATGGTGTCAAAGTTACCGGCGTGATTGAGAGTACGTTTTTCCGCGATGTGCTGTCCTGGCTGCTGCCGGTCGTCGTGTTTATCGGGATCTGGTACGTGATCTTTCAACGGCTGGGACAGGCCCAGGGTGGCTTCATGCGTGTCGGGCAGTCCAAGGCTAAGATCTATATGGAAAAGGACATCAAGGTGACCTTCGCCGACGTGGCCGGTGTCGATGAAGCGAAGGAGGAACTCCGCGAAGTCATCGAGTTTCTGAAGACGCCGGAGAAGTTCACCAAGCTCGGTGGAAAGATTCCGAAGGGTATCTTGTTGGTCGGTCCTCCGGGAACCGGCAAAACTCTGTTGGCCCGCGCCGTGGCGGGCGAAGCCGCCGTGCCGTTTTTCAGCATCAGCGGATCGGAGTTCGTGGAAATGTTCGTAGGAGTTGGGGCAGCCCGCGTACGCGACCTGTTCGAACAGGCGAAGGGCAAAGCGCCCTGTATTATCTTCATCGATGAACTGGATGCCCTCGGCAAAGCTCGCGGGATGGGACCCATGGCGCATGAGGAGCGGGAACAAACGCTGAATCAGTTGCTGGTGGAGATGGACGGCTTCGATCCCCGCATCGGCGTCATTCTCATGGCGGCAACCAACCGTCCAGAGATTCTTGATCCTGCACTGTTGCGGGCGGGCCGGTTCGATCGGCATGTGCTCGTGGACCGCCCCGACAAGGTCGGTCGCCTTGCCATTCTTCATGTTCATGCCAAGGAAGTCGCGCTCTCATCGGATGCGAATCTTGAGACTGTCGCCGCGATGACGCCCGGCTTTTCCGGCGCCGATCTCGCGAACGTCATCAACGAAGCCGCACTATTGGCGGTCCGTCGGGGAAAGGAAGAAGTGGGGCTGTCCGAGTTACAAGAGGCGGTCGAGCGTGTCATTGGCGGCCTGGAGAAAAAGAATCGTGTCCTGAATAAAATGGAAAAAGAACGGGTTGCCCATCACGAGACCGGTCATGCGATCGTGGCGTTGTCGATTCCCGGGGCGGACACGGTACAGAAAATCTCCATCATTCCGCGCGGCATTGCGGCGCTCGGATATACCCTCCAGTTGCCGACCGAGGATCGGTTTCTGATGACGCAATCGGAGTTGGAGAACAAGATCGCCGTCCTACTTGGTGGCCGGATTGCAGAGGAGTTGATCTTCGGCGAGGCCTCGACCGGAGCGCAGAACGATCTCGTCAAAGCGACCGACATCGCCAAGAGTATGGTGAAGGCCTACGGGATGAGCGACAAGCTCGGCAGGATTACCCTGGAGCGAGAACGTCAGCCGATGTTTATGCAGATCCAAGTGCCATCGGAGAAAGGCGACTACTCCGAGGAGACCGCCCGCGAGATTGATTGCGAAATCCGCCGCATCATCGATGCTCAATACGAGCGTGTCAAACGACTCTTGGCTGAGAAGCAAAAGGCGCTCACAGAAGGAGCAAACGTGCTGCTCGAGCGAGAGGTGATCAGTGGCAGTGACCTCAAAACCATCATGGACAAGTACTGAGGCGCAGATCCGCATCGGCAACGAAGGTTGATGATGAAGCCAACGTTCAAAACCGGTTTGAGTTTTGGTCTCACGTCCGGTGTAATTACGACATTGGGACTCATGGTGGGCCTCCATTCAGGCACGCACTCGCGAACCGTTGTGATCGGGGGCATCTTGACAATCGCGATTGCTGATGCCATGTCGGATGCCTTAGGTATACACCTGGCGGAGGAGTCAAAGAACAGCGAGCCCGCCAGCGCAATCTGGGAGTCGACAATCGCGACGTTTGTCGCGAAGCTGATTATTGCGCTGACGTTTGTCGTTCCGGTGCTCGTTTTTCCGCTTACAGCCGCGATTATGGTGAGTGTGGCGTGGGGACTCTTGCTGTTGGCCACCCTCAGTTTCTTCTTGGCACGTGCGCAGCAGATCGCTCCATGGAGGGTCATCGGTGAACATCTGTTGATTGGGTTCTCCGTGGTGGGGATGACCCATATGCTTGGAGAGTGGATTCGCGAGACACTGACCTGAGAGAGGCATCATGGATCAGGCGAGAACCGTGAACAGTCCGCTGGTTGCATACCTATCGATGGAGATCGGGTTGGATCCTGCTATGCCGACCTATGCAGGAGGGCTTGGCGTGCTGGCCGGCGACACGATCCGGTCCGCTGCCGATTTGGACGTGCCCATGGTGGCGGTCACACTCCTCCACCGGCGCGGCTATTTCTATCAGCGCCTCGATGCGCAAGGCTGGCAGACCGAGGAGCCGGTCGCCTGGCCGATCAATGATTTCCTAAAACCGGTGGATCATCGAGTGACAGTAGAGATCGAAGATCGGCAGGTACAGGTCCGGGCCTGGAGCTGTCGCGTCACGGGCGAGTCCGGAGGCGACGTGCCCGTGTATTTTCTCGACACGGACCTGAGTGACAATCAACCGTGGGATCGGACGCTGACCGATGTGCTGTACGGGGGAGACGACCATTATCGGCTCTGTCAGGAAATGGTCCTGGGATTCGGCGGCTATCGGATGCTCAAGGCGCTGGGGTTCGGCGATGTCCGTCGGTTTCATCTCAATGAAGGGCATGCGGCCCTGCTCGTGCTGGCGCTGCTGGAAGACAAGCTGGCCTCCCGCGCTCAGGGCGACGCGGTTCCGAACGACCTGATCGAGGCGATCCGCGAACGGTGCGTCTTCACGACCCATACGCCGGTAGCAGCAGGGCATGATCAATTTCCTTTCGATCTGGCCCACCGTGTGCTCGGACAACGCCGCTGCGGGTGGCTCCAGGCCTGTGGACAGGACAGTCGTCTCAATATGACCAAGCTCGCATTGCGAGGTTCTCGCTACGTCAACGGGGTGGCGATGAAGCACGGGGAGGTGTCGCACAACCTCTTCCCCGGCTATCCGATTCACAGTATTACCAACGGTGTCCATGTGTCGACCTGGGCGGCACCACCGTTCCAACAGCTCTACGATCGGCATCTTCCGGACTGGCGCCGCGATCAGCTCTCGCTCCGATATGCCGTGAGCATTCCCGCGTCGGAGATCTGGGATGCTCATCTCGAAGCGAAACGCGCCTTGATCGAGTACGCCAATCGGGAAACGAATACAGGATTCGAACACGACGTGTTCACGATCGGCTTCGCGCGTCGGGCGACCGCCTACAAGCGCGTGGATCTCATTATCCGGGACATCGAACGACTCAAGGCCATTGCTCAACGAGTCGGGCGGCTCCAACTCGTCTTCGCCGGCAAGGCCCATCCGGCCGATCAGGATGGCAAGCAGGTCATCCATCACATTCACGAGGTCCGTGAGGCGTTGCGGGGCATCATCGCGGTGTCGTACCTCAGCAATTATGATATGAGCCTGGCCAAGTTGATGTGTGCCGGCGTCGATGTCTGGCTCAACACGCCCCTTCCTCCGATGGAGGCTTCGGGGACCAGCGGGATGAAAGCAGCGGTGAACGGAGTCCCGAGCCTCAGCGTGCTTGACGGCTGGTGGATCGAAGGCCACGTGGAAGATGTGACCGGATGGTCGATCGGCGATCGGGTCGACTCGTCCAAGCCGAGAGCCAACGTGGATGCCGAACATGCCGTGGATCTGTATCGCAAACTCGAGGAGAAAGTCATCCCGTGTTTTTATCACAACCACGAACGTTTCGTGGAGATCATGCGCCATGCCATCGCGATGAACGCGGGATTCTTCAACAGCCAGCGCATGGTGGCGCAATATTTACACAATGCCTACCGCTTGGTCGGGGAGTGTGTGCGTCACGGCTGAGCCTATTCTCCAGAGGGACCGATGTCTGATCGTGAAGGTGGTGTGAAGCGGAATCTTGAAGAATCTTACCAACACCTTCTGACGCTCTGGACCACAGGGGTGCGGGATTACCATACGATGCTGTCTGATTACTTGACGGCCAACTCGATTTTTGTGGCGGTCATCGGTCTGCTCGTTTCACGGGAATCATTGGCGCTTCCCTTGACGGTGCTGATTGTGCTCCTTTCTGTCTTTGGGATTCTGTTATGCCTCCAAATGGCGATCGTTCTCGGTCGGTTTTCAGGGCAGAATGCCCTGTGGGAATGGCAACTGCGAGGCATTGAACGAGATCCGGAGTGGCAGGCTCAGAGGCTTGTGACGAGCCTGTATCAACTCCATGAGACTCGGCAGCCGATCGAGGATCGACAGAATGAGCCCCCCGTTTTTGAACCGAACTGGGCCTTCCGTCAACATCGCCAGTGGTGGGCCCATCGCGCGGTCAGTTTTCCTTGGTTCTTCGGCTCGGTCTATAGTCTCTTTCTGCTCTGGGCAGTGACTCGATTGGTTCGCCAGCTGACCAGAGGAACATACTGAATTCACAAGAGGAGAATCTCATCGGTAGATGAAGGGTGCTGGCAGCCTATGCCTTCGTCCGTCCTCGTCACCTGTAGCATCTTGCACCAGCCCAAGGTTCACTGCTGGCGCGTTTCTCGCCAGCTTTCGTATGTCCTCTCCACAATCGGCATGCCCAGAGCCTCTAACCGGCTGGTACCGTTGATATTCTTGCACCTGTGCCTCCAAATGATCATGGCACGTCACTCGCAACGATCCCTCATAGGTTCAGCAAGGGAGGCTGTCAATGATGCGAAACCACGGAGCCTGTCCGAGTAATGCCGTTCTACTATGGCAAACGATCTGGGGGCATCTGCGTCGTTCTCGGCCCGAAAAAATCCTCAACGCATTCCAGCGAATACGCCTACGGTGTTTTTCGAGCCTGCGGCCTTGCATCTGCCAGCAGCTCCTTCGCCTCGCAACGAAGGATTACTCGGGCAGACTCCTAATCCTCGTCACGACTCTGCTGATTGGAATTGTGGGAGTCGGGGCTGCCAGCGGGGTAGGACTGAAGGATCTGCCCGTCTCGGCGAAAGAACGCGATACAGTCAGTGGACGGGAAATCTACGTCAACACCTGTATCCGATGTCATGGAATCGAGGGAAAGGGCGCGATGGGCATCCAACTCAACCCACCTCCGGCTGATCTCACGTCGGACAATGTACAGAACCGACTTGATGCCAGCCTGTTCAAGCGTATTCATGACGGCAAAGCGAACACGGCCATGGGGGCGTGGAAGTATTCCCTCTCGGACGATGAGATTTGGGACGTGCTGGCCTACATCCGGACCTTCAGGCAGCAGTAGGGTAGAGGCGAGCGGACTCGTGTGTCATGCGATCAAAGCTCTGTGTGGCAGCCATTGGGATCTGGTTTGTGACGATTGGGGCTCTCGGCTGGCTGTTTGTGAAGGGATGGACTGTCGAGGGAAGGGATGGCCGAACGGAAATCGTATTGGCGCCGGCTGAACGTGACCAGATTCTCGCAGAGATGCGACAACTGCTTCAGGCGGTGCAAGGTGTTGTGACAGGGTTGAGCGGATCAGAAGGAAATTTGAAAATGGTCGAAGAGGCGGCACGGGCGGCCGGTATGGCCATGGCCGCCGATGTAAACCCGGCCCTCATGGCGAAACTGCCGCTGGCCTTTAAGCAGATGGGGATGTCTGTTCATCACGATATGGATCAGCTTGCCGATGCAGTTGTGCAGCGCGAACCTTCTCCTCAAATTCTACGACGGCTCTCGAGCATAACGGCGCGCTGCACAACTTGTCACGACCTGTATCGATTCTAGAGGAGGAATCGCTGTCAGCCGTCGGCGCTTCGTTGTCAACATGGGAATGCGATCGGAGAATGACCAAGGATGGCGGGTCCATACAACGCTGAATCCATTTCCATTGGCACTGACTCATACCAGCCAGGAGGGGACGGGCAGTCATTGCTGCTGAGGGTTCAGTCCTTTTCACAAGGAGGGAATGTTATGACATGCAATGTTGGAGGAATTGAGCGGCCGATTCGGATCGTTTTGGGAATTGTACTGCTAGGGGTTGGGGCTTTCGCAGGATTGCCGGTCGCGGCGACAACCGTGTTGCTTGTGGTCGGGACAATCGCTCTGGTGACTGGAGCGATCGGTTACTGTCCGGCTTGGGCTTTGCTGGGCTTCAATACCTGCCCAACGAATCCCCCACGCAAGGTCTGAGAAAGGGTTTTCATGATGAAGGAGGCCGGCCTGTTCGTTGTCGCCTGGGTCTGCATAATCGGGCTCTCAGCATGCGAGACGCTTCCACCGCCGGAGTTTTTGCCAACGCAACAGTCGCTCGTTGGGATGGCGGAAACGGATTTCCTTGCGTGCGCTGGGCCGCCTCTGCGACGGGTGACACAAGGCGAAGAAACAGTCCTCCTCTATGTGCAGCGCGCGGACACTTTTGATCGTACTTTTGCCGGATCGAAAGGAAGCGTCAGCGACATCCGTCACGGATGCGAAGCAGATATCACCGTGCAGGCAGGCAAGGTGACCAACGTGCGGTATCGTCCCTTCCCAGAGGGCAGCGGGGCCTACGATCATTGCGAGGCCATCGTGAGCAATTGTGTTTCGAGATGAAAGGCTGAAGGGATGAACCGTCTCACACGGATCTTGGTGCTGACCGTCGTAGTCCTCAATGGCTGTTTAGATTCGCAGAACGCTTCCCTGCGCGAAGAATCCTCCGCGAACCAGGGATCGTCATCGCTCGATGCGATCTTTGCTCCGCCTTCTCCCGAAACCATTCCCGGCGGCCAGCGGGGAGAACAGATCCGGCTCGGGTATCAGATCGTGGTGCACACGCAGGAGTATGCCAAGGCCTATGTGGGGAATGCCTTGAATTGTACGAATTGTCATTTGGATGCAGGGCTAGACCCAAACGCCGCGTCCTTCGTCGGGCTGAGTCGTATCTACCCCGAATACCGAGACCGAGTCGGGCATGTGGTCAGCCTCGCTGATCGCATCAACGAATGCTTCGAGCGCAGCCTCAACGGAAGGGCGCTGCCCCCCGACAGTTCCAAACTTCAGGCCGTGGTGTCCTATATCGAGTGGCTGTCCCAAGACGTTCCCCCGGGAAGCCGCATCGAGTGGCGTGGCATCCCGAAAATCCATCCCTCTCGCCAGCCGGATCCAGGCAACGGCAAGAAAGTGTTCACGGCTCGCTGCGTCTTTTGTCATGCCGCAGACGGGCAGGGAGGCCTGATCGCCCCGCCGCTTTGGGGACCGCAATCCTATACCATCGCGGCGGGCATGGCGCGGGTCAGCGTGGCGGCCTCGTTCATCAAGGCAAACATGCCTCGTACAAGGGGATGGGCGCTCTCCGACGATGACGCCTACGATGTCGCGGCCTATATCAATCGCCAGCCCCGTCCGGATTTCGTCGGCAAAGCGACTGATTGGCCGAAGGGTGGCAGGCCCGTGGATTCACCATATTAGACCGGGCGCAATCCTCGAGAGGGTGATCCGCAGAAGGATGTCAAAATGAACGCGATGCTCGTCACCCTTCTGGTCGCCGTGGTTGGGGCCTCCTCCGTCGGACTCAGTGGAGCAGCCGGGATGTCGCAGGATCAACATCGAGTGGTCATGCATCTCAATTCGGGCGACGAGAACGTCCAACGAGGAGTGCTGAACAATATCCGTCACCTTTATCAAGAAGTGGGTCGCGAGCGCTTGCGCGTGGAGCTGGTCGCCCATGGCGCGGGGCTCACGCTGTTGACGAAAAAAGGTTCGACCTTGGCGACTGAACTGGCGCAACTGAAATCAGCCTACGACGTGGAGTTCACTGCCTGTTCCAATACGATGAAGGCAATGAAGCTCATAAGAGACGATCTTGTCGAACAGGTCGATCGGACGGTCCCTGCCATGGTCCGTTTGATGGAGTTACAAGAACAGGGATGGGCCTATATCAAGCCGTGATGCCGTGACGAACAACGAAGCCAGACGACAGCATGGACCGTGTCAGGGGGAAGTGAGCCCGGTGCTGTCCTGGTGGGCCGGAGGTCTTGCCATTGGCGTCGTGCTGATTCTTGCGGTCGCGTTGGTGCAGCCGATCGGGGTATCGACGCAGTATGTCGTGGTAGTCGGAGTGCTCTTGCACGAATTGATTCCGACAGTTGCAGATCAGAGTCCCTACTTGGTCGAGACGGCGGAAGGTTGGACCGCGCTGACGTACGAATTCATATTTGTCGCGGGCATTCCGCTCGGCGCTCTTCTCGCTGCCCTGGCGACGGGTCGTCTGAGATGGCGCGTGGTGCCGGGAGAGTGGGAAGCCCGGTTCGGTTCGCTCCCTGGAAGACGACTGGTGTGGTCCTTCATCGGCGGATTCATTCTGCTGTTCGGCGCCCGGTTCGGCGGAGGCTGCACCTCCGGTCACATGATCAGCGGAGTCTCACAACTGGCAGTGAGCTCGCTGGTCTTTTCTGCGGCGCTCTTCACGAGCGCCATCGTCACGGCGCGATCCCTCTATGGGGATGGAGGGCCGAGATGAAGCTCCTGCTCGGCTTGGCCTTGGGCGCGACGTTTGGAGCCGTTCTGCAGCTCTCGGGCGCCTCCAGTCATACGAAGATTACGAACGCGCTGCGGCTCAGAGATCTGACCATCATCAAGCTCATCCTGGTTGCGATCGGCGTAGGGCTGATCGGCGTGCATCTCTTGGATGCAGTCGGGCTGGCGAACATGAAAGTCAAAGATCTCTATCTCCCGGGGGTGGCGATCGCCGGTCTGATCTTCGGTGTCGGGTTCGCCGTGACTGGCTACTGCCCTGGCACAGCGCTCGCCGCAGCCGCGGAAGGGAAGGTCGACGCCTGGTTCACGGTCGGAGGCGGATTGTTTGGCGCGATCATCTTTGCCTTTCTCTATCCCGATCTTGAAGTCTCGTTGCTGTCTATTGGCCGGTTCGGTCGGGTCACCGTCCATCAGGTCTTGGCGATCCCCGGTGTCGTGATTGCAGTGCCGTTAGGCGCACTCTGTCTCTGGACGGCCATGCGGCTTCCGGAACCAGGAGGGATGTCATGAAACTTTCAGTTGCCTACTACGGCGGCACTCGCTACGACATCACTAGCGGAAAGCATCGAATCGTGACCGATCAGCCGGTCGCGGACGGCGGTCAGGATGCCGGCATGAGTCCGGTCGAACTCTTTGTCGGGTCGGTCGCCAGCTGCGTTGGTTATTTTGTCGGGCGGTTTTGTGCGCGCCATGACATCCCCCAGGACGGTCTGTCGGTGGATGCCGAGTGGGAGATGGCAGAGAATCCGCACCGGGTCGGGCAAATTACCCTGGCGATCCATCTACCTCATCGGCTCACGCCGGATCTGAAAGGACGGTTGTTGAAAGTGGCACACGGTTGCACGGTTCACCAGTCGATAGCGGTGGCGCCAACCGTCGCGATCCAATTAAATCCTCATAGCAATACGGTGACGCAATCATGAGTGACAGGACGCCTGCAGCGCCAGCGTCGCGCAGATCGATACTGAGGATGCTGCTCCGAGCTCTGGGACTCGGTCTGATTGTGCCGTATTGTCGCCAGTCCGCCTATGCCGGTGGCGGAAACGCCGAGACGAAGGAGACCGTCTCTTTAACCGTCAGGGTCACACATCCTCTCGATGCCGAAACACCGGTACGCGAATTCACCTCGTATCTGACGCCGACTTCTCGGTTCTTCGTCCGGAGTCATTTTGGGCCACCGCCGCGCGAGGCTGTTGCCGAGGCTAACTGGAAACTTCGGGTGGGTGGCTTGGTTGAGCGGTCGAGTGAATTTACCTTAAAAGATTTGCGTCAGTTGGAGTCTGTCACCATCACGGCAGTGGTTCAATGCAGCGGCAATGGCCGGGCGCATCATCGTCCCAAGGTTCCCGGCGTGCAGTGGAATCGCGGAGCTGTCGGGAATGCGCAATGGACCGGCGTCCGTCTGCGCGATGTCCTCACTCGCGCGGGCGTGCTGGCCGGCGGAAAGCATGTGCAGCTTCAAGGGGCTGATCGACCGGCTATCGACTCGGTGCCGCTGTTTGTTCGAAGCATCCCGCTTGAAAAGGCACTCCATCCGGACACGATTCTCGCCTACGAGATGAACGGGCGCCCGTTGCCGCTTTTGCATGGAGCGCCGCTCAGAGTGATCACACCGGGCTGGATGGCGGATTCATGTACGAAGTGGCTAACCGAGATCACGGTGCAGGCGGAGGAGGCGAAGGGATACTACATGCAGACCGCCTATCGCGTGCCGGTGACACCAGTAGAACCTGGTGCATCCTCGGGCGGTCCATCGGTACCTGTGGAAGCGATGGTTGTGAAGTCGCTGATCGCAGCACCCCAAGAGGGCGACAGAGTGAGGCCAGGTCTCGTCACGATTCAGGGTGTGGCGTGGGGTGGTGAGGCGAAGGTGATGAAGGTTGAGGTGTCGATCGACGAAGGAAAAACCTGGGAGCCTGCTCGCTTGGTCGGCGAGGATCAGCCGTACGCCTGGAGACAGTGGCAATTTATCTGGACGGCGAAGACAACCGGAGCGTTCACCATTCTCTGTCGTGCGACCGATATGCGCGGGGATGTCCAACCGGCCACGAGTCCGTGGAATCCTAGCGGGTTTCTGTGGAATGGGTGGGATCGGGTCATGATCACGGTGATGGCATGAACGTTAAACCTGAGGTGCCAGGCCTTAGGCGAGAAAGGAGGACTGGCTCTGCCGTCCCCGGAGGTGCCTGTCCCTGTCCGGATGTGGTGTGAAACGGGAGGCGTGAAGCGTGAGGCGAGGTAAGTCAGTTCAAGTTCAAACTATCGGCTTCTGCATGGTCCTTGGTCT
>Ga0335070_10001962_pt1 | contig 23902 bp, 16 predicted proteins | sample Lox_Sample_13_FD_206722 | JGI IMG/M metagenome (GOLD analysis project Ga0335070, IMG submission 206722) | Soil microbial communities from Loxahatchee National Wildlife Refuge, Florida, United States - Lox_Sample_1.3 | ecosystem: Environmental > Terrestrial > Soil > Wetlands | place: USA...
ATTCCCAAGGAGAGCTTCCCCGGAGAGCGGCGCGTGGCCATGGTGCCCGCCGTCGTTCCCTCGCTGACGAAGGCCGGGTTCGAGGTCGCCATCGAGGCGGGCGCGGGCACGAGCGCCGGCTACCTCGACCAGGACTACACGGACAAGGGTGCCAGGGTCCTCGGGAGCCGGGCCGACGTCTTCGGGACCGCCGACGTCGTCGTCCAGGTCCTGTGCTACGGGTCGAACGACCGGACGGGCAAGGACGACGTCCCGCTCTACCGGCAGGGGCAGTTCCTGATCGGCTTCCTGCGTCCGCTGGGCGCGGTGGAACCGCTGAAGGACATCGCATCCAGGGGCGTCTCGTCCTTCAGCGTGGAGCTGATGCCCCGGATCACGCGCGCGCAGAGCATGGACGCCCTCTCGTCCATGGCGACGATCGCCGGGTACAAGGCGGTCCTGCTGGCCGCCGACACGCTCCCCAAGCTCTGCCCGATGCTGACCACCGCCGCGGGCACGGTCACGCCGGCCCGCATCCTCGTCATCGGCGCGGGCGTGGCCGGGCTCCAGGCCATCGCCACGGGGCGCCGGCTGGGTGCCGTGGTCTCCGCCTACGACGTGCGTCCCGCGGTGAAGGAGCAGGTGCAGAGCCTCGGCGGCCGGTTCGTCGAGCTGGCCATCGAGGCCAAGGACGCGCAGGATGCGCGCGGCTACGCCACGGCGCAGGACGAGACGTTCTACCGGCGCCAGCGCGAGCTGCTGGGGCGCGTGGTGGCGGAAAGCGACGTGGTGATCACCACCGCCGTGGTGCCAGGCAAGCAGGCCCCGATCCTGGTGACCGGGGACATGGTGAAGGGCATGGCGCCGGGATCGGTGATCGTGGACCTGGCCGCCGAGCGCGGCGGCAACTGCGAGCTGACCGAACCCGGCCAGATCGTCGTGAAGCACAACGTCACCATCGTGGGTCAGGTGAATCTGGCCAGCAGCGTGCCCTATCACGCCAGCCAGATGTACGCGAAGAACGTCGCCACCTTCCTCATCCATCTGTTCAAGGGTGGCAAGCCGGAGCTGAACCTGGACGACGAGATCACCCGGGAGACGCTCGTCACGCGGGGCGGGGACATCGTCCACGCCCGCGTGCGCGAGTTCCTCTCCCTGTAAAGGAGGCTACCGTGCCGGAAGGCTTCATCTCGAACCTGTACGTCTTCGTGCTGGCGGGCTTTCTCGGCTTCGAGGTCATTCGCCGGGTCTCGCCGCTCCTGCACACGCCGTTGATGGCCCTGACCAATGCGCTGGACGCCATCGTGGTGGTGGCCGCCATCATCATCGCCGCGCGGCCCGGCAGCACGCTCACCCTGGTGCTCGGCGCGATCGCGGTTGCGGCCGCCTTCAGCAACATGGTCGGCGGCTTCCTGATCACGGACCGGATGCTGCGGATGTTCAAGCTGAGCGGGCGGAAGAAGTCATGAACTTCACCGGGATGGATCTCACGACGGTGCAGTACCTGACCGACTTCGCCTACATCGTCGCGATCGCCTTCTTCATCCTGTCGCTGAAGTGGCTGAGCTCGCCGGCGACGGCGCGCCGCGGCGTGCTGGTGGGCGAGATCGGGGCGGCGCTGGCGCTGGTGACCACGTTCTTCAACCCGGAGCTGGTGCGGTTCCAGTGGGTGCTGATCGCCCTGCTGGTGGGCGGCATCGCCGGCATCCCGCTCGGCCTGGTGCAGATGACGGCCGTCCCGCAGCGGACCGCCCTGAGCCACGCGTTCGGCGCGCTCGCGGCGGCGCTGATCGGAATCGCCGAGTACTACATGCGCATCCCGAACATCAACAAGTTCGAGATGGTCGAGATCGGGATGGAGGTCATCATCGGGTCGCTCAGCTTCACGGGCAGCCTGATCGCGGCGGGCAAGCTGCAGGAGTGGCTCCCGCAGCGGCCCATCGTCTACAAGGGGCAGAACTACGTCAGCTTCACGGTGCTGGGGCTCGCGCTGCTGTCGGCCGTGATCCTGGTGTTCAACCCCACCGCGCCCTTCGTCTTCCCGGCGATGGTGGTCATCGCGCTGCTGTTCGGCGTGATGCTGGTGACGCCCATCGGCGGCGCGGACATGCCGACGGTGATCGCGCTGCTCAACTCCTACGTCGGACTCACCGCCGCCCTGCTCGGCTTCGTGCTGAACAGCAAGGTGCTGGTGGTGGCCGGCGCGCTGGACGGCTCGTCCGGCTTCATCCTTGCCGTCGTGATGTGCAAGGCCATGAACCGCTCGTTCACCAACGTCCTGTTCGGGGCCTTCGGCCAGCTCCAGGTGTCGGCCAAGGGCGTGCAGGAAGAACGGACGGTGCACACCGCCACGCCGGAGGAGGCCGCCGCCATCCTCTCCGCGGCGAACACCGTGCTGGTCGTGCCCGGCTACGGCATGGCCGTCGCCCAGGCGCAGCACAAGGTGCGGGAGATGCTCGACGTGCTCACCAAGAAGGGTGTGGACGTGAAGTTCGGCATCCACCCCGTCGCGGGCCGCATGCCCGGGCACATGAACGTGCTGCTGGCCGAGGCCGACGTCCCGTACGACAAGCTGATCGAGATGGACGCGGCCAACAGCGAGATGCCGCAGACCGACGTGGCGCTGGTGATCGGCGCCAACGACGTGACCAACCCGGCCGCCAAGACCGATCAGGGCAGCCCGATCTACGGCATGCCGATCATCGAGGTGGACCACGCCCGGACGGTGATGGTGATCAAGCGCAGCCTGAACCCCGGGTTCGCGGGCATCGACAACCCGCTCTACTACGAGGACAAGACCCTGATGCTGTTCGGCGACGCGAAGGCGTTCGTCAGCAGCGTCGTGAAGGAGCTGACCGGAGGCGGCGAGTAGGCGAGCGCAGATTCCGTTAGGCGGCTGTGAGATTGCAGGGAAGTTGCCAGACGGCAAGGAATGAAGTGGTTACCAGTTGCGAGCATGCAGGGGCCAGACCAAGTGTCAGTTCCGATCACTGGTCTGGCCCCTGTTCACTGCCAGCTGGTAACCACTGCCCCCTTGCCGTCTGGCAACTCCACTGACCGCTCGCCGCTCAACCCTGCGCTCTTGATGGTGGCCTGGCGGTACCCGAAGTAGATCAGCACCAGCCCGACCAGCTCGGTCACGTACAGCACCTCGGTGTGGCCGAACCGCGTCGCGGTGCCGCCGATCCCGGGCAGCAGCGCGCCCACCGCGATCAGCAGGTTGCCGAGGAACCGGTTCCGGGTCGCCGCCTTGCGGCTGAACCGCCACGCCGAGAGCGCGGCGCCGCCCACCAGCAGCACGAAGGCGTAGAGGTTGATGAACGGGCTGAACGCCCGGGCCCACCCCCACTCGAACACGCCGCCGGTGAGCCGGTGCGGCTCGACCAGGGCGTAGTCGATCGGGTTCAGCAGCGCGAAGCTGGACGCGACCGCGATGGCCGCCACCAGGGCGACGGTGAGCCGGTTCGCCGTCCGGCGCGCCAGCAGCAGGTAGGCGGTGCCCTGCGCGAGCGGCGCGCCACCCATCAGCGCGCCCGAGATGTACCAGGCGCGGAACCGCCACTCCTGCCACCCGAACAGCGTGACCGACGCCTCCAGGTAGGTCCCGACGCCGTACACCAGCACGCCGACGGCCCACCACAGCAGGTGCGGCCCGCTCTGCCGCCGGCCCCAGCGCCGGAACAGCGCGGCCGAGAAGGCCAGGGCGATCATCGTGGTCGCGACGGGCAGGTAGTCCACCACCGGCAGCGCCGTTCCCGCCGCCGCGCCCGCCGCCCACGCCGGCGCCGTCACCAGCCGACCCCCACCGACGCCGCCGCGTACACCCGTCGGCCCCAGATGAGCGCCGCGCCGGAGGGCTTGGCGTCGGTCAGGTCGGCGGCGCCCACCGTGAACTTCACGCCGCGCGTGACCGGGACGGCGGCGCTGACGTTCAGCCGCGTGAACGCGCCCTGGTAGCTGACGACGCCCGCCTGGTCGCGCGCCACCGGCTCCTGCCCGGTGTAGATCGCCGAGCCGTTCACGCTCCAGCCGCCCCTGCCGACGGTGAGCGAGGCGTTGGCCGCGTGCGCCGCGCGGCCCAGGAGGTCGGTGTTGGTGGTGACGTCGCGGGTGCTGAGCCAGGTGTACGAGGCGGCCGCCGTCACCAGGCCGCGCGTCACGCTGCCGCCCGCCTCCACGCCGCCGGTGCGCGCGCGGTCCACGTTCTCGTAAGTGAACAGCAGGATGCCACTGCTGTCGCCGGTCTGGTTGGCCTCGATGAAATCCCGCAGGCGGTTCGCGAACCCGCGCACGTAGAGGTGCACGTCGGCCCGCGCCAGGCCCGCCTCGCCCGTGACGTTCCACGACTGCTCCGGCTTGAGGCTGGCGTTGCCGGAGACGGCGTAGCCGAACTGCGCCTGCACCAGCCGCAGGTACTGCTCGTCGAACGACGGCGCGCGGAAGCCGTGCGCCACCTCGGCCTTGAGGTACAGGCCCGCCGGCGCGCGCAGCGCGGCGCCCACGCGCGGCGAGAAGTCGGCGCCCCAGATCTCGCTCGCCGTGAGGCGCGCGCCGGTCGTGACGTGGAGCGCGGGCGACAGCGCCCAGTCCACCGACGCGTAGAGCGCGCCGGTCGAGGCGGCGCGGTCGTAGCCCGCGACGCGGTCGGAGAGCAGCCACTCGCGGTCCGCCTTCGCCCCCGCCACCCAGCCGCTCGCGCCGATCGCGCCACGCCGCACCAGCTCCGCGTCGGCGATGCGCTCGCGGTCGAACGACGGCGGCTGGGTGCCCGCCGAGTCCGTCGCGTCCACGAACCGGTGGTCGTACCAGCTGCCGTGCAGCCGCAGCTCGGTCCGGCCCGCGGCGCCGAACGCGAGCTTCACCAGGCCGTCGTACTGCAGGTTCGTGCTGGTGAGACGATCCGGCGCGATCGAGTACTTCTGGTTCTCGTCGATGGTCATGAGCCGCGCGTCGATCGCTGTGCTCCCGACGCCGCCCGACAGCCGTCCCATGACGTCCCAGCGCTCCGCGCTCCCCACCGTGCCGGGGTTGGCGCCCGGCAACGCGTCCACCGCGCGGTGGTCGCCCTCGAGCGAGACGACCCAGCCACCCAGCGGCGTGCCGAGCCGCCCTTCGTAGTCCCGCTGCCCGAAGCTGCCCATCGTGCTCGAGAACTGCGCCCGCGGGAGCACTTCCCGCCTGGTGATGAGGTTCACGACGCCGCCCAGGGCCGTGGAGCCGTACAGCGTGGACTGCGGACCCTCGACGATCTCGATGCGCTCGAGGTCGGCCGGGCTGATGCGCGACAGGTCGAACTCGCCGTTGAGCCGGCCGGCCATCGGGGCGCCGTCGAGGAGCACCAGCACGCGGTCCGAGCCGAGGCCCTGCAGGTAGATCCCCGAGCCGGAGCCGACCACGGCTTCGGGCTGGATGCCGGGCACGTCGGCGAGCACGGTCGTGACGTCGGGCGCGGAGCGGCGCGCCAGCGCCGCGCTGTCCACCACGATCACCGGCGCCGTCACGTCCGAGGCGGGCGTGGGCCGGCGCTCGGCCGTGACGACGATGGGATCGAGAACCGTCGCCGCACGCCGCAGCGCCGAGTCGGACTTCGCGGTCGTATCCTGCTGGGCGGCGGCCACGGCGGGCAGCGCGCCCGCTACGAATCCGAGCACGGAGAGACGAATCAGGAAACGGATGCACATCGGCCAGGCTCCGAGCTGTGAGTGCGCGCACCGAGCGCCGGCGCGTCCTCGCAGCTTAAGCCCAAAACCAGACTAGACCATTCGGATTTATACGGATGTCCGAGCGTAGTACTACCGATTCCCAGCAGACGGCAGAGCGGCGGTCGTGCGATGGCAGTGCAGTTGCCAGACGCCAAGTTGCCAGTGGTTCCAAGATGCCAGTTGCCAGAACAAGAACAGGCCCCGCGGCTCATGGCGTCGCGAGGCCTGTTCTGATCGCTTACCTCCCCCAGCTGGCAACCACCGGCACCTTGCCGTCCGGCAACTCTCCTGAACCCCTGGCCCTCCGAGCTGCCCTCCCGTCTAGTTCCCCGGCCGCCGCCTCCGATCGTCCTTCGGCGCCGGCCGCGCGGGCGCCGGCTTGGGCGCCGATCGTGGCGGAGCCGCGGCCGGCTTCGGCGCCGCGGCCGGCGCGGGTGCCGGCCTGGGCGCCGCCGTGGGCGCCGGCGCCCGCGAGGGCGGGGCCGCCGGGTGAGGCGGGAACTCCGGGTCCCGCCGCGGACCCGCCGGTTTGCCCGCGCGCAGGTTGTCGATCTGCTGCGGCTCGAGGGGGCGGCCCGGGTCGGGCTTCTGCGCGCGCTGCCGGTCCTGGAACGGCGGGTCGCGCGGCGGCGGAGCGTGCCGCGTGATCAGCACCGGCGCCGGGCCCGCCGGCTCGGCGCGCCGCGGCACCACCAGCGGCTGGCCGAGGCGCAGGGCCGGATGCGCCTGCGGCGGCCGCGCCGTGAAGAACACGGGCCGCCGCGCGGCCGTCGGGCGCGGCGCGGGCGTCCCGCCCCCCGCCGCGCTCGCCGCCGGGATGGCGATGGGGTGCGCGACGATCGGCGCCCGCGCCAGCTCCTCCGTGCGCACCGGGATCATCCGGCGCTGCACGCCCAGTCCGCGCTGGAAGATGGAGTTCGGCACCGCCGTGGTCCCGGGCTGGCGGTTCCGGTAGTTGATCGTCGTGATGTTCCTGACGTTGGTGATCGTCGTGACGTTGGTGACGTGCCGGATGTTGGTGACGTTCACCCGCCGCAGGTACTCGTCGTCGTGGTGGTACCATGGGTAGTACGGCTCGCCGGGGCCGAGCGGGAACCACGCCTGCGCACCCCACGTCGCGCCGCTCACGAACACGACCAGCGCCGGCGCGTAGTACGGCCGCACCGCGACCGGACCCGGCAGCCAGCCCCAGCGCGAGCGCACGTACACCCAGCGGCCATAGTGGAACGGCGCGTAGCCCCACGGCTCGTGCTCCACCCACGTCCAGCCCCACGGCTCGATCCAGGCCCAGTGGCCGTAGCGGTACGGCACCCAGCTGGGCGGCAGTCCGGCCGGATACCAGACCGGTCCGTATTCGGCGTCGTCCTGCCAGCTGCCGGCATCGTCGAGGTCGTCGTAGCCGGGGATGTCCCGGCTCACGTAGCGCGCCGAGGGCGAGGAGGAAAGCCGGCCGTCGCGCGCCGCGCACCACTGGTCGAACGCGTCGGGGGCGGGCCGCGGAACCATGGCGACGCGGATCGGATTGACGCCGGTGAGGCGGATCGCCTGCCCGGCCTCCACCGTCTGCGCGACGCCGCCCGCGGTCCACTGCAGGCGGCCGCGTTGCACGGTGACGACCAGGATCGTGTCGTCGGGCGGGGCGTCGAGCCGGTAGTCGCCGGCGGCCAGCACCGCGAGCGCGCCGTGGGGCGTGTCCACCTCCACCGTGTCGTCCGGGTCGAGACGGTACACGCTGAGGCGCGCCGTGCCCTGCGTCAGGCCGAGCTGCAGGAAGCCGTCGGAGAGGTTCGTGACCGTGAGATCCGCCGCTTCGCCAAGGCGCACCGCCGCCGTCCCCATCTGCAGTTCCGCGCGGCTGCCGCGGTCCACGTAGAGGCGGTCGCCGTCGGTCATCGGGTAGTTCAGCGTCGCCTGGCTCCAGGCGGTGTCGCCCGACGGCTGGAACGCGACGTTGCCCGTCACGGCGCTGATCCGCGCCACGCGTGCAGGCGGATCGCCGATCGGCGTCGCCGTGACCTTGTCGACCTGCGCGGACAAGCCGCCCGCGAGCAGCGGGTACAGCGCACCGAGCCACAGGAAGGAAAGGCGCATCGCTCGCTCCGTCGTCGAAGGTCGTCCCCCCGCCCGTGGACGGGGGGGAACGTGAGACTTACGCCGTTCGGGTCCGGGCCACCACTCCTGTGCTACCCTGCCACGCGCGCAGGGTTGTCGCGCGCGCGGTTTCGGGCGGGCGGCCGACCCATTGCGCCCCCGTCAATAGGGAGCCATCTTGTCGCCTACCCAGCGAACCGCCTCCCAGACCCCGTCCTCGGGGTCGCCTCCCATCACTGCGGGAGGGCTGGCATGCGCCAGCTCCACGTCGGCGTACTAGACATCGTCGAAACTCCGACCAGCGGCATCTTCCCGCGCGTCATGAACGGGAACTTCGCCAGCATCATGCCGCAGGTCGTCGGCGCCTGGTGCGAGCGCGCCGGCCACCGGGTGAGCTACGCCTGCTACATCGGGTTCGGGAACGTGCTGACCGAGCTGCCGCCCGATCTCGACCTGTTGTTCATCGGCGCGTTCACGCAGGCGGCGCTGTTCGCCTACGCGGTGAGCAGCTACTTCCGGCAGCGCGGCACGGTGACCGTCCTGGGCGGGCCGCACGCCCGGTGCTACCCCGAGGACGCCGCGCGCCACTTCGACTACGTGCTCGGTTTCACCGACCGCGCGGTCGTCGACGAGGTGCTGCGGGACTGCGCGCCCCACCGGCCGGCGGGCCGCCAGCTGGCCGCGCCGCGCCAGCCGCTCGAGCTGCCGCCGCTGGCGGAGCGGTGGCGGTTCGCCGAGGCGGCGATGGCCAAGGCGCCGGCGCTCAAGATCCTGCCGATGATCGGCAGCCTCGGCTGCCCCTACACCTGCTCCTTCTGCATCGACTCGACGGTGGACTACCAGCCGCTGCCGTACGCGCAGCTGGGCGAGGACCTGCGCTTCGCCCAGCGGAAGATGAAGCGGCCGGTCGTGGGCTGGCACGACCCGAACTTCGGCGTGCGGTTCGACGAGTTCATGGACGTGATCGAGGATGCGGTGCCCCCCGGCCGGATGCGCCACATCGCCGAGAGCAGCCTGTCGCTCCTCTCCGAGCCGCACCTGGTGCGCCTCAAGCGCAACGGCTTCCAGGCGTTGCTGCCCGGCGTCGAGTCGTGGTTCGACCACGGGAACAAGTCGAAGACGCGGCTCACCGGCCAGGAGAAGGTGCGGCAGGTCTCGGACCAGGTGAACACGATCCTGCGCTACGTCCCCTACGTGCGCACCAATTTCGTGTTCGGCCTGGACATCGACGAGGGCCCCGAGCCGTTCGAGCTGACCCGGCAGTTCCTCGACCGCTCGCCGGGGGTGTTCGCGGCCTATTCGCTGCTCACGGCGTACGGGCGCGCGGCGCCGCTCAACCTGGACTACCAGCGCGAGGGCCGGGTGCTGCCGTTCCCGTTCCAGTTCCTCGACAGCCACCAGGCGATGAACGTGCGGCCCAAGAACTACGCGTGGCCGGAGTTCTACGACCACGTGGTGAAGCTGAGCGGGCACTCGATGTCGCCGCGCGGGATCGCGTACCGGTTCGCCATCACGCGGGGCGCGGCGCGGTGGATCAAGCTGGCGGAGGCGTTCGCGTGGTCCGGCCGGACGCGCTACCACGCCGGCATCCGGCGGCTCCTCGACGCCGATCCCTCGGTGCGGCGGTTCGTGAACGGGGAGAGCGGCCGGCTGCCCGACTACTACCTGGGCCGGATCAAGCAGAACCTGGGGCCGCTGTTCGAGCTGCTGCCGGCCGGCGCGCTCGAGCACGACCACCTGGCGTATTCGAAGAGCCTCGCGAGCCCCGCGCGTGCAGCGGAGCCGGTACAGATCAAGCCGCGTCCCGGCTGGCGCCGGGCCGCCGGCGGCGGGGACTCCCTGCAGCTGGCGGTGTGAGGACCGGCGGCTCTACCAGGAGCCGCCGAGCCCGCCGACCTCCCGCTCCACCGCCTCCAGCACGTCGCCGCGCTCGACCGCGGCGGCCATCGCGTTGTGGTCCTTGAACAGCGGGCGGTCCTCGTCGAGGTGCTCCACCACCCGGCGCACCGCCCCGTGCGCGGCCCGGACGCCGCGGCCGGGCGTGAAGTCCCGGAAGTCGAGCGCCTGCGCCGCCGCGATCAGCTCGATGCCCAGCACCCCGTAGGCGTTGAGCAGGATCTGCTTCGTCTTGAGGGCCGCGTTCATCCCCATCGAGACGAAATCCTCCTGGTCCGCGGCGGCGGGAATGGACTGGATGGACGCCGGCGCCGACAGGGTGCGCTGCTCCACGATCAGCATGTCGGCCGTGTACTGCGACAGCATGTGGCCGGAGAACATCCCCGCGCCCCTGGTGAGGAAGGCCGGCAGGCCCACCGACAGTGCCGGGTTCAAGAGCCGGTTGAGCCGCCGCTCGCTCAGCACGCTGACCATGGTGACGCCCGCGCCCACCATGTCGAGCGGCAGCGAGACCGGCGTGCCCTGGAAGTTCGCGCCGGTGAGGACCTTGTCCTCCTCGGCGAGGAAGATGGGGTTGTCGGCCACGCCGTTCAGCTCGGTCTCGACCTGGCGCATCGCGTACGCCATCAGGTCGCGCAGCGCGCCGATCACCTGGGGCGTCGAGCGCATCGAGTACGCGTCCTGCACTTTCACCTTGAGCTTGCCGGTCACCAGGTCCGACCCGTCCATCACCTTGCGGAGGTTGGCCGCGCAGGTCTGCGCGCCGCCGAACCCGCGCAGCTCGTGGAGCCGCGGCTGGTACGGCTTGAGGTTGCCGAGCAGCGCCTCGATGCTCATCGCGGAGGCGATCTCGGCCTGCTTGATCCACCGCTCCACGTCGTGGAGGATCAGGCACCCCATCCCGGTGATGAGGTTCGACCCGTTGATGGCCGCCAGCCCGTCGCGCGCCCGCAGGCCCGGCACCGCGATGCCGGCCCGGTCCATCGCGGCCCCGGTGGGCATCCGCTCGCCGCGGTAGAAGCACTCGCCCTCGCCCATCAGCGACAGCGCGATCTGGCTCATCGGCGCCAGGTCGCCGCACGCGCCGACGCTGCCCTTCTCGCAGGCGATCGGCGTGAGTCCGGCGTTGAGCATGGCGACGTAGGCGAGCGGGATCTCGGGACGGCAGGCGGAATAGCCGCGGGCGTGCACGGCCACGCGGGAGAGCATCGCCGCCCGCACGTGCTCGACCGGCGCGGGCGCGCCGATGCCGGCGGCGTGGTTGTAGATGAGGAAGCGCTGGAACTGCTGCACCTGCGCGTCGTCGAGCCGCACCTCCGACAGCTCGCCGATGCCGGTGTTGACGCCGTACATCGTCTCGTGCGCCGCGATCTTCCGCTCCAGCATCGCCCGGCAGGTGCGGATGCGCGCCAGCGCCTCCGGGGCGAGCTCGACCGGCTCCCCTCCCCGCGCCACGCGCACCACGTCCTCGATGGTCAGGGGTTGCCCTGCGCCGATCCGAACCACGCGCCGTTCCTCCCGATTCCGAACGCCGTTCAACTTACCACGCCGACGCGCGATTCGGTTGCATGCGCCGTGCCCCGGCCGACGGCGGCGCCCCCGGTCCCCGTCGCCGGAGACCGGGAGGGCGCCGCCGCACGGCGAAGTTCGCGGTCCCGGGGAACGGCTCAGTGCCAGGTGGCGGCGACGCCCACCTCGAAGAGGTTGGGCCGGACCGCGAATCCGGTGTCCGTCCCGCCCACCTTCAGGTTGCCGCTGATCCCCGTCATGGCCGTGACGAACGGCGTCAGCGAGAACTTCCGGCCCGTGTAGAGATCGATCCCGACGCCCACGCTCACGCCGAGGCCTTCCGACTCCACCTTCGGCGAGCCGTCGAGGGAGTAGACCGCGACCCCGAGGCCGCCCTTGAAGAACAGCCCGGACGTGCGGATCGGGTACCACAGGACGACCGCCGACATGTCGCCCACCGTCTCGTTCGCGCCGGCCTCGGAGCGGCCCCAGGCGTTCAGCTCCCCGCCCACGAGCAGCCGAGGGCCCGGCGTGCCGCCCATCCGCAGCGTGAACGTCGGGGCGCCGTCCCGCGTGGTCGAGCAGCCCGAGCACGAGACGTTCGCCCCCCCGTAGCCGAGGCCGACGCCGATCCAGAATCCCTCGCGGTAGGGCCCCTCGACCTGCTTCTGCGCGTGAGCCGGGGTCGCGACCACCAGCCCGCACCATGCGGCGAGCGCGAGCCGGCGCCAATCCGGAATGCGTTCCATCGCTGCGCTCCTGTCCAGGGTCCGCGAGCGGCACGCTGCGCCGCCGCGTCATCCACGCTATGCGGGCGCGTCAAGCGCGCGTCAACCGGAAAACCGATCGCCGGGGTCGCCTCTGGACACGGTCGGCGGCGCAGCCGATCTTGGGCCCATGCCTTCCACGTCGTCCTTCTTCACCGCCGCCAGCCTGAAATTCCTGCGCGGCCTCGCCCGGCACAACCGCCGCGACTGGTTCGAGGCGCACCGCCGCGACTACGAGACGGCGATCCTGTTCCCGATGCGCGACTTCGTGGAGGAGATGGACGTGCGCCTGGCGCGGCTCGCCCCCGAGATGGTCGGCGACCCCAGGCGCAGCGTGTTCCGGATCTACCGCGACGTGCGGTTCTCGAAGGACAAGTCCCCCTACAAGACCCACGCGGCGTGCTGGTTCTATCACCGCGACGGCAGCCACAAGGTCGGCCAGGAGGCCCACGGCGGCGGCGCGGGCTTCTACTTCCACGTCCAGCCGGGCTCCTCGCTCGACGCCGGCGGGATGTGGATGCCGGCGCGGGGACCGCTCGACAAGATCCGCGACGCCATGGCCGGGAAGCCGGCGGCGTTCGAGCGGATCGTCACCGCGCCCGCGCTGCGGCGCCGGTTCGGCGCGCTGGACGACGAGGCGGTGCTGACGCGCGTGCCGCGGGGCTACGCGCCGGACCACCCCGCCGCGCGGTGGCTGCGCTACCGGACGTTCACGGTCAGCCGCGCGTTCTCCGACGCGCAGATCACCAGCGCCCGGCTGCCCGCGCTGCTCGAGAACGACTTCGCCACGATGCTGCCGCTGGTGCGGTGGATCAACGCGGCCCTCGGTCTCAGGCCCGCCGCGCGCCGCTAGCCGGGTGGCTCCGCGCCCCGCGGCGTCCGGTGCGCCGCCCGCCGAGCCGCTGCGGGTGGACAAGTGGCTGTGGGCCGCGCGGTTCTTCAAGACGCGCGGCCTGGCGGCCGAGGCCATCGCCGGGGGCCGCGTCCAGGTGAACGGCGCGCGGGCCCGGCACGCGAAGACGGTGCGGCCGGGCGACGTGCTCCGCATCCGCCTCGGCCCGTACGAGCACCTGGTCACCGTGCTCGCCGTCTCGGCGCGGCGCGGCCCGGCGGTCGCGGCCGCGCAGCTGTACGCCGAGGACCCGGAGGGCAAGGCGCGCCGGCTCAACCTGGCCGAGCAGCACCGCCTCGCGGCCCACGCGTTCACGCACGGAGAAGGCAAGCCCTCGAAGAAGGAGCGGCGCGAGCTGCTCCGCTTCAAGCGGGGCGACTAGAACCCACCGACGGGACATCCGACCATGCGCGCTCCACTGCTCGCCGCCGCCGCCCTGTTGAGCAGCCTGGCGGCCTCCCCGCCGCCGGCCCTGCGGGTGCTCCGCGTGTCGCCCTCGAGCCCGGCCGAGCCGACGGCCGTCGTCACGGTGACGTTCGACCGGCCGGTCGCCGGCTCGCTCGACGGCACCGTGGACCCGCGTTCGATCTTCTCGATCGCGCCGGCCGTGGAGGGCAAGGTGGAGTGGCGCGACCCGATCACCCTGCGCTTCACTCCGGCGACCCCGCTGGCGACGGGCGCGAGCTACGCCGTGACGGTCGCCGCGACCTTCCAGGCCATGGACGGCAGCCGGCTGGCGAGCCCGTACCGGTTCACGTTCCGGGTGGGCGGCCCGCGGGTGCTCACCGGCGGCCCGGTGAACGCGCCGTGGGGCAGCCGCTGGCTGAAGCCGGACGCGCAGTTCGAGCTCGTGACCAGCGGGCCCGCCGACGTCGGCCTGGTGAGCCGCCTCGCCTACCTCGAGCTCGACAACAGCTGCAACGCGCCCACGCTGGTCCGCCTCAACGCGGTCACCCAGCGGCCCATCACCGACAAGGACGGGCCCGCCTACCGCTACGCGGGCGGCTACGAGCGCGCGGGCGGCGCGCCCGACCTGCGGCGCGTGATCCGCCTGGTGCCGGAGCGCGCGCTCCCCGGCTCCTGCTCGGGCCGGTTCGTCTCGCCCGGCATCCTGGACACGACCGGCGCCGCGCCGAACCGCACCTGGACGTTCGCCACCTACGGGCCGCTCGCGGCCTCGGTGCGCTGCACCAGCGACCCGCTGTGTCCCGGCGGCTACGTCGTCGTCCGGTTCAGCAACCCGGTGCGCGGCTCGGAGGTGCGGCGCGCGGTGCGGCTCAGCGCGACCACGCCGTTCGCGCTCTCCGACACCACCGAGGAGCAGGCGGAGTGGGTGCTGGAGACGCCGCTGCGGGCCCGCACCGCTTACACGGTCACCGTGGACTCGACGCTGCACGACGTGTTCGGCCAGCGGCTGGCGGGCGGCCGGACGCTCGGGTTCGCCACCACGGGCTACGCGCCCTCGCTGGACTACCCCACCGGCTCGATGCTGGTGGAGCGGCTGGGCTTCCGCACCATCGCCGTGAAGCACGTCAACACGGACACCCTGTTCGTGACGGCGGCGCCGGTGCCGCCGGGCCTCGAGGCCCGGGTGCTCGCCACCCCGGAGTGGAACATCGCGGACGCCTGGTCGGCCGTCGCCGCCGGGGCCACCACCCGCGCCCTGCCGGTGAGCGGCCCGCACGACGCGCCCCTGGTGAGCGCGGTGAAACTGCCGGCGTACAACGCCGCGCGCCCCGACGCGCCCACCCTGACCCTGCTGCGCATCGCGGGCTCGCGGAACGACACCTCCGAGCACCGGCGCGACATCGCCCTGGTGCAGGTCACCGATCTCGGGGTCGCGGTCCGGATGGGCGCCGAGGAAGGCGTGGTGTGGGTCACGACGGTGCACGACGGCCGCGCCTGCCCGCGCGCCGCGGTCACGCTGTACGACCGGCGCGGCCGGGTGCGCGCGACGGGCACGACCGACCTCCAGGGCCTGGTGCGCTTCGGCCGGCTCCCGGCCGACACCTCGGGCGGCGAGCAGGCCCGGCGGTTCGGCGCCGGCTTCGACGGCTACGTCGCCGTGACGCTCGGCGGCGACCGCGCCATCGTCCCGCTCAGCAGCTACTCCTGGGAGCTGAGCCCCTGGCGGTTCAACGTCTCCGGCGCCGACAACCGGTCCCGGATCCCGGCGGCGGCGGCGGTCTTCACCGAGCGCGGCATCTACCGGCCCGGCGAGAGCGTCCACGCCAAGGCGATCGTGCGCACCGGCAGCCTCGGCGCTCTCAAGGTCCCGGCCCGCGGCGACTCGCTGCACTGGACGTTCTACGACCGCGAGGACGGGAAGCTCCGCGACACCACGGTCGCGGTGTCCGGGTTCGGCACCGCCGACCAGACGCTGCGGGTCGGGGCCGACCTGCCGCTCGGCACCTACCGGGTCGGCGTCGGCCTCAAGCGCGGCGGCGAGTGGACGGAGCTGGCGACGACGTACTATCGCGTGGCCGAGTACCGCCCGCCCGAGTTCCTGGCGAGCATCGCCACCGACACCGGGCCGCACTTCGCCGGCGACACCCTCTCCGGCACCGTGGAGGCCCGCTACCTGTTCGGCGCGCCGATGGCGCGCGCGGCCGTGAGCTGGGAGGTGCGGCAGGCGCAGCTCAACCCGTGGGATCTCGACGTCCCGGGAACCGACGGCTGGTACCTCGGCGAGTCCGGCTGGTGGTGGGAGGACGAGGACGAGGGACCCGGCGCGCGCGTGGTGGCGAACGGGACCGACACGCTCGACGCCACCGGGCACCTGACGCTGCGCGTCCCGGCGGGCGAGGCGCAGAAGGGCCGCGGCGCCCGCGTCACCGTCGCCGCCACCGTGACCGACGTGAACCGCCAGACGGTCACCGCCACGGCGACGACGACCGTGCACCCGGCGGCGATCTACGTCGCGGCCAGGCCGGCGGGGAGCGACTACTTCTGGACGGCGGGCAAGCCGGTCGAGATCGCGGTGCTCGCCGTCGCGCCCGACGGCCGCCGCATGCCGGGCGTCGCCGTGCACGGCACCATCGTGCGGCGCGAGTGGCACCGCGTCGAGCGGGAGCGCGAGGGCCTCGCCGAGCAGGTCGGCGAGTGGGTGCCGGACACCGTCGCCCGCTGCGACCTGGTGACCGCGACCGACCCGGTGCCTTGCCGGTTCACCCCGGCCCAGGGCGGCTCGTACGTGATCGGCTTCCGCGCGACCGACGCCGCCGGCCGCGCCGCCTCCACGACCTTCTATCGCTGGGCGACCGGCGCCGGCTGGGTGCCGTGGGGCGACGAGACGCAGTTCAAGATGGACGTGATCCCCGACCGCACCCGCTACGACGTGGGCGACACCGCCACGGTGCTGTTCGCCTCCCCGTTCACCGACGCCGACGCGTGGGTCACGGTCGAGCGCGAAGGGATCATCGAACAGCGGCGCCTCCGCATCACCTCGGGATCGACGTCGATCAAGCTGCCGCTCACCGAGGCGTACGTGCCCAACGCGTTCGTCTCGATCGTCGTCGCGCGCGGCCGCAGCGGCCGCGGCGGCACCATCGGCGACCCGGGGCGCCCCACCATCCGCGTCGGCTACGCGCAGCTGCTGGTGACGCCGCGGGTGAAGCGGCTCCGGGTCGAGGTGCGGCCCCAGGCCGCGGAATACCGCCCGGGCGACAGCGCGCGGGTGCGCCTCGCCGTGCGCGACGCGGGCGGCGCGGGGCGGCGCAGCGAGGTCACGCTGTGGGCGGTGGACGAGGGCGTGTTGTCGCTCACCGGCTACCGCACTCCGGATCCCGTCGCGCTCATCTACCAGCCGCGCGGCGTCGCGATGCGGCTCGCCAGCGACCTCGTCTCGGTCGCGGCCCAGGTGCTCGACTCCGAGGGGATCTCCATCAAGGGCGACCAGTCGCCCGGCGGGGGCGGCGGCCTCGAGAGCGGCGACGTGCTGCGCTCGCGGTTCGCCTCCACGGCGTTCTTCCTCGGGTCGGTGGTGACCGACTCGGCGGGCGAGGCCGTGGCCGCCGCGAAGCTCCCCGACAACCTCACCACCTTCCGCGTGATGGCGGTCGCCGTCACGGCGGGCGACCGGTACGGGAGCGGCGAGTCGAGCGTGCTGGTGACGCGCCCGCTGCTGGCGCGCCCGTCGCTGCCGCGGTTCCTCCGCCGCGACGACGACTTCGTGGCCGGCGTGGTCGTGAACCAGCGCGGCGGCCTGACGCCGACCGTGACGGTGAGCGCCCGCGCCCGCGGCGCCGCGCTCGGCGACTCGTCCGTCAAGACGGCGACGCTGGCCGCGGGCCGCGGCACCGAGGTGCGGTTCGCCTTCCGCGACACCACCGGCGACAGCGCCGTCTTCCGCTTCGACGTGGCGGGCGCCGGCGACTCCGACGCGGTGCTCACCCGGCTCCCGGTCCGCCCGTCGCACGCGCCCCGCGCGCACACCGTGGCCGGCGCCATGCAGGGACACGCCACCGCCGAGCTGACGCTGCCCGGCGACATCGACCCCGAGCGCTCGCGGATCGACTTCGGCATCGGCACCACGCCGCTGGCCGTGATCGGCGGCATGTACCGCTGGCTCTCGGTGTACCCGTACGACTGCTCCGAGCAGATCGCCGACGAGCTGCTGGCGGTCACCGCGCTCGCCCGGGCCACGCCGGACACCCGCAACGCCTGGGCGCCGGCGGACGCGGCCCGGCAGATCGCCGACGGCGTCGCCGCCCTGAGCCGCCGGCAGCGCGACGACGGCGGCATCGGGCTCTGGTCCGCCGACGACTGGACCACGCCCTGGCTCAGCGCCTACGCCGGCGAGGCCCTGCTCGCCGCGCGCCGCGCCGGCGCCGGCGTGCGCGACACTGTCCTCGTCGCCCTGGCCGGTTACGTCCAGCGTTCCCTCCACCAGCGGCTGCGGCTGGACGGGCCGCTGTTCACCTGGTTCAGCGAGCGGAGCGTCCGCCTCGCCGAGAACGTGGCCGCGGTGGACTACCTCAGCCGGCTCGGCCACCCGGACGTCGCCGCCGAGAACGAACTGCTGCGCGTCGCGCCGCAGATGGTGTGGGAAGACCGGGTCCGCCTGGCCGAGGTCGTGGCACGGCGCGGCGCCGTGGACGCCGCGCGCGGCCTGCTGACACCGATCTGGGCCGGCGTGAAGATCGAGGGCCGCCGCGCCGTGCTGTCCGACTCGACGCGGCGCTCGTTCTACTTCTGGTCGCCGCGCCGCCCGGCGGCCCGGCTCCTCTCGGCGACGCTCGCCACCGACTCGGCCAGTCCGCTGATCGGCCCCCTGGTGGAGACGGTGGTCGAGCAGGGCCGCGCGGCCAGGGACTGGTGGAGCACCCAGGACTATGGTGCCGCGGTCGAGGCCCTCGCCGACTTCAGCGCGCGGCAGCGGCGGGCCGCCGCGCGAGGGTACACGGTCACCGGCGCCGGCGGCGCCGTCGTGTTCCACTCCGACGGCGGGGGCGAGGCGCCGGCCGTCCTCTCCCGCAACCTCGCCGGCCTGCTGGCCGACACGCCGGACGGCACCCGGCGGCTGGTGCTGGATCTCTCCGCGCCCGGCGCCGACAGCACGGTGCCGCTGTTCTACTACGTGACGGTCTCGGAGGTGCCGAAGCAGCGCCCGCTCAATCCCGACCAGCAGGGCATCGCGGTCGAGCGGTGGTACGAGGACTACGCGACCGGCCGGCCGGTCACCAGCATCGCCGAGGGCGCCCTGGTGCGGGTCCGGCTGCGCATCACGCTGCCGGCCGAGCGCCGCTTCCTCGCCCTCGAGGACCCGCTCCCCGCGGGCCTCGAGGCGGTGGACCTCAGCCTGAGGACGACCGGCCTGCCCGGGCCGGGGGCGAACGCCGCGCCCGAAGCCGCGGGGGGCGAGGGCGAAGACGAGGAGGCGCAGGACCAGGGCGGCTACCTCTACAACTGGTTCTACGGGAGCTGGGACGCCGGCTGGTGGTCGCCGTTCGACCACCGCGAAATGCGCGACGACCGCGTGGTGTACGTCGCGACCTACCTGTGGCGCGGCACGTACACGGCGAGCTACGTCGCGCGGGCCACGACGCCCGGCGTGTTCGTGCGCCCGCCCGCGCACGCCGAGGAGATGTACAACCCCGCCGTCCAGGGGCGCAGCGACGGCGGCGTGTTCACGGTGACCGCCAGGTCGCGGTGAGGAGACGCCGCGCGCTGATCGCGGCGGCCGCCGTGGCCGCCGCGGGCCTCGGGACGGCCGTCGCCTGGACGCTGTGGCCGCTGCCGGCGGGGCTCACCGCCCCGCCCCGCGTCGCGAGCCTCACGATCGAGGACCGCCACGGCCTCGTGCTCCGCTCGACGCGGGCCTCCGACGGCAGCCGCACCCGCTGGCTCCCGCTCGTGGCGGTGGATCCGCAGCTCATCCAGGCGTTCGTCGCCCTGGAGGACCGCCGCTTCTACGCGCACCCGGGCGTGGACCTCAGGGCCGTGGCCCGCGCGCTGGCAGAGGATGTCGGCGGCGGCCGCGTCGTCTCCGGCGCTTCGACGATCACCATGCAGCTGGCGCGGCTGCTCGCGCCCGCGGGCCGGGGCGTCGGCGGCAAGCTCGCGCAGGCGCTGTGGGCGCTGCGGCTCGAGCGGCACCTCACCAAGCAGCAGATCCTCGAGCAGTACCTCAACCGCGTCCCGCTCGGGCAGGGCGCGATCGGCGTGGACGCGGCCGCCGCGCTGTACCTCGGCGCGACCGCCACCCGGCTCTCGCCGGGACAGGCCGCGCTGCTCGCAGGCCTGGCGAGCTCGCCGGCCGCCGACAACCCGTTCGTCGCCCCCGACCGCGCGCGGGTCCGGCGCGCGGTGGCGCTGCGGCGGATGCGGGCGCTGGGCTACGTGACCGCGGAGGACGCGGCCCGGGCCGAGGCCGAGCCGGTGGTGGCGCCGCGCGCCCGCGCGGCGTTCCTCGCGCCCCACTTCACCAGCCGCGTGCTCCAGTGGGCCGAGGATTCCGGGCTCGCCCTCGCCGGCACCTGGCGCACCTCGCTCGACCTCCCGCTCCAGACCGAGCTCGAGGCGGAAGTGCGCCACACGGTCGCGCTGCTCGGCGACCGCGGCGTCCGCCAGGCCGCGGCGGTCGTGCTCGACAACCGCAGCGGCGACGTGCTCGCCTGGGTGGGCTCGCCCGATTTCTGGGCGGACACGTCCGGCCAGGTGGACATGGTCGTCTCCCCGCGCCAGCCCGGCTCCGCGCTCAAGCCCTTCCTCTACGCGCTCGCCTTCGACCGCGGGCTGTCGCCGGCGTCGGTGCTCGCCGACGTTCCGCACACCTACCAGACCGCGACGGGCCCCTACCAGCCGCGCAACTACGACCGCCGCTTCCACGGCCCGGTGCGCGCGCGCGAGGCGCTGGCCAGCTCGTTCAACGTCCCGGCCATCGAGCTCACCGACCGGCTCGGCGTCGGCAGCCTGCTCGGCACGCTGCACCGCGCCGGCTTCGCGAGCCTCGTGCGCACGGCCGACTGGTACGGCCCCGGTCTCGCGCTCGGCAACGGCGACGTCACCCTGCTCGAGATGGCCAACGCGTTCCGCGCCCTCGCCGAGGATGGCGCGTGGAGCCCGGTGCGCTGGGGCGCCCCCGGCGAGCCGGCCGCCGGGCGCGGCGCGGCGCGGCGGGTGGTCTCGCCCGGCGCCGCCGCCCTGGTGCTCGACGTCCTTCGCGATCCGGTCGCGCGGGTCCCGGGGTTCGGCCTCGACACGCCGTTCGACTTCGCCTTCCCGGTCGCCGTGAAGACCGGCACCAGCCACCACTTCACCGACAACTGGGCGGTGGGCGTCACGCGCGAGTTCACCGTCGCGGTGTGGGCGGGCAACTTCAGCGGCCGGCCGATGCGGCAGGTGAGCGGCGTGACGGGCGCGGGCCCCCTGCTGCACCGCGCCATCCTCGACGTCGCGAAGCGCTACCCGCCCGGCGTGCCTCCGTCGCCGGCGGCGTACGGCGCCGTGCGCATCGCCGTGTGCCGCCTGTCCGGCCTGCGAGCGACCAGCCGCTGCCCCGCCGTGGAGGAGTGGGTCCTGCCGGGCACGGAGCCCGCCGCGGCGTGTGACTGGCACCGGCCGGACGGGACGGTCGCGTGGCCCGCTGCGTACGCCGCGTGGGTCGCCGGGCAGGGGCTCGAGCCGCCGTCGGAGCCGCCGGGCACGAGCCGCGACGTCGCGCGGCTCGCGGCGGCCGACAGCGGCTTCCGGATCGTCTCGCCGCTCGACGGCGACCGGTACGCGATTCCGGTGGGCACCGATCCGCGCTACGCCACCGTCGCGCTGCGCGCCGTCGGCAGGCCCGGCGACGACCCGGTCCGCTGGTCGGTGGACGGACGGCCGGTCGCGTCCACCCGGTGGCGGTTGCACACGGGGACGCACGCCATTCGCGCGGTCGGCGCGTCGGGACGCGAGGCCGAGGTGACGATCCGGGTCGAGTGAGGCGCCGCTGCGCCCGGACGCGGCGAGCGATCCGGACGCGGAGCTCCCCGCCCGCTACGCTAGAAGAGAATCCCCGTGGTGAGCACCAGGCGGTCGCCGCCGCCCAGCTCCGGGCGCAGCTCGACGTACGGGGTGAGTCCGGTGCCGGTGGGGATCCGGAGCCCGAACAGCAGGTTGACGCCGAGGTCCGACACACCGGATCCCGGGATTCCGCTCACGCCGCTGTGGGCCAGGTTGAGGCCGCCGCCGAGGTACACGGCGAGCCGCGAGCCCCGTAGCGGCAGGCCCCAAGCCAGGTCGCCGTTGAGCTCCCAGTAGTTGACCGGCGAGTCCGGGAAGAAGTAGTCGAACCCCACGTCCAGCCGGAGATCACGGGTCCAGAACGGCACGAGCGGCGCGTCGAGGCGCAAGCCGAGGCCGGCGTTCGCGTCCTGCGCGAAGCTGACCTGGCCGCCCAGGCGCACGGGGCCCTGGGCCGGAAGGGCCGCCGGCGCGAGACCCAGCGCCACGGCGGCGGCCGCGGTGGCGATCCGCATGGCACACGCTCCTGTGAGGTACACGTTGCTGACACCGCCGGCCGCCGCACGGTAACTTCCCCGCCGTGCCGGAGCTTCCCGACATCACCGTGTACCTCGAGGCGCTCGCGTCCCGCGTGCGCGGCCGGGTGCTCGAGCGCGTGCAGATCACCAGCCCGTTCGTGCTGCGCAGCGTGGACCCGCCGCTGACCGCGTGCCACGGCCGGCGCGTCGTCGAGCTGCGGCGCCTCGGCAAGCGGATCGTCCTCGGGCTCGAGGACCGGCTGTTCCTGGTGATCCACCTGATGATCGCCGGACGGCTGCAGTGGCACGTCGCGCCGCCCAGGATCGGGGCGCGCACCACCCTGGCCGCGCTCACGTTCGACTCCGGCACGCTGCTCCTGACCGAGGCGGGGACCAAGCGCCGCGCGTCGCTCCACCTCGTGCGCGGTGCGGACGCGCTCGCCGCGTTCGACCGCGGCGGTCTCGAGGTGCTCGAGGCGAGCGCGGCGGCGTTCGCCGCGCGGCTCCGCTCGGAGAACCACACGGTGAAGCGGGCCCTCGCCGACCCGCGGCTCGTCAGCGGCATCGGCAACGCGTACTCCGACGAGATCCTGCACCGCGCCCGGCTGTCGCCGACGCTGCTCACCACCCGTCTCACCGACGAGCAGCTGGCGCGCCTGTACGACGCCGCGCGCGCGACCCTGGTGGAGTGGACCGGGAGGCTGAGGCGCGAAGCCGGCGACGCGTTCCCGGCCAAGGTCACGGCGTTCCGCGACGGGATGGCCGTCCACGGGCGCTTCCGCCAGCCGTGCCCCGTGTGCGGCAAGCCGGTCCAGCGCATCCGCTACGCCGACAACGAGACCAATTACTGTGCCGGCTGCCAGACCGGCGGCCGCCTGCTCGCCGATCGGGCCCTCTCGCGCCTGCTCAAGGAGGACTGGCCTCGCTCCCTCGACGAGCTGGAGGAATTGCAAGAGAAACACTCGGGAAGCGCACCCTAAGTCGCTGGCGCGCAACGCGATGTTCCTTAGATTCTGCATCGCCGAATCACAGCATCCCTATTGCCACGCTTGCCTATCGCCGGACGGAGTCACGCAGGGACGCGCGAGCGCATCGCGCCGTCCGCGTGGCCGGCCCGGGAAGGGGGGAGGCCGATGAGCGAAGCGCCGCACGGAGGCGGAGAGCACCCGCGGGGCACCCTGGCCGTGGTGGGGATCTACGGCCTGTTGTTCCTGCTCGGCTGGCTCGCCTTCTACTACCTGCTGTTCACGCCGCGCGGGCGGGTGACGCCATGAACGTGGACCTGTACGAGCGCCTGTGGATGTGGGGCGCGGCGGCGATCGTCGCCGTGTTCCTGGTCGCGATCGGGATCTCGACCTTCGCCTACGCGGTCCGCCCGCCGAGCCACGTCGAGACCATCGACCCGGCGGCGGTGATGCAGGACGCGCGGTTCAGCACGCCGGGCGTCACGACGCTGAGCGACGGGAGCGTGCGCGTGACGATGGTGGCGTTGACGTTCGCCTTCCTGCCGAACGAGGTGCACGTCCCGGTGGGCAAGCCGGTCACCTTCCGCATCACCAGCATGGACGTGACGCACGGGTTCGAGATCGCCGGCACCAACGCCAACACCATGGTCGTCCCGGGCTACGTGTCGCAGTTCACGTACACGTTCGCGGCGCCGGGCGAGCACCTGGTGGTGTGCAACGAGTACTGCGGCACCGGTCACCACACGATGCAGGGGAAGGTGATCGTGGATCCGGCGGCGGCGCCCGCGACCGCGCCGCCCTCGGCCCCGGCGGCGGGGGTGGCCCGATGAAGCGCCTCGACCGGCTGGCGCTCGCCAACATCGGCGTCGCGGTGACCGCGTTCGGCATCGCGGCCTGCATGGCGCTGATGCAGGCGCTGTCGCGCGCCAACCTCGACCTGCCGTTCCGCTCGGCGCGCATCTACTACCTGTCGGTGACGGCGCACGGCACCCTGATGGCGCTGGTGTTCACGACCTTCTTCATCATGGGCCTCGGGTACGCGCTGGTGCCCCGCGCGCTCGGCCGGCCCGTGGCGCACCCCGGCCTCGCCTGGGCGTCGTTCTGGGTCGCGCTCGCCGGCACGCTCGCCACGGTCGCG
>Ga0335070_10001964_pt1 | contig 23896 bp, 26 predicted proteins | sample Lox_Sample_13_FD_206722 | JGI IMG/M metagenome (GOLD analysis project Ga0335070, IMG submission 206722) | Soil microbial communities from Loxahatchee National Wildlife Refuge, Florida, United States - Lox_Sample_1.3 | ecosystem: Environmental > Terrestrial > Soil > Wetlands | place: USA...
TGAGCAGGTGAAGGAGAGCGAGGAAGCCCCGCCCGAGACACCCGCAACGGCAGAGGGCGGGGCGGCAGAGGAGGGCCCCGCCAGTGCCACTCCGCCGGAGCCCGGAGACGGGGAAGACGAGCCGCCGTCGCCACCACCACCCCTAAGGCGGCGCCGGTGGCTGACGCTGGCCTTGGCCGGAGTGGTACTACTGGCCACGGCTGCAGCCGCCGCTTTCTTCGCCCTCTCTCGCGGGGGAGCCCCGGGCAGGCCTGCCTCTCCTGGTGCCACGGGAACGGCGCCGTCGCCAGGCCAGAGCCTGGCCGAGTACTTCGTGCCGCTCTCGACTGCGGGAGAGGAGGTTCTCCTACGGGTCAGCTTCGCTGTCGAGTGCCCGGAAGAGACGAGAATCACCTTCTTGCAGGAGCAGGTGGCGATCCAGGACGAGGTGTACCAGAAGCTCTCCGACATGACCGCAAAAGGCATCATCCCCCGGAAAGGCGCCGCGCTCGAAGAGGACTACCGCCTACAGCTGGAGCACGAGTTGACCCGAATCTTCGAGCGCTCGTTGAAAGCGCAGGACTTCAAGCTCTCGATACAAGAGGTCGTCTTCCTGCCAGGCGGGGACGCCAAGGCAACGCCAGAGCCCGAGGCTCCGGTAGACGATTCCTCGGCACCGCCGTAACCCTGCGCGTGGGAGGGAAAGATGAGCGGCAATTCTTCGATGGCCGGGGTGATCGGCCAGGGAACGGTTGTCGAGAAGCTCCAGGAAGTACAGCAGCAGTCTCCGGAGTGGGGGCGCCAGCAGGCCCTTGCAGCTGCGGAGGTTGAGAAGCGCCGCCAGCAGAAACAGGTGAGCAAAGCCCCGGAGGGCGAGAAAAGTGCGCCCCTTCGCCGGCGGGAAGCACGGAAGTTTGCTCGTCAGCATAAGAAGGGCGAACTCAAGCAGGGGAGGGATAAGAGCTCGCCGAAAGGGAAAAGTGAGGCGAAATCAAGCGGTCGGATCATTGACGTCGTTATCTAAGAGCTTGCGGCTGCGTCCTCAGGACGGCGCGGTATGACCTTGCATGCCCAGCAGACCGAGAGAGGGGCAGGCGAGGAAAGAAAAGGGTAGGCTATGGCTTTACAAGCGCTTTTTCTCGGGCAGATCGTCGTCGATCTCGTGCTCCTCGCTCTGCTCTCGTACCTCATCTTCCGCCTGCTGCCGAGGAAGGTTGACGCTGGCAAGGAGGGGGAGGGTCTCGCGCTCATCCGCCAAGCGGAGGAACTGCGGAGCGAGTTGGAAAGGAACATAGAGGAGAAGAGGCAGTTGACCAGCAAGATCTTGGCACATCTGGACGAACGACTGGTCAGCGCCAGGGAAGTGAGGGACCGCCTTGAGCAGCTCCTTTCTCGGGCCGGTGGAGGCGGTGTGAATCGAACCGATGGGAGTGAACCGTCCCGCCGGGCGGCGGCTCTCGCCCTGGCAGCACGCGGTGCCTCCGCAGGGGAAATCGCCTCGATCTTGGAACTCCCTCGCGGCGAGATAGAACTCATGATCAAGCTGCACCAGCCCGTCAGCAAGGTAACGTCGTGACGCTGGTCGGTGCCCCGATCTTCACGATTCACGGTTCTGTCTCCGTGGAGCTTTGCCGACTCACCCCGGCCGTGCGCGCGCCCAAAGTAATGCGGGGCGAAGCGTTGTTGTCAGCCGGAACCGTCCGATGACATCGTTGCAGGGACCACAACCAATGCTCGCCGGGATTCACTCTCAAAGTCCCCTCCTCAACGTGGACCAACCGCTGGCCCCACTCAGGGATCTCTTCCAATCGGGGCAGATCTTCTGGGGTCGTGTGCTCGAGCGTCTTGACGATACGACGGTGACGTTGCTGGCGAGAGGGACGGTCATTCGGGCCCAGACATCCATCCCTCTCGCGATCGGATCTCGCTACCAGTTCCTGGTCCAGCAGACCGAACCCCGCATGATCTTCCAGATCTTGAACCCTGCGTCCTCCCCCTCGGTGAGTCTCCTGAGGTTGTGGCAGTCGTACGCCGCAACCCGCACCTCCTTTACGGAGTTGCTGGGTTCACTGGCAGCTGCAGAAACATCCTCGTTGATCGCTGGAGCCTCCGAATCCGAAAAGGCCCTTCTTCACCTTTACCAGCTTCTTCCCACCCTCGTAACCAAGGGTGGCGCCGGTGTGGAAGCCTCCTGGTTGGCCACGCAATTGATCTCCTCGGGTCTCTTCTGGGAACACAGGGTGGCCCGTTGGCTGCAAGGGGAGAGAGTCGACAGCCCCTCTGACTTGGAGAGGACCGATCTGAAGGGTGCTCTCCTCGCCTTGAAGGAGAGCCTAGCTCGCCAAGGGGCGGATCTTCCGCTAGCACCTTTACAGGGGAAGGTGAACGGAGCGCTGGAGTTTGTGGAACTGCAGCAGAAGCTAAACCTCCTTCTGGGGGCGGAGCAGGGCCCCTGGGTCTGGGTGATCCCCGATATGGAGGGGCAAGGGCCTGTGGAAATCTATGTTGCCCGGGATGGCGAGGAACGCACCGGAAGCCGGGAGGGCTCCACCTTCCGCCTCAGGCTTCGGTTGAGCCCGAGCCAGCTGGGGCCGTTAGAGGCGGTGCTCGGGCTGCAGCAAGGTACCATCTCCTGTCAACTCCGAGTGGGTGACGAGTCTCTTGCCCAGTGGATCGAGTCCTTCCTGCCCCTCCTCCGTTCGGGGCTGGAGGCATCTGGCTACCGCATCTCTTTTTTGGGCTGCGAGGCCGGTACCATCGACGACCCGCCTCCGGATCTCAAAGCCCTCGCGGCAGCCCGCCCCTCCCTCTTCCACCTGGTCGTCTGAGCCGGAAGATGCGCCCCTGGCAAAGTGGGGTCGGCCATGGACAAACGAAAGAAGGCGGCTGCCCTCCGCTATCAGGCGGAGAAAGATCACGCGCCCAGAGTTACCGCGGCGGGAACTGGGCTCATCGCCGAGCGGATCATCGAACTCGCCCGTTCCCAGCGGATTCCCATCAAGGAAGATCCGGATCTTGTTGAGGCCCTCGTGCGCTTGGACTGGTACGAGTGCATTCCCCCTGAACTCTATCGGGCCGTGGCCGAGATCCTTGCCTTCGTCTACCGACTCAACCAGATGAGATAGGCAACAATTTCCGCCCTGTCTCGGCCGGGCCGGGCAAAATGTTCGCCGGAGTGAGAGACCGCCCCGCCGCCAAGATTTTTTTTATTTTGAATCAATTAGTTATGCAGAACAACAAGATGTTCCCCCATGGTACGGACCTTGCTTTTTGACAGGACGGATTGCCACCCGGGAGGAATAAGAGGTGATTTCCGGTTCCTTTGAAGCGATCAACGCCAGCCGTAATGAAGAGCTCCGTTTGAGTATCATCAGTAACAACCTCGCCAACATCAGTGTCGCAGGGTTCAAGAAGGACCGTCTCGCCTTTGAGAGCTTCCTGCGAAATCAGCTGAATAGCGAGGTGCCGGATAACCCTGGAGGGCAGGTTGTCGAGGATCTCCAACTCTACCGGCGTCTGGTCAAGGTCAACACAGATCTGGGCCAGGGAGCCCTGAAGCAAACCGGCAACCCTCTGGATCTCGCCCTCTCCGGCCCGGGGTTCTTCAAGGTGAAGACCCCCCAGGGGGTGCGGTACACCCGGAATGGCTCCTTCAAGCTGACCCAGCAAGGTATGATCGTCACCCAGAGTGGTGCCCCGGTCCTTGGTAAGAGCGGACCCGTCACCGCGTCGGGCGGGGAGATCACCGTGGATGCGCAGGGAGCGGTTTCCGTGGATGGCAATCTCGTTGACACCCTGAGCATCGCGACCTTTGCTCCGTCGGTACGACTCGAGAAGGAAGGGAACTCCCTCTACAGCCCTGGTCCCGATGCGGTGGAAGACAATAAGCGAGAGGGAGAGACAGTCGTGGGACAGGGGTACCTGGAGGACTCCAATGTCCAGGCCACCGAAGAGTTGGTCCAGATGCTCTATACGGTGCGGGCTTATGAGAGCTACCAGAAGATGATCCGCTCCCTCGCCGATATCGACAGTAAGGCGGTGAATGACGCGGGGCGGCTAAGGTAATGCCGTGAAGGGGGGTCTTGCCCTTGGCGCCTGACAATGGACGACTAATAACCAGAGCTCCGCGTCCAGCAATGCACAGACCTTCGGTACATGTCTGGGCAGGACGAAACTACAGACTGGGAAGGAGATAAACTATGATGCGCGGCCTGTGGACCGCTGCCTCCGGCATGGCAGCGCAGCAACTCACGATTGATGTGATCGCCAACAACCTCGCCAACGTCAACACCGCCGGGTTCAAGAAGAGCCGAGCTGACTTCCAGGATCTCCTCTACCAGACCCTGAAAGCGCCGGGCGCCTCCACAGCCGCAGGTAACCAGATCCCTACCGGCATTCAGGTTGGCATGGGCACGAGGACGGTATCGGTGCAGAAGCTATTCTCCCAGGGCGACTACCAAGAAACCAAGAATGAGCTCGACTTCGCCATAGAGGGGAAGGGGTTTTTCAAGCTTCTCCGCAACAACGAAGAGGTTTACATGCGCGCCGGTAGCTTCAAGATGGATCGAGACGGCTACATCTGTACCGCCAATGGGGATCGTCTGCAGCCCGAGTTTGCCATCCCAGCCAACACCGAGACAATTACGGTAGATTCCGGCGGTCGCCTGGCGGCCATCGGGGCGGACACCAAAGAGCTGGGTTCCACCCAGCTCACCCTCTACAGCTTCACCAACCCCGCCGGCCTCGTTGCCGTGGGTGGCAACTGCTTTAAGTCGAGCAATGCCTCGGGGGATGCAATCCAGGGGCTGCCCGGGGTAGACGGCATGGGGACCATTTCCCAGGGGTACTCGGAGATGTCCAACGTGGACGTGGTCACTGAAATGGTACAGATGATCGTCGCCCAGCGTGCGTACGAGGCGAGTTCCAAGACCATCAAAGCCGCGGACGACATGCTGCAGATGGCGAACAGCGTCCAGCGCTAGGGCTGAGGCCATGGAGAACATGACAATGAGGATTGTTGGTCTGTTCCTTCTCGTCTTCGCAGCTTTGGCTTTCTCCTCGGCGAACGAGGCATTTGCCCTCGAGGTCCGAGTCCTGGAGCGGGCCGAGGTCTCAACTGCCAAGATCACCCTGGGCGAGGTGGCGACATTCAGCCATGCCTCCGACCCTCGTCTTCCGGAACTCAAGGGGATCGTCCTCGGCAAGGCTCCGGCCCCAGGAAAGTCTCTCGTCCTCGACCGAGCGTTCCTCGTCAGTCGCCTAGGCCGGTTGGAGGGTCAGCGCGACCTTCGGCTTCTCCTTCCCGCCGAGCTTCAGGTGACAAGGCAGCAGGGGCAAAGGATCGGTAAGGACGAACTTGAACGGATCTTCTCGGACTACGTGCGTGAGCACATGCGGTGGTCCTTGGAAGATGTCGGCATTCATGACATCATGGCCCCCCAGTTTTTGTCTCTGCCCGCGGGCACGATAAGGCATCGGATTAAACCTCTGGGGCGCACCGAGTACGTGGGCACCGTGACCCTGTTGGTAACCTTCTTCGTAGACGGGGTGGAGCAGCAAACAGTGCGCGTCTCGGGTTACATGGAAGTGAAGCGGCAGGTACTCGTGGCCAAGAGGGATCTCAGGCGGAGCCAGGAGATCGGCAAGGACATGGTGACGATGAAGCCCATGACGCTCTCAGGAAGCGCGGTCAGTGCCCTGAGCCGCCCCGAGGAAATCATGGGTATGGAAACTGTGCAAGCCATCCGGGCCGGCGAGCCGATTCTTCCCAGTATGCTCCGGGAGGCACCGGTTGTCAGGCGCGGTGAGCAGCTCGTGCTCATCGCCGAGTCCGGAAATCTCAAAGTGACTACTACCGCCAAAGCCCTCGAGAACGGCTATGAGGGCGAGCAGGTTCGGGTGACCAATGCCACAAGCGGTAGAGAGATCCTCGGTCGGGTGATCGGCCCCAGGCGCGTGCTTGTGCCTTTCTAACTCGGGAGCTTGTGCCCGAGTCGAGACGGCGTGCGCCGGGCGCGACGTCCCCGGTCACCTCGCGGCAGGAGCCCCGGGTCCTGGAGCGGATGAGAGCGGGAGGCCAACAACATGGCAATGAGGCGACAATGGTTTCCGGTGACGTGGGCCATTGCCCTGGTGTTCTGTGGCTGTGTCACGACGCAGTCGGCGCTCGAACGAGCCGGGGCGCCTTCTCCTCCACCACAGGCTGAGATGGTGCGCCAGTCGACGGTCAGCCCAGCGGGGCCGGGGATTGTCCCGCAATCGCAGGGGCTCTGGTTATTTCGGGATCTTCGGGCTCGAGAGGTCGGGGATATCGTCACGGTGAACATCGTGGAGGTGGCGAAGGCCAGCAAGACGGCCAGCACTAAGACCAGTCGCCAATCCGCCATCGATATCGGGATCCCTCAATTCTTCGGCTATCAGGAGTATGCGAAGAAAAAGGCGAAGGAGAGCGCTTTTTTTGACCCGAGTCATCTGATCACGGCGAATACCACCAACGATTTCGACGGGTCCGGCGCCACCGCTCGGGACGAAACCATGACCGCCTCCATGTCAGCCCGGGTGATGGAGGTCCTGCCCAACGGCAACCTGGTCATCAGAGGCTCGCGACAGGTACGGGTCAACCTTGAGGATCAAGTCATCGTCTTGAGCGGGATCATCAGGCCGGAGGACATATCGGTTGACAATACCATTCTCTCCAGTTACGTCGCCGATGCCAAGATCGAGTACTACGGCAGCGGTGTTGTCAGCGAGAAGCAACGGCCCGGGTGGATGGCCCGAATCTTGGATTATGTCTGGCCCTTCTGAAACTCCTGGCGGAGGTCGTGAGGTTCCAGGACAGTGCAAGTGGGAGGAAGGTCGTGAGACAGGCAATAGTAGCCAAGATCCTGATCCTGATGGTCGTGTTCCTCGCCTGGCCGCTGGACGAAAAGGCGGCAGCGACTCGCCTCAAGGACATGGCCTCGGTCTACGGAACCCGGGACAACCAGATTATCGGCTACAGCCTGGTCGTCGGCCTCAATGGTTCCGGAGACGGCAACAACACCAAGTTCACGGTCCAGACCCTGGTGAACATGCTGGAGCGGCTCGGCATCCACGTGCCTCCTGACCAAGTGAAAGTCAAGAACGTTGCCGCGGTTATGGTCACCGCCAATTTTCCCGCCTTCGCTCGCCCCGGCACCAAACTGGACGTGACCGTTTCCTCTCTTGGCGATGCCACGAGCCTCCAAGGCGGGACGCTTCTGCTCACCCCTCTCCGGGGAGTGGACACCCAGGTCTACGCCGTTGCCCAGGGGCCTATCACCATCGGGGGCTTCTCTGCCAGCGGCGCTTCCGGAAGCGGGGTCCAAAAGAACCACCCTACCGCCGGCCGGATCCCTGAAGGGGCAATAGTAGAAAGGGAGCTGCCGGGTCGCTTCAATGACCAAAATAACCTGGTCATCAACCTCTACCACCCCGACTTCACCACCGCCATCCGAACTGCCGCCGCCATCAACCAAGGACTGCAGCAGGAACTGGCAACCGCTGTGGATGCCGCCACGGTGAAGGTTGCCGTTCCTGAGGGAGCTCGCGGTAATCTGGTAGAGCTCATGGCCCGTCTGGAGCAGGTGGAGATCACCCCGGACGCTAAGGCCAAGGTTATCTTGGAAGAGCGGACCGGCACCGTGGTCATGGGGGAGAACGTCCGGATTTCCACCGTGGCTGTGGCTCACGGCAACCTGAGCATTCAGATCAAAGAGACGGAGAACGTGAGTCAGCCCGCGCCTTTCTCCAACCGAGGCCACACCGTCGTGACCCCGGAGAGCGATGTCCAGGCTACCGAGGGCGCTGGGGGCCTGGTCCTCGTGCAGCAGGGGGCGAGCCTTGGGGACGTGGTGAGGGCGCTCAATGCGGTCGGGGCAACTCCCCGGGACCTCATCTCGATTCTCCAGGCTGTGAAAGCGGCGGGAGCACTCCAGGCGGACCTGGAGGTTATCTAAAACATGACGAGGGAGTCGTGTCGATGCAAGTTCGCTACGCGGAACAGGGATTGAGGGCCCTCCCAACCAAGTCGAATTCCGACGGCAACGGTAATGATAAGCTGCGGAAGTGCTGTGCCGATTTTGAATCGCTGCTGATTTACGAGATGGTGAAGACGATGCGGCGTTCGATTTCCAAGTCCGACCTCTTGCACGGGGGGCAGGGAGAAGAGCTCTTTGAGCAGCTCTTCGACCAGGAGGTTTGTCGCTCTCTATGCGAGCGGCGCGGCTTCGGGCTCGCCGACGTGCTTTATTCGCAGCTCCTTGAAAAACCGACTCTCTCAACCGACACATGATGGTGGCTCTTTGACATCGGCTCGAAGTACAAATCGGTGGTCGAGTAGCTCCCCCCATTAATCCTTTGCCGGCGCAGTGCCGATAAGGAATAGAGGAGGACCAACGTGATGGGAGACGCGGACCGGATGGATAGCCTCATCGACTCGCTCACGAAGGCGTGCGATCGCTTCGAGCAGTTGGAGGTGCTCCTGCAACGAGAGGGGGAGCAACTCAGGTTCTTCGACGCCCAGGAACTTCTCCGGACCGTTGCCGCGAAAGGCCCTATCCTAGATCAGCTCACCCAGGTGTGCGCCACGGCCCGGGCGAACCTGGCAGAGATGGCCCCGGCGGGCGAGGAGAACCTCAGCCTCCAGGAGCTGATCATCAGGGTGCCTCCGGCCTTTGTCGAGCCACTGAGGAAGGCATGGAAGCGGATTCTTGTCGTGAGTCAGCGGATTCGCACGCTCCAGGAGCGGAACCGGGCCCTCATCGACGAGGGCCTCGCCTTCTGCGAGGAGACCCTCGGCTTTCTCCAGAAAGGCATGTATCCAGCTCCGCCGGTTTATGCGCCGACCAATAAACCCCGGGCAGGCAAACCACGGCCCACGTGTCTTCGCCGGGAGGTCTGAGATGTCTGGAGTCATGAACATCCTTGAGATTGCGCGCGGGGCACTCGCTACCGAGCAAAATGCGCTGGAGGTCACAAGCCACAACGTGGGCAACGTGAATACTCCGGGATATTCCGTCCAGAGGACGGTCATGGAAACAAACATGCCGCTGCGTATGCCCTATGGGATCATGGGGACCGGGGTCAAGATCGGCGAGATCCAGCGGATGTACAGTCAGTTCTTAAACAACCAGTTGAACACACAGAATTCGCTCAGCGGCATGTGGGGGGCGAGGCAGGAAGTCCTCGGTCTGCTGGATGCGGGGTTCAATGAGAGCGGCAATACCGGAATCAACCAACTCCTGAACGATTTCTGGAATGCCTGGGAAGACGTGGCCAACAACCCCGAGGGCGCCACAGAGCGAAAAGCGCTGGTGACAAAGGCGACAACTGTCGCCGAGGCCTTTGGCGAAAAGGCGAAGGAGCTAAGCTCGGTGGAGACCAACCTCGACGCGAACATTCGCGGCGGCGTGGATGATGTGAATCGCTATGCTCAGCAGATTGCAGATCTGAACGGCAAGATCCTCGCAATGGAAACCCAGGATGTGAAGGCCAACGATCTCCGAGACCAGCGCGACCTCGCCCTGGAGAATCTCTCTCAGCTGGTCCCCGTCCAGTACGTGGAAACGGAGCAGGGAGAAATGACGGTGTTCCTCCCAGGCGGGTACACACTGGTGGAAGGAACCACCGCCTGCAAGCTGAGCACCAAACTGGACGACAATAACAGTCTGCGGGTCATGTGGTCTGACACAACGGACATGACCTCACGCTTGGATCAGGGGAAATTGGGAGGTTGGCTCGACCTCCGTGACTCCACCATCCCTCAATACCAGGAGAGCCTCGACGGGGTGGCAGCGCACCTTGCGAACATGGTGAATACCTTACACCGGCAAGGGATCGACGAGGACGGTAACGCCGGTGGCGACTTTTTCACCTACGAGCCGAGCTTCACCATCCTCCCCGCTGAGGGCAATTCGGGAGACGCCGCCTTCCCCGGAGCCGGCCCGCAATTCTACAACAGCACCACGGGACTCTACGAATACGACCCTAGTAAGGTTACCGGCGATTCCTACACCTTTGCCTTCACCGGTACCAGCCCGGCCGATCTCACCATCACCAACCGGTCCACCGGGCTCGTAGTGACGCCCGACGACGCCATCGACAATGGGGACGGTACGTTCACATACGCCTTCGACGGCCTGCGCGTCACCGTGGGAGGGACTCCTCGGGATGGCGATCAATTCACCTTCATGGCCAACAGGAACGTGGCGGGGAACCTCGCGGTCAATTCCGCCATCGCTGAGGATACCACGAAGATTGCCGCCGCGACCGCAGCGGGGGCCCCGGGTGACAACACGAACGCGCTGGCCATCGCCAACCTGCGCGACAAGAGCGATGAGACCATCATGAGACAGACCGGGACCCTGAGTGATCTCTATGATGCCATCCTGGTAGGGGCTGTGGGGAACGACACCGCCGATGCGAAAGCCCAGTCCGACTTCAACGGCAACCTGATCCAGCAGATCAAGAACCAGCGAGACTCGGTAGCCGGTGTCTCCCTGGACGAAGAGATGATCAACATGATCAAGTTCCAGCAGGCGTATGCCGCTGCAGCGAAGCTCATCACCGTGGGAGACGAGATGCTTCAAACCGTACTGAGCCTAAAGCAGTAAGGGAAATGTCTTCGGCGGTTTCCGGAAGCAGATGCTGGCGAGCATCAACGGAGGGAAAGAGAAATGAAGGTCGCAACGCGAACAATCTATGAGAATATTGCGGCCAACCTGTTCAAGAGCGCGGAAAAACTTCAAAGCCTCAACGAGAACGCTTCGTCGGGCAAGAGGATCAATCAGCCCTCGGACGATCCCGTAGGCGCCGCCGCCGTCCTCGACATCCAGACCGTCCTCGGAGCTTTGGCCCAGTATAAGACCAACGTCAACGGCGCCAGCAGCCAGCTAAAGGCGTCCGAGAGCGTGATGACGAGCGTGAACGATCTGCTGACCACCGCCAAAGAGCTCGCCGCTCAGATGTCCAATGAGACCTACTCCGCCCAGGATCGGAGGGCAGCGGCCTCCCAGGTTGAAAACCTCACCGAAGAGATCAGGCAACTCGCTAACACCCAACTTAACGGCTCCTACCTCTTCAGCGGCTACAGCACCGACGCGGCAGCCGTAAGCACTGGGGCTAGTCTCGAGGATCCGGTGGCAAACCCTGCAAATCCCGGGAGAACTGATGGGGTTACGACCGTCAACAAGGATGGTACGGGCTTGACCGGAACCTTTCCGGTGAATACCTACATGATCAAGTTTACCGCTGCTCGGCAGTTCCAAGTGAGCACGGATGGCGGGAGTACCTGGAGCGGGAGCTACGATACCACCGGCGGGGGCAACATCACCATTACCGATGGAATCGTGCTGAACTTCGATGACGTGGATTTCACTGCCGGTGATCAGTTTACCGTTCCCGTCCATCAGTACCGCATTAACGGCGACGACAACTCCATTGAGGTAAACGTGGGACGGTCCGCTTCCATCAAGAAGAACGTCACCGCAGTTGACGCCTTTCAGTATGGGAGCGGCGAGACGGTGTTTAACGCCCTTGATGACCTGCGGACGGCTCTCCTCACCAACGATACCAATGGGATCGCTGACAGCCTGACGGCACTCACTGAGGGCCAAGACAATCTCCAGACTCAGCTCGCGGATGTAGGTGCGAGGTTGAACCGAACGCAGGCCCGAAGCGATCTCATCGACGCCATGAACCTCCAAAACGAGCAGCGGCGTTCCGACATCGAGGATGTGGACATCGTTGAAATTATGACTAAGCTCCAGAGTCAGCAGGTAGCTTACCAGGCGGCCTTGCTCTCCTCGGCAAAAATTTCGCAGGTCAGTCTGCTGAACTACCTCACCCCGTAGTGAATTGGGGGAGCGCGGCGCTGGGGAAGACTCTCCACGCGGCCTACGATCCGGGGACCGTCCACCAAGACCATCGGTTCCCCCAACGAAGGCCTTAGATATCATGTGTTTCGCCAGGGAGGGTGAAACATGCTTGTTTTGGCCAGGAAGGCGGGAGAAGCGGTCCAGATCGGTGATGGGATCACCATCTATGTGGTGGAGATCAGGGGGAGGCAGGTGCGCCTCGGCATCGAGGCCCCGGCGCACCTGCCAGTCCACCGTAGCGAAGTCTACGACCGGATCCGCGACGAGAACCTACAGGCGGCGGAAGCCCCGGGCGACCTGGGCGAGGCATTCAGGCTGTGGGGCGAAGGAAAAGGAGACCGACTTGCCGGATCAGGGAAACAGGACAGAACAGACTGAGACCATCACCGCCCAGACAAGTCGCTTTGGGGCGGTGCAGGTTCCGCTATCGCAGGTCATTCATCTCCCCCAGGGCTTGCTCGGGTTCCCGGCAGACCGGTACTTCGTCCTCCTGCGCCACCGGCAGGATTCACCCTTTCTTTGGCTCCAATCCCTGGCGAATCCCGACCTGGCTTTCGTCATCACAAGTCCTTTTCAAATTGTTCCCGACTATCAGGTGCAATTGACGAACGAGGATCGCCGCGAACTGGACCTTGCCGGCGACGACCCGCTCGTCACCTATGCGCTGGTTACCATTCCGCGAGGAAACCCGGCGGCGATGACTATGAATCTCATCGGGCCGCTTGTCATCAATGGAAGGACCCGGGTGGGAAAACAGGTGGTCCTGAGCGAGTCAACGTACTCTCACCGCCAGCCAATACTTGCAGTGACACGGGCGGAGACCCCTGCCGCCCCAGAGAGCGCCGGCATGGCCGCACCTCCGTGAGATGTCCCGCCCGGGATGATGGGGCTCTCACGCCCTTCACTCCTTTTCCTAACCGCATTGGCGGCAAGACCTCTTCCCTGCCCCACAACTCCACCCGGACATCTCTCCCCTTCGGCGGAGCGTCACTCAGATCTCCGCCGGGCGGAAAATCCCCCTCAAAGGCTATCTTTGGCACAAAACGTGCGAACTGCCAGGAAGAATAACGTCTTCTGCGGACGAGTGCGGCATGAGCCGAATAACCAACATCCAGGAACGCCTTCGACGGCTGGACGAGATCCCGACCCTTCCCGGGCTCTTTAGAAAGATCGTTGCCGTCATCGAAGATGACCGGGCGAGCGTGAAGGATCTCGCCTCCATTATCTCCGACGATCAGGCGGTCACCGCCAAGATCCTGAAACTGGCCAATTCAGCGTACTACGGGTCCTTCAAACAGGTAAGCACCGTGGAGCAGGCGGTCACCGTCGTTGGGTTCGACGAGGTGAAGAGTGCGAGCCTGAGCGTTACCGTTTTCGGCAAGTTTTCGAAGAAGATTCCCATGGAGACCTTGGCGAGGTTCTGGGTCCACTCCCTTGCCTCTGCCACTGCCGTCAACGCCATGGGTGGGCGGGGACAGGAACTCGGGGTCGAGAAGATTTACGTCGGCGCGCTTCTCCATGATATCGGTAAGCTCGCGCTCCACGTCTTGCTCGGCGAGGAGTACCTCTCTCTCTTGAATCAGGCCGCCAGTGGTTCATGTCCTCTCATCGAGATGGAGAAGAGGGTCCTAGGATGCCACCACGCCCAGGTCGGAGAATGGTTGGCCCAGAAGTGGCACTTTCCCCAGGACTTGAGAGAAGTGATCGCCTTCCATCACCAGCCGTTGCGGGGAGGACTGCAGCTGCCCAAGACGGTCGCGACCATATACCTCGCCAATCATCTGGCAAAACGATTCATTGCCACCGCATCGTTGGCACCGGCCCCGGACCCGATGCTTGACCAGGTACTTCAGATCCTGAGGGTGAATGGTGAGGAGATGGAGCACATGGGAGACTATATCAAGAGCCGGGAGAAAATGGTCACCGAGATGACTTCGGTCATTTCCTGAAACAGTTATTAGCGGAATGTGCAGGATCTCATCGCCGCGATCCTCGATTCGCATCGCTCGGACAGATGAGATAATTTGGAAAGAGTCGGCCCTTCTGCACAGCCGGCACTCTCACGGGAGATTCGGGCGCCGTCCCGCTTCTCCCTATCGGCTCGGTCTGAGAAGGGTGTAATTATGGAGAAGACAGACCCTGTGTCCCCGCGGGAAGAGCTGGCTGCAGAAGATATCCCGTCGGGAAAGTCGATCTTCGACAACGGCGGCGTAAAGACTTGGCTGGAACAGTCGGGCCGCCTTTATCTGAAGCGGGTGGGAGAACTCTCTCTCATCCGTCGACTCACAGACTCCATCTCGCTCAATCTTGATATTGAACGGGCCTGCCAGTACACCCTGACGATTCTCTTAGACGAGTTGAATATCGCCAACGCCTCCATCATGTTCTTCGATGATGAGAGGGGAGAATTCGTCCATAGAACCGCCAAGGGTCGGGGTGATCAGGAAGCTAGTTTCTACGACGACGACCACGCCTTCGGCGGCGTCTGTCTCAGGGAGGGCGAGGGTATCGCCGGACGCGTCTTCAAGGAGCGGCAGCCTCTCCTAATCACGGACACCGAATTCGACGAACGATTCCGCAAAGACGAAAAGCAGACCGTCCAGATCGGCTCCCTTGCTTGCCTTCCCTTGATCGTTCGGGGCAAGGGAGTAGGTGTGCTCAATTTGAGCCACCCGGACAAAGGGGCGATCAATCAAGAAGACATCCACGGTCTCACGATTGTGGCCAATCAAATCGCCATGCTTCTCGACAACGCCTCCAATTACCGCAAGCTGCAGGAGATCAACGTCGATCTGGAAGCCAAGGTGCGGGAACGGACCCAACACTTGGAAGAGGCTAATCGCGAACTCCAGGAGGCCAGATCTCGACTGGTCCGATCTGAGACCCTTAGGGCCTTGGGGCAGATGGCATCAGGGGTGGCTCACGACTTTAACAACATCCTGGCCACCATCACTGGGAACACGCAACTTCTCCTCGCCGAGGTGGATGATCCGCAGATACGACCCCGCCTAAAGGCCATCGAAATGGCGGCGATGGACGGCGCCGCCACGATCAGACGAATTCAGGAGTTCAGCCGGGTGAAGAAGAGCAGGGAGGTGGGCCCGGTTGATGTGAACCAGGTGATCCGCGACGTGGTCATGATCACCAGTCCGCTTTGGAAGGACGAACGCCAGAGAAACGGGAACGCGGTGGAGGTGCTCACCCGGCTTGGCAATGTGACAAATGTCACCGGTAATGCCGCTGAACTAAGGGAAGTATTGACCAACATGATTCTGAACTGCCTCGACGCCCTGCCAAAGGGGGGAAAGATTGCCCTCTCCACCTGGGCGGATGAGGGCTCCGTCTGCCTTGCCGTCGCCGACAATGGTGTGGGCATGGCACCTGAGGTGAGAGAACGGGTGTTCGAGCCCTTCTTCACCACCAAAGGCCCGGGAAACTCCGGTCTCGGTCTCAGTGTCGCCTACGGCATTGTCCGGCGCCATGAGGGGGAAATCGCAGTGGAGAGCCTACCCGGGGAGGGAACGACCTTTCTTATCCGCCTACCCCGCTGCGTAACGGCGACGCCTACTCCAGACCCGGCGCCCCAGGCATCACCTGTAGCGCGCGCCCGGGTCCTTGTCATCGATGATGAACCTGCAGTGAGAGATGTGCTCGCCGCCATGCTGGAAAAGGCAGGCCACGATGTGGTCAGCGCGTCGCGGGGGCGAGAAGGAATCGACGTCTTTCATACCGCCACCTTCGACGTGGTGTTCACCGACCTGGGCATGCCGGACATGAGCGGTTTCGAGGTGGCAGCCGCTGTGAAGCAGCACAGTCCTACCACAGCGGTGGTGATGATCACCGGCTGGGGAAAGGACCTGGAGATCGAGAAGATCAAAAAAGAAGGGGTGGATCTTTTGATCTGCAAGCCCTTCGACCTGATCAAGGTCCAGAATAGCGTCGCCGAGGCCCTGAGTCTGCGAAAAACCTGTCAATAGCCCACCTCTCAACGACCGAGCCAAGGGTCAGCTAGCCCGCACCATCACCAGCCGCAGAAGTTCACCGCCTCAAAAACAAAAGCACCCAGATGATCTGCGCTGGGTGCTGGCTGTCCCTGGTGCGCCCGGCGTGATTCGAACACGCGACCTACGGATTCGTAGTCCGGCGCTCTATCCAGCTGAGCTACGGGCGCCTCGACGGGTGAAGCTATGTTCTCCTACCATGGGTCTCTGGTCATGTCAACGGGATTTGACCCGAGGGAAAACCCACTCCCGTAGGGGTTCCAGGAAGGCATAATTGGTTAGGTCGTAGTGGATGGGGGTGACGGAAATATAGCCCGCCGCCAGGGTAGAACCGTCTGTCTCTCCGTCCTCCTCCAGGAGTGGCGTACTGCCGCACTGCCAATAGTAGACGCTATCCCTCGGGTCTACCCGCCGCTCGAACCGTTCGACGAACCGGGTCACGCCCTGGCGGGTGACGCGCACGCCCTTGATATCGCCTGCGGGGAGCGCCGGCACGTTAACATTGAGGAGCGTCCGCGGGGGAAGTCCCTTCGCCGCCACTTCCTGCACGAGGGACCGGGCGAACATCGCCGCCGGTTCAAAATCCGGACTTCTGATGGAGTTGATGGAAATAGCGATGGCGGGAATACCCAAGATGGTACCCTCAGTTGCCGCCGAGACGGTACCTGAGTAGATAACGTTGATACCCACATTGGCGCCGAGGTTGATGCCGGAAACCACCAGGTCCGGGCGCGCCTCCATCAGCTCTTTGATGGCGAGCTTCACGCAGTCCGCCGGCGTTCCATTCACCGCGTAGCCGAAAAAAGCCCCGTTCCTATTGACCGGTTTTACTCGCAGCGGATCCATGAGGGTGATGGCGTGTCCCACGGCGCTTTGCTCCGTTTCCGGGGCCACCACGAGAACCTCGTGGTCTCCGTGGAGCTGTTCGTAGAGAACCTCGATCCCTTTGGCGTAGATGCCATCGTCATTCGTAAGGAGCAGCCTCATGGTCAGGGCCATGACCTCTCATCGTCTCAGGTTGCCTTTCCTCGAGAATCTCGCGGGCCCTACGGCTGCCCAGCTGGAGCGCCCGCCGGTTCAATTCCTCCGTGCCCGGGGGCACCCGAGCGAGGACAGCGGTCTCAAGCGCCTGAGGAGACACCATATTGGTTAAGGTGGCCAGAGCCCCGAGAGCCACGATGTTGGCTACCATTTCCCGGCCCAGCTCCTTCCGGGCGAGCTGGGTGAACGGAATACGGATGGCTTTAGTGGTGGGCGTATTCGTGACAAACGTCGAGTCCACCACCAAAGTCCCCTCCGGCTTCATATCGTAATAGTAGGCGTCACAGGAACTCTGGTTCATAGCGAGGAGAAGATCCGGTCTTGTAGCCATGGGATAATCGATCTCCTCATCACTGATGATCACCTCGGCCTTGCTCGCCCCACCTCGCGCTTCAGGGCCATAGGACTGAGTTTGGGCCACGTACTTCCCGTCATACACCCCGGCCGCCTCGGCCAGGATGATGCCCGCCAGAATCAGACCCTGTCCACCGGAACCGCTCAGGCGTATTTCGTAACGCTTTCCCATCACTCATCCACCGCATCTGGACCGGTGCGCTTAGCCAGTTCGGCATCAGCCTTCTCCTTGGCCGCCGTCCGCACCATGTTGTATTCGTCGGTGTAAATCGGGAGTTCCCGGTCCACCAAGACCCCGATGGTGAACCTATCCTCGAGCTCCTCTCTGCTCATGGTGGCCGCCTGCTCGATCCGGACCCCGTGCTCCTTCTGCCACCTCATCATGTCGACTGCGTTCCCCATCTCGTTGCGGCGACCATATTGGGTGTGACAGTGGGAGATGACCTCCACCACGCCGAAGCCTCGTTTTACAATCGCCTTTTCAATGAGCTGGTCCAGTAGGCGAGCGTGGTACACCGTACCGCGGCCCACGAAGACCGCCCCCGCCGTCACCGCCAGCTCGGCGATGCTGAAGGCGTGCTCGATGTTGCGGTAGGGAGCGGTCGTAGCCCTGGAACCATAGGGTGTGGTGGGCGAGTACTGGCCGCCGGTCATCCCGTAGATATTGTTGTTGATGATAATGGCGGTGAGATCCAAGTTCCGCCGGGCCGCATGAATGAAGTGGTTGCCGCCGATGGCGGTGGCGTCACCGTCGCCCATAACGACAATGACGTTCAGTGCCGGTTTGGCGAGCTTGATCCCGGTCGCGAAGGTGAGGGCCCGGCCGTGAGTGGTGTGGAGGGTGTTAAAATCCACATAGACCGGGAGCCTCCCGGAGCACCCGATCCCAGAAACGAGAACCACTTCGTCTTTGCTGAAACCAAGGCGATCAATGGCCCGGATGAGAGCTCCGAGGACTATTCCGTTCCCGCACCCGGGGCACCAAACGTGGGGGAACTTCTTGTCGTGACGCAGGTACTTGTGAACGAGTTTGGTGATCTCTAGCATCTCTTATGATTCCCTGATGAGCCGCTCGTAGATCTGCCGCGGCGTGATCATGCGACCGTCTATGCGGTTGAGCGTGGTCACCCGAGTCGCCCCCTCGTTGACCCTCTTAACCTCCCGCGAAATCTGCCCCATGTTCATTTCCGGTACGAGGGCCACCCGAACCCGCTTGAGCAGGGGCTCCACATGCTGGCGGGGAAAAGGCCAGATCGTGATGAGCTGAAGGAGTCCTGCTTTGATCCCCCGACTCCTGGCATCTATGACCGCTCGCTTTGCCGAACGCGCCACCGAACCATAGGCGATTACGAGGAACTCGACATCGTCCGTCAGGTGATGCTCCACCAGCTGGATGGCATGGAAGTTCTGACTAACCTTTCGAAAGAGTCTGTTGAGAAACGGCTCGATCTCGTCGGCGCGGGCGGTTGGGAAACCCCGCACATCGTGAATCAGCCCGGTCACGTGGTACCGGTAGCCGTCCCCGAAAATCCCCATGGGTGGGACCCCACGACTGGTATCTTCATAAGGGATGTACCACTCAGGAGGCATGGTAGGCTTGATCCGATCCAGCACCTCTATTTGATCCGGGTCCGGCAGGATCACCTTCTCCCGCGTATGGGCGACGACCTCATCAGTGAGGACGATCACTGGAGTTCGATAGCGCTCCGAGAAATTAAACGCCTTGACCGTGATATCGAAGGAATCGCGCACACTTGACGGAGCCAGCACAATGATGGGGTGGTCACCATGGGTCCCCCAACGGCTCTGCATGACATCGCCCTGGGAAGGATTCGTGGGTAGCCCAGTGGAAGGCCCACCGCGCATCACGTTCAGGATCACGCAGGGTACCTCTGCCACGCAGGCGAAGCCAAGGTTCTCCTGCATGAGCGAGAAGCCCGGCCCGCTGGTTGCGGTCATGGACTTGGCCCCCGCCAGGCTTGCGCCGATCACCGCACCGAGGCTCGCGATCTCATCCTCCATCTGGATGAAGTTACCCCCCACCTGAGGGAGCCGATAAGCGAGAATCTCGCTCACCTCCGACGCCGGGGTGATCGGGTAGCCGGCAAAGAAACGACAGCCTGCAGCGAGGGCCCCTTCGACAATGGCCTCGTTTCCCTGAAGGAGACGGGCCTGCGGTTTCCGCTCTCTTGGCATTGCCTGATTCCTCAACCCCCTCACGCTTTAGGCCGCCGGCCGGGAGATTTCTCTCCCGGTAGGCGAGCCTCGGAAGCCTTCTTTTCCCTTTTCTTCACTGAGATGGCGAAATCGGGGCACCGTAACTCGCACCAGGTACAGCCGGTGCAGCGCTCCGGGCTGGTCACCTGGGGTTCGCCCCTCTCGTTCATGGAGAGCACCTCTTTGGGGCAGAAGGCGACGCAGATGCCACAGCCCTTACACCAGGCCCGATAGATCGCCACATCGAAGCGCTCCTGTTCCGCCTTGGGACTCCCCCCCGTGGCCTTTTCTGGCTCCAGTGCGGGCATGGCTCGCGCCCTTCTCTTCTTCCCCGTCTTTGCTCGTTCCTTCGTTCCCATCATCACTCCACCCAGTGTCGCTAAGTGGCTTTTAACAATACACAGTTCCCCTCTCACTTTCAATTATTTTTCCGATCTCGTGGCCCCCTAGTGCCCCGCTTCAGCTAAGAAGCATTGAAGGGATGCGAACCAGTCCAGCGCAGCCATACGTGGAGGAAAGGGTCGGCTGGGTCGCAGGTCTGACCGCCGGCTAACAAATGGGAAACCAGCTCGATGCCATATGGCAGGAGCTGGTTCCTTTTGCCCGCAAGACCTTCCGAGCAGGAGATCAGACAACAGTTCCCTCTCCCCTTCGTATAGGCAGCGAGGGGTCGACCATCGGGAAGCGCCAGCCCGCTTAGGCGACCCGCTGCTGTCTCTGCCTCAGCCGGTAGGGGTTCACCGTGAGCACCGGCACCGAAGAATGCTTGACCACGAATCCCGCCACGCTCCCAAACAGGGTGCGGTCGAGCCCCTTGCGGCCGTGGGTGCCCATGACGATGAGATCGATCCCCTCTCTCTCCGCTGTTCTCACGATCTCCTCGCCGGCGTCGCCGATCACCACCTTGCGCTCGAAGTTCGTGCACCGATCAAAGTGATCCCTGCAAACCTGGTCCATCATACGCTCACTCGCCTCGACCAATTCTTTGGTGAAAAGGCTTATGGATGTATGGGGCACATGGAATCCGGCAAAGTGGCGAAGATCGCGGGCCACGTAAAGGAGGTACACCGTAGCCTCAAACTTTTCGGCCATTGACAGCACGTAAGGCATTACGTCGTAAGAGCACTCCGAAAAATCGATAGGGTAAAGAATGCGTTTGATCGTAACCATAAGTCCTCCCTCCACGGCTGTGGAAACGTGAACGGTTATCCTCTGGGTTCAACCGTTCTCCCCGGGGCATCCCCGCCAGGGGGAGCCAGTCGGAGCCATGTCCGATTGAAATTCTGTTCCGGCCGCAGCACCAAGTCCGACGTCAGCGCATGAAGAACTCCCGGGATACTCAGGGCAACTGGAGCGGGGAGCTACATTTCTAATTTTATTGTAGGCAAGAGCGATTCATCCGTCTACTTAAAAAGCCCACTGGAGACTCGGATGAACAGCAACGAGCGGTCTGCGCGGCGAGCTGCGAGCTCGCAATATGCGCGAGGCGCCGTCGTGAGACCGTGGAGATGGTCGCGCCACCGGGCAGCCATCCCGCGGCACCGCGGGGCTTGGATTTGAGGCGTATGTGTCAGTACGTCGCAAGGTTCAGGACCCGAAGACGCTCGGGAGGACGGCCGTATCTGCGGTGGCAGTAGATGATTCGTGCATAATGCACGGCTAAGTTGGCGATTATTCAAAGCACCTCTCGCCAGTGTCCGTCCTTGGGAAACTGAGTGAGGGCGGGAGCAGATTTTCAAAGAAATTGAGAGAAAATGCATGGCCAAGCGAGGTCGCTTCGGAGCCCTTTTTTTGTTAATAACTCAATTTGCTTGTCTTATTAAAGTCTTGTACAAAATAAAAAAGCCAGGCCATTCTCAACTCTTACGCTTACCATACAAGAATTTCTCCTTCTCGTGAGAGGTTAGCCGTTGTTTATATCCTGCGAGGACGAGAATGGTTTTCGGCGAGGATGGCCTTTGACACCGAGAAGCGATCCCTTTAAGGTTGCCGGTATCAACGTTGGATTAGGATAACCAGCCATCCACCAGCACCTCATCATCTTCTCTGGGACACGCCCGGCACCCCGGAGGGAGTTAAGCGCGAGTGCCTATGAGAGACGAACAGAGCAGAAATTATGGAGATACGCTCCGCCATATCGTCCCGGAGATCCACAACGCCTTGGCGGTGATCTTAGGGAATGCCCAGCTCCTCCTCCTCGGTACCACGGTAAACCCCGAAGACAGGGCGAAGCTCAAGGCCATTGAACGGGGTTCTTTCAGGATTCAGACCCTTGTTGAAGATCTGATGCAAGAGAGGGGTTTCCCCTCCTCCTCCCACCATTCCCAAGAGCATGGCGCAGGCAGACGCCAGCACATACGAGCCGTTATGCCATAGGCCTCGTCTCTCCTCTCAGTATTCTCCTACTCGGTTTGCTTACCCGTCGCCTCTCCGTGCGGCTTTCTTCTCCTAGAGTTGGGCCTCCTTCGAGAGGCGGGTCGAACGTGCGGAATCAGAGGGGTCGATTCTGCCGCGGAGGTCGAAAGGTTGCCGTGGTCCATGGTCCCCAAAATAGTGATCCCCAAGCACCCTCTTTTCAGGATAGGTGATCTGAACGACCCTGCCCATCCGGTCTTTTTCATTTGCCTTTGCGGTTCCGCGTTTGTTATAGTTCTTCGGTAGTCAACCTCGCCTTTTATCGCTTATCTATCTCGTCCTCAGAGAAGGAACGCCTCGTGGCCCGCTTGGACGACTTCAGAGAAGCTTTTCGCCTCGCCGCTGAGAAGCTCGCGTCGATAAATCTAAATCGAGCATGCTCCTTGAGCGGCTCAACCTTGGTGAACAAAGCCGACGGAAGCGCGGGGATCGGGCTATCTTTCATCCATGAGGAACTGTTGATCCTTACCCGGCCGGAGGTGGACGTGGTTCGTTGTCAGACTCATGAGCCCCTCCCGTTAGCTGAAAAAATCATCGTCCTCCACTACCTCCTCACCGCGCGGGGCGAGAGCCTCAGCAACAACTTTGTCACCTTCCGCGAAGTTCCCGGAGGAGCCTTCTATTACCCGGCGTTCCTTAAACGGGCCCGTGATCCCCTCGTGCGGGTTTTCGGTGGTGATCCGGAACGACTTCTGAGGTGTGGCCGACAGCTGGGCGCAGAACCCGCAAACCTAGGCGATGCCTCTGCGAGACTGGTGCCCCTACCGCGAATCCCTCTCACGCTGGTACTCTGGAAAGGAGACGAGGAATTCGCCCCGGAAGCGACCATTCTTTTCGATAGATCGGTAGGAAGCTATCTGCCCCCGGAGGACATCGCCATGCTGAGCGGCATGGTGGTATATAGACTCATCCGCATCAATCAAAGCTTAGGCTAGGATGGAAAAAGGCAATGAAAATAGCGGTAAGTGGGAAAGGCGGCGTAGGCAAGACGACCTTATCTGCCTTTCTCTGCAGATGGTTTGCGGATAGAGGGCACACGGTCCTGGCGATTGATGCCGATCCGGCGAGCAACCTCGGGATGGCCCTGGCTATCCCCGGTGCGGAGAACCTGCCTCCCATCACGGAGATGAAGGAGTTGATTAGCGAGAGAACCGGCGCTCGTCCCGGGAGCATGGGAGGATATTTCAAGCTCAATCCTAAGGTGGACGATCTTCCCGAGAAGATCGCGCTCAAGCAAGGGAACATCCGTCTCTTGGTCATGGGGGGTGTGAAACAGGGCGGGAGCGGCTGTCTCTGCCCCGAGAATGCTATGCTCAAGAGCCTTGTGGCTCACCTCATGTTGAGTCGTGGTGAGGTGATCATCATGGACATGGCCGCTGGCATCGAACACCTCGGCCGGGGTACGGCCGAGGCGGTGGATCGCCTCATCGTCGTGGTGGAACCGGGTCGCCGGAGCCTTGATGTTGCCCGGCGCATCCGGAATCTGGCAGCCGACATCGGCCTTACCGCTTTCGCCGTTGTGGGCAACAAGGTTCGCGGTCCTGAGGACCGTCACTTCCTTGAGCGTGCCTTAGAAGAATTCCCGCTGCTGGGCTTCATTCCCTATGACCAGAAGATTATCCAGGCGGACCTCAGGGGTGAGTTCGCCGGGCAGGTCGATGGCGCTACCCAGGAAGCCCTCGAGAAGATAGCCCGACAGCTCAATGCGGGGGAACCATGCTGAACCGTCGCCAAAAGACCCTTAACCTGTGGCTCTCAGCGCGACCCGGGGTTGAGGCGCTCACCGACCTCCAGAATAGCCGAGACCATCGCAACATCGAGATCGACAAGGTGGGGGTAAAGAACATACGCTACCCGATCACGGTGCTCGACCGGGCTCACGGCCGTCAGCAGACCGTGGCCACCATCAACATGTACGTAAACCTGCCCCAAGAGTTTAAGGGCACCCACATGAGCCGCTTCATCGAGATCCTCAATGAATACCGGGGCGAGGTC
>Ga0335070_10001965_pt1 | contig 23891 bp, 18 predicted proteins | sample Lox_Sample_13_FD_206722 | JGI IMG/M metagenome (GOLD analysis project Ga0335070, IMG submission 206722) | Soil microbial communities from Loxahatchee National Wildlife Refuge, Florida, United States - Lox_Sample_1.3 | ecosystem: Environmental > Terrestrial > Soil > Wetlands | place: USA...
GCCCGCTGCGCCGGTGACCTTCCGACCAAAGATCGCACTCCCTGGCGGAAGGCGGCGGCCCTTTCCTGCCCGCTTGCGAACCTCGCCCTCAGGCACGACCATGTAAGGGCATGACCCGCGGATTCGCCCTCTTACTGGTCCTGACCGTCATACTCGCCAACGCGGGCGTCACCTGCCTCTACTCCGGCGCCGGGCCGACCAGTCAGACCTCCTTCAACCGCGGGCAGACCTGGAACCCCGCCATCGAAGCGGTGGCCAACCTGCTGACGCTGCCTCTGCCCACGGCCGGCAGCGCCGATGTCCGCGACGTCGTGCTGCCGATCGGCCTCGGCATCGTCCTGCTGCTCACGGCCGTCCGCCTCGCCCGCGCCGCACCGCTGACGCCGCTCGATCCCCCAAGCGGAACCACCCGCCGTGAGAGGCAGGCGGCCGGCAAAGGCAGGCCCGGCAATGGCAAGCCCGGCGATGCCGAGAAGCCGCCCGCGCAACGTGCCAGGCTCGCCGGTCAGCCGTCACGCTCCTCCTCCGCGCAGAGCTGGCTCCTCTGGACCGCGCTCGGTGTCACCGTCCTGTCGCTGCTCTCCGCCGCGATCAACCGGTCCTTCGACCTCTCTTGGGGCTGGATCGTCCGCTTCGTCGCCGGCGCCGGCTGGGCGGTCATCATCGCCCGGACCTTCTCGCTGCGGATGGCCCGCCACGCTGCCCTCGGTCTCCTGGCGATCGGGCTGGTCTCCCTCCTCTTCAGCATCGCCTACAGCGCCGAACGCGACCTTGCTTACTACATCTGGCCCATCGGCCCCATCACCATCACCGGCGCCCTCGCCGCGGTCTGGGCGGCGCTGGCCGCCGGCTTGATCCTGTCGCCGGGCCGGTCGCCGCCGGCGCTGGCGACCAAGGCGTTCCTCGCCGTCGCGTGCCTCGTCTCGCTCTTCGTCGTCGAGCAGGCCGGCCGCCGTGCCCCGGCCATGGGCCTGGTCTTCGCCGCATTGGTCGCGGGAGCGATGCTCATCCGGCTGCGCTATCCCCGGCGAATCACAGACGCCATCATCGCCGCGGTGGTGGTCCTCGCCGTCGCCGGAGCCGCCGCTTACGTCGTCGGCCAGGTCAGGAGCCGCGACGTCCAGCGGGCCGGGCCCGTCGCCCTCCGCTTTGAGTACTGGAGGCTCTGCGCCGGCCTGGTAGGCAAGCACCCGCTCCTGGGCACCGGGCCTGACACGCTGATCGTGGAGTTGACCAACCTCGTCGCCCCGCTCCGCGCCTACGAGCCGCACGTCTACCACGGCAGCACCGACCCGTACGCCCACAACGAGTGGCTCCAGGCCGCCACCGAGCTGGGCCTGCCGGCGGGCATCCTCTATCTCGCCATCCCGGTCGGCATCATCGTCTGCGGTATCCGGCGGCTGTACCGCCGGCCCGACTCCAGCGGTGATCGGCCCGCCGACGCCGAAGGAGCGGCCGCCGAGCGCTCGACCCGGGCCATGCTTGTAGCCCTGATCGCCGGGCTGGTCGCCATCATGGTGCTGGACTCGGCAAGCATCACGCTCCGCGGCCCGATCATGCCGCTCTGGTACTGGACGCTCCTGGGCCTGCTGGCTGTGTTGTGTGATGGCCGGGGCAAGCCCGCCCCCTGCCGCCGCAACCGTGCCGCAGCGCTTCTGTCCATCGTCGCGGCAGCGGCCTGCTTCGCGATCAGCGCGACCGACGTCAGCCGCGCCGAGGCCGAAGCCCGCCGCACTCTCTGCCTCGACACCTGCCGCCTGGAGAGACTATGGGCCGAAAAGACCTTGCCGGCGGAGAGCAACAACGCCTTTCTGGCCCTGGATGCGATCCGCGCCCGGCCGGATCGAAGTCTCATGGAGGCCGCCAAGAGGCTCTGGCAGGCGTTGTACCGGCGAATTCCCGGCCAAACTACTACGCTTCCGGGCTATGCCATGATTCTGATCCAGTTGGGCGAGACGGTTGAAGCCCAGCGCATTCTCGAAGAGGCCCTCAGTCCGCGCCTCGATCCCTTCAACGGCCAGGCTAACTTCCTTTATGCCCGACTGCTCACGGACGATCCAGTGGGGCGACTGCGCTGCGCCCAGAGGTCGCTCCGCTCGGGAGCCCTGGATGACCGGGTCAAGATGATCCTCGCCGACACGTTGTCCCAGCCGGCGGCCATGGAAACACTGGAACAGGAGCTACTGGCAGCCCGGCAAATCGCATCCGCGAAGCCGGACCGCTCCGCCGCCGAACCGACCGTCGAGCTGCTGCGGATCAGCGCCTATGCCAAAGAGCAGGCGGGCTCGACGGCCCCGGCGATCGCCGATCAGCGTCTGGCCGCCGACTTCTATCGCCGCCTGGAACAGGAGCAGAATCCCTACCGCCGCCGCTCCGAGGCCGAGGTGGACGCCTTCTACACGCTGGCGCGGATGCTCTACACCTCCAATTCCGCCAACTACCGCGAGGCCTACGACGCCATCGGGATCGCCGAGAAATACGCCGTGCTCGGAACCAAGCACGAGGCCGTCGCCCATCCCAGGCCGCAGGAGGGCCTCATCGGCGGGGAAGTCATCCTCACGGAATTCCCGGAAAACCTACGTCCCCTGTGGCGGTTGTCCTCTTTGCTGCATGTGGAAGCGGGGGACGAGCGGCATCTGATGGAGCGGGTCCTCGCCGGCCTGCCGCCGGACCAGTTAACCGACGCCGACATCCGGCGCGAGCTGACCAGACTCTATCGACAGGCTTGCGCGGATCTGACCAAGCTGCCCGAGGCAAATCGTCCGGCTTATTACACGAACGTCTGCAACACGGCTCAGCAGTTCGAAACGGGCGGCCGCCCCAAACCGGGGGGATAATCGGCATCAGTCGCCGAAGGCGAGGTCCTTGCGGAACGCCCGGGCGAATTGGCCGTGGAGCCGCGCCAGGACGTAGGTGCCGTAATAGAAGAAGCCCATGACCACGCCCCAGGCCACCAGTGACAGAGCGACCTGGGCCAGGTCACCCTCGGCCGAGCCCTTCACCATCTTGTCGAAGCGGGGGAGGAACCAGTCGAAGATGATGGTCGCGAAGGCGGCGGTAAACATGATGCCATAGACCGCCAGCAGCAGAACCAGGAACACGTAATGCACGTGGGTGCGGGCGATAGACCTGATGACATTGACCGGATTGAGCCCCTGCAGCGCGGACGTCATGGCAATGCCCATGAGGCTCATAGGAATCCCGAAAGAGATCACGACCAGTCCGACGACAAGGCCCGTGCCGCCGGTGGCGACGATTTCGGTGAACCGCCCGCTGAGAAGCATCTTGACCACGTCGCCGTGCACCATGAGAGCGGTAAGCAGGTAGGTCATCAGGCCCAGGTAGATGAGGAAGACCAGGTAGGCAAAGAAGCTCTTGCCCCAGGAGCGCGGCCCCCATGCCAGGTCGGGCGGGCGATCGTTCTGGACGAACGTGGTCCGCACGACATCGAGGAACAGGTGCATGGCAATCGCCGAGAAGACAAAGACCTCGATAGCGAATACGGCCATCAGCAGCAACGTCACGCCGGAGAGGTCGCTTTTAGCGACGCCCTGGGTGGACCCGACGGCATATTGTGCCATCAATCTGATTCCACCGGTGATGGCGGCGGCGGGCAGCAGGCCGGCGGCGACGGCGACCACGGCGGCGGTGAAAACGGAGCCCAGGGCGGGAAGAGGATAGGTCAGGCAAGAGGTGAGCTCGGCGTAGAAAACGGCCGGCCCTTCCGTGGCGGCGCGCCTGGCCTTGATGGCGGCAAAGGCCGCGCCGGATTTGCTTCCCTTGATCAGGGCGGGGATGGGCTGCCAACAGTGGGAACAGAGCACCTCCGCGTAGGGATCCTTGCCCAGAACCTCCTTTTTGCAATTGGGGCAGACACGGACTGAGCCGCTGTCATCGGCGTCCGCGGGAGGATGCGAGCGTATCTTGTTCAGCTCGCGCTTGGAGAGTACTTCGCTGCTGGATTCGAGCTTGGCGAGATCTTCGCGGCTCAGGTCCGAGTCGTTCTCGGAACGGCCGACAGCGGCTTGGAGCTTGGGTACGGCAAAGGCTCGGTTGCAGGCCGGGCAGCGAACGGCCTTGCCGGCGAATTTGTCGGGGACAGTAACTTTCTGGCGGCATCTTGGGCAGCGCAGGGTCATCAGCGACTATCTCGCATGGTCCATTCTCGCCAAACGGACGCCTGCCTGTGAGCCGGAAAAGCCGCAATAGCACGCCCCGAAGGACGGAAGGACCGAGCGCCTTTCATGAACCAGTGACCGCAGAACGTTGTGGCGCCAAGTGGCACGCCCATGCTACCACGGGCCGGACAGGCCCTTCGTGCCTGGGCCGCGATCTCCCAGGTATCCTACGCGCTCGCGCGGCCGGTAGCAAACACAGGAAGGCCTGTTCCGGGCATTTCGGCCTATACCGGGATAGGAATCTCCGGCCAGCATGCCTATGATCCGATCTGATGGTCACAAACTTCTGAATTCGAAAGGAGTCCGGAAATGACTGAGCGACGCGCGGCGGTAACGTTCAAAGGCCAACCCATGACGCTGATCGGCAACGAGGTCAAGGCGGGCGGCGAGGCCCGGCCATTCACGCTCACGGCCAACGACATGTCCGATCTGACCTACAAGACCTATCACGGCAAAGTCCTGGTCATCAGCGTGGTCCCGAGCCTGGACACGCCGGTCTGCGCCATGCAGACGAGGACGTTCAACCAGAAGGCCACCGGGCTGTCCAAGGACGTGGTGATACTGACCGTCAGCATGGATCTGCCGTTTGCCCAGAAGCGATTCTGCGGCGCGGAAGGGATCGAGCGGGTGATTACCGCCAGCGACTACAAACACCGCAGCTTCGGCGAAACCTACGGCGTGCTCATCAAGGAACTCGGCTTGCTCACGCGGGCGGTATTCGTCATGGACCGCAAGGGCAAGGTAGTCCATGCCGAGTATGTGCCGGAGATGACCAACGAACCGAACTACGACGCGGCCCTCAAGGCTGTGAACGCAACCTTGTGAGACTCCGAAGCGGTTTTCTTATCGCCTGAACGTCAAAGCGCGCGGTTTGCACCAACGTACCGGTTGTGCCGGGTATGTGCTGCGCACGCCTAATCCAGCCAATGCGACCGCTGCCGCAGGCGTTCGGGCAAATACGTGTCTGTGACGAAGGTGATGCCCTTGTTGAGCATTGCTTCGACTTCCATCTTGAAGCCGTGCTTCAGCATGGCGTTGATTTCTTTCTCCCAGTCCCGCTTGCCGGCGAACCAGGGATAACCCAGGATCTGCTTGGCCCGCTTGATGTCCTTGTCGTCGATGGCGATTTTGACATCGTCGGACAAGCCGTACTCCTCGTAGTCGCGGCTGCGGACGCCGATGAACTTCGCGTCCGGCACGGCCATGCGCTTGCTCTCGAACGCCAGATTGATCGAACCCTGCTTGATGACGCTGTAGATGTAGTACCCCCAGGGATCGTTATCCAGCAGGCAATAGACCGGCAGGCCCAGCTCCTTGTTCATGCGGTGCAGCAAACGCCGCACGCCGCGCGGGGGCTGCCCGCCGCCGTGGGTGAGAATGCACTTGTGCTTCTGCCAGAACTTGTCCTCGTTGAACCGCTGCCAGACGGTGTCTTTTTCGACGTGCAGGACGAAGCGGGCGTCACATTTCTTGAACTGCATCACGTCCGGCTCGACGATGCTGGGGATGCCCAGGCCGCCGGCGCCCATCCGCCGCAGGTCGATCTCGTCCCCTTTGCTGACGATAGTCAGATTGCCCGCGATGTTGCCGCGGGTGCTGGCATAGACGTGCAGTTCCTCGCGCAACGATTCGAGGGCAACCTCGATGTCCTCGATGATCGGATCGCTCTCTTCCTGATCGTTAAAGGTCTTTTCCTTGGTGCCGGCGATGGTGTGCTTGGTCAGGTAGTACAGTCCACGGATGCTGACCGTCTTGTCCTCGTCGATCAACCGCTTGCAGCCGCTGGCGATCAGCACCGTCTGCATGAAGCTCTTGGCCTGCCCGAGGTCGAAGAAGCTGCGGGTGGCTGTCTTGCCGCCCATCTCGATGATCCGCCGGGCCTTGTTGTACTGGGCGTTGGCCAGGGTTCGCAGGGGGATCTCCAGCGACGGGTCGCGTTTCTTGGCGGCGCTGGCGACGATCGATTGAGCGAAGTCGACGATCTTCTCGGCGGCGGGGGTTTTCCTTCGCCCGCCAGTACTTCCTGATCCACGTGGTGATTTGCCGGTCCTGCCCGCTGTTCGCTTTGACGCATTCCTTGCCATCACTGCCATCCCTCATCGAATGTGGTCGGCCGTCAGAACCCAAGCGTCGCTGTCTGCCGGATCATTCCGGAGATCCCCAATGTGACGCGGAGATTATCGGTCGAGCGCGCCGCCTGCCGACGTTCCCTGATCCTCGGAGGCAGACACCGCCACGCCCGATATTACTCGCGGCCGCTTCGTCACGCCAAGGGGAATACTTGATCTTAAGAGCCCTTGGTGCCATAGCACAACGCGACACATCACTGCCCCCAAGAAAACAAATCCCCGGCTCAGGCTGATCGAGAAATCCCGTCTTGCGGGCGCTACAGTAGCCTGACATTTTGAGCCGGATGTCGAAACAGGGGCCAATCAAATGTTCGGCAAACTCACAATAACAGCTTTCGTGGGTGTCATCGCCATAACGCCGTCCTTCGCCACCGGCCTGGGGCTGGAGAACACCTTGCTTCAAACGGCGGTTTCACTGCTTCTCACTACTCCCCGGGCCGACGACGACTGCAATTGCAACGGCATTCCCGATGACGAAGACATTGCGAACGGTACTAGCGAGGACAGCGACGGCGACGACATCCCCGACGAGTGCGAGACGGACTGCAATCAAAACGGCGTTCCCGATGTATGCGATATCGCGGCCGGCACCAGCCAAGACTGCAACGCCAACGGCATCCCCGATGAATGCGATATCGCGGCCGGCACCAGCAAAGACTGCAACGCCAACGGCATCCCCGATGAGTGCGATATCGCAGCCGGCACGAGCAAAGATTGCAACGCCAACGGCATCCCCGATGAATGCGATATCGCGGCCGGCACCAGCAAAGATTGCAATGCCAACGGGATCCCCGATGAATGCGACATCGCGGCCGGCACCAGCAAAGATTGCAATGCCAACGGTATCCCCGATGAATGCGACATCGCGGCTGGCACCAGCAAGGACTGTAATGGGAACGGTATCCCTGATGCGTGCGACATCTCCGCCGGTACCAGCCAGGATTGCAACACCAACGGTATCCCAGATGAATGCGACATCGCCAGCGGGGCAAGCGCGGACGCCGACCAGAACGGCGTTCCCGACGAATGTGAGGCGCCGCCGGCCGGTCAACCCCCGCAGGGCCAGCCCGCGCCGCCAGGACCGACCTGCATACTCTTCCTGTTCCAGAGCCTTTTCGGCATCCCCCTGTGCGGCCCCTGCTGGCTGGAAGCAACTTTCGCGACGTTGGTTGGGCTGAGCGGAATGAAGGTGTACACGCGCCGGCGACACGGCCGCCGCGACAATCGCCCATAGGGCCGAAGCCAGGCAGAACCTCGGCGCCGCCGCCAACCTTGCTCCCGCGACAGCAGAGTGAGCGAGCCCTACTCCCGCGACGCCTTCGCCGGCACGGGCTCGCGTGTCCGCATGGCTAGACAGGCCAGCCCGAGTGCGGCGATCACCAGCGCGACCAAGGGAATGAGCCCCGTCGCGCCAGGGGGATAGAAAGGTTCGATCAACATCCTGGCGTGACGCGATCCCAGGGCCTGAAGCAGGTCGGGGATGGATGCCTTCACCATCCGCCGCAATTGATGAGTGATCGTGCAAATCTGCGCTCTGACCGGCGCATTGCCGACGATCATCTCCAGAATGACCAGATAGCCCAGCGAAATGATCAATGGGCGCTTGAAAAGCAGGCTGATGAGGGTGAAGACAGCCAGAAACGCAGCCACCGCCAATGGGATCACACGCAGGTAAGAAAACAAGTCGTGGCTGGGATTCCACGCGTTCTCCCTGGTCATCTCCGCGGCCTCGTTCAGGCGATCAATATCCAGCCCCGCGGTCGCGCACAGATGAAAGGCCGAAAACGCCAGCCCCAGCAGGACCGTCAGGACGCCCCACACGGCGGCAAACCGCACCAGCAGCACGGTCTCTCTTCGCATCCGCCTGGTAATCAAGTAAACCAGCGTTCCTCCCTCCGCCTCGGAGGCGATCAGCGTTGATCCGTGAAGCATGCAGGTCAGCGGCAGGACGACCATCAGCAGCATGAACAGCATGGGGATCTGGTACAGCTTCCACACGCCCTCGAGACGATCTGTGACATCGAAATGCCGAACCACCAGGGCCAATCCGGACGGCCCGATCAGCAACAGCACCACGAACCACAGCCGCCGCAGCCGCAGGCTCTGTCGAACAGTAAACCAAAAGAGGGCCGCCACTATTCGATCCTCACGTCTGCCGCCTGTTCGCCACCGTCCACGCTACATGCCGCTGGCCGTCAGGTATCCGAAGACCGCTTCCAGGCTGGCATCCGCCGCGGCGATTTCCTTGACGGTGAGACCCTGTGACAAAATCATCTCCGGCAGGTGATCGTACACCCGATCCGGTGACTGCGTCTCGACGATCATGGTATCCGCCGAGACGACCTGAATGCCGGCCACGATTTCCCAGTCAATGAGCGCCGCCGCCAATCGCCTGGGATCGTTCACCCGAACACGAATGGCATACGGCCGGTCGCGCATCTGCCGGCGAACGTCGAGCAGATCGCCCTCCGCCACGATGCGGCCATGGTGAATCATCAGGATCTGGCGGGTCATGGCCTCAACTTCGTGCAACACATGGCTGGAGATCAGAATGTCGATGCCCGCCTCCGCCAGATCGCGAAACAACGCCGTCAGGTCGTGCCGCGCGACCGGATCGGCGCCAGTGAACGGTTCGTCGAGAATCAGGAGCCGGGGGTCGTGCGTGAGGGCCTGGGCGATCTTGATCCGCTGCCGCATGCCTTTCGAGTACCCGCGAATGGCGCGATGCATGTCTTCCTTCATCCCGGTCAGCTCGATGGCCTCGGATGCCGCCTTGCGAGCTGCGGCGCCGCGCAGACCGGAGGCCCTGGCCAAAAAAAGAACGAACTGCCAGCCGGTCATCTCGGGCCAGAAGACGTCCCCCTCCGGGCAGTATCCGACCTTGGACAGGGCCGCGGGGTTGTTCCAGACGGGCTGCCCAAAAAGTCGAATCGACCCGGTGCTGGGCCGAAGCAGGCCCATCGCCAGGCCCATCAGCGTGCTCTTGCCCGCGCCGTTTGGGCCGATGAGCCCGGTGATGCCGGATTCGACAACGGCGGTGATCTTGTTGAGGCCGATCACCTCGCCGTACCACTTCGACAGCCTGTCCAGTTCGATAACGGCCATCACTCGCTCATGGAATCACACGTTTGCCGCCGATCTCGAAAACTTCAGCACACGCCGATAGCAGAACCAGACGGAGGCAACAGCAATGGCCAGCAACACGACGCCCGGATAGACCGGATCCGTCCCGCGGCCGAGTGCCTCTCTGAATGCCTCCCGAGGAAGTGGTGTCGTAGCCCATGCTTGGCTGATACCGAACCACCACTCCGTCAGTACGGCGATATCCCCGTACAACGAAATGCTCCCCAGCCATCGGCTGGTGGCTTCTCGCGGCAACTGCTCTAACAGAATCGCCTGGACCATCATCGGGAGCACGCCGACCGCCACCCAGCCCACGGTCACGTAACGTTTGTCCGAACTCATGCTCGACAGCGCCAGCATCAAGACCCCCATGAAGAGCGTCGCCGCGCCGCCGCACAGCAGCAGATCCAATCCCAACCGGATGGTCTGTGCGGTGGTTGCCAGCCCGCCGGTGACGATCACCCCGAAGATCAGCCCCAGCAGATTCGACAGCAGGATTGCCAGGCTCACGAAGAACGCAATCACCATCACCTTGCCCAGCAGGTAGCTGAAGGGAGTCACCGGTCTGGCGAAGTAGATTGGCAGAGCTCGTGCCTTCAGATCGTCGGCGATCAAGCCGGGACCGGCAAACGCGGCCACAAGGAAAGCCCAATACAACTCAGCTTTGAACAAGAACAAGAACGCCGACCGCCACAGCACCTCCCGGAACTCGGCGAGTCGACTCACGCCGCTGAGGTCCACGCCCAGGATAGTCTTGACGAATTCATAAAGGCCTGCGGCCTCAGGGGTGCCGGCCAGTATTTCCAACTGTGCCAGAACATAGAACAGGCCGCAGCTCAGCAGGGCGAAGCCCAGGCTCATCCACACCAGGCCGCGGGTTCTGTTGCCCTTGTTCGCCAGACGCACACCGGCCGCTGTGATCGCCGGCCATGCCCACCGACGTCGGATGGGCCGATCCGTCCACCGCTGATACCTGTGAGAATTGATCGCCACGGATTCGGTCATCGGTTCTGCTGCCTCTCGATCGCCGCCATGAACGCCTCTTCCAGCGAGCTGCGCTCCGGATGCAGGCCGCGGAGCCTGGTGTTGGTCTCCCGCGCCGCCCGCAAGATCGCCCCCTCCTCGCCGATGTCGGGCAGCTCAACCGCTGTCGTCCCATTGCCCCGGGTGCGGATCTTCACCTGCTGCTCCGACAGCCGCCGGCAAAACTCGGCTCCGTCGCCCTCGAAATCGACCGTGTACCGCGTGGGCCGCGGTCGACGCATCCCTTCAATGTCTCCGCTGGACAGTACCTCGCCTCCGCCCATTATGATGACTCGCTGGCAAACGCGCTCCACATCCGGAAGCAGATGACTGGACAACAGGACGCTGATGCCCGCTCGTCCCAAATCCGCAATCAGGGAGAGCATGCTTCGCCGTCCCTGCGGGTCCATGCCGTTGGTCGGCTCGTCGAGGAAGAGCACGTCCGGGTCATGCACCAAGGCCTGGGCCAGCTTGAGGCGCTGCTTCATGCCGGTGGAATACTGTTCGGCCGGGCGATATCGCGCCTCGTCGAGCTCCACGTAGTCCAGCACCTCATGGGTCCGCTGCATGGCATCGCTGTGCGACATGCCCGCCAGCTTGCCCACGTAGCACACATATCCGGTTCCGGTCATTCCCGGGATCAGGCAGTCGTTCTCCGGGACAAAACCCACCCGCTGCCGGATCATTCGCTGGCGGCGCGCCACGTCCAGCCCGCAGACCGACGCTCTGCCGGATGTAGCCGGCGTCTGGCCCAAGAGGATGCTGATCAGTGTGCTTTTTCCCGCCCCGTTGGGTCCAAGCAGCCCCACGATCCCGGCTTCCACCGACAAGCTCAGGGAGTTCAGCGCGGTGATGACGCCGTAGCGTTTCGACAGCTTTTCGCATGTGAACATCGCCGGCATGCAGTCTCTCTCGCGGCCGCGACCCGGCTGGCGCACGTGGGGAGCTCGGGGGTCAGGCAGGGCGTTACATCCCCCTGATCGGCCGCCGGTCATCAGTGTACCGAAACGGAGGCTCGGCACAATCCGTTCGCCGGTTCTCGTTCAGTGGCGGCGCCGGTCGCACCATGATACCTTGTCCCTATGTTGGTCCCCTCGGTCGAGAGTATTTTGCTCTCTGATGGATACCGTGCCGCCGTGCGCTGGTGGCGGCCGGGCAGGCCCCGCGGGGCCGTGCTTTATTTCCACGGAATTCAATCCCATGGGGGATGGTACGAACAGTCCGGCAGGCTCCTCGCCGAGGGGGACTTGGCTGTGCTCATGCCCGACCGGCGCGGCAGCGGCATGAACCAGCATCAACGAGGCCACGTCGCCTCCGTCGAGCAGTGCCTGAGTGACGCCCAGGAACTTCTCGAGACCCTGGTCACGGAAAGCGGCTTTTCGTCCGTCCACGTCGTGGGCGTAAGCTGGGGCGGTAAGCTTTCTGTCGCCCTGGCAGGCACCGCCCCGGCCCGCGTACGGACGCTGTCGCTGGTCGCACCCGGCCTCTTTCCGAGGATCGACCTGGCCACCACGGACAAGTTTCGCGTGGCCATGGCAATGATGAACGATCGCCACCATCTGTTCGACATCCCCTTGAACGATCCACACCTCTTCACCTCCAATCCCGCACGGCTGGCGTTTCTGGAAGGCGACACTTTGATGCTCCGTCAGGTCTCCGCCAGCTTCCTTCTCGCGTCGCGCCACCTCGATCGCCACGTCCGGCGGTTCCCGCGGTCAGGCTGGCGGGGCGGTGTGCACCTGCTCCTGGCAGGACGGGATAAGGTCATCGACAACGACCGCACCCGTCAGTGGTTCGAGTCGCTGCCTTCGCCGGACCGACAACTCAGCGAATACCCCCCTGCGGAGCACACCATCGAATTCGAGGAGGACGCATCGCGGTTCTACCAGGACCTGACAAGCTGGATCGCGGCCCGGTGTGGTGAGGCGCCGTAGGCGCTTTCACGCTGCGGACCGTCGGCTGGCGGGCGGGCCGTCGTATGCTCAATCGACACATGAGAGATGGGAATCCAAGGCTCACACATCGAGCCCGCCTGTTCTCACGGGAAACACGCCGAACGCCCTGCCATCAAGGATATGGCGTCTGCCCTGGTCAGGCACGGATCTCCGCAACGCCCTGTTTGCCAAGCACGCGGCTTTGCTGATAGAATGCTTCGCCCACGGGTCGATGGGTGGACCATCGCCTTGACGAACAGAAACGTGTACGATCCGGTCACCGGCGTGCCTCTGTACCGGAGAACAAATGTCGAAGCGTCGTTTTCTTGTTACCGCCGCCTTGCCTTATTCGAATGGACGTTTGCATGTCGGCCACATCGCCGGCGCTTACCTGCCTGCCGACACCTATGTGCGTTACCTCCGCTCCAAAGGGGATGACGTGCGCTTCGTCTGCGGCAGCGATGACAACGGCGTGGCCATCGAGATCTCCGCCAGGAAGGAAAACACCACACCCGCCGAGCTGTCCGCCCGATACAATGCGCTGCAAAAGGCGGATTTCACGGGTCTCGGAATTCATTTCGATGTCTACGGCGGCACGCATCAGCCTGATTTCGTGGAGCATCACAACCGACTTAGCCAGGAGTTCTTCAAGGCCATTCACGACAATGGCCATTTCATAAAGCGGACCACGGACCAGCTTTACGACACGCAGGTCGGGCAGTTCCTCCCGGACCGCTACGTCTCCGGCACATGCTATCACAAGCTGCCCGACGGCAAGCCCTGCGGCAACCCCCGGGCCATGGGCGATCAATGCGAGCAGTGCGGCAACGGCATCGATCCCTTGATGCTCGGCAACCCGCGGAGCGAAATCACCGGCACCACGCCCGAGCGCCGCAAAACCACGCACTGGTTCCTCCAGCTCGACAAGTTCCGCGGCATGCTCACCGACTGGTTCAGCCTAGTTTCTCTCGACTGGCGACCCATAGTGACCAATTTTGCCATGGGTTCCATCCGCAAGGGCCTGCCGGAGCGGGCCATGACCCGCGACCTCAAGTGGGGCGTGCCAGTCCCGCTAGACGATCCCGAGGCCGCCGGCAAGGTGCTTTACGTCTGGTTCGATGCGCCGATCGGCTACGTCAGCTTCACGGCGGCGCTCTGCCAACAACGCGACGGCGACTGGCAGAAGTATCGTGACTGGTGGCAGGATTCCGAGTGCAAGGTTGTTCACTTTATCGGCGAGGACAACATCGTTTTCCACGCCTTGATCTGGCCGGCCATGCTGCTGGGCACGCATTACACGTCGGCCGAACTCGAGGCCCGCGGCAGCGCCTATACCGGTCCAAAACAACGTGGCTACTACCAGTTGCCGTCGAACGTCGTGGCCAACGCCTTCCTGAACATCCAGTTCCCCGGCAAGGAGGAGGAGAAGATCAGCAAGTCACGCGGCACCGCCGTCTGGATTCAGGATTACCTGCGGAACTTCGATGCCGATCCGCTGCGGTACTATCTGACCATCAATGCTCCCGAGTCCCAGCGGACAAGCTGGAGCTTCGAGGAGTTCATCGCCCGGAACAATTCCGAGCTGATCGCCACGCTGGGCAACTTCGTCAATCGCTGGCAGAAGATCGTCACCCAGGACTTCGAGCGAAAGGTGCCCGATCCGGCCCGGGCTGAGCAGGCAGAGGCCGAGCTCCTGGCCAAAATCCGAGCACTCCCGCAGGAAGTTGGGCAGGACATTGAGGAGACACACTTGAAGTCCGGCCTGAACCGCATCATGGACGCCTTCCGCGAGTGCAACCGCTACATCGACGGCCGGGCTCCATGGTCGACCCGAAAGACCGATTGGGCCCTTTGTGCCGCAACGATTCACACGTGCATTCAGGCGGTACGGACACTCGGGGTTCTCATGGAACCGTACCTGCCTTTTGCCGCGGAAAAGATCCGCGCCATGTTGAACGTGCCCCCGGAGCAATGGACCTGGCCGCACGCGACCGAGCCGCTGCCCGTCGGCCACAGGCTCGGCCCAGCTCCGGACGTGCTCTTCCGCAAACTGGATATCAGCGAGTTTCCGCAGGTGCAGTAGCAGCCCGCGCCCCCCGCGCGGCCGCTGCACCCACTGTCCAACAACGGGCTCTACTGTGCTGCTCACCGCCATTGAAGGGTCGCGGCCAGAGGCCCCTCGTGGAACAGGCTCGTTGGAATGAGCACCCAGATCGACAAGGATTTCGTTTGCCCGACTTGCGGCTATTGCCTTCGGGGCCTCACGGAGTATCGATGCCCGGAGTGCGGCGAGCCTTTTGACCCTGTAGCGCTCCAGCGCGAAGCCGAGCGACCTGAAATCGAGAAGCGAATCTACGCCTCCGCCCCTTGGCCGCAGCGCGTGCTCTCTTGGGCTCGGCGATACTCAAGCTCCTTACCTGTCCTGTGGCTCTTGCTGATCGCGTTGATGGCGCTTGCGTTGGGGCCTTGCCTCAGCATGGGAAACGGTTGGCTCTGGTCATTGGACCGGCACCCCACCTCTCATCGCGCCCGGTGATGGCAAGCCGTTGCACGAGCCAGACTCCCCTCGCGTTTTCTCGACCTGAGCCTGCCGTAAGATGAGCAGCCTCGGCCTGCGCCGGCCGGCCCGATGATCAGCGCTGGGGCACTTGAGGGGCGGAAGGGATACCGGCCTCGGCGGAAAGCACTTCCTCAATTACCCCAACCGCCTGCGAGACTTCAAAGGGACGCTGCAGGGCTGCGTCAAAGCCCTGCTGCTTGAGGTTCTCATTTTCACCCTCGCGGAGGGGCTGGGTTACGGCGATCAACTTGGCCCCGGCCAGGTCGGGGGCGTTGCGAATGCTGCGCACGGCCTCGCGGCCGGCGAGGCCGGGCAGGCCGACATCAAGCAACATGATCTGCGGCTTGAAGGCCTCCGCGGCGGTGCCGGCCTCAAAGGCGGTGTGCGCCGTGCGGACCTCATAGCCCGCGTCCCGCGCCAGCGCGGTCGAGAGCAGCTCGGCCACGTCGCGGTCGCCTTCCACCACGAGCACGCGGGTAATGCCCGAGTTCAAGCCATCCAGCGGCATCCCATGGGCCCGCATGAAGCGAATCAGTTGCTGCAGGGGAATGCGGCGGTCCTTGCTGCCGGGGATCCGGTAGCCGCGGAGCTTGCCGCTGTCGAACCATTTGGAGACCGTGCGTGGGGCCACATTGCAGACGCGGGCGACCTCGCCGGTTGTAAGCACATCCTTTTGCCGACGCATGACGACAACCCTTGGCGGCATTGCGCCACAGCGATGAGACTAATCTCATTCATCGGCCCGCTCAGTTCGGACGTTAGGTAAATCGGTTATAGCCGGTGCAGATGATACAGTCACCCACAAGGCGACCGATAATGGTGCCGCAGCGGCCGAATCACCCTGCCTCGACAAGCCCGGCGCTCAGCGAGGGGGAATTGGCGGGCTCGTCGCAGCCTGCGTCGCCGCGGGCTGGCTTGTCGAGGGTTGCGTGGCGGCGGGTTGGCTGCCAGTCGGCGGCTTCCGGGGTGGGCGGACCCAACCGCCGGCTTCACAGCGAGCCCGGATCTCCTTGCCCCGGGTTTCGTCTTTGACCGCTCGGAACGTGCCGAAGCACAGCAACGGGCCGGTCTGCTGCGGCAGGAAGGACAGCGACATCGCCGGATTCGACGCCGGGACCATCCACGTGCGGAAGCCGCCGCGAAGCGTACCGTCGTCGCGCATGTTCACTCCGACGATGCCGGCGCTCGAAATCAACCGCAGATCCTGCAGGGCGGAAACGAAGATGGAACGCGTCTCTCGTTGCTGGATCGCGTAATTCCTGCCGCTGCCGGCGGGCGGAGCGCCCAGCACAAACGACATGTCGAAGGTGACGCGGCCGAGCTTGCTGAAGAGCAGGTTATTTCGGACGCACGTCATGGCGACGTTCAGCTCGCCGGCGTCATCCAGCCACCAATAGCACTGCTGTGCATCCATCCGCCAGACGGTCGTGGCCGGCGGGTCGATTTCGGTGGGATGAAGCGATGCGAACTGAACGACACCAGAGCCCGCGCAACCGCCGGCTGTCGCCACGGTCAACACGCCGAGCAAGATCACCCGAACCGCCGGTTTCAAGCCGCCCGGCCCTGTCTTCGGGAGTGCCGTCGCAAGGTAGCGGCTGAGCGACCACACGTTCGTGATCATCAGTGCGTCTTCAATGGAAACTGGGCGCACAAATCCAGGACCTCGCCGCGGACCGAATCGATGGCCTGCTTGTCGCCGCGCGAGGAGATCACGCGGACGATGAACGCGGCAACCTTGCGCATCTCATCGGGGCCCATACCGCGCGTGGACAGGGCCGGCGTGCCGATCCGCAAGCCACTGGTCTGCATCGGCTTGCGCTCGTCAAACGGGATCATGTTTTTGTTGACCACGATGTTGGCCTGGCCCAGCCAGCCTTCGGCCATGGCGCCGCTGACATCCGGGTATTGCCGGCGAAGATCGACCAGCATCAGGTGGTTGTCAGTCCCGCCGGAAACCAGATCGAGCCCGCGGGTGAGCAGTGACTCCGCCAGGACCTGGGCGTTTTCCAGGATCCTCTGTTGGTAGGTCTTGAATTCCGGCTTGAGGGCCTCGCCCAGAGCCACCGCCTTTGCGGCAATGATGTGCATGAGCGGCCCGCCTTGCAGGCCCGGAAACACCGCCGAGTCGATCTTCTTGGCCCAGGCCTCCTTGCACATGATCAAGCCGCCGCGCGGCCCACGGAGCGTCTTGTGCGTCGTAGTACTCACGAAATCAGCCACCGGGACGGGACTGGGATGCAAGCCGACGGCCACCATGCCGGCGACGTGGGCGATGTCGGCCAGATGTACTGCCCCGACCTCTTTGGCGATGTCGGTGAAACCGGCCCAGTCCCAAATCCGCGGATAGGCTGACGCGCCGGTAATGATCAGCTTCGGTCGGCACTCCAGGGCCAGCCGGCGGACTTCATCGAGGTTGATCCGGCCGGTCTCGCGGTCCACACCGTAATGCGTGACCCGGAACCACTTGCCGCTGATGTTCACATTCTTGCCGTGCGACAAGTGCCCGCCATGATCCAGGTGTAGCGACAGAATCATGTCACCAGGCGTTCGCGTCGGCTCTCCGGGGGTCTTCTCGCGTTGCTCCGCCTCGTCGAATCGGGAGCCGGGATTCATCGCAGCGAGAAGGACCGCCTGGTTGGCTTGGCTGCCGGAGTGCGGCTGGACGTTGGCATGATCGCACTTGAAGAGCTCCTTGGCCCGCTGGATAGCGATGCTCTCCACCGCGTCCATGTTCTCACAGCCGCCGTAATATCGTTTGCCCGGATACCCCTCGGCGTATTTGTTCGTGAAAATCGAGCCGGCCGCCGCCATGACGGCGGCGCTGACGTGGTTCTCAGAGGCGATCAACTCCAGCGTATTCCGTTGTCGTTCATCCTCGGCCAGAAACGCCTTCCAGACTTCCGGATCCTGCTGCGCAATCGGGTTCTTCTCGGTATAGGCCATGTTGTTACCTCTAGGGCAGAAACAAAACGGGATGCATACATCCCCGTCAATCTACTTTACTCCAACCCGGCCTCCGATGCGAGGGGAGATCGGCAGCCGGGCAACCGGTCCCCGTACGAGTTTCTGGGCGTCAATTCCGCAGCGAGCTGGGGGAGTCCCGCCGCATCCCAGGCGCCCGGCCGATGTGACAGACCCGCAATGACGGGGAACCGGATAGATTCTAAGGGCCACGACCTTTGAGTGCAGCAGGATTGGAATGCAACTTCATATGAAAGCGGATGTTATGCCGATTTCCGGCCTGGCGAGAGCGTGAACTGACTCCTGCACCAGCCAGTACGGACAGCTGGTCCGGCCGGCCAGGAGGCAAGAATATTTTGCTTTTTGTTTGGGTTGACGTTCGGCCGATGTTAGCATAACCTTCCAATGTCACGATCGTGAAGCAGCGATTGAGGGCACCGTGACGCTGGAAGACGCAGCCGAGTTTGCCGCCTCGGCTTCGACGGCCTGATCCATCCGGCCTTCGAGACTCCGGTAGCGGCCGGGGGTAGTCTCTCGGCTCCCCCGGCCGCCCCCGAAGGAGTTGCCGGCGGCCGCATCTCTCTCATTGCCCGAAGAGAGCGGCGTGAAGGCGGCTGCAGAGAACACTGGTGCCTTCGCAGGGCGTATCGTGATGCAGCTTGACGATCTGCCGTTATGTAGTTTCGGCCCCGGCGGAGCGTTCCGACGAGATTGGACGCCGGGCACGAAGGCGAGCACTGAGCATGGCAGCCATCGGGGCAAGGCTGCGGCCCGCAGCTTGCCACAGGCGTCGGTTGTTATGCTCGGGTATGATGTGAATGACGCGATGCCTGTGCCGGACGCGGCCATGATGGGGTCCGAGGGCCACTCGCGGCAGGAGCGCCGCGCACATGCCTTCACCGTTGAGGCAGCAGCGCCGCAAGACCCCAAGGCGCGATCGAACTCGCCTTTCCCTCCGGTCATTTTGGGGCCGGAAGGACTGGCCGGACGGCCCTGGCCATCAACCCTGGAGCGAAATCATGTTACCCAAGCGCCACAAGAGGAAAGCAACACCCCCAACCAGGCCGGCACGCGGTCGAGGCCGAACCAAGCAGACGCGTCCGGCCACGCCACGTCAGGCGGAAATCCTCACGTTCGTCCGGGACTACATCCACAAGTATGGTTATTCCCCGACCTACGAAGAGATCGCCGGAGAATTCGACATTTCAAAAGTGACCGTTTTCGAGCACCTCACCACACTCGAAGAGCGCGGTCTCGTTTACCACGAGAAGCACAAGGCTCGCTCTTTGCAGTTGGCTGATCACTTGGTGCTGCCGGATCAACGGCCCAGTTGCCTACGCTTGATCGGGCGAATCGCGGCCGGCTCCCCCATCGAGGCCATCGAGGATCCCGAGGTGATCGATCTCGAGCAGCTATTCGGCGCCCGCCAAGGAACATATCTCCTCGAGGTAAAAGGCGACAGCATGACCGACGACCACATCGACGACGGCGATTACGTCGTGGTCGAGCCGCGTTCTACGCCGGTCAACGGGGAGACGGTTGTCGCCCTTCTCGACAACGGCGAGGCGACACTGAAGCGCTTCTACCGGGAGAGGGGGCGGATCCGCTTGCAGCCGGCCAACTCCAAGTATGCGCCCATTTACACGCACTCCGCGCGGATCCAAGGCGTGGTCGTCGGCCTGATCCGGCAGACGTAACGGTGCGGCGCCCGGGCGAGCCGCTGGAACACCTGACGCCAGGATCCACGGGCTCGCTCGGTTCGATTGTCATCATGCCGCGCAGATGGCTGACGGTGTATCGCTCTCTTTGACGCCGGGCCCTTCGGGCAAGGTGGAGCGCATCGTCAGGCCTCCGGCCATCCCTGCCGGCGCCAGGAGGCGACAACGCTTCTTGGTGGGAGGGTTGCTGTTATTGGCCACCCGCCGCGAGCGCAAAACCACCACGGCTGTCTGAGTCTACTCGCCAGAGCACCTCTCGCGGATCCTGGCCGAGCAGCAGGCGCCATTCGCCGCGCAACGCATCGTTGAGCAGGCGCTGCTTGTTCTGCATGTTCTCATAGGGCAGCAGATCATAGGCCATGTTGTAACGGATGCCAGAATGCGCCGACGTCGGCATCATGTCGCCCGGCTGCACGGCGATCGCGGACCCGCCGTTAATGATCACACCTTGCTGACATCGCGTGTGACCGGGCAGCGGTCGAACCGATATGCCGGGAACAATCTCCGCCTCGCCGTCGACCAGCGAGAGTACATCAGCCTCCTCCAGCGGCGCCAGATTCTCCGGACGATAGGTCGCGCTCATGACCGCATGTCCGCCGACAGCATCCTCCCATTCGCCTCGCTGAACGACGTAACGCGCCCGAGGAAACGTCGGCACGTAACCACCGCGCCCGTCCGGCATGGTACCGCCTCCGGCATGATCGAAGTGCAGGTGCGTGTTGACGACATAGTCGATGGATTCCCGCTCCACCCCCGCCGCCTGCAACGCATCCAGAATCCAGTGATTCGCGAACCGGAAGAAACCTCGCTCCTTCTCGCTGTATTTCGAGAGCGGCCCGGCCCCCGTCTCGACCAGCACGCGTTTGTGGCCGGCCTCCAGGAGCAGGCAGCTCATAGCCAGAGGTATACGGTTCCGCTCGTCTGACTCGGTCAGCTTTGACCACATCGGCTTGGGGATGATGCCGAACATGGCTCCGCCGTCGAGCCAGAGATGACCGCCATCGAGCAGCGTGACGGTCATTTCGCCCACCTGTACACGCGGCGGTTGGTCCGTCGGTCCCCGCCTTGCAGTTGTCTTGGCAACATCACTTTCCATAACAACTTTTTAGCCCGGTCCCGACCGCACCGCAACGGTGGCCGTCTTGCCCGTCGTGCAAGGATACGCTCCTCGATCGATCTCGCTATAATCCAACCCGATAACGCGGTCAGACTCGGTCGGCGACGACGGCGGAACTTTGTCGCTTGATAGCGTCAACGCCGTGTCGTGATGCCCGTACAACGCTTCGGTATTCCCCGGCGCCTTGGCACTTTTGGAGCCAGATATGCTTCTCGCGGAAAAACTTGCCCGTTGGACGTACCGGCTGAAGTACTCAGATCTGACCAGGCAAGCGGTCCACGAGGCCAAGCGACGGTTCATCGACTCGCTCGGCACGGCACTGGGCGCATACCACTCGAGACCGGCCACGATCGCCCGCCAGGTCGCTTCGGCCGTCCCGAGGCGTGACGGCGCCATCATCGTGGGCACAAAGCACCGCACGACGCCCGACCTGGCCACCTTCGCCAACGGAACACATGTGCGTTATCTCGATTACAACGACACCTACCTGTCGAAGGAGCCGGCCCACCCCTCGGACAATATCCCCGCCGCCCTGGCAGTCGCCCAGGCCGCAGGCCGCTCGGGCAAGGACCTCATCCTCGGGACGGTGATCGCCTATGAGATCCAATGCCGGCTGTGCGACGCCGCGTCGCTGCGCAGCCACGGCTGGGACCATGTGGTGTACGGAGCATTCAGCGCCGGCCTCGCCGCCGCGAAGCTGTGGGGCCTGACGCCGGAGCAGATGGTGCATACCCAGGGTCTCGCCGGCGTTTGCAACATCGCCACCCGGCAGACGCGCACCGGCCAACTCTCCATGTGGAAGGCCTGCGCATTCAGCAACGCCGCCCGCAACGCCGTCTTTGCCGCCAATCTCGCGAGGCAGGGCTTCACCGGCCCCCACGAGATCTTCGAAGGCCCCAAGGGAGTCTTCAGTATGCTGACCGGCGGACCGTTCGACCTGGAGCTCGGCTCGAAGTCAAACGGTTACATGATCAACCGGACCTACATCAAGTTCTGGCCCGCCGAGTACCACGCCCAGAGCGCCATCGATGCGGCTCTGCAGATCCGCGGCGAGTTTCTGGAAGGCGGCTACAGTTGGCGGGACATCAATCGCCTGGAGATCGAGTCATTCGAGGCCGCAGTTTCCATCATTGGCAGCGAACCGGAGAAGTGGCGGCCCACCAGCCGCGAGACCGCGGACCACAGCATGGGTTACATGACCGCTGCCGCTCTCATCGATGGGGACGTCACCCTGACCACCTTCGAGCCCAGGCGGTTCAAGGACCGCAAGTACCTCGACTTGCTCGACCGCACGACCATCGTTGAAGCCGCCGACCTCAACACCGGCTACCCCGAAGGCATCCCCAACCGGGTGAAGGTCCATATGAAGGATGGCCGGTTGTACGAGCGGACCGTGACTTATCCAGGCGGGCACGCCGGCAATCCGATGACCGACGAGCAGGTCGAACACAAGTTCCATATCCTGACCGACGACCTCATCACCGCGAAGACGCAGGATCGGTTGCTGAGCGAACTCTGGTCGCTGGAGAAGGCCAAGACCGTGAGGAACATCTGGCAAATCGATGTGGGCCGTCGGGGCTGATCTTGCTCTCCTGCCCTCCAAGGCGCCGGAGACATGTCCCCCTCAGGACGATTGCGCTCCCTGAATAAGTGTGGTCGCCAAGATCGATATCGGCGTGGCGTTGACGCCCGCTCTCCTCTTGCACGGCCGGCCTGAACCAGGCTCCCCGCGGCACCACGCCCCGCCGACCGGGCGGCATGGGCCTCCTGAACTGACGCCTCTTCTCTCCCACCAAATGAAGCTCGCCCGCCCCGAAGTATCGGAGCGGGCGAGCTGAACGAGTCACTGAAATCAACCGCGGGCGTTCCCGCGATCGAATTGCCTGGCCTTAGTTGCCGTACAGCCTGAAGGCCATGTCCTCACGCCCCGCGGGCAATGTCGTCCAGAACGGGGTGCCGAGGAGCGGGAACCCGCTCCACCCATGGAGCGAGCCTGTCTTCAGCGGCACAGTGGAGATGCCCCACTGCGGCGCGAAGTTCAGTTGCGCCTGGAAGACGATCCAACGCCTTGTGTTCGCCGGGACCGTGAAGGACGAAGGCAACGTCGCTTCGTAGGTCTTGGTGGACGTGTCGGTGTTGGTAGTTATCGAGACGCTTGCAATCGGAATGGTTATAGTGGTGAGCGCCGTGCTGTCCGGACCCGTCGGATTGGGCGTACCACTACCTGTTGGCCTGTCAGTGGCGTTCGCATAGACGAACACCTTGAAGGCGGTGATCTGGTTTGGTCCGGTGCCATTGTAGAGGTTGCCGACCCAGCGAGCCCTCGTAATGGTGCGCGCCTGAGTAAAGATGAAGTCATCGGCAACCTGGGCATTGAAGCCGGTCCCGCTGTAGGCGGTATCCCGCTGCGAGCAAGTGGCGCCACTCGGCAGAGTAGTGCTTGTGCAGGGGTAATTGTCCCAGAGCAGCGTACCGGCAAGGCAAGGATTCGGCGAGCAAGTCTTGTCCTTATACCACGTCCACTGGGTACCTCGTGCACAACAAGCACTCTCTGTCTCCGGACCCTGGCAAGTGGTCCCGCTGCAGCAGGCACCGATGGGCACAGGCACCCACTTCGTCTTGAGGGTGTACTTGCTGCCGCAGGGCTGATCCCAGAAGTAATCGAAGTTCGGCACCACCAGGATGTGGTACTCGCCGGCCGAAGGCAGAATCGTGTCGATCGAGACTCCGCTCGCGCACGGCGTGATTTGCCAGCCTTCGATGAAGTGAGGATCATTGGGATCACCCCAATTGGCGCACGGCTGGCTCGAGTTGTACGGGCCGAGGATGAAGTAGATGAGGTTGAAGTCCATCTGGACCCCGACCGTCAATATCGACGAGCCGGTCAGAGTGAGCTTGTACCAGTCACCGTCCCTCTCGACGAAGCCAGGCGTGGCTGACGGGTAAATACCCGTCGTGCCGCAGTAGGTCTGGCCGTTCGTGATCGTCTTGAAGAGCGGCGTGTCCACCCAGCAACCACCATCCGTGGTATCGACGAAGCCTGGCCCGCAATCGGGCTCACCTTCCTGTGCAGCGCCGACGGGGCAGACCACCGTGCAGGCGGGCTGGCAGGAGCCGCTATAGAGCGGGATGTTCAGACAGAAGGCCA
>Ga0335070_10001966_pt1 | contig 23882 bp, 22 predicted proteins | sample Lox_Sample_13_FD_206722 | JGI IMG/M metagenome (GOLD analysis project Ga0335070, IMG submission 206722) | Soil microbial communities from Loxahatchee National Wildlife Refuge, Florida, United States - Lox_Sample_1.3 | ecosystem: Environmental > Terrestrial > Soil > Wetlands | place: USA...
CGGGGCCGCGTGGAGGCCGCGATGGAGGTTCTCTTCCCCGGATCGACCGCGGTCCGGCGGAAGTTCAACGTCGAGTTCCTCGAGCTGGCCGAGCGCCAGGCGACGAGCGTGGGGCCTGCTGCGGTGACGGCCTTTCCTGTCGTTCACGCGAGCGGGGCGCCCTCCTATGCGCTGCGCGTCGAGTATGGCGGGCGGACCATTGCCTACTCTGGGGACACCGAGTGGACCGAGAGCCTGCCCGACGCGGCGCAAGACACGGATGTCTTCGTGTGCGAAGCGTATACGTTCGACACCCCGGTGAAGTTCCACCTCGACTACAAGACCGTGGAAGCGCAGGCGGAGCGGCTTGGCGCGCGGCGGATCATCCTCACGCACATGGGGAGAAACATGCTCGCGCGCGAAGCGGAAGCGCGCTTCGAGCGCGCACACGACGGGCTTCTGGTGAGGCTGTGACGCGAAGCCTTGGCGCCGCCCTGCCTCCTGCCGTCCAGCGTCGGCTCTCGCAAGACGACCTCCCTCGCGTCCTTGGCCGGGCGCTGCCACTCCTCACGCTGGACGATCAGGGGCGGCCGCATCCTATGCTCTGTTCCTATCTGGAGCTGCTCGCGGTGGACCCGACGACCATTCGCGTGGCCGTCGCGGCACGGAGCAGCGCGCGGCGGAATCTCGAAGTGCGCGGCGTGGCCACCCTGATCATCGCCGAGCCCGACATCACGATCTACATCAAGTGCCGCTCCGCGGCGCCCCCGCTCGCGGCCGGCGAGCTGGCGCGCTTCGACCTTGCCGTTGAAGAGGTCCTCGAGGACGCGGCGGCCGACTACGAAGAGGGCGCACGCATCACGAGCGGCCTGAGCTATGCGCCCGTTCCCGCGCTCGACAGCGACTGGGCCCGCGCCACGCTCGCGCTCCTTCGCCTCGAGCGCGCCTAGATGCTCCCGCTGCGAAGGCCGACCGCCGGCGCATGGTTTGCGCCGCTACTCTCGTGAGGAATGCAACATGATCACTCGAACTGGCGGCGCACTCATCCAAGGCTTCCTCGAAGCCTACGAAATCCCCTTCGTCTTCGGTAATCCCGGGACGACCGAGACCACCTTCCTGGCGGCCGTGGCGGCATCGAAGGCCACCTACATCCTGTCCCTGCATGAATCCAGCGCCGTGGGCATCGCCGCTGGCCATGCGCTCATCACGGGCAAGCCCTCCATCGTCAGCCTGCACACCTATCCGGGCCTGGCCAACGGCATGTTCAACATGCGCAATGCGCTGATGTCCGGCGTGCCGATGCTCGTGATCAACGGGCAGCAGGATTCGCGCTTCCTCATCCACAATCCGGTTCTCGGCGCGCCGAACACGCAATTGGCCGAGACCGCCACGAAATACGCGTATGAGGTGACCCGCACCGACGATCTCGCCATCGCGTTGCAGCGCTGCTACCTGCAGGCGCGACTGCAGCCGACCGGGCCCGTGTTCCTGTCGATCCCGATGAACTTCATGCTGGAGCAGACGGAGCACACCGCGTTCAAGAAGACGCGGATCATCGACGACACGGTGCCGCGTGCCATCGACGAGGTCGTCCGCGCGCTGCAGGCCGTTCCGGCGGGCGGGCTCGCCATCGTCACCGACTACGCGGTCGGCGCGGCGCACGGTGTCGACGCGGTGAGCCGCATCGCGACCGCGCTCGCCGCAGACATCTACGCCGCCCCTTTCCATGTGCAGGGGACGGTCGATCCGCTCCATCCGAACTTCCGCGGCCAGCTTCCACCGACGACGCGGAGGATCAACGAGACGCTCAGCCGCTACCACACCATGCTGCTGATCGGCGAGAAGGTCGACAGCTTCACCTATGATGGCCTCCCTGCGCTGCCGGACGATCTCCGGGTCATTCAGATCGCTTCGGCCGCCAGCCAGCTCGGCTTCGATTTTCCGTGCGACATGGCGGTGCTCGGCGACATCGAGGCGACCCTGGCGGCGCTGGCGGCGGCGCTGGGAGCCACGGCGGGAGCGGCCGGCGAGCGGACGGCCGACGAGGCGGCTCTGGATGCGCGCTATCCGGCCTCCGGCGCGCGCCCGAGCGACGCGCTGATCCTCTCCGTGCTGCGTCATCTCGATCGGGCAACCCATGTCGTCACGGAAGGGTCCTCCGAGGACGCCGTCGTGCAGGACATGGCCGTGCGCCTCGGGTTTCGCAATGTCCATTTCTCGCCTCGCGGCGGGGGGCTGGGCTGGGCCATGCCGCTGGGCGTCGGGATCGGGCTCGCCACGGGCAAGCCCGCAGTCTGCTTCGTGGGCGATGGCGGCAGCCTGTTCTCGATTCACGCGCTGTGGACTGCGGCCAAGTATGCCATCCCGTCCATCTTCGTGTGCTTCGTGAACAACGAGTACCGGTTGCTGAAGGAGCTGTGGTGCGCCGCGATGGGGACGACCATGGAGACCACGCACTTCGTCGGCATGGACTTCAGCGACCCCCATGTAGACCTGCAGCGGATCGCCGAGGGCTTTGGCGCGCGCACCGAGCGGATCACGAGCGTCGAGGTGGTTGGCGACGTTCTTGCGCGGGCGCTCGCGCATCGAGGCCCGAGCTTCCTGATCATCGATCGCGAACCCTGACGGCCGGCACTGCAGTCCAACGCCGGAAGCGAGGAGGTACCCGTGTCCGGAGATTTCGAACGTGAGTTGACCAGGCGCGTCTGGACGGACGACGCCTTCGCCGCCCGCGTGGAGCGCGACCCGGTCGGGGCACTCGAATCCATGGGCATCGAGGTGCCAGCCGGTCTCGAGGTGAAGGTGGTGGTGCAGCGCCGGGACAGGATCTACTTCACCATCCCGCCCGTCCGTGATCCTGCATCGGCGGCGCCGACCGCACCGCTCAATCAGATGGACCTCTGGTCCAGCAAGGGCCTGTTCGTCTGGCTCGTCCCGGTCGCGGCCAAGTTCAAGCTCCTGGCCCTGCGCAATGCCGCCCGCAAAGAGGAGAGATGATCGTGCACAACCCGGATTTCGTCGAGCGGTATTACGAGCGCATCGCGACCGACCCTGCCTACCGGGCCAGGCTGCTCTCGGATCCCGTCGCGGTGGTGAGCGAGCAGTTCGGCTACACGCCCGGTCCGGCGCTGCGGATCGAGATCATCGAGCAGGCGGACGACACGGTCGTCATCATGGTGCCTCCCAAGCCGGAGGCAGGCCAGGACATCGAGCGGGAGCTGACGCGGGTGACGGAGCAGGTGCTCGACCTGCTCTTCTCGTCCGGAATCGGCGGCTTCTTCATCCCGGACGAGACCCAGAAGTGGGTGCTGCGCGAGATGAGGCTGGCGGCCCAGAAGAAGACGGGGCTCGATGTCTCGGAGCCGTAGTCCGTCCCACCACGGCGACAGGCAGCGATGAAGCCGGGCTTCTGGGACGACCTCGTCCCGCTGAAGGGCGGGTTGTTCGGCGCCCAGCTCGCCGGCTGGACACCCGGACCGCCCGCGAGGTCGGGGCTCGGCTGCCGCATCATCGCGGACCAGCAGATCGAGGTGGCGCCGTCCGTCTCGCTGGCGGCAGACGTCCACGTGCCGAAGGTGCCCGGCCGCTATCCGGCGGTCATCGCCTTCGCGGCCTACTCGAAGGAGCTGCAGGCGACGGGCGCACCGACCGGCAACAACGAGACCGGCAGCCCGCCCGTCTTCACCGATCGCGGCTATGCCCACGTCATCGTCACCCGGCGCGGCATGGGCCGTTCGGGCGGCGAGGACGCCGTCTATCTGAACGACACCGACGTGGCCGACCATACCGAGGTCATCGCCTGGGCCGCCGCCCAGCCGTGGTGCGATGGGCAGGTCGTCCTGTTCGGCACCTCGTACTACGGGATGACGCAGCCGCAGGTGGCGCGCCTTCGTCCGCCGGCGCTGAAGGGTTTCTTCTCGATCGAGATGTGCACGGACTTCTTCCGCCACATCGCCATGTTCGGCGGCGCGCCGCAGCCGAGCTTCTTCGCGCTCTGGATGGGAGCGAACTTCACGCCGTTCCAGTTCGCACTGCACGTGCCGCCGCTGCTGCGCGCGCTGGCGAGCCACATCACCAACTCCCCGCTGAAGCGCGTGTGGTGGCCGCAGGTGAAGAAGCGAATGGCCGGGATCATGGCGGGATTCCAGCGCCAGACCGCGACGGTGGCGACGCGCGAGCGGTTCGCCTCCCTCGTGCTCGACGGCAAGACGCGCGCGACCAGCCCGCTGCCCGGTGGGCCGTCCGGCGCGCTCGGCGACATCACCGTGCCGTTCGTGGTGGTGCAGAATCCCGGCTACCTGAACCTGCACCAGTTCGGGGCGTACGACCTCTTCGAGAACGCCGGCACGCCTGCCGATCGACGGTGGCTGATCATCGGGCCTACGACCTACCAGCCTACCATTGGCAACTGGAAGCGCTCGCCTTCTTCGACCATCTCCTCTACGGCACCGACAACCGCTACGCGGGCCAGCCGCCAGTGCGATACTGCACGCAGGGGATCGACGCCTATCGCGCAGCGTCGGCCTGGCCGCTTCCCGGCAGCACCGCGATCCGTCTGCACCTGGCGTCGAATGGCGCAGACGCGAGCATGCACCGGCTGACGCGCGATCCGCAGCAGGACGGGCAGAACCGATGGGCGGCCGTGCCGCTCGGCGCCACCGTGTGCGCCGGCTTCGACGAGGTGACCAATCAGATTCTCAGCTACGAGATGAGCCTCGATGAGGAGATCGAGCTGACCGGCCCGCTGACGCTGAGCCTCCGCTTCAGCGCCAACGAGATCGACTCCCACGTGGTCGCCCGCACCGGCGTCGTCTCGAGGGACGGCGCGCATCGCATCCTCTCCATGGGCGCGATCCGGCCGGCCTGCCGCCGGATCGACCGAACGCGCTCCACGGCGACCGAGATCGCCATCGACATCGACGAGCCCGCACCGCTGGTGCCGCACACGCCGGTGCGGCTCGTCTTCAGCCGGACGCCGCAGCCGGTGGTGCTGAAGCCGGGCGAGCGCCTTCGCCTCGACGTCGCGAGCCGCACCGATCTCCTGCGCAGCGACCCGAGCCACGGCCACGCGCAGTTCGACATGCAGGTCCCGCCCTATTTCTCGCGCAACACCATCCACTACGGGCCCGACACCTACCTCGAGGTGTGGACCATGGGGGTGCATCGTGGCGGCGCCGGGGGCGACGCCGCCGCACGAGCGTGAGATGGGCCGCCCCGAGTGGGGTCGACGCGGCGCACGGGCGCGTCCTCTTGCCGTCAGTCCCCGGAGCGCAGGAGAAGACACCAGGGCGGCGGGCGCCGCTCGTCACGTCTCGCCGTCGCGCCGCGCTGCACCGGCCGCAGGCTCCTCGAGCACCGTGCCCATGTCGGTCGGGTAGCCCGCCGCTACCAGCTCTCGCCCCTTGGCGGCAAAGTAGGCACGCACCCAGGCGAAGCGCTCGCCGTCTTTGGGCAGCCCGACACTGTCGGCAATGCTGCCGATGCTGATCGCCGTGCCGGCCGCACCCCAGTTGCCTTCGGTGACCTCGTCGATGACGAGGAGGATGCTCGCGCCCTCGGGCCAATCCGCGGCGACGCCCGTCGACGGCGGCGCCGACGAGCGCGACGCCTCGACAATCGCCGACGTGACCGCGGCATGCACGTAGCTCTTGTGCGCGGCATTCATGTAGCCCTCGGGGATCGTCACGTGCACCAGGAACCGGCCGGGCGACGCGACGTAGTGCTCGTCAGTCCGTCCGCCCACCCACCAGTCCTCGGCCGCGATCTCGTGAAACATCACCCACGCGAATCCCCGGCCCTTCGGGGTGTTCGCGCCGCCCTCCATCGTGACGAGGACGTCGGTGAGACGACGCGCGATGTCCGCTTTCGTCCCGGCATCGAGCCGACCGGCGGGATGGTGGACCTGGATGATCGGCATGCAACCTCAGCGACTGGTTTCGACGAAGAGCACGTCGGTCGGGGCTTCGTCGGTCTCGATGCGGATTTCGTTCACGTCCCAGAAGCCGGCACTGTCCCGGCGACCCGGCGACCGAGCTGCACCCCGCCGCAGCGGAGCGCTCCATCGATCACGAACGCGTACACGCCGTGCGCGCCCGGGCGCAGCCCGAACGCGCCGGGGCGGTCGCTCACCAAGCGCGAGATGCGGACGTCCTGCGGGATCGGCAACGCGCCCGCACCGTCGCCGACCAGCGTCTCGATGCGGTTCCGGCCTGCGGCGTCATCGAAGTGGGCGCGGACGTAGCTCGGTGGCAGGAACAGGCGCTCCGGCAGGAACCAGAGGTAGAGGACGTTCAGGTCCTCCCCCGCGATGTTGAGCTCCGCGTGCTTGGAGCGAAGCCGACATGAGGAGCATCTGGCGGTGATCGCCTCGCCCGGGGCCCGTCGTCATCACGACATAATCGGGCATTATCGGACCCTCCCTGAAGCCCCCTGGGCACAGCGATCCAGCAGTGGCCCGGCGCGACATCGTCCGAAGGATCGTTGCCAGCAGTCGCGGCGGCGGGCTTCGCCATCGCGCCCGCCGAGCGCGGCGCGCGTCGATGCGCGTGCTATACTCGAGCCGCCGGGACGCCAGCGATTCGATGCGCCGTCTCGCTGAAATGGAGCAGCATCGTGCGCGATGCGATGGCGGCCGTGAACGACCTCGCTGGATTCTCCTGCGACGGGGAGGGCTACGCGCGCGGGGCCGGGACCTACGTCGACGATCTGCGCCTTCCCAGTCAGGCCCACGGCTACGTCCTGCGATCGCCGCACGCGCACGCGCGCCTCCGGTCCATCGACGTCGCCCGCGCGCGCGAGCACCCGGGCGTCCTCTGCGTGGTGACGGGCGCCGAGCTCGCCTCATCGCTCGGCCCCCTGCCGTGCATGATGCCGCTGCCTGCGCCATCGGGCGGCGCGCCCATCCGCGCCCACCGCGCGATCCTCGCCGTCTCCCGCGTGCGCCACGCGGGAGACGGCGTCGCGTTCGTCGTCGCCGAGACGCCGGCCCAGGCGGCCGACGCCGCCCGCTCGATCGCCGTCGACTACGAGCCGTTGCCCGCGTCCGTCGACGCGCAGCACGCGGTGGCGCCGGGCGCGGCGATCTGGCCCGACGCGCCCGACAACGTGTGCTTCGACTGGCGGACGGGAGACGCGGCGGGTGCGGCCGCCGCGATCGACAGCGCCGCGCATGTCGCCAGGCTCACGCTCCGCAATCCGCGGATCGTCGTGAACGCCATCGAGCCGCGCGCGGCGATCGGTCGCTACGACGGCTCCAGCGGTTGCTACACGCTCATTGCGAACACGCAGGGCGGCCAGTTCGTCGGCCGGGTCATCGCGCGTGCATTCGGGCTGCCGCAGGATCGCTTCCGCGTGCTCACGCCGAACGTCGGCGGCGGGTTCGGGTCGAAGATCTTCGCGTATCCCGAGCAGGCGCTCGTCCTGTGGGCGTCGCGCGCGCTGGGCCGACCCGTGAAGTGGTGCGCCGACCGGTGCGAGGCGTTCCAGTCGGACACGCAGGGCCGCGACCACGTGACCGACGCCGCGCTCGCCCTCGACCGCGACGGGCGCTTCCTCGCGCTGTCGCTCCACACGGTCGTCCGCCTGGGCGCGTACCTCTCGCAGTACACGCCGTTCGTCGCGACCGCGTGCGGCGCGTCCGTGCAAGCGGGTGCCTATCGCGTGGGCGCCGTGAGCGCTCGCGTGCGGGGCGTGTTCACCAACACGGTGCCGCTCGACGCGTACCGGGGATCGGGCCGACCGGAGGCGACCTACGCGCTCGAGCGGCTGATCGATCACGCCGCGCGCCAGATCGGCGTGGACCGCGCGGAGCTGCGCGCGCGCAACCTCCGCGAGCCGACGCGCGCGGCCGTCACCATGGCGACCGGTTTCGAGGTCGATGGCGGGCAGTTCCTCGACAACCAGCGGCGCTGCCTCGCCGAGGCGGACTACGCGGGCTTCCCCGCCCGCCGCGACGAGAGCGCCCGCCGCGGCCGGCTGCGCGGCTTCGGGTTCGCGAACTACCTCGAGGCCAACGGCGGCCTCGCCACCGCACACGTGATGGACGAGACGCTGCCGAAGGAGAGCGCTGCCGTGCGCTTCCTGCCCGACGGGCGCGTGCACGTCCTCGTCGGCACGCAGTCGACGGGCCAGGAGCACGCGCTGCCCGTCGCGCTGCTCCTCGGACGCGGGCTCGGCCTCGATCCCGCCGTGATCGCGGTCGCCGAGGGCGACACCGCGGCGCTCCCGGTCAGCGGCGGCACGGGCGGATCGAAGTCGCTGCTCACGAGCTCCGTGGCGGCGGAGCAGGCCGCGCGGGATGTGGTCGCAAAGGGCCGGGCACTCCTCGCCGCGCGCTTCGGGCTGTCCGTGAACGAGGTCGCGTTCCGCGAGGACCACTTTCGCGTAGAGAGCCGCGCGTTCGCGTGCACGGTGATCGAGCTCGCGGCAGCCGAGCCCGGGGCGCTCGACGTCCGGTCGACGGCGGCGCTCCACCACGGCAGCTCGGCGAACGGCTGCCACTCCGCCGAGGTGGAGATCGATCCGGAGACCGGCCAGGCGCTCCTGATCGCGTACACGGCGGTCGACGACTTCGGCGCCGTCGTCAACCGAGGCGCCGTCGACGGGCAGGTCCACGGCGGTCTCGCGCAGGGCTTGGGACAGGCCCTCCTCGAGGAGGGCGTCTACGACGCGGCCACCGGACGCCTCGCGACCGACTCGCTCTCGACCTACGCCTTGCCTCGCGCCACCCACGTGCCCGCCATCCGGAGCACCGACAACGGCATCCCGTCCTCGACGAACGCGCTCGGCGCCAAGGCCTGTGCGGAGGCGAGCGCGAGCGCCGCGCCTCCAGCGATCATGAACGCGCTCGCCGACGCGCTGTCGGGATTCCCCGGCGCCGAGGGCCTGCAGATGCCGGCGGGCGCGGAAGCAATCTTCCAGGTCATTCGGTCGGCGGCGCCCGGCGGGCGAGGCGATCGCGCGCGCGGCTCATCCGCGTAGCCCCCGACTCGATCCCGTGGCCGGTCGGCTCGACGCAGTCGCGCGCTGGGGGCAGGAGCTCTTCGCCGTCGAGCGCCAGCCACTCGCCCTGCGCCTGGCGGCCCGCGGCACGCTCGGGCTGACGGTCCCCCTCCTGGCCGCAGAGGCGCTCTCGCGGCCGTCGTTGACGATCGTCGCGCTCGCCGCGTTCCTGCTCGCGTTCGGCGACCTGACCGAGGATCGCGGATGGTTGGCACGGCTCGCCGCGGGCTCCGCGTTCGGCGCGCTCGCGGTCGCGAGCGGGGTCCTGGCCGGAGCGCACCCGGCGGCCGCCGCGCTCGCCATGCTGGGATGGGGCGTCCTGCTCGGATTGGCGGGTGTGTACGGCGACGGCGCCGCGGCGATGGCGCTGCCCGTGGCATGGGTGTTCCTGGAGATCGGGCTGACGGCGCCCGACCGGAGCGTCGGCGCCGCCGCGGAGCGCGGGGCGCTGTTCCTCGTGGGCGGCGCGTGGGCCATCGCGCTCGCGTGGGCGATGCGCCTGGTCCGGCGCGATCGACCGCTCGCGGAGCGAACCGCGGCGTGCTACGCCGCGCTGTCGGCGTACCTCGCGCGCGCGTCTGACGACTTGGCCGCGGACTCGCCGGCGCGCGCCTTTCGCCCGACGCCCGAGACGCGCGTCCGATCCGCGATCGCCGACGCGCGGCGTCTGGCCCTCGACACGCGGCGGCGCCAATCGGCCTCGAGCCCGGCAGTGCAGCGACTCGTCGCCTTGATCGAGCTCGCCGATCGGATCTTCTCCCACGCCGGCGCGGAAGCTGAGCTCCGCGCGGGGGGACCCGCGCCCTTCGCCCTCGCGGAGGGCGCCCGCGCCGTGGCCCGCGCGCTCCTCGGCCACGCGAGCCCCGCGGCGATCGCCGAGGCCGCCTCCGCCCTCCAGCGCACAATCACGACACGGACGGCCCGCCGCACCCCCAGCGCTTCGCCCGAGCCCGCCGGCGCCGGCGCCGCGCTCGGGCCGGACGCGGACGGGCCGGCCGACGAGGATGACGTGATCCGGCGTCTGCTCGCGACGTCGATCGCCCACGCCCTCCACGTGGCCGACGGCGACCATGCGGCCTCGCCCGCCCCCGTCCCGGCGGCAGATCCGCCGAGCCGGCTCACGCGCTCGCTCGAGCGCCTGCTCGCGCCGCTCGCGACGATCTCCGACCGCCGGTCGATCGTCGCCCGCCACGCGCTCAGGTACGGCGTCGTCACGGCCCTCGCCGTGCTGATCGACACGGCGCTCGCCCCGCCGTTCGGGTACTGGATCCCGCTGACGGCCACCGTCGTGCTCAAGCCCTATGCCGGCAGCACGCTGACGCGCGCCGGCCAGCGGCTGACCGGGACGATCGCCGGCGTGTCGGCGGGCGTCCTGCTCGAGCACGCGCTCGCCGATCCCACGGCGCGGGGGATGGCGAGCGCCGTGGCCTTCTTCGCGACGCTCGCGGTCCTGCCGCTGAACTACGCGTTCGCGATCTTCTTCCTGTCGGCCGGGATCGTCCCGTTCGAGGGTCTCCTGGGCGCCCGCGCGGAGTGGCAGGTCGGGATGCTGCGGATCCTCGACACGTGCATCGGCGGGGCGCTGGCGCTCGCGGGCGGCTATCTGCTCTGGCCGTCGTTCGAGCGGCGGAGCTTTCCCGCCATGCTCGCGGCCGCGCTGACGTCGACGGCACGCTACGCCGACCGCGTGCTGGCGGGCCCCGCGGGCGACGCCGTGTCGGCCACGGACGTGGAAGCGGCGCATCGGCAGGCCGGCGTCGACAACACGAATCTCCAGGCCTCGTTCCAGCGCGTCGTGGCGGAGCCCGGCGCCGACGCGGCTCGCCTGCAGGCCGCGCTCGTGGCCGTGGTCGCGCTGCAGCGCATGCTCCTGAGCCTGAACGCGCTGCGGGAGCTGTCCTCAGCGGGCGAGCCCCGTGACTGGGCCCGCCTGCGCGACCTCGTGCGACGCGGACTCGGCGACCTGCCGATCGCGCTCGCACAGGTCGGCGCGCCCGCGCCTGGCGCGGTGCGCGCCGTTGACCGCGTCGCGCCCGAGGTGGCGGACGGGACAACCCGGCGCGACCACGTGCTCGCGCTGGAGGCCGACCGCGTGGCGTGGCAGATCGGAATGCTGCGGAGGGCCGTGGGCCAGATCGGCGCGGCGGGGCTGGAGCGCGAGACGCCGCGGGCCGGTGCGCCCCTCCGCTCGGCGCGAGCGGATTAGCGCGGCATCGCCGCGGCCACGGCTCGACAGTCGCGGCGCGCGCCGGCCGACGGGCATCGACGCAGCGCGGGCCCCGCGCCGTGATGTACGATGTGGGCTCGATGCAGCGAGCGACGCCGCACAACACCGCTAGGAACGGAGCATCTTCATGCGGAAGTGGAATCGACGAGATCTGCTACAGACGGGCGCCCTCGCCGTGGGTGTCGCCGCCACCACGGCCTTTTTGACCCCGCGCGACGCGACGGCCGACGATCGGAACGGCAACGATGGCGCCTCCCTGTCGGGGCAGCAGTACACGATCAAGAAGGGCCAGCAGTCGGCCGTCGTCACCGAGCTCGGGGCCGGCCTTCGCTCGTACGTCGTGCGGGGCGTCGAGCTCCTCGACACGTATCCCTCTAACGGCTATCCGACCGGATCCTCCTACGGGCAGGTGCTCTCGCCCTGGCCCTACCGCATCGACATGGGCACGTACGTCTTCGACGGGGTCCAGCAGCAGCTCCCGTGGAGCGAGCCCGCGAACCAGAACGCCATCCACGGCCTGACCCGCTGGATGAACTGGGAGGCCGCCGATCTCCATCGCAACTCCGTGACGATGCAGCTCCGCCTGCACGCGCAGCCGGGATATCCGTTCGTGGTGGAGCTCGAGTACGACTACCGGCTGACCGACGACGGCCTCACGATCACCCACACGATGCGCAACCTGGGCGACACGCCCGTGCCGTACGGCGTGGGGATGCATCCATACTTCACCGTGGGCACGCCCCTCGTGAACCAGTCGGTCCTGCATCTGCCAGCGGAGCAGTACTTTCAGACCAACGCGCGCTCCATTCCGATCGTGCCGCCCGTTCCGGTGCGGGACACGCCGTTCGACTTCCGCACGCCCCGTCCGGTCGGCGGGACGGTCTTCGACACGGGGTTCACCGGGCTCTCGCGCGACAAGAACGGTGTCGCCCGCGTGACGCTCACGGCGCCGTCGGGTCGATCGATCCAGGTCTGGCTCGACCGAAACCACGAGTTCGTGCAGATCTAACCGTGACCGCCACGCATCGCCGCCCTCTCATGATAATCTCTTGCCTCGTGAGCTCGACTGTTTGCGGTGTGCGCGGGCGAGCTGGGCTTGGTCGTTCGCCTATGCTCCCTTGCGTGTTCGCGATGAGCGTGTAGCGGTCGTCGGAGGCGTCGTAGCGGCCGATCGCCGCGCGCGGCTCGATCGCGTTCACGACGATCCGCGGATTGCGGAGCGTGAGCCTGGCGACGTGCGGGCCCCGGCGATCCCGCAGGCCGCACCCACCGCGTCTCCCGTCTGCCAGTCGAAGCACACGTTGTCGGGCGCCTCGGACCAGATCGCCGCGCCGGGCGCGACCGGGCCCTGCGCGTCGACGCATGCGGGCAACGGCTCGTAGTCGACGGCGATCGAGCGGGCGGCGTCTGCCGCCTGGGCCGGCGCCTCGGCGACGACGAACGCGACCCCGTCTCGCGCGTGGCGCACGCGGTCGACGGCGAGGATCGCGCGGTGGGCGGGGATGGGCGCGCCACCTGATGGCGCAGGCAGTGGCAACATGCCAGCGAGGTCGTTCACGGCTGCCATCGCATCGCGCACGATGATACCGTGGTGGCGCAGGAGCGCATAGGCGAGCTCGTGGATGCTGATCATCGGTTCCCCTCGGGCAGATGATCTGCAAGACCTGATCGACCGAGCGAACCTAGGCCTCGTATGGCCAGCCATGGTCGCGAGTGTAGATGACGTGCTTGCCGACGAACGCGGCGATCTCTTCGAGTTTCGTGGACGCGAAAAGGAGCCCTCGACATGACGGCGTCTCGCCCAGCGCACCGCATCACCGGACCGCTCAGGACCTGGTACGACATGCACGAGGCGCTGAGCCACGAGGTCACCGCGCTCGCCGAGATGTCCGCGCACCTGGCGGCTGGCGAGCTGGGCGAGTTCGCGCAACGTTTCTCCTACTTCGACCAGGAGCTGCGCACCCACTCCGAGGTCGAGGACGGCATCATCTTCCCCGCCATCGCGCAGCGCGGCGGGGCCATTGCCCCCGAGCTCGTCGCGGAGCACCAAGAAGAGCAGTTGCGGGTGTACGCGCTCGGCACGGCGATCCTGCACGCCAAGGCGACCCGTGACGGCCGCTCGTTGTCCGCGCTCGCTCCGCTGAGCGGCGCGTTGCGGGACTCGCTCCGCAACCACCTCCAGCTCGAGGAGGCCGAGGCGCTCAGCCAAGTGGACGATCTGTTCACCACCGACGAGCAGGCCGAGTTGCTGCGGGCGATCATGTCGTCGCTGCCCGCCGACCCGCACCTGCAGCCGTGGGTCGCCGCCGCGCTCACCCCCGAGCACCTCGAGGCACGCCTGCGAAACATGGCGGCCTCGCTCAATCACACAGCCCTGGTCGGAGTGCTCACCCAGATCCACGACGGCGTCGACGTCGCGACCTGGGCCGCCGTCCGATCCCGTGTCCCCGACCTCGCGGCGCTCGTCGCAGGCGACATGACGAATCGCGGCAACCGGGCCGGGTGACGCGAGGGGCGCCTTGGCTCGCTCGGCGGAAGGATCAGGTTCCGCTCTTGGCGAGCACGTGCTCGATGCGTCGATCGGGGATGACCCAGATCAGCGCAGCCACGACATAGATGGCTTGGGCCACCCAGGGAAGCCAGGCCGTCGATACGACGGCCGCGAGATGAAGGACCGGCGACAGCTTACCCTTCCAGTCACGCCCGACTGCCACGTCGAGGATGGAACCGGCGCCCTCGACGGCGATGAAGGCCCGCTGGCGCAACACATATGCCATAGCAGCACAGAGGAGGATCACCCCGTAGAGCGCCGACGGCAGTGGGGCGAAGTGGTTCTCTCCCATCCAACCCGTGGCAAATGGCAGCAACGATAGCCAGAAGAGGAGGTGCAGGTTGGCCCACAGCACGCGCCCGGAGATCTTCGTGCACGCGTGAAGCATATGGTGATGGTTCTTCCAGTAGATGCTGTACCTGGGGAGAGAGAGGGGGAAGGGAGGAGAGGCGTGTCGGATAAGGGGCGCGTTATGTCGCCTCTAGCAGGATGCGGAAAAAGCGCGTGAAAAGAACAAGTTCATCGCCTCGAACGTGTTGCGAAGAGCCGCGGAGGCCGGCGGACTCTGCTCCGCTGGTCGCCACTCCGGGCGGCGGACCCGATCCGTCACCGTCGTATCGGTCATCCCGCGGCCTCGGCCAAGTTGCGGATGCGGACCAGGTTGTACGCCGCCAAGCCGAAGACGAACATCCAGCTCACGCGCCGTCGGCCGCGGTGTCGGGTCTTGCGCAGGAGCCCGACGGTTTTGAGCCAGCCGAAGATCTCTTCGATGCGCTTGCGGGTCCATTGGCTCACCTCGTAGCCGGCGTGGCGTGTGGTGCGCGCATCGATCGCACTCGCGCGGTTCGACGTGTTCTGAGCGACGTGCGGCGTCACCTGAAGCAGCCGGAGGGCCTCGACGAAATCCCGCGTGTCATAGCCTTTGTCGGCGCCCACCGTGATCCGCCCCGCGGTCGCCCGGTGGCCCAGCATTTCCAGCGCCGCCGCGCGTTCACCGTAGCCGCTGGCCCGCGTCACGCAACCCTCGACGGCCAAGCCGTGGCGGTTCTCCATGAGCACGTGCCCCTGGTAGACGAGCTTGGCTTCGTGCCCCTTGCCCTTGCGGAACAGCCGCGCGTCGGGATCGGTCGTCGACCCGTGCGTGCTATTGCTCCGCCGCTCCCCGTGAAAGTCCCCCGTGGGATTGCCCGGATCGTCGGGCGGCGGCCCGCCCGGGGCGTCCTTCGGCTTGAAGCTCTTGAGACTGGCCCAGGCCTCGATCAAGGTGCCGTCGACCGTGAAGTGCTCGTCGGACAGGAAGCCGCGCTGCCGGGCCTGCGCCAGGACCCGCGTAAAGAAGGCCTGGGCGATGTCCCCGGCCAGGAGCCGCTCGCGATTCTTCGTAAAGACAGTGGCATCCCAGACCTGGTCATCCATGTTCAGCCCGACGAACCAGCGGAAGAGCAGGTTGTAGTCGAGTTGCTCCATCAGGAGCCGCTCGCTGCGCGTGCTGTAGAGGACCTGCAGCAGCAGCGCCCGCAACAGCTTCTCCGGCGGGATCGACGGCCGCCCCACCGGGGAATAGAGCTTCGCGAACTCGGGGGACAGCTCAGCCAGGACCGTGTCCACCATCGCCCGGATCGGGCGCAGCGGATGGTCCGCCGGCACGCGCTGCTCCGGCGACAGGTAACTCCACATGCCGGCCTGTTGTCGATCCTCGCCTCGCATGCGCGCCTCCGTGGTGTGAGTTACGCGCATCCTAGCCGAACCCTCAACCGACTCGACCATCAAAAGTCGGGTTTTTCCGCATCCTGCTAGTGCCCGAGCCCTCGATGGGGACGCTGGCGGCCGCCACCGCGCTGGCCGCCTTTGTCACGGGCTTCCTCCGCGGCAGCGTGGGCGGCGGCATCGGGCTCGCACTCACCCCCGTCTTGAGCCTGGTGCTCCCCGCCCAGTCGGCGCTCGGGCTGACGGGATTCCTGCTGAACCTCGCCGATCCCATCATTCTCCGCTACTACTGGCGCCAGTGGGACGCGCGCCAGCTCCGGCTCATCCTGCCGACCGCGCTCATCGGCATTCTCATCGGCGTGTGGCTGATCTCCGGCATGCGGGACCACCGCTTGCGCAAGGTGATCGGCGCAGTCGCGCTGGTGCTGGCATTGCTCCAGCTCCTGTTCATGCGCGCGAAGATTCACGTGGGCCATCACTGGGGCGTGAGCAGCGGCGTCGGCATCCTGATCGGCATAGCGTCGGCAGTGGCCAACTCCGGCGGGGTGATCATCGGGCCGTATCTGGCGGGGCTCGGGCTGTCGAATGCCGCGGTGGTGGCCACGGGCGCGGGCGCGCTCGTCACCGCGAACTGCCTCAAGGTGGTGTCGTACTGGAGAATCGGCTTCCTGACCTGGGAGATGGTGTGGCTCTCCCTGCTTGCCTCGCCGCTGCTTTACCTCGGCTCGTGGGTGGGGTGGCGGCTCAATGCGTACTTGCCTCGGCGGTGGTTTGGGCTGGCGCTGATTGCTATTGCGATCGTGGGGTCGGTGAGGCTGCTGCTGGGGTGAGATGCACTCGCCCCCTCACCTTCACTCGCCTCCTCACCTTCACTCGCCCCCTCACCCTGCCCTCTCCCCCGATGGGGGAGAGGGAATCGGCTCGGTCAGACTTCCAGGAGGTCTTCGCCGATTGTTTCGGGGCCTCCGAAGTGGCGCTTGGCGGAGGCGGCGACGCGGCCGATGTCTTCGGGCTGGGTGTGGTCGGAGGCGAGGTCCCTGATTTTTTTCCTCGAGGGTGGGCCATCCGCACTCCGGATACCACGAGGTCTTGGACATCTCGCAGCACTCGTGAATGAGGCAGTCGACGTCCTGGCTCCAGCGGATCAGGTTCTCGGCGTGGCGAGCCCCGCCCGCCAGCTCACCGCCCAAGTCGATGGCGGCGGCGGCAGAGGCTCGCCGCGCGATCACTTCGGAGCGGGAGCCGGTGGCTTGGGCGCGTCCGGTGAGGGCGCCGGTGTGCGCTTGGGCTGCGGGCGGGGTGCCGGGGTCGACGTCTGATACGGGCCGATGATGACGTCGAGCTCCGTCTCCTTGCCGCCGCGCATGACGTAGAGCTTGACCGAGCGGCCAACCGGTGTGCTCGCGATGATGCGCTGGAGATCGCGCGTGCTTTCGATCTGCGTGCCGTCCACGGCAAGGACCACGTCGTCGGGCTTGAGCCCGCCCTTGTCGGCGGGCTGGCCCGCGACCACGTTCCGGATCAGCACGCCGCGCGCCTCCTTGAGCTGGTACTTCGGCAAATCGTCATCGCCGATCTCCGCGATACCGACGCCGAGCCAGCCCCACTCGACCTTGCCCTTGGAGGCCAGCTGGGGCAGGAGCCCCTTGACGAGATTGATCGGGATGGCGAAGCCGATGGTGCCGTTGCGCGCGGCCATGCTATTGATGCCGATCACCTCGCCCGCCATGTTCACCAGCGGCCCGCCCGAGTTGCCGGGATTCACGGTGGCGTCGGTCTGGATGAAGTCGAAGCCCGGAGCGGCGACCATGAGCGGCGCGCCCTTCCTGCTGACGATGCCGAAGGAGACGGACTGCTCGAGGCCGAAGGGCTGCCCCAGAGCCAGCACGAACTCGCCGACGCGGAGTCGGTTGGAGTCGCCCAGGGCGGCGACCGGAAGGCCGGTGGCCTCGATCTTGACCAGCGCCAGATCCACCCGCTCGTCCTTGCCCACGAGCCGGCCTGTGAAACGCCGGCCGTCGGCCAGCTTGACCTGAATGGTCTCGGCGTCGGCCACCACATGCTCGTTGGTGACGAGATACCCGTCCTTGCGGATCATGACGCCGGAGCCTGAGGTGCGCCGCTCTTCAGGCGTCGCGGGCTGCTCGCCCTCCGTCTGGGGCTCGGCCGCGCGCCGTACCCGTACCTGCACCAGCGCGGGCTTGAGGCGTTCGGCGAGCGCGTTCATGTGGTCGTTGAGACGGGCAATATCGGCAGGCACCTTCGAGTTACTGCTCTCGGTCCAGAGCGGGCCCGAGGGCGCCATTGTCTGAGCTCCGAGCGGGCCAGCCAGCGCCGCACAGAGCAGAAAGGTCATGACGATGTGGGTCACGTGCTTCGACATGTGCTACCCCTCCGTGGTTCCAGAGTCGGCCGGGTCGGGTCGAATGAGACTACTCCCGAGTATACCGGAAGGCCTATCGGCGCACCTCGCGGATCAAGTGGGGTAATTCGGGGATGATCAGCTTCTCAAGGGCCAGCCGGCAGGCATTGGGCGAGCCCGGCAGCGAGAAGAGGACCCGCCCCTGGACCACTCCGCCCTGCGCCCGCGACAGCATGGCCGCCGCGCCGATCTCCTGATACGAGAGCATGCGAAATAGCTCGCCGAAACCGGTCAGCCGCTTGTCGAGGAGCGCCTCGATTGCCTCGAAGGTCGAGTCGCGGCTGGTGATGCCCGTGCCCCCCGTGAGGATGAAGGCTTCCACCGACGGCGCGGCACAGCCCGAGCGGATCACGGCGGTCACCTGGGCGGGGTCGTCCTTGATGATGGCGTGTCCCGTGACGCGATGGCCGGCCGCGGTCAGGAGCTCGCGAATGAGCGCGCCGCTGGTATCGGTCTCCGGCGTCTTGCTATCGGACATGGTCAGCACGAAGCAGCCGACCGACACCGGCGCATTCGCCTTGTGCTCCTGCGGGACGGCGTCCTTCATGGCATCTCCTGGAGGTAGATGACGCCGTCCTCCACGGTGACCTCGAACCGGGGTACCGACTCGCCCGGTATGGTCATGCACGCGCCCGAGCGGAGATCGAACTCCCAGCCGTGCAGCGGACACGTGACGATGTCACCCTCGACGCGCCCGTCGCAGAGATTGCCGCCCTTGTGCGCGCATTCATTGCCGATGGCAAAGATCTCCTCGCCACGGCGGAAGAGCGCCACGTCGACGCCATCTACAACCGCCAACTCCACGGCGCCGTCCGGGAGAGACGCTAAGGCGAGGGCTTTTACGCGTGGCATTCGCCTCCCCCTCACCCTGCCCTCTCCCCCGATGGGGGAGAGGGATTCGGAGGAGCTGGCGACGAGGGAGGGTGAGGCGCCTGAGGATGAGGGGCCTGAGGGTGAGAGGCGCCCTGCGGGGCGTTCCGGTACGACTCGTCCAGCAATTCCGCAAGGTGAAGCACCTTGATGGGCGCGCCTGCGGCTTCGAGGCCCTGGACGATCTGGATGATGCAGCCCGGATTGGCCGTGACCACGGCCTCCGCTCCGGTCTCGCGGATATGCCCCACCTTGCGCTCCTGGAGCCGGTGCGCCATCTCGGGTTGCGTCAAGTTGTACGTGCCCGCCGAGCCGCAGCACCAATCGGCCTCCTTGAGCGGCACCAGCCTGAGCCCTGGGATTTGGCCGAGCAGCGTGCGCGGCTGCTTCGAGATCTTCTGTCCGTGCACGATGTGACAGGGATCGTGATACGTCACGGTTCTGTTGACGAGGCCGAGGGGACCGCGCAGTGGCTCAGCAGCCAGGAACTCGGAGAGGTCGCGGACCTTCGAGGCGAAGCGCTCCGCGCGCTCACGCCACGCGGGATCGCTCGCGAGCAGCAGGCCGTAGGCCTTCATGTGGGCGCCGCAACCAGAGGTATTGACGATGACGCGCTCCACCTGCGCCGCCTCGAAGACTTCGATCGTGCGCCTGGCGAGGGCGATCGCGAGGTCGTGCTCCCCCGCATGCGCGTGGAGCGCGCCACAGCAGGTCTGCTCGCGCGGCGCCACGACCTCGGCGCCGTTGCGCGCCAGCACGCGTGCCGTCGCGCGGTTCTGCGAGCCGAAGGCGATCTGCTGTATGCAGCCCGTCAGCATGCCCACGCGCGCGCGCCTGGCGCCGGCGGCCGGCGTCAGCTCGGGAAGCGGGGCGCGCTCCCTCGCGGGCGGCAGCGAAGGCAGGAGCGGCTCCCAGTCCCCGAGCGGCGAAGGCAAGAGCCTGAGCAGTCCCGTCGCCCGCAACAGGCGCCGCAGCCCGCTGACCTGATAGAAGCGCAGCCCCGTCGCAGCCAGGCCGAGGATTCGAGGATTCGGCAGGAGCACGGCGAAATTGAGCCACCGAAAGAGGCGCCGCAGGAGCCCACCGGGCCGCTGCCGCTCGATCTCGGCACGCGCGGCTTCGATGAGCTGGCCATAGGGCACGCCGGAGGGACACACCGTTTCGCAGGCGCGGCAGCCCAGGCAGAGATCGAGGTGCGACACCGTCGCGTCGCCCAGCTTGATCCGTCCCTCCGCGAGGGACTTGACCAGGAAGATGCGGCCGCGCGGCGAATCCATCTCGGTGCCGAGGACGGAGAACGTCGGGCAGTACGGGAGGCAAAGGCCGCAGTGCACGCAGCGGTTGACCCCTTCGACGTCGTGGCCGTGGAGCGTCAGCGGGCCGGCCGGGGGCGCCGTCATCGCCTCGTGCGCCATGCTCTAGATTCCTCCGACGAAGCGGCCCGGGTTCAGGAGGCCTTTCGGGTCGAGCTGTGATTTGATCCGCTGCATGATGCGGAGCGATGGGCCCGGATCGTCCCAGACCGGCATGCGCTCCTTGACCGCGAGCGGCGCGGACTCGATCAGGGCCTGGCCGCCCATGCGGCGCACCAGCGTCCGCCATTCGCCCAGCACGCCCACCACGGCCGCGGCATCGGCGTGCCCGCCGCCCGCGAGCACCGCTTCGACGGCGCCTACGCCGGCATGAGCCGCCAGCGCCGCGCCCAGACCCGCGCGATGGGCGATGGCACTTCCCTGCTCCATCACTTCGGCGACCTGGGCGGGCAGGACACTCCACCGCATCACGGCGGCGGTCTCGGGGAAGGCACCGCGTCCGAGGTTGCTTCGCCCTCTCCATGCGGCGTCGCGCTCGGCGCCGTCGATCACGCGAGCGTCGACCAGGGCCTGCGGGCGCAGGAGCCGCTCCACCTCCGCGCATTGCCATTCGACCTGCTCCGGGATGCCGTCGACGCCGATGAGCAGCGCTGCGCCATCAGTGCTGCCCTGCCCCAGCGCGCGGAGCGCCTCGCCGTCGAGAAGATCGAGCGCGGAGGGCAGGAGGTCGGAGCTCATCACCGCGCGCGCCGCCGCTCCCGCCTCCTTGAGCCGGGCGAAGCGCGCGATCACGAGGCGATCGGCATCCGGGCGGGGCCGGAGCTTCACCGTGGCCTCGACGATCACGCCGAGCGTGCCGAAGGCGCCGATGAAGAGCTTGGGCAGGTCATAGCCGGCGACATTCTTGACCACCTTGCCGCCACCCTTGACGACAGACCCCGCGGCCGTGACCACCGTCACGCCGATCAGGAGATCGCGGCACGATCCGTAGAGATGGCGGCGGGGCCCCGCGGCATTGCTCGAGAGGATGCCGCCCAGCGTGGCGTCGTCGGCATGCGCCGGATCCAGGGAGAGCCACTGGCCGCGGCGTCCCAGCTCGCTCTGGAGCGCGCCCAGGGTGATGCCCGCCTCGGCGGTGGCCGTGAGATCGCCGGGCTCGTGCTCGAGCAGGCGATTGAGGCGCTTGAGCACGAGCACCAGGCCCAGCCGATGGGGTGGAGCGCCGATGCCCATCCGCGTGCCTCCACCCCATGGCACGATCGGCATTCCCTCCTCGGCAGCCGCGAGCAGGACCGCTGCGACCTCTTCCTTGGTACCGGGGAACGCGATGGCCTCCGGCGTGCGGCCGTCGAGGACATATGGCGCGCAGTCGGCGCCGGTGCGGACGTGAGCGGCGCCGACGATGCCGCGAAGCGCGTCGATGAAGGGGGCGGGCACCTGAGTCGTCCCTGCCCCGCTAGAAGCGCTGGGCGAGGCCCTTCTCTTCGATGGGATGCGGGCGGTAGGCTATCCCGGCCTCGCCGCAGGCTCTGCGCGAGGGGAAGATCTTGCCGGGATTGCACAGACCGCGCGGGTTGAAGACCTCGCGCAGCTGGTGCATGAAGCCCAGATCCGCCTCGGAAAAGATGAGCGGCATGTAGTCCATTTTTTCGAGCCCGATGCCGTGCTCGCCCGAGATGGAGCCGCCGACTTCCGCGCAGGCCTTCAGGATTTCGCCACCCGCCTCGACCACGCGCGCTTCTTCTCCCGGGACACGGGGATCGTAGAGGATATTCGGATGGAGGTTGCCGTCGCCCGCGTGGAAGACATTGCCGACGCGCAGGCCCCGCGCCGCTGCGATCTCGTTCACCTTCCTCAACACCTCGGGCAGCCGTGTGCGGGGAATGACGCCGTCCATGACCATGTAGGCGGGCGAGATGCGGCCGTAGGCTCCGAAGGCGCTCTTGCGCCCTTTCCAGAGCAGCTGGCGCTCGGCCTCGTCACGTGCCGCGCGGACTTCGCGAGCCCCGCAGTCACGGCAGGCGGCGATCACGCGCTCGGCCTGGGCGTCCATTCCATGGCGGAGACCGTCGAGCTCGATGAGGAGCGCGGCGGCGGCATCCCTCGGATAGCCGCAGCCGAAGGCGTCCTCGACCGCCTCGATAGTCGTCTGGTCGATCATCTCCATGGCGGCGGGGATGAGCCCGCGCGCGATCACGGCGGACACAGCCTCGGAGGCCTGCTCGACCGAGTCGAAGACGGCGAGCACCGTCTTCACCGCCTGCGGCTGCTTGAGGATGCGCACGACGATTTTCGTGGCGATGCCGAACGTGCCCTCGGAGCCGACGAACAGGCCGGCCATGTCGTAGCCCTGCGTCTCGCGCGTCCGGCCGCCCAGCCACATGATCTCGCCGTCGGGAAGCACCACCTCGAGACCCAGCACGTGATTCACCGTCACCCCGTACTTGAGGGTGTGCGGGCCGCCGGAGTTGTTGGCGATATTGCCGCCAACGGTGCAGGCCTGCTGGCTCGAAGGATCCGGCGCGTAGTAGAAGCCCTTGGGCCCGACGGCCCAGGAGAGATGGAGGTTGACGAGCCCGGGCTCCACGACGGCGACCTGGTTGTCGTAGTCCACTTCGAGGACGCGGTTCATCCGCATGAGCGAGATCACGAGGCCGCCCTCGGCGGGGAGACAGCCGCCCGACAGCCCGGTGCCGGCGCCGCGGGCCACGAACGGCAGCGCTTCTCGATTGGCGAGCTTCACGATCGCGGAGACCTGCTCCGCCGACGTGGGGAAAACGACGAAGTCGGCGAGCGCGCGGAAAAGCGTCAGGCCATCGGACTCGTAGACGAGCAGCTCGTCCGGCTCGGAGAGCACGGCGCCCTTGCCGAGCAGGCCTTCGAGCTCGCGGCGGAGGGCCTTCTTGCGCGCGGGGTCGAGATCCGCTGCCATGCGCGGATTATACCCTCAGAGCTCCCAGGGCGGCTCGACCGCCATCGGCAGCTCCAGGACCGTCGGACCCCGGTGGCTCAAGGCCTGCGAGAGCGCTTTGGGGAGCTCGTCGAGATGGTCCACGAGCAGGCCCTGGGCGCCGAAGGCGCGGGCCAGAGCAGGAAAGTCGGGATTGGCCAGATCGACCTCGCCGTATTTCCCGAAGATGCCTTCCTGGAGATATTTGATGGCGCCATAGCGCTGGTCATTGAGCACGAGGAAGACAATGCCGAGCCCATACTTCACTGCCGTCGCCAGCTCATTGACGGAGAACATGAAGCCGCCGTCGCCGAGCACCGCCAGCACCTGCCGATCCGGATGCGCGACCTTGGCGCCGATGGCCGCGGGGACTCCGTAGCCGAGCGTGGCCGAGCCGATGGGATAGAGGAAGGTGCGTGGTCCGAGCACGGGGAAATGCCACTCCATCCAGTAATTCAGTCCCGTCTGGTCATTGACCACGATGGCGCTGGGCTCGAGAGCGCGCCGCAACATCGTGATGAGCCGATCCGTGGTGCTGCTGTAGCGCGGCCAGCGGACTTCCCGCTGCGCGCGTATCCACGCGGGATCCCACTCCGCCGCGGCGACGCCCTTGCCCAGAGCGGCGAGCAGCCCACGGAGCCCGTCCCTTGCATCGCCGACGATGCCGACGGCCGGCTCGTGCATGAGCCCGATCACCGCCGGATCGATGTCGATGTGGATCAGCGCCTGCTCCGGCTTGAAGTCGAGCTTGAGGAGGAGACCCTTGGTGGACCGATGAGCGAAGCGGCAGCCAACGGCCAGGATCACGTCCGCCCGCTCGAGCGCGGCCTGGGTAGACCGGTGGTTCGGCAGGACGCCGAGCC
>Ga0335070_10001967_pt1 | contig 23877 bp, 22 predicted proteins | sample Lox_Sample_13_FD_206722 | JGI IMG/M metagenome (GOLD analysis project Ga0335070, IMG submission 206722) | Soil microbial communities from Loxahatchee National Wildlife Refuge, Florida, United States - Lox_Sample_1.3 | ecosystem: Environmental > Terrestrial > Soil > Wetlands | place: USA...
GGACGCTCAGAGTCTGGATGAGCGACTTGCGGTCGGCGACGTAAAAGCAGTCGCAGTCGAAGTTGGTGAACATCCACTTGTGGGGATTGAAGCAGTAGCTGTCGGCAAACTCCAGGCCGTTGTGAATGTGGCGAAACTCGGAGCAGAGCGCGGCCGTGCCGGACATGGCGGCGTCCACGTGCAGCCAGAGATGGTGCTCGCGGCAGATGCGGCCGATCTCGGGCACCGGGTCCATCGCGTTGGACGAAGTCGTGCCCACGGTGGCGCACACAAAGCAGGGAGTGAGTCCGGCGCGGCGGTCGTCGGCGATCTGGCGGGCCAGGGCGTCGGGCTGCATGGCGAAGTTCTGGTCCACCGCGATGAGACGGAGGTTGTCGCGGCCCAGACCGGCGATCTGCACGTCTTTTTCGATGGACGAGTGAGCCTGGGTGGACGTATAGGCGATGAGCTTCCCATCGCAGCCCCGGCGGTTGCTGGCGAAGTCGGTGGCGCGCTCGCGGGCGGCCAGCAGGGCACACAACGACGCGCTCGAAGCCGTGTCCTGAATCACGCCGCCGCCGGCACTCGTCGAGCGAAACTTCTCCGGCAGGCCGAGCATGCCCACCAGCCAGTCGAGGACATGGGTCTCCAGTTCGGTGCAGGCCGGGCTGGTGGCCCACAGCATACCTTGCACGCCCAGGCCGGAAGACAGCAGGTCTCCCAGAATCGCCGGCCCTGAGGCATTACAGGGGAAATAAGCGTAGAAGTTCGGCGACTGCCAGTGAGTCACTCCGGGGAGGATCAGCTTCTCAACATCGCGCAGCATCGCCTCGACGGATTCGCCCTTTTTCGGCGGAGCAGGCGGGAGTGAGGCGCGGATCTGCCCGGGTTCCACGCGGGACAAGACCGGGAAGGTCTCTATGCGCGAATAGTAATCGGCGATCCAGTCCACCACGGCGTGGCCGTGGCGGCGGAACTCGTCGGGAGACATGTGGAAGGACTTTGGGTCGGGCAAGAGCAACCTCCACGAACCGGTTAGCTTGTCATTGTTGATGGCGGATCGAACGCCAGCGATGCGTTTTTAAGCCACCACAAATTGGAATTATGCGCGATGGACTCCGGCTGGCGTCATCCCGAAGCCCGGCGCACTTCAGCCGGGCGAGGGATCTTGCGCGCAGCGGCACAACTTGTCAGCTCAACCTCCCGTAGTACACCCGCGTGTTGTACTCGAATGAAACCCGGCCGAGGACCTGGTGCGCATCGAAAATCCGCCGCAACTCCCGCAACATGGGCTCGTGGTTCGGATGTCCGGGCTGGGGCGTGTAAGAGGACGACAATAGCCGCCCTGCCAATGCCGAGTAGTCGAATTCCTGGCGCATGTCGAATACCCGCTCATGGTACGGCGAGGGCGCGAAGAAGCTGCCGATCACCGCGGTGGTACGCTCGTGGCGCACTTCCTGGTAATCGGTGCCGCAAGTCAGCAGCAGGTCTTCGTAGTCCCGCAAGAAGGCGGTCGAATCGGTGCGGCGCTCGTTCCACAGGAGTACCGTCCAGCCACCCGGCTTGAGAATGCGCATAAATTCGCGGCGCGCCTCCTCGCGATTGAACCAATGGGCAGCCTGGGCAGCGGTCACCAGGTCCACGCAACGATCTGGCAGAGTCGTCGCCTCGGCGGTGCCGGCGATGCTGATGAATCGCGGGTAGGATGCCAGAAGCTCTTCCCCGGCCCTGCGCATTTCCGAATTCGGCTCCACCGCGAACACCCGGTTGCCGTGCTCCAGCAGCATGCGCGTAAAGATGCCGGTGCCGGAGGCGATATCGGCGACGACCTTAGCCGGAGTGAGTCCGCATTCGCGGTTCAGGAGATCCAGGACCCCGGACGGATACCCTGGGCGGGAGCGAACATAGTCTTCGACGCGGGAAGAGAAGCGCTGGGTCGGATCCTGAACATCCATGGGAACAGTCTAATGTAATGGACGGTTAAATCCTTACCGCCACACTGCGACCCGCATCACGTCGAAGTGATGATCGTAGGTCCACACCTCCAGACCCAGGCGCGTGGCTAAGACGGCCACCGTCGCGTCAAAGAGGGTGATGGGTTGGTCCGTCATTGCCTGCACTTTTGTGATGGCCTGCCAGTAGTCCTCCGGGCTGGGGTTGATCAGGGCCGTGCTGCTCAAGTTGTGCAGCCAGCGGGTCGCCTCGTGCCTCCCCAGGCGAAACAGCACCAGGGTGTAAGCTTCGAGCAGAGTCGGGTAGGCGACCGCAACTTCACGTTTCTCACGCCTCAGCCGCCGCAATTGCTGTTGGGCCCGGTGATGATGCGCGTCATCGGGATCAACCGCGGCATAGAGGGGGCCTGTGTCCGCGAGCAGCAGGTTGGGCTTCATTTGTGCAGTGGGTTGCGCGTCCCCGCCAGGTAGCGGTCATGCTCCTGGCTCACGTCGTGGCGGCCACTGCCCTTCTTGGCGGGGGTGATGTCCAGGGTATGACGCGGGCGCAGGAAGCCGCGCTCCCCCAGGTATTGCCGCAAGGCGGCTTGCACCACTGTGGTAAGCGTAGGCGGAGCTTCCTGAGCCTGCTGATAGTTCTCGACGGCCTGCGCCAAGTCGTCGGGGAAAGTCATAGTGGCACGCTTCATGAGATCATTATACACCAATTGGTGATATTGGTGAATCTGGTGAACATTGGTTTACGCGCTGGAAAACCATCTCTCCGAGCCTGGTAGTAAAATCATCGGTTCCCGGCTGAAACTCGGCTGGAGCGGCAATGTTTCCTGGAGGTGAACGGCAGTGTTGCAACCCGGCGAATTGGCGCCCGATTTCGACCTACCCGTCCTTCTCGGCGGAGTCAAGAAGCGTTTTCGCGTGGCCGATCATCGCGGCAAGCAGAACCTGGTTCTGGCTTTTTATCCGCTGAATTGGGAACCGGTAAGCACGGAACAGATGGTGGCCTACCAGGTGCAGCGCGAGCAGTTCATCGCGCGCAACGCCGAAGTCGTGGGCATCAGCGTGGACTCCATCATGAACGCCACGGCCTGGGAGCGGGAGATCGGGCCGTTTGATTACCCGCTGTGCAGCGACTTCTGGCCGCATGGTGAGGTCAGCCGCAAGTATGGAGTGTTGCGCGAGCAGGAGCCCTTTGGCGGAGCCAGTGAGCGCGCCATCTTTGTGGTCGGCAAGCAGGGCAAAATCGAGTTCAGCAGAGTCTATCCGCTGAACCGGGTGCCCGACTTGCAGCAGACGCTCGAGGTGCTGAACAAGCTGTAGCACCGCGCATTCCGCAGGCGCAGCCCCGAAGTTTACAGGAGCCCGATGAAAATTGCCTTCACAACCGCCTTGGTCCTCACTCTGTTGCTAGCCAATGGGGCGGGAGCACGCAGGCCGACCGAGCCTGCGGACCATGCCGGCGCGCCTGTGCTCTTCGGTTTCCGTAATCCCGCGGAGGAGTTCGGGCTGGACGCCCGTTTCATGGCGGTGCCCGACCCTAAACTTGCCGAGCAGCACCTGAGCACTTTGACGCAGGCGCCGCACATCGCGGGCTCGCCGGAGGACAAGGCCACCGCCGACTACGTGGCGCAGAAATTCCGCGAGGCGGGCCTGGACACCGAGATCGTCGAATACCGGGTATGGCTGAACTATCCCGCTGAAGTCAGCGTGGATGTGACTGCGCCTGCGGACGTCCGCTTGCACGGACCGACCCGCGAACACGTCGCCGGCGATCCTTACCAGGATGATCCGCGCGTGGTGATGCCTTTCTCCGGGATGTCGCCCTCGGGGGATGCCGAAGCTGAAGTGGTCTATGCCAACTACGGGTCCCCGGAAGACTTTCAAAAGCTGGAACGGATGAAGGTGGATGTGCGCGGCAAGATCGTGCTGGTGCGCTACGGGCAAAACTTCCGCGGGGTGAAAGCGCTGGTTGCGCAGCAGCACGGAGCGGCCGGCCTGCTCATCTACTCGGATCCGTATGATGACGGCTGGCATCGCGGCGACAAGTATCCAGGCGGTCCCTGGCGTCCGGATACCGGGGTGCAGCGCGGCTCGATCGGCTACATGTTTGAGTTCGCCGGCGATCCCACCACGCCGGGCATCGCCTCGGTGCCATCCCTTCCCGATTCCAAGCGCATTGCGCCCGAGCAGTCGGCACAGATGCCGAAGATGCCCACCACGCCACTCTCCTATAAGGATGCCTGGCCGATTCTCGAGCATCTGGGCGGAGAGGACTCCCCGCGCGACTGGCAGGGCGCTCTGCCGTTTACCTATCACGTGGGGCCGGGCCCGGTGAAGGTGAAGCTGCACCTCAAGCAGGATTACCAACTCCGCACCATCTGGGACGTGATCGGACAAGTGCGCGGCAGCGCGTACTCCGACGAGTTAGTGGTGGCGGGGAACCACCGCGATGCCTGGGTCTACGGGGCCGTGGATCCGAACAGCGGCACGGCGGCGATGCTCGAGGCGGTGCATGGCATGGGCGAACTGCTGAAGTCGGGCTGGAAGCCGAAGCGCACCATCGTGATCGGCAGCTGGGACGCTGAGGAAGAAGGCCTGATCGGCTCCACGGAATGGGGCGAGCAGCACGCGGGGGAACTGGCCAATGCGGCTGCCTATTTCAACATGGATGTGGCCGTCTCCGGGCCGAAGTTCGGCGCCTCCTCCGTGCCCAGTTTGAAGCAGTTTTTGCGCGATATCACCAGGCAAGTGCCGGCGCCCGCCGGCGGCACGGTGTACGACGCGTGGCAGAAAGCCAGCGAGTCGGGCGGCAATGCAGGTCCGCAGCGGGAGGCGAGCGGCGGAACCTATCGTCCACCGGCGGCACAGGCCAAGCTGGACGTGCCGGTGGGGGACCTGGGCAGCGGCTCGGATTACACCGTGTTTCTCCAGCACCTGGGCGTGCCCTCGACGGATGTGGGCTCGACCGGTTCCTATGGCGTCTATCACTCGGTGTTCGACAACTTCGCCTGGTTCACGAAGTTCGCCGACCCGGATTTCAAATACGAGCAGGAAATGGCGAGGGTGTTTGGGCTGGAAGTGATCCGCATGGCTAATGCCGACGTGCTGCCCTACGACTACGAAGAATACGGGAAGGAAATCGCCGCCTACATTGCCGCCTCCCGGAAGCAGGCTGAGGCCGAGTTTCCCGGCCACGCGCCCAGCTTTGCCGCAGCCGCGGAGGCGGCGCGCCACTTTGAGCAGGCAGGCGCGAAGATGCTGTCCCGGCAAAAAAAGAGCGCAGATGATCCGGCAAGGATCAATCGCACCTTACGCGAAGTGGAGCGAGCGCTACTGATTCCCGAGGGCCTGCCGCATCGCCCCTGGTATCACCACGCCATTTATGCCCCGGGCGAATACACGGGATACGCGGCGGTGGTCATCCCTGGGGTGAACGAAGCCATCGACCAACACGACGCGGAGCAGACGCGCCAGCAGTTGGCGGCTCTGGCAGCGGCGCTGCACCGGGCCGCCAAAGTGCTGGAAAGCTACCACTAGCTTGGTGTGGCGCGGGTGCCCACCCCCGCGAGGCGCGGGTAACAATAGTCATATCAATTATATCGCTTGCACAGTTTAAGGGTTTCCCTTATTATGTGTATATGAATATCACCCTGTCCCTCGACGAAAAACTAGTGAAGGACGTCCGCAAAATCGCGGTCGAGCGGGACACGACCCTCACCGGCCTGGTGCGTGCCTACCTGGAGGACCTAGCTGCTGAACATGCTGCTTCAGGCCGCAAGCGGCGCGAGCGGGAAGCACTGGAGGAAAGCTTTCGCAGGTTCCAGTTCCGCATCGGAAAGAGGACCTGGAAGCGGGAAGACCTCTATGCCAGGACCTGATTTCCTGGACACCAATGTACTGGTGTCCGCCTACGATGTGAGCGATCCAGCAAAGCAGCGCACTGCGCAGGAACTGGTTCGGAAGGCGGTTACAGGCGGGCTGGTGATTTCCACCCAAGTGCTCGCTGAGTTCGCCGCCACATTGCTGCACAAACTTGCACCCGCGCCCTCTACTGACGACGTGATCGCATTGTTGGACACGTTAGCGCCGATCCGGCTGATCACGCCCGATGGGGACACCGTCAGGCGTGCGGTTGAGGCTCGCGCCGCCTACGGGTTGCATTTCTATGACGGCATGATCATCGCGGCGGCGGAGCGCGCCGGCTCCGAGAGGATCTGGTCGGAAGATTTCAACCCAGGGCAGAAATATTTTGGAGTTGTGGCGGCCAACCCGTTTCAGTGAGTGCCGCAGGCGCACAACTTCCCACGGAGGACGAGCGCGTGCATCCCGCCCATGAAGTGGAGAACATCTTAAAGAATCTGCCATCCGCCACCGGCGCGACATTCCTGGCGCTGTTTCCTATCGTCAATCCCTTCGGCGGAGTGCCCTTGTTCTTCACCCTGACCTCCGGCTTCCCCGCCGCCGAGCGCAACCGCACCGCTCTCCGGACCGCCATGTACGTCCTGCTGATCCTGGTGTTCTTCATGTTCCTGGGGCGCTTCGTGCTGCACTTCTTTGGCATCTCGTTGCCGGTGTTAAAGATTGCCGGTGGATTGATTGTGGCCAATACCGCCTGGGGCATGGTGACCGCCTCCAGTCGCATGACGTCCGCCGAGAGCGACGAAGCCAGCACCAAGGAAGACATTTCGCTGACCCCGATGGCCATGCCGATCCTGTCCGGCCCGGGCTCGATTGGAGTGGTGATGGGCCTGGCCGCGCACGCCAACTCTGCCGACTCCTACCTGGGCATGGTGCTCGGAATCGTCGGCGTGGCGATTGCGGTGTACCTCTTCCTGCGCCTGGGCGGGCCGCTGGTAGCGCGCCTCGGCCCGGGCGCGACCGGAGCCATCAACCGCATCTTCGGATTCCTGATTCTTGCGATTGCGGTGCAATTGGTGTGGGATGGGGTGGCGGACTTCGGGGGATAGACGTCGGGCGGAGCGCGGGGCCCCTGAGTCGCGAGGTCTTCAGATCGGCTCGTGAAGCCTGCGACTTCAATCCTCGCCAAACCTCAGCACACCGGCGTGACGGTTCAGAGACTCAACCGCAAGTTCGATACCAAAATCGCCATCGCTTTCCGTTTTTCGCTGAGCCTCCTGTTGCTCGGTCGATTTCGGGTAAAACTCCTTGAGAAAGTCCTCGTAGCTGGTGAATCGTCTCGTGGGCTTCTGATCCATTTGCTCGACTATTTCATCCGCCATGATCATTTCACCTCGTCTTTCCGGTAATAGTTGGAAAAGAAATACGGGTTTCGGGCGGGTTCAAAGTAATGTTTTCGCTTGATCCAGATGAACCCATCACCTTTGGAGATCACGGCCACATCGATAGGCAATGCGACGGTATCGGTCTCCACTGAGGTCATTCTACGCTTGAATGCTGTCAGGTTCACCAGCGACTCGGCCATGGCCGCTAGTTCATCTTTCGGAAGGGACGCTACGCTGTCGATGACAGGCCCGACAAACTGGGCCTGTCGGTAGTTCCCGAGTTCTGCGATGAAATCTTGCGAGAGCTTCTTCCCAAGCTCAATAAGCTCCTTCCGCACAGATTCCTGCAACTCTGCGCTTATCTTGCCGTCCAAGGCTTCCGCAATTTTATTCGGATATCCTTGGCTGAGGAGTGCTGAGATATATCCCTCAACCGCTTCTCTGTATTTCGGGTCAACTCCTTCCATAAAGCGATTGACCATTTCGCGTTGAGCGAACGGCACGACCGAGGCGACGGAGGCGCTCTTACTTGTTCCGATCTTTTGCCGGTTGGTTTCGATGTACCGCAATTTGTTATTTATGATGCACTCGCATTCATACGCCAGCAATGTTGGAAAGACGTCCTTCTCGCCATAACCCGCAATCACAACTCCTGAGTACTCGGGCCGAGCAAACCGCTTGCACAGAATAAGCGAACCAATTCGCCGCAGTTGCTCCTCACAATCCGCAATCGGTAGCTTTTCGAACACCTCCTCAATAGCGTCTCGGATATCCTTTTCACACGTGCGGGCACATTCTGAGATGTCGGCCTGCTCAAAGCTCGGAAGGTTGTTGAGCTTTTCAAGCTCGGAGAGGAACTCGGCCACTTTTTCGGACACCAATGTCTTAATTTGATCCTCGTCTATCGAAGCGATCCTCTTGATTACCGATTCAACATCCTTGTCGATTCTGTGCCTCAAACGATAAAAGCCGTAGCGCACGTATGTGGATGCGCTTTCATGCTGTAGATCCTCGGAAAAGAGGATGTTTTCGCGCTCAAAGAAGTTGATGAAATCTGAAGCATACTCTTCTAGGTTGTCATACTTCCTATCGTAAAGTTCGGAGCGATACATCTTGATGATCGTCTCCCAAGGGATTCGCATGAAATCCCCCGAGCCGTACACCATTACTCCCACGGGTCTGTACTTCGATAAAGCAAAGAGCTTGTTAACCGTGTTGTAGATTTTTTGGCCGCCCGAAAGTTGCAGGGTGACGGCGCTGTCGGCCGCCATCGCTACAGCGTTTCTGTTGAGAATTGCTATTTCGGCAGTCATCATGCGCTCCTGAATTGTGCCAATTGTACATCTGCTTGAGTGCTCGTTAGGGCTGGCTTGTCGACCATCTATCCTGGCGACCGTTGAAGATAAAGGATCTGTCAGTCTTGATGTGGCGTCGTTGACTCCCTCACGTGCCCTTGCCGCCGCAAGCGAACATGGGGTCCTTCGACTCCGCTCAGGATGACAGAGTTTGGAGGGGGCAAGAATGCCGGCGGGACGCCGGCGCTACTTCAGCGTCACCAGCTTCTCCACCAGCTCCGAGTAATCCTTCTTTTCCAGCCCGTGCACCTGCTTGTTGTACTCATCCACTTTCGACGAGTAATTCATGGAGCAGAATTTGGGGCCGCACATGGAGCAGAAGGCGGCTTCTTTGTAGTAGTCGTCGGGCAGGGTTTCGTCGTGCATGGAGCGGGCGGTTTCGGGGTCGAGGGAGAGCGCGAACTGCTTCTCCCAATCGAACTTGTAGCGGGCGTAGCTGAGCGCGTTGTCGCGGTCCTGGGCGCCAGGACGATGGCGGGCGATGTCGGCGGCGTGGGCGGCGATCTTGTAGGCAATGATGCCGTCTTTCACGTCTTTGTCGTTGGGCAGGCCGAGATGCTCTTTGGGCGTGACGTAGCACAGCATGGCGGCGCCGTGCCAGCCGATCATGGCTGCGCCAATCGCCGAGGTGATGTGGTCGTACCCGGGAGCGATGTCGGTCACCAACGGGCCCAGAGTGTAGAACGGAGCCTCGTAGCAGAGCTCGTTCTCTTTGTCCACCTGCTCTTTGATCTTGTCGAGCGGCACGTGGCCGGGGCCTTCGATCATCACCTGCACGTCGTGTTGCCAGGCTTTCTTGGTCAGTTCGCCCAGGGTTTTTAGCTCGGCGAATTGAGCTTCATCGCTGGCATCGGCGATGCAGCCGGGGCGCAGGCCGTCGCCGAGCGAGAAGCTCACGTCATGCTTGGCGAAGATCTTGCACATGTCGTCGAAGCGCTCGTAGAGGAAATTCTGCTTGTGATGATGCGCCATCCACTGCGCCAGAATCGCGCCTCCGCGGCTGACGATGCCGGTGATGCGCTTGGAGACCATGGGCAGATACTGGATGAGCACCCCGGCGTGAATGGTCATATAGTCCACGCCCTGCTCGGCCTGCTCCTCGATCACTTCCAACATCACGTCCGCACTTAAGTCTTCCACCCGCTTTACGCGGGAAATCGCTTCGTAGATTGGCACCGTTCCGATGGGCACGGGCGAGTGCCGCAGAATGGCCTCGCGAATCTCGTGAATGTCGCCGCCGGTGGAGAGGTCCATTACGGTGTCGGCGCCGTAGTGCACCGCGGTGTGCAGCTTCTTGAGTTCTTCGGCGATGTTGGAGGTGACGGCCGAATTGCCGATATTGGCGTTGATCTTGCACAGCGAAGCCACGCCGATGGCCATGGGCTCGAGTTCAGGGTGGTTGATGTTGGCGGGAATGATCATGCGTCCGCGGGCCACTTCGTTGCGGATGAGTTCCGGCGAAAGCTTCTCCTTCTGGCCGACGTACTCCATCTCTTCGGTCACTATGCCTTGGCGGGCGTAGTGCATCTGCGAGTAATTCCCGTCTCGGTTCTCGGTCTTGCGCCGTTTGAGCCAGTCCGCGCGGGGTTGAAGGACACTATGAACGTCAGCAGCATTGCCATTCGTCGAAGACATGCACAGCCACCCTCAGTGGGAGATCTACAAAACCTCATTATACGCCCGGGAAAACTCAGCATTCGGCGGGGCCACGGCCTGAGTCGTTACGACTGACTTCTTTGCGCCCTTCGCGGTTTAAGATTTTTCACGCAGAATCCTCAAAAGCAAGGCCGAAATGACCCGCACTCCTAACCTTCCTCCTGCTTGCCCGTCTAAGTCTGTCGGCCTACAATCACCAGTCCGCCCGAAGAGGAGAGGTTCTTGTATGCGTCTTTATCTGCTGCCCGCTGTCTGTGTTCTGCTCTCGCTTCTCACCACCGCTCAAACCAATCCCAACGCCAGCCTTCCGCCGGGCTACAGCATTGACAACATCGACAAGACAATCGACCCCTGTGTGGACTTCTACCAGTACGCCTGCGGCAACTGGATGAAGAAGGCGGTGATTCCAGCTGACCGGTCTTCGTGGGTCAGCTTCGCCGAGGTGCAGGAGCGTAACCAGACCATCATGCGGGACATCCTGGAGAAGACTTCGGCGAACGACCCCCACCGCAACGCCATCGACCAGAAGATCGGGGACTTCTATAGCTCCTGCATGGACGAGAAGGCGGCCGACGCCGCCGGCATCGACCCGCTCAAGCCGGAACTTGCCCGCGTGGATGCGGTGAAGGACAAGGCCGCGCTGATCGACGAGATTGCCCATGTGCATCTGATCGGTCCGAATCCGCTGTTCAACTTCTACTCTGCGCCCGACCTGCACAATGCCGACCAGGTGATCGCCTACATTGACCAGGGCGGGCTCTCCCTGCCCGACCGCAATTACTACATCAACGATGACCCCAAGATGGTGCAGATGCGCCAGCACCTGGTCGAGTACGTCACCCAGTTGTTTACGCTGGCTGGCCGCTCTCCGCAGCAGGCGGCGGACGCGGCGCAGACCGTGATGCGCATCGAAACTGCGCTGGCTAAGGATTCCATGGACCGCACCCTGCGGCGCGATCCCAAGAACCGCGACCACAAGATGAGCCGCGACGAAGCTGCCGCTTTGGGACCGAACTTTTACCTGAATCGCTACTTCAAGGCGATCGGCGCGCCTAACTTTACCGCACTGAATGTGTCCAATCCGGACTTCTTCAAGCAGGTGAATGCCGTGCTCGACACCGAGTCGCTGGATGCGCTGAAGACCTACGTCAGCTGGCATCTGCTGCGAGCGGCTTCGCCCTGGCTGTCCAAGCCGTTCGTGGATGCCAACTTTAAAATGCAACAGGCCCTCACCGGCCAAGCGGAGATCCAGGACCGCTGGAAGCGTTGCGTCGACTTGACGGACCGTTCCCTGGGCGAGGCTCTGGGGCAGAGATACGTCGAAGAGACGTTCGGCCCCGATGGCAAACAGCGCATGCTGAAGATGGTGGACGCGCTGGAGACGTCGCTGGACCAGGACATCCAGACCCTGCCCTGGATGTCGGATGCGACCAAGAAGCAGGCCAAGATCAAGCTGGATGCCATCCGCAACAAGATCGGCTATCCCGACGTGTGGCGCGACTACACCAAGCTCAACGTGGTGCGGGGCGACCTGATTGGCAACCTGACGCGGGCCAACGAATTCGAATCCAACCGTCAGATTGCCAAGATTGACAAGCCGCTCGACCGCAACGAATGGGGCATGACGCCACCCACGGTGAATGCCTACTACAGCGGCTCCTACAACGAGATTGTCTTTCCCGCCGGCATCCTGCAGCCGCCGTTCTTCGACAAGAGCGTGGACGATGCGATCAACATGGGCGGCATCGGCGTGGTGATCGGCCACGAACTGACCCACGGCTTCGACGACCAGGGGCGCAAGTTCGATCCCCAGGGCAACCTGCGCGACTGGTGGACCGAGCAGGACGGCAAGGAATTCGAGAAGCGCGTGAGTTGCGTGGCCGACGAGTACAGCAGCTTCATCGCCGTGGACGACCTGCACCTGAACGGCCGGCTCACGCTGGGCGAGAACACGGCGGACAACGGCGGAGCCCGCATCGCCTTCAACGCGCTGCACGCCCTGATTGCCCAGGACCCGCACAGCAAGGCCGCGCAGACCATCGACGGCTACACGCCCGAGCAGCGCTTCTTCCTCGGCTTCGGGCGGGTGTGGTGCCAGAAGCAGCGTCCTGAACTCTCCCGCATGCTGGTGAATGTGGACCCCCATTCGCCGGGTCGCTTCCGGATCAATGGCGTGGTGCAGAACATGCCGGAGTTCCAGCAGACTTGGAGCTGCAAGGCCGGGCAACCCATGGTGTCGGCTAATGCTTGCCGGGTGTGGTAGCCATGCTGGAGATTGACCGCGAGCTGAAGCAGCAGTGTCGGGACTTGCAGGTGGCTTGCGTACACGGCTCCGTCGAAGTCACGAAGTCGTCGCCGGAACTGCTGGATCAGCTGAACGCGCGGGCGGAGGAGCTGCGCACAAAGGGTGGCGAGCCCTCCGACTATTCTGAAATCGCCGCCACCCGCCAGGCCTACAAGACGCTGGGCAAGGAGCCCTCGCGCTACCGCAACTCCGCCGAAGCCCTGCTCCGCCGTATCACTTCCGGCAAAGGCCTGTACTTCATCAACAACCTGGTGGACATCAACAATCTGATATCGCTGGAGAGCCTGATGCCGGTGGGTACTTACGACCTGGCGAAGGTCACGCCGCCACTCATTTTCCGCGAGGGGCGGAGCGGAGAATCCTATAAGGGTATTGGCAAGGACGTCTTAAACATTGCTGACCTGCCGGTCTTTGCCGACAAGGATGGCCCATTCGGCAGTCCCACCAGCGATTCCGAGCGGGCGATGATCACCGAGTCCACCACGACATTCGCGATGATGATCATTTCGTTTTCGGGGAAGGTGGATTTAAGCGCTTGTGGGGAGCGTGTAGTGGCGTTGGTTAGAAACTACGCGGGCGGAAGCGGTCTGAAATTTGAAGTGGTCGGGTCGTAGCATTGCGCCATGCTTCGCGATGACGCCTAGTCGCCGCCCCTGCTCTGCTGACGACATACTCTCGGGCGTCATCCTGGGCGCCGTGGCGCGAAGGATCCGGCGCGGGGTAGCCGGTATTCGGGGCGAGCACATTCCGCGGCGACTCCTGAGTTCTTGCCGCCCCCCTTTGACTTTGCTAAGGGCAGGCGCTCGCCCGGATGAAGGCCGCCGGGCTTCGGGACGACGCCACAAGAGGTGTGGCTGAAGGGCACGATTACTGTCCTTCCGGACAGCTTGACCCTGGCCCGCCCAGGGGCTAAAGTCAGCTATACACAGGCGTGGGTATGTCCAACCAAAGCAGCAGATTCCTCAAATTCGGCGGAGCTACGCTTCTGATCCTGATCTCTTTGGGATACCTCGCGTACACCGGAGTGCAGGAGAGCAAGAGCTACTACGTGACGATTAAGGAACTGCGCGGCATGGGTGACGGCGCTTACAGCAAGCGCCTGCGCGTCGCCGGTAACGTGCAGCCGGGCTCCATCAAGCGCACCGGGACTAAAGTGGAGTTCGTTCTCGTCGAGCAGGACCTGAACTTGCCGGTGGTGTACAGCGGCACCGAGGCCCCTCCCGATACGTTCAAGGACAATTCCCAAGCCTTGGCCGAGGGCAGCTTCGGTCGTGACGGCGTCTTCCACGCCAAGCAACTGCAGGCCAAGTGCGCCTCCAAGTACGCCCCGCAACAGCCGGGAGCGCCGGCGAGCGGAACGCCGGAGCAGCCCAAGAGCGTGACGCAAGCCCAGCCCGCCACCTCCCCGGGCGTGCCGAACTGAGAATTCTTTGGTGGCGGTGCCCCTCCTCCAGCTGAGAACGCTAGGGCTGCTCCTCTCGACTTCACGCATCGCTTAGGCTATCTTCCCTTGCAGTGCCTCCTGAGAACCACAGCGACGCCTCACCCATCGTCATCGTCGCCGATCTCGTCAAGCAATTCGGACGCTTTGCCGCCCTGCGCGGCGTGAGTGCCAGCTTTGACGCCGGGCGGCTGTACGCCATTCTCGGTGACAACGGCGCCGGCAAGACCACGCTGCTGCGCTCGATCGCCGGCCTGACGCGACCGACCCGTGGAAGCGTCTCGATGCTGGGTGCGACCGACCTGCGCAGCGTTTGCCGAGCGGTGGGCTACATGGCCCACCCGTCGCTGCTCTACGACGAAATGAGCGGCATGGAGAACCTCCGCTACTTCGCGCGCCTCTACGGGATCACGGACGACGGGCGCTGCGCCACCGTGATTCGCTCGGTGGCGCTGGATCCAGACCTGGCGCGCCCGGTGGGGCAGTACTCGCAAGGAATGCGCCAGAGAATGTCGCTGGCGCGAGCGCTGCTGAACGATCCGACAATTCTGCTGCTTGATGAACCCTTCTCCAACGTAGATGGTCGGTCGGCGCGAGAGATGGTGGGCCTGCTGGCGAAGATGCGCGACGCGGGTAAAACTCTATTCGTGGTTACACACCAGGCTGCTTTGCTCGAAGGCGTAGCGGATGAATTCGTGTGGATGGAAGCAGGCAAGATTGTCAGCCGCACGCGCACGTTCCAGCCTGCGGAGGTCCACCCACGGTGAGTTCCAGCCTGACCAAAGCGACTTTGGCCAAAGATCTTCGGCTGGAGTGGCGCTCCAAAGACGCCATCAACTCGATGCTGTTCTTCGCGTTGCTGGTGGTGGTGATATTCAGTTTTTCGTTCAATCCGACCGCGGAGGAATCGCGCGAGATCGCCGGAGGGCTGGTGTGGGTCGCCTTCCTGTTTGCCGCGGTGGTAGCGCTGAATCAGACCTGGGCGCGGGAATTGCGCAATCAGGTGCTGGACGCCTACCGGATTTCGCCCGCGCCCGCCAACGCTCTTTTTCTGGCCAAAGCCTGCGGCAATTTCATCTTCGTCATGGTGCTGGAAGCTTTGATGACGCCGCTGTTCATCGTCTTCTACAACCTGCGCGCTCTGGGTCCGGCGTGGCAATTGCTGGTGGTGGCGGCCCTGGGTACCTGGGCGCTGGTGGTGAATGGAACTTTCTTCGCGGCGATGTCTTTGCGTACCCGGAGCCGGGAAATTATGCTGCCGCTGCTTCTGTTCCCCATCTCCACCCCCGCGGTGATCGGCATGGTCGAAGCTACCGGCGCCATCCTCAGCGGAGAGTACTCGGCACGCCCGTGGATCGCCTTGCTTGCCACCTATGATGTGGTGTTTACTACAGGGTGTTTGCTGCTGTTTGAGACGGTGTTGAACGCAGAATGAAGCGGGCCTTTCCCATCCTGGCAGTACTGACGGCGGTCCTGCTGAGTTACGCGCTCTACCAGGCGCTCGAGGTCGCGCCCACGGAAGCCACCATGGGGGACGTCCAGCGTATTTTTTACTATCACGTGCCCTCCGCCTGGACGGCATTTCTGCTGTTCCTCACCAACTTCGTGGCTTCCGTCATCTATCTGATCCGGCGCAACACGAAAGCCGATATCCTCGCCCTGGTGACGGCAGAAGTGGGTGTGGTGTTCTGCACCGTGGTCCTGGTCACGGGACCGATCTGGGCGCGTCCGGTGTGGGGCATCTGGTGGACCTGGGATTTGCGCCTGACCCTGACCCTGGTGCTGTGGCTAATCTACGTCAGCTACCTGATGCTGCGGCGCTTTTCTTCCAGCGGGCAAACCCCGCTGATGGCGGCGGTGCTGGCGGTTTTCGGCGCTCTCGACGTTCCCTTGGTCTACTTCTCGATCTGGTATTTCCGCACCCAGCACCCGTCGCCGGTGATCGGTGGCGGCGGCTCGCTGGATCCCCGCATGGCGCGCGTATTGCTGATTAATTGGGCGGCTTTTCTCTGCTTCGCCGCGCTGGTGTGCTGGTCGCGCTACCGGGTGGAGCGTTTGCAGCGCGAGGTGGAAGAGACCCAAGCCCTGGAAGCTTTGATGGAATCGCGGAGCATCCGATGAACTACTACCTTTATGCAGCTTACGCCGCCACGTGGATCATCCATATTGCTTACCTGAGCATTGTTTCCCGTCGTTACTCCCGGCTGCGTAAGGAACTCCAGGAACTGAAGAAGTCATAGTTTTTCGAGAAACATGCGCCCCGGGCGTACGGGTAGGTTTCTTGCGCCCCTAAAGGGGCTGATCTTGCTGCTGGCAACGTGTCCCACGGCTGGCGCCGTGGGCTTTATTCTTGCGCCGCTTCGCGGCTAGAGGAAGACTGCCACTCCTGCGTCCGGGCTCTTACTGTTGCGCCGTTTCGCGGCTGGGGTTGTTCGCTAATCGCTGCCGCTGCGTGTTTTGGGGGGATTTGATTCGCCACCCTACTGCATTCCCGCCAGGAAATCTGGGCCGGGGTTGGAGCGGAGGAATTCGTATTCTTCGATGATGGCGGCGACGCCGATGCGGGATACCGGCAGAGGTGCTTCCACGCGCACCACGCGGGCCACAAAGCGCACCCGTACCGAATCGGTCAAGGTGACGTGGGGCGGAAAGGTCAGCGTCACTTCCAGGCGCGAGCCCTCGGCCACCGGCCGGTCAAGATAGAAGAACACTCCCCGGGCGCTGACATTTTGGGTCTCAGTCAGCAGTTTTTCCGCACCGGCTAGATGGACAGCTGCCGGCAGGCGCATGTCGAAACGTCGCATGGTGCGTCGTTCCTGCGGTGGCTGCAGCATGGCGGGGTCTCTTTCCAGTAACATTTTGGCACCCAGGCCCCAGGGACCGCCAGTCCCCTCTACGACGCGAAATCCCTGGAGGAAAAACGTTGCACTATTAACCCAAGAGTTACTTAATCGCCCATGGTTTGCAAGGCCAAAACCGGGCGGGAACTGACTCGGTTAATGCTCCCGCGAGCGGGCGAACGCTCACAAGCCCGCAAAATGCGAGGAGATTCTGGGGGGATAAAACACAGGGCTCGTGGGGGAGGGAACAGCAATCGTGCTGCCATTGCTTCGGGTGCCCTTTCGCCGTCCGGTTGTCACGAAATCAAGCACTTGATCCATCCCGCCGCGCGCGAAGCGCCCAGCGAATGAAATCCTTTGCAGAAAATCTGCCCGCGCGCGACATCTGGCGATAACACGCTTCCGGGGTTATGGCACTTTGGTGGCGTAATCGGCATCTCCGGCCCCGGCTGCGCGCATCTGACGAAGCCAAGGGCCAAGCGGCGGCGCGTGGCTTGACAGGGTATCCGTCAGATGTTTAAGTAGTTATTTATTTTTTGCGCATTTCTGGTGACCACTACGACAGCCGACTGGCGAGCGCGCGAGTCCGGCTAGGGTGTGTGCCGTTTTCTCGTCCTTTCCATGAAATCGGGAAACTCGGAGGAGCTTGTGAGATTGAATCGCCGTGGGAGGGTAACAGGTTCTTCGCGGAGCCGGATCTGGCTGGCGGTGGGGCTGCTGCTTACCGTCGCCCTGATCGCCTTTGGTCTGTCACCCGGCGCCCGGCTGGCGCGCACTTCCGGAGTCAACCCTCCCCACCCACCCGCGTTGGCTGCCGCCAGCACGTCAGCGCTCTCAGCCCAGCGAGTGCGGGCGGCCTTCAGCCATCTTCCCCTCATTTTTGAATCCAACCAGGGACAGAGCGATCGCCGCGTGAAGTTCCTGGCGCGAGGCAGTGGATACGGACTATTTCTGACCGGGCATGAAGCTGTGCTGTCGCTGCAGGCGGGACGTCCGCAGGACAACCGGCCCAGCGCCGGCTCTACCGTGGTGCGCATGGCCCTGGCGGGAGCGAATTCCAAGGCTGCCGTAACCGGCGCCGAACTGCTGCCCGGCAAGAGCAATTATTTCATCGGCAATAATCCTGCCAAGTGGCATCGCAACATTCCGCAGTTCGCGCGGGTACGCTACCGGGAGGTGTATCCGGGCATCGACCTGGTCTATTACGGCAGCCAAGGACGCCTGGAGTACGACTTTGAAGTGGCCCCGAACGCTGATCCGGGACAGATTGCTCTTCGATTCCAGGGGCCTGAGCGGCTGACATTGCAGCCCGACGGGGATCTGCTGCTCGCCACAAGCAGCGGCGACGTGCGCCTGCAGGCGCCGCGCGTCTACCAGAGGTTCGGAGACGGGCAGAGGCAAGTTTCCGGTCGTTTCGTGTTGCGGGCCAAAAACGAAGCCGGATTTGAACTCGGCGCCTACGACCATGGCCGCGCCCTCATCATCGATCCCGTGCTCACTTATGCCAGCTATCTGGGCGGCAGCGCGGACGAGGCTTGTTCTGCCATCATCGGGGTGGTCACGCCCGGTTGCCCGGCGGTCGCGGTGGACAGCGCACTGAACGTGTACATAGCCGGTTCGACCACCTCGGCAGATTTCCCGATTGTTCCCATGGACACCTGTCCGCCAACCAACAGCCCCGCCGCATTCCAGTGTGCCCTGGCTGGCACTGCCAATATTTTTGTCACGAAATTCGTTCCCTCTTCCAGCCCGCCGTATGCCTTCGCGTTTTCCACCTACCTGGGTGGGGATGGGATTGATACGAGCGCGGGAGTGGCCGTGGACAGTGGTTTCAATGTCGACGTCGCGGGAACCACCAGCTCCACCAACTTCCCCACCATGAACGCCTTTCAGGCGCCTCCAGTCTCGGCCGGCAATCACGTTTTTGTCAGCCGGCTTTCCTCCGACGGCAGCACGCTGCTCTATTCCACTTACCTGGCGGGTTCGGGCGTGGATACAGCCACCGGCCTGGCCGTGGACTTCAAGTCCAAGATCTACGTGACCGGGACGACCACCTCTCCGGCGTTCCCCATCGGTGACTTTCCTACCACCAACGGTGCATTCCAGACCTCCCCGAAGGCGGTTAATCAGTTCTTCTTCAGCAAACTGGATCCCACTCTGATCGGCGCGGCGAGCCTGCTGTACTCCTCGTATCTGGGAGGCAGCACACCCAGCACGGGCGTGACCGTCGGGGGTGGCATCGCCGTGGATGCGGTCAGCCCCAATCCCAATGTGTACATCACCGGCGGGACCGACTTCACGGATATGCCGCTGCTCAACGCGTTTCAGTCCACGGTGGGTGGCGGGACCGATGCCTTCATCGGTAAATTCGCTCCGGCCAACGCCACCGGGGCCCAGGAGCTGTACCTGACGTATTTCGGCGGAGACGGCGATGACCAGGGCAATGCGATCGCGGTGGACGCCACCGGGAATGCCTACATCACCGGTTCCACCGCTTCGGTCACGGGGATTACTCCGCCCTCCGGGATCACCCCCTTCCAGCCCGCGAATGCCGGCGGGATCGACGCCTTTGTCACCAAGTTTGGCATCCCCTGCACGGGCAGCAGTTGCCAGACCACGGCGGTGCCGCTGACCTACTTCACCTACTTGGGCGGCACCGGGACCGACATCGGGCTGGGCATCGCCGCGGACGCAACCCAGGGCGCGCGGATCGCGGGCTCCACCGATTCTCCTGACTTCCACACGAAGAATCCGTTTCAGGGGGCTCCGGGCGGACTGCTCGATGGGTTCGTCGCGCGCATTGATACGACCGACACCACTGGCACTGGCGTGGGACACTATTCCAGCTATTTTGGGGGCAGCAACAACGACGCCGCCACCGGCATCGCCATCGATTCGCAAAGTGCCAGCTACGTTGGCGCTGAAACCTTCTCCGGCGATTTCCCCACCGTGAACCCGCTGCAGGCCATGCTCAACGGCAACAGCGACGCGTTCATCAGCAAGATCAGCCCGCTCGTGAACCTGGCCTTCTCCCCCGCTCCGACCGCCAGCCCCAACCCGGTAGGCGTGGGCAGTCAGGTCACCTACAAGTACACCATCGTGAACAACGGGGACCAGACCACTGGCGTGACGTTCACGGATTTTCTGCCGGCGACGGGTGCGACCTTTGTCTCCGCCTCCCTGTCCTCACCACCCAATGCGTGTGGCACGGCGGTTGGCGGCCTGGTGGTGTGCAACATCGGCAACCTGAATAGCGGGCAAACCACGACCGCCTCCGTGATCCTGGTGCCGACCAGCGCAGGGGACCTTTCCAACAGCGCCCAGCTGGCGGTCGCCGGATCCAATATCATCACTACGGGCAGCGCCTCGACCACGGTCAACGACTTTGCCATCTCCGCTGCCCCGGCCAGCTTCACCGTCGTGGCGGGAGCCCCGGCCACGTACATGATTACGGTGAACACCATCCCGCAGAACTCGGCCATTCCTGCCTCGGTGTCCTTGTCGTGCAGTTCGGGGCTGCCGCCGGCTTCCAGTTGCTCGTTCACCACCAACCCCATTCCCAACCTTCTCACCGGTTCGGCCACTTCCACGCTCAACCTCAACACCACCATGCGCACCACGACGACCGTGGACCTGCGGCCGGGAGGCGGACCGCTGTATGCGGCCTGGCTGCCGGTGTCCGGACTCACGCTGCTGGGTCTTGGGATCGGCGGCAAGATGTCGCGCAAGCGCCGCCTGCTGGGCGGATTGCTGTTGACCGCGCTGTTTGCGCTGGCGTTGTTCCAGGCGGGCTGCGGCTCGAGCGGCAAGAGCTCCACGACCACCTTGGGCACTCCGGCGGGAGATTACATCGTGACCCTCACCGCCACCTCGGGATCGGCGACCCGCACCACCAGCGTGTTGCTCACGGTGCAGTAGGACGCCGGAGCGCGAGTTATCCGCGCATCAAGCAGAACTGACATCTGCGCCGAGCGCGCTAGCGCGGAGCCTGCGGAGCACCACCAGATCCCCCGAGTCGGCCGTCAGATTGGTGGGTACGAAGAGACGATTGTCATGGTAGTCCATGCTGCCGATCTTCGGCAGGTTCAGACGCAGGGGATCGCGCTCGTTCGGGTCGTTCGCCCGCTCCTCGTCGGCCCTCTCACCGCCCGCAATCGTAGATATGACGCCGGTTGCACCGTCAATCATGCGAACCACATGGTTGAAACGGTCACCGATGTACGCGTTCCTCCCCTCGTCGACTGAGAGCGCAATCGGACCGTCGAACTTGGCCTGCGGGCTGCCGCCGAAGCGCGCGTGCCGTGCATCTCCTCCATCGCCTGCGTATCCCGGCCGGCCATCACCCGCGATCGTGCGGACGCATCGCCTGGCCACGTCCACGACGCGGAGAGCGAAGTTGCGGCTGTCCAGTACATAGATCGTGCCATCCGGGCCGCGCCGAATGTCGTAGATCCAGCTGAAGCGCGCCTCGCCGAACGGCACGGGATCCGACTGAAAGCCCGGCGTTCCGTCGCCCAGCACCTCCACGCGGCGTCCGTTTGCGTCGAACCGCCAGAGCCGGCAGCCCGTCACCTCGTTCACCCAGATGCAATCCTCGTCATCCACAACGCAGTTACCCATGTCCACCAGGCCGAGCGCATGCCCTTCAACCAGCAGCCGCGCCGTCATGGTGGACGCATCGATGCGGTACAGCTCGGCGGTCTTGAAGTTCGACACCAGCACCGCATCATCGGACAAGACGTCCACGTACATGGGGAACTCGAGAGGCGCCGAAATGTTCGGCACGTCGGCGAACACCGGTTTGGCGGCGACGGTCCACTTGAGGTGATCGTTCTCGCCCACGAGACCCATGAAGTGTTTGGTGTGAGCAACCGCGAAATACCGGCCGCGGCTGTCATAGAAGCCGAAGTGGGCGAGACCGCTCTTGACGATGTCCCGTCCGAAATCGAAATGCACGATCCGATCTACGGTCCAGCTGACCATGGTTGACCCAGCAGCGCTCGCGGGGCACGGGAGGCCCGCGTCTCTGGCGATGAAAGTATAGACGGATTCAGGTTGTCGTTCGCGCCTCCAAACTGGGGGCGGCCCACGCCTCGCGCTTTTTCGAGAGGTGGGCCTGCGCCCGATCGGGTGTGGCTTCGTCACAGCGGCAGGGAGAGGATAACCAGCTTGACTGCTCCATGGATAAAGGATAGAAAAAGCCCCGGGTCTCGAAAACCGCGAGACCTCGGGGCACCCTCAGGGTTCCGTTGGCTGGAAATTAGACCGGTAGATCCGGGGCACCCGGCACCCCGCTTAGAGTTCTCAAGTCGACCCAACAAGATCCGGGCCACCCGCCCTAATCGCGCTCACGCCTGAATCCAAATTTACTCACTTGGGTCAACAGTGTCACAGACATTCGGTCTTCCGCCGGGTATCATTTTGTTCGAAATGGACTGGAGAAGCCCATGGCGAAGCATCTTGTGACATGTGTGGCGTGCTTTGGCTTGATGATCGCCTAGTCAGCCGACATTGGGCTAGCTGCAGGCAAGGCGAACTACTCGGGCAGGTATTCACTCCAAATGATTGGAAATTCGCCGCCGGCGACCTTAGCTGGATCCTCGACGTGATGCAGAATCCGGACAGCATCGAAATCGCCTGGCTGGAGAAGGAATCGAGTGGAATGGTGAAAAAGGAACCAATGCCTGCAAGATCTACACACGGCGCCCCGCATGAAGTGGCTGCGAATGCTTCCCGTGGAGGCGGAGACTCTGCTGAGCATTCACCTTCCACTTGGTGGATGAAGTTAATGCTTGGAGGTGGGACATGAAATCCACATCTGTCTTTCTGGCAGCTATTCTGTGCGCTTTGCCGCTATACAGCGCACAGAACGAGAAGCCAATTCAGACCGACAACTCCCAACGCTACCTCGTGCTGGATACCGTTCGGACCAAAACCCTTCAGCGGGAACTGGAGGAGGCTTCGGCGACGGGATACCGGGTGGCGTATGGTGATCCCTCGCACAATATTTTGATACTGGAGAAAACTCCCGAAAAATATCAGTATCGTGTGCTGCAGGGCCTGAAGGACGAATTCAAAGCAGCAGTCGCGGAAGGGTTTTGCGCTGTTCCCGCTACTTTCAGCTCGGATTATATGAAGGCCCGCGCACTGATCATGGAAAGACCTGCCGGCGCCTCGAAGGTGCACGACTACGTCCTTCTCGATACCGTTCGAACTAAGACGCTTCAGAAGGAACTCAACGAGGCTGCGGCAAAGGGATACGAGTTAGCTGCGATGAGCAGCTATGGCGCAAACAACATTCTCATGGAGAAGCTCTCTCCTGAGGCGCCAGCTGCTCCCGACCGCTACCTGCTGCTGGCCACAACACGCACCTCTACGATGCAGAAGGAAATCAACGATGCGGTGGCCAAGGGCTACGCGGTGGCCGCTGGTTCAGGGGGCGAAGAGATTTTGCTCATAATGGAAAGGACGGCCAAAGCTCCTGAGTATTTGCTGCTGGCTACGGTACGCATGACGACTCTGGAAAAAGAGATCAACGAAGCGGCAACGCGTGGTTTCCGTCCGCTTCCTCGCACGCTGCTGGCCATCTCGCGAGAGAACAGCATGTTCAGCCTGACTCCTGATGAGATCAGCATCATCATGGAGAAAATTGCGCAGCCCGACGCCTTCACCTACAAGATCATTGGCACGTCACGCGTGGGGACATTCAAGAAAGAGTTGGCTCAAGCCGCCAGCGAAGGCTTTGAGATGATTGGGTTTACGCTCAGCTACCACGAGCAGGTCGGTCTACTTCGCCGTGCAGGCATTCGTTCGCCACAGTCTGACCGTACTGCCGAACCGCAACAATGAGCTGAAAATGGCAACGGACTAGGCGGAGTAGCAAGCCCCAAGGAGGATTTGTGGTGCGCAAACTGGATCGCGCGGCAGTGATCGGACAAGTTGTCACTAGCCTTGATCGGAAACGCCTCGGCATGACACTTCGGGTTGGAAGAGGAAGTCGTTCAAGTTGTCACTAGCCTTGATCGGAAACGCCTCGGCATGACACTTCGGGTTGGAAGAGGAAGTCGTTCAAGTTGTCACTAGCCTTGATCGGAAACGCCTCGGCATGA
>Ga0335070_10001968_pt1 | contig 23865 bp, 34 predicted proteins | sample Lox_Sample_13_FD_206722 | JGI IMG/M metagenome (GOLD analysis project Ga0335070, IMG submission 206722) | Soil microbial communities from Loxahatchee National Wildlife Refuge, Florida, United States - Lox_Sample_1.3 | ecosystem: Environmental > Terrestrial > Soil > Wetlands | place: USA...
TGCGGCCGCGTCAGATCGGCATGTTCATGATGGTCTGGTAGGCCTGGACGACCTTGTCGCGCACGGCGACGACCGTATCGAGCGTGATTTCCGCCTGGTTCACGGCGCCGACGACGTCGACGATGTTGGCCTGGCCGGCGACCTGGCGCGCGGCCATCGTTTCGCCCTGCTTCATCGTGGTGATGCCGTCCTGCACCGCCTTGGTGAGGAAGTCGGAGAAGCCGCCGGTCGCGCCGCCCGTCGCGGCGCTCGCCGCGCCGCTCGCCGGCGTGCCGATTTGCGCGATCGCCTGATAGGCGGCGGCTGCTGCTGCGGGAAGAACGGCCATGGTCTACTCCTTCGGGTTTTTCGCGGCGCGAGGGACGCCCGGCGTCACTTGTTCAACAGGTCCACGGTGCGCGAGAGCATCGACTTGGTCGCGTCCATCACGGTCAAATCGGCCTCGTAGGAGCGCTGCGCCTCGCGCATGTCCATCATTTCGATCAGCGAATTGACGTTCGGCATCTTGATGTAGCCCTTGGCGTCGGCGTTCGGATTGCCGGGATCGTATTTGGTCGTGAAGTCGGTGCCGTCGACGACGGGCCGGCCCGAGGTGACGAGCGTCGCATTGAGTTCGCGGTCGAATTCGCTGTGCATGGTGGCGATCTTGCGCCGGTAGGGATCGCCGCCCGGCGTGGTGGCGCCGGAATTCGCGTTGGCGATGTTCTCGGCGATGATGCGCATGCGGTCGGACTGCGCGCGCATGCCCGACGCGGCAACGATGAGCGAGGTGGAGAAATCCATACGTGCCTCCCTTAATGACCGATCGCCAGCTTCATCATGTTGATGGCCTTGGCGTAGAGGTTGCTGGCGGCCTGGTATTCGGCCTGCGTGTCGGCGACGCGGATCATCTCCTGCTCGAGCGACACGGTATTTCCGCCCGGCGGCGCCGGCTCGTCGGGCGCATCGACGTCGGTGAAGTCGCTGTCACTCGTCTGCTTCAGCGCGATGTGGCGAGGATCGGTGGTGGCGAGCGCGCTGGCGGAGCTGGTCCGCGTCGCGTTGCGCAGCAGGTCTTCGAAATTGATCGGCTTGAGATCGCGCGCGTTGAAGCCTGGCGTGTCCGCGTTCGCCACGTTCTGCGCCAGCACGTTCTGGCGCGCGCTGAGCCACGACATGCGCTGGCGGATCATCGAGAACAGCGGCATATCGTCGATCGACATGGCCATGGGTGGTTCTCCGTACACGGAAAATTAGCCTTAAGAACCGCCAGATTGCTCCGCAACGATTAAGCGCGGCTTAACGCTGTGGAAATTGCTGCCGGGCAATTTCTTCCGCCGCTTAACTCCCGATTAAGGTTGACGGGTTTGTATGGGCGCATGGATGTGATGGAATTCGCGCGCTACATAGGCGCCCTGTTGCTGGTTCTCGGCCTGGTCGGCGCGGCCGGTCTCGCCGCGCGCCGCTTCGGTCTCGGCAGCCTGGTGAAGCCGGTCGCCTCGCGGCGCCTCGCCGTGGTTGAGACGCTGATGGTCGGTCCGCGCCAGCGTCTTCTCATCATCCGCCGCGACGGCGTCGAGCATCTCGTCATGAACGGGCCGGAGGGCACGAGCGTCATCGAGACAGGCATTCCCGCGTCGCCCGTCGCCGCCGCGCTCGCTTCGCCGGGGACGCAGCCATGAAGAGATTCTGGCCGGTCCTTCTCGGCATCGCGCTAGCGCTGCTCATTCCCGGCGCCGCCTACGCCGCATCTCCCGCCGCCAACGCCATCGTCACGGCGACGACGGGCGCGACGGCGTCGACCGGCGGACTGTCGGTCGATCTGACCGGCGGCGGCCTCTTCACCGACCGTCTGATGCAGATCGTGGCGCTGATCACGATCCTGTCGATCGCGCCGTCCATCCTGATCATGATGACGAGCTTCGTGCGCATGGTCGTCGTGCTGTCGCTGCTCCGCACCGCCATGGGACTGCAGCAGAGCCCGCCCAACAGCGTGATCGTCTCGCTGGCGCTGTTCCTGACGCTGTTCGTCATGACGCCGACGTTCAAGGACGCTTACAACCAGGGCATCGAGCCGCTGGTCAACAACCAGATCACGACCGAACAGGCGTTCGATCGTACCGCCGCGCCGATGAAGAAGTTCATGATGGCGCATGTCCGCGACGCCGACCTGAAACTGTTCATGGACATGTCGGGTGCCAAGGCGCCGAAGTCGCCGGATCAGGTCGCGCTCACCACGCTCGCACCCGCCTTCATGCTGAGCGAGCTCAAACGCGCGTTCGAAATCGGCTTCCTGATATTCGTTCCCTTCCTCATCATCGACATGGCGGTAGCCTCGATCCTGATGTCCATGGGCATGATGATGCTGCCGCCGGTGATCATCTCGCTGCCGTTCAAGCTGATCTTCTTCGTCCTGGTGGACGGCTGGCGGCTCGTCGCGGGATCGCTGGTCGAAAGCTATCTCCACACCCCGCCGCCAACGTAACGTAAGTCTCGCCAGTCCCCGTTTTCGGGCCTAGACTTCGCACAGCGAATTCTGGGGAGTGCGGCATGAACAAGCCCGAACGCATCGTCACGAGCGAAGTTCTCTACGAGGTCAAGGATCACATCGCGACGATCACGCTCAACGCGCCCGAGCGGATGAACACGATTTCCGGTCCCATGCTCGGCGCCCTGGCGCAGGCGCTGGTCGATGCGGAAGCCGACCGCGACGTGCGCTGCGTGATCTTGACGGGTGCCGGCCGGGCCTTCTGCGCCGGTCTCGACCTGCGCGCCCAGACGCAAGGCAAGGGGCTGGAGATCGGCGGCGGCGCCGGCGCGGTGTCGACCGACATCGACCTGCGCAACACGCCGCCGACGGTGCTGCACGCCATGAACAAGCCGGTGATCTGCGGCATCAATGGCGGCGTCGCCGGATACGGCGCCGATACCGCTCTCGGCTGCGACATCCGCATCATGGCGAAGTCGGCGAAGTTCGCACTCTCCTTCGTCAAGCGCGGCATTCTTCCGGAGTCCGGCGGGACGTGGCTTCTGCCCCGCATGCTCGGCTGGTCGAAGGCGGCGGAGATCTTCTTCACCGGCCGCACGCTGACGGCCGAGCAGTGCCTGGAGCAGGGCCTCGTGTCGGAGGTGGTGCCCGATGCCGAGCTGATGCCGCGGGTGCAGGCGCTCGCCGGCGAGATCGCCGCCAACGCGCCGCTCGCGGTCCAGGCCGCCAAGCGCATGATGCGCATGGGCCTCAGCGAGCCGTTCAACGAACATGTTCATCACGTCTATCTGCAGCTTCTGCCGATGATGCGCACCGAGGACGCCAAGGAAGGCATGCTGGCCTTCGTCGAAAAGCGCACGCCCGTCTTCAAGGGCCGCTAGCGCCGATGCGGCGCCGGCTCCTGCCGCTCCTGGCGCTGTTGCTGACGCCGGCGGCGGCGCAGAACCTCACTGCGCCCGCGACCTACCACAATGCGCGCTTCGGCTATTCGATCTCCTATCCGGCGGACCTGTTCGCTGCCGAGCCCGAATCCGCGAACGGCGACGGACGTCGCTTCCACGCGCTCGACGGCGGCGCGCATTTCGCGGTCTGGGCGTCCTACAATTCGCTGCAGCAGACGCCGACCGACATCGCCGCCGAAGCTGCGAGCGGGTGTTTGGCAAGTTCCTCGCCCTACCGCGTGATGAAGGTGACGCTCGTCGCGGTGTCGTGCGAGACCAAGGACGGAATCTACTATCACAAGACGCTGATCCGCGGCGACGTGCTGACCTCGTTCGACATGACCTATCCGGCGGTCGAGCGAAGCCGCTGGGATCCGATCGTCGCCCAGATCTCGGCCTCCCTCGTCGCCGCGAAGTAACGCGCGTTCCATTCTCGCAATCGTGACCGCCTTGACAGTCTCGATATTTCGAGTATTTTGGAAATATGGAATCGAAACAGGCATTGCTCGGTTTGGCGGCGCTGGCGCAGGAAACGCGCCTCGCGATCTTCCGCCGGCTCGTCCGCGCCGGTCCGCAAGGCGAGAGCGCCGGTGCCATCGCCGAAGCGCTTGGCACGCCGGCGCCGACTTTGTCCTTCCACCTCAAGGAGCTCGAGCGCGCCGGCCTGATCACGCAACGGCGCGAAAGCCGCAGCCTGATCTATGCGGCTCGCTATGACGGGATGCGCGAACTCCTTGCCTATCTGGTCGAGGATTGCTGCGCCGGGCGCCCCGAATTCTGCAATTTCACGATCCTGGAGAAATTCGATGAACCGGCTGCATGTCCATCTGCATGTAAATGACCTCGCCCAGTCCGTGCGCTTCTACAGCGCGCTGTTCGGCACCGGGCCGAGCAAGCGCGAAAGCGACTATGCCAAGTGGATGCTCGACGATCCGCGCGTGAACTTCGCCATTTCGACCGGCGGCGAAGCCGGCCTGAGCCATCTCGGCATTCAGGTCGAAGACGAAGGCGCGCTGGCGCAAGCCACGCAGCGCGCCTTGTCGGCGGCCGGAACCGTTCTGGAGGAGAAGGGCGCCAATTGCTGCTACGCCGTCAGCGACAAGGCCTGGGCGACCGATCCCCAGGGCGTCCGCTGGGAAACGTTCCGGACGACGGGAGATCTCACGGTCTACGGCGTCGGCGCTGCTGAAACTGTCACAAAGTCCGCGTCGACTACGACATGCTGTTCGGCATCGCCGGTCGAGCGTAAAACCGTCAGCGCCTGTTGTGGGGAAAACGATTAGTGGCCGACAAAGTCTACAACGTCCTGTTCCTGTGCACGGGAAACTCGGCGCGCTCGATCATGGCCGAGGGCGTGCTGAATTTCGAAGGAAAGGGGGAATTCCGCGCCTATTCGGCCGGCAGTTTTCCGAAAGGCACTGTGAATCCGCTGGCGCTGAAGACGTTGGAACGTGCGGGCATTCCCACCGAGGGCTTTCGTTCCAAGAGTTGGGACGAATTCGCCAAGCCCGGCGCGCCGGTGATGGACTTCGTCTTCACCGTTTGCGACGACGCGGCGGGCGAAGTGTGCCCGGTCTGGCCGGGTCATCCGGTCACCGCGCATTGGGGCGTTCCCGATCCGGCCGCGGTGGGCGGAAGCGACGTCAATCGCGCCCGCGCCTTTCGCGAAACGCTCAGCCAGCTCACCAACCGGCTCCGCGTCTTCATCGCGCTGCCGATCGAAAAGCTCGACCATCTCACGCTCAAGCAGCATGTCGACGACATCGGCCGCGCCTGAGCTCGGGGCGCAGCTGGCGGCGGAAGCGATCGGAACGATGTTCCTGGTTGCCGGCGTCGTCGGATCCGGCATCATGGCGCAGACGCTCACGCACGATGCGGCGCTCGCGCTTCTCTGCAATGCGCTGGCGACCGGTGCGCTGCTGATCGCACTCATCCTGATGTTCGCGCCCATTTCCGGCGCGCAGTTCAATCCGGCCGTGACGCTTGCGCTTTATTCGCGACGCGAGATCGCTGCGCCGCGCGCGCTGGGCTTCGTCGTCGCGCAGATCGCCGGCGCGGCCTGCGGAACCTTTCTCGCCCACGCCATGTTCGCGCTGCCTGTCCTCGCGCTCGGCGAAAAGGTGCGGACAGGACCCGGCCAATGGATGGGCGAAGGCGTTGCGACGTTCGGATTGCTGCTGACGATTTTCGGCTGTCGGGCGGGCGGCGCGCGCGTCGTCGCCGTCGCGGTCGGGCTCTACATCATGGCGGCGTACTGGTTCACCTCCTCGACATCTTTCGCCAATCCGGCCGTCACGCTGGCGCGCGCGCTCACGCCGACCTTCGCCGGCATCCGACCGCTCGACGTGCCGCCGTTCGTCGCGGTGCAGTGCGTGGCCGCGGTCGCCGCGGCGCTGGCGGCACGATGGCTGTTTGCCCAATCGCCAGCTAACCCAGGGTAAGCTATTGGTTTTCCGCGCCGGGACGCGCTGCACAGCTTCCCATCCCGTGATGCTGCGGTGCACCTTGCACGCCGTGCAAGTGACACCTGCGCGTAGCACATATGGCATCAAGCCGGCGTTATCACCCTGGAATCACGCGATATATCGGATCGCGATAACTTTCCTCGTGCGATTTGTTGCAACTGCGAAGAATTTGTCCTTGAAATGTTGCGACCTGACACTATTCTTCTGAATGTTGAACCTTGAAGGAATTATTCACATGAACAAGACCCGCTTCCTGACCCTTTCCTTCGTTCTCGCCCTCTCCGGCTTCAGCAGCGCCTACGCTCAGGCGCCCGCTCTTGCATCCGGCACCTACAAGCTCGCCATCAGCTCCCGCACGCCCTGCGACGTAACCGTGTCGGCCGACGGCAGCTTCACGCCCGCCGCCGATTGCGCGACCGGGGCCAACATCACCAAATGGGCGGCCTCGGGCACGTCCGGCTATCAGCTGCTCACCGCTTCGGGCGAAGTCTACGCCGTTCTGAAACAGCATGGCGAAGCGCTGGAAGGCACCACCTTCGCCGACCAGCACAAGATCGTCCTCAGTCACTAAGTTTTGAATTCGGAAAAGGGCCGCGCACCTCCAGCGCGGCCCTTTTTCTTTTGACCGCGCGACGCGATAGTCTCAGCCATGGCGATCGACGAACATTCCGCGCACGCGCACGGCGTCTGGACTCACGACCACATTTTCCTGAGCGCGGGCCACGAGCAAGCCGAGCGGCGCGCCCGTCTCGCCACGACGATCACGGCCGTCTTCATGATCGTGGAAATCGCCGCCGGATGGCTGTTCGGCTCCATGGCGCTGCTCGCCGACGGCTTCCACATGGCGACCCATGTCGCCGCGCTCGGCCTCGCCGCCGGAGCCTATTGGCTGGCGCGGCGGCACTCGGCCAATACGCGCTTCACATTCGGCTCGGGAAAGTTCGGCGACCTCGCGGCGTTCGCCAGCGCGATCATCCTCGGCATCGTGGCGCTCGGCGTCGCCTACGAATCGGCGCAGCGCCTGATCTGGCCCGTGTCGGTCGACTATCGCAGCGCGCTGTTCGTCGCCGCGCTGGGACTTTGCGTGAACGTGGCGAGCGCCGTCGTGCTCAGCGATTCCCACCATCACGACCATGCAGACGACCACGATCACGGCCATTCCGATCATAATATGCGGGCCGCCTACACGCATGTCCTGGCGGACGCCGCGACGTCGGTGCTGGCGCTTTTGGCGCTGGCGGCGGGTCTTCTGTTCGGACTTCGCTTTCTCGATCCGCTCGTGGGCGTGATCGGCGCCGGGGTGATCGCGTCCTGGGCCTACGGCCTGGTGCGCGACAGCGGGCTGGTTCTGCTCGACGCCGAAGACAATCCGGCGCTGGCCGACAATATCCGCACGCATCTCGAAAGCGGCACCGGCGTGCGGGTCAGCGACCTGCATCTGTGGCGGCTCGGCCCGGGCCATCGCGGTCTGATCGTCTCGCTGATCAGCCCGTCCGACACGAGCGCGGAGTCGATCAAGGCGAATCTGCGCCAGCACTATCCCGATCTCAGCCACGTGACCGTCGAAGTCGCCGTGTGCGCCGATTGCGGGACGCCCTAGACGGCGAGGATTTCGATTCCGGCGGCAACGAAGCCCGCGGCGAAGGCGAGGCCCGCGGCGATAGCCAGCGCTGACGAACCGAACGTCGACGCGATCCCGAGCGCCAGCGCCAGCAGCCACAATACTGCCGACACCGTTTCGCTTTGCCGGCGGAGCAAGGTCTCGCCCGAAAGGATCGCGAGACCCAGGAGCGCGATGGCGGCGCCGAGCTGGTAGCCGTTCGGTCCCAGAACGGCCGACACGCGCACGACAAGGATGCCGGCGGCGAAGATCGCCGATCCGATCGTCCCGGCGATGCCGATCTCCGTCCGTCGACTCGCGTAGACGCCGGCGATGCCGAGCAGCAGAAGCACGTCCGTCGCGAAATAGAGTTGGCCGAGCGGCGCGGCGGCAAGCAGCGTCGCGGCGAAGCTGTCGAAGCCGCGCAGGATGCCGCCGGCGATGGCGGCAAAGGCGAGCGCGCGAAGGAGCACAGCCACTCGTCCCTCTCTGGCGATTGCGGTGAACATGGTCTTCTCCCTCAAACGGATCGCCGGCCGTTCTCAGGACAGCGCGCGGATCGCGTGCGCCGCCGCGGCCAGATAGATCGGACGCGGCCGGATCGCATATTCGCGCAGCGCCGCTTCGGTGAATTTGATCGCGTGTTCGTCGTGGGTCGCGACCGCGTTTTCGATCAACGTCTCGCGGCTTTCGCCCGGCGCCTCGCCGGCAAAGGGAGGCGCGACGGCCAGCGCCACATAGAGTCCGGCGTCGGCCTGCCAGACGCGCCGCAGCGCCTCGCGCACATCGGCTTCGCCGAGCAGCGGCAGCAGCGAACGCAGCGCGACGACTCCCGTCACGCCGTGGATGAAGGCGATCAGCCCCATCGGGTCGACTGCGTTGGCGAGAAAGACGCGCGCGAAGGTCTCCGTCAGATCGCTCAGGACCTGCGAAGGATCGCCGGACACGTCGAGCAGGCCGATCGCAGGCGCGAAGGCAGGTTCGTCCGCGACCGTCTGCAGCGCCGTGGAGATCGCCCCGCCGCGCTTCTGCCGCTCTACCGGAATGCGCGAAAGGCGATCGACCGCTTGGCGCGCGGTAAGTCCGCCCGCGCCGCCCGTTTGCGTCGGCAGCGGCTGGTAGTGCGCCGCCCAATAGGCGATCGCGTCGCGCAGTTCGGCGATGCGCTGCGGCGTCACGGCGTCGTCCAGACTGCGCACGGCGTGGCCGACGCGGATCACGCCATGGAAAGCGGCGGCCGCGATTCCGGGCAGCAGCCGCGGGATCCATCGCGCCGCGGCCTCCTTCCAATGCGCGACGTCGAAATCGGCGGCGATGAGCGCGCTCCAGTCCTCGCTATGGCCGTTGCCCAGCGCCGCGCGCCAGTCGGCGATGGGGTGGCTCGGCCGGCGCCGCGGAAGCAGCAGGCTGCGATAGCCCCAATTCTCTTCCAGCCACGGCAGGACGGCGTCGCCGCGGCCGAGCGCGCACAGCGCCTCGATCGCCATCGGCGCATGATTGGTAAAGCCGTTGCGCAGGTCGGGGGCGAATGCCTGGAGGCGGTCGAGCGCCTGGTCCAGCGTGTCGTAGGCGCGCATGGTCTCGTTTTCCAAAGGTTCAGCTTTAGAATATACCGGCCCTTGATTAACGCAAGGTCTGTCTTTAGAAAATAACGCATGACAGCCCCGCGCGAAACCCACACTGCGACCGGCCGCGCCGCCGTGCGCGATATCCTGAAGCGGGAAGGACCGATTTCCGCCGATTCCGCGGCGCGCGCGCTCGGCATCACGGCGATGGCGGTCCGCCAGCATCTCTACGCGCTCGAGGCCGATGGCGAGGCCGGCCATGTCGAGCAGGCGCAGGGGCGTGGACGGCCGGTGAAGCTGTGGCACGCCACCGCGGCGGCCGATTCCCATTTCGCCGACTCGCATTCCGCGCTCGCGGGCGACCTGATCGTGCAGGTGCGCAAGGCGTTCGGCGAGGAAGGACTCGACAGGCTGCTCCGCCTGCGCAACGCCGAACTGGAAAAGACCTACCGGGCGAAGACCGACAAGGCCGCTTCGCTGAAGTCAAAGCTCGAGGCGCTCGCCAGGATCCGCAGCGCCGAAGGTTACATGGCGGAAGTGAAGCGCGATCCCGAATCGGGACAGTTCCTGTTCGTCGAGAACCACTGTCCGATCTGCGCGGCGGCGCGGCTGTGCACCGGACTGTGCCGCGAGGAACTCGCGCTGTTCCATCGCGTGCTCGGCAAGGACGTCCGCGTCGAACGCGTCTCGCATATTCTGGCCGGCGCCGGACGTTGCGCCTATCGCGTGAGCGCGACCTGATCTAGAATCGCTTCGCCAACATGCCGGATTCTTCGTGACCGATACCGTTCTGGAATTGTCGAACGTCACGAAGCGCTTTGGCGAATTCACCGCGGTGGATCATCTCAGCTTCTCGCTGGCGCGCGGGCGCATTCTCGGCTTTCTCGGACCCAACGGCGCCGGCAAGACGACGACGCTGCGCATGATGCTCGGCATCCTGCCGCCGGACGAAGGTTCGATCTCCATTCTCGGCCGGGGCATCGCGGACGTCCGCGCCCGCATCGGCTACCTTCCGGAAGAACGCGGCCTCTACAAGCGCATGCGCGCCGACGCGGCCATCGCCTATATCGCGACGCTCAAGGGCATGAAGCGCCCGGCCGCGCTGGCGCGGGCGCGGCGCCTGCTGGAAGGCTTCGGCCTGGGGCGGTTCGCGCGCGTGCGGATCGAGGGGCTGTCCAAGGGAATGGCGCAGAAGGTGCAGCTGCTCGCCGCCGTCGCGCACGATCCGGAGTTCGTCATTCTCGACGAGCCGTTCTCGGGCCTCGATCCGGTGAACCAGGCGGACCTCGAACTGTTCATCCGCGGTCTCGCCGCGGAAGGAAAGACGATCCTGTTCTCGACGCACACCATGCAGCACGCCGAACGGTTGTGCGACGGCATCGTCGTGCTGGCCAAGGGGCGCAAGCTGTTCGACGGCACGCTCGATGCGGCGCGCGCCCTCTTTCCGCGCCGTGCCCGGGTCGGCGCCGAGGCGGATCTCGGATTCCTGCGCGCCGTGCCCGGCGTGGTCAGCGCCTCGCCGCCGGAATCGGGACAGGGCAATTGGACGCTCGACATGGCGGAAGGTGTCGACGGCCGCGCCGTCCTCTCCGCCTGCTTCGAGAAGGGTGTTCCGCTGACCTATTTCGACATCGCGCCGCCGTCGCTGCACGACATCTTCGTCTCGCTGGTGGAGAAGGCGGCATGAGAGCCACGTTCCTCATCGCGCGCCAGGAGTTCATCAAATACGTGACGCGGCGCGGCTTCTTCATCTCGATCCTGATGTTCCCGATCTGGATCATGATCGTCGTGCTGGTGCCGCAATGGCTGGGCGGCGCGCCGCAGCGTTACTTCACGCTCGTCGACCGCGCCGGCGGCTATCGCGAAGCCGTGCTCGACGCCCTGGCGCGGGAGAATGCGGCGCGCGATCTCAAAGCGCTTTCGCAGTACGCCGCAGCCAATGCCGACATAAGCGCAGTGCGACGGGGCGCGCCGCGCCTTGCCGCGATGCTGGCGGCGGAACCGACCGACCGGTCGGTCTCGGCCTTCCGTTTGTCCGGCGGCTGGCGGCCGGCGGTCGCGACGCTGACGCCGTTCCTGCGGCCAAACGCCAAGCCGTTCCGCGTGCCGGATCCACGCTTCGTCTTCGTCGAGCCACCGACCAGGCTGTCGCACGCTTCCGGCGGGAATTTCGGCGCAGCGGCGCGCGGCGATCTCCAGGCCGACCGGTTCTTCGCGGCCGTCTACATACCGGAAGGATTCGGCCAGGGCGGCCGCGCGACGGCGCAATATTTCGCGCGCGATCTTTCCGACGGCGACTTGCGGGACTTCGTCTCGGAGGCGCTCAGCGACGCGCTCCACCGCAACGTCATCAAGCGGCTGGCGCCTCAGTTGCTCGACAGCGACGCGCTCGACGCCACGGCCGCGCTGGAACTGCACAACCCGACGAAGGGCGCGGCGCAGTCCGGCCGCGACGATTCCTTCGACAAGCTCGTTCCCATCGCCCTCGCCGTTATTCTCTTCATCGTCTCCGTGATGAATGCCAGCGTCCTGCTGCAGGGCGTGGTCGAGGAGAAGTCCACGCGGATGATCGAGGTCCTCTTGTCCTGCGCCACGGCGCGCGAGATCACCAGCGGCAAGCTGATCGGGGTCATCGCGGTCGCGCTTGTCACCATCGCCATCTGGGCGCTGGTGCTGTTCGCGATGATGGCGCTGGCCGACGCCTCCACGGTCAAGCTCGTCTTCGGTGCGATCGGCGCCGTCGCGACCACCGAGACGCTGCCGCTGCTGCTGCTCTATTTCTTCTGCGGCTTGTTGATCTACGGCTCGATCTTCCTAGCCATCGGCAGCATGGCCAGTTCGCTCGCCGACGCGCAGGCTCTGCTCGGGCCGGCGATGCTGATCCTGATGCTGCCCAACCTCATGATCTCGGGCGTCATGCGCGATCCCAACGGCGAATTCGCGACGCTCGTTTCCTGGGTGCCGTTCTACACCCCGTTCTTCATGATGCTGCGCATCGCATCGCATCCGCCGACGCTGCAGATCTGGGGCACGACGCTGCTGGCGCTCGGCACGACGCTGTTCCTCATCTGGTGGATGGGCCGCGTCTTCGCCCGTCACGTGCTGACGACGGAGCGGCCGCCTTCGCTCGGCGGCCTGTTGCGCGGCGGCGTTCAGGCGCTGACGGGCCTGCGACGCTAGGCGCCGCCGCACATATGCTCGGAATCCATCGCTTCCCAGCTCTTGCCCGTGCGCAGGTTGGTGGCGCGATAGTTCTTGCCGCGGTCGTCGCCCTTGGGGCAGCCGCTCGGAACCGAGAGCAGGCAGAGCTTGATCTTGTCGCCGACGCGTGACGCGGCCATTTCCGGCACGGTGTCGTAGGACACCTGGTAGATGCCGTCCGTGTATTCGATGGCAGAGCCGCTGTCGGGAACGCCGTCAAGCCGGAAACTGACTTCCTTCACCGCTGTCGACACGCACGCGCCCACTTTCGCCGGCACCGGTTCCTGGGCGATTGCGGGCGCGCCGGTCAGGGCCAGCGCTACGAGCAGGGCGAGCGGTTTTTTCGGCATGGACGTCTCCTTCGCCGCGTCAGCGGCCGAACAGATGAATCTGCGCATATTGCAGCAGAATGGCGGTCTTGGCATCGCAGATGCGACCATCGGCCAGCATGGCGAGCGCGTCGTCGATGCCGATCTCCAGGACCTCGATGTCCTCGCCTTCGTGCTTGAGCCCGCCGCCCGCGCCGGTCTTTGCGCCTGCGTCGTATTCTGCGACGAAAAAGTGCAGCTTCTCGGTCATGGCGCCGGGGCTGGTGAACATCTCGAAGACCTTGCGTACGTGCGGGATGCGATAGCCGGTCTCCTCTTCGGTTTCGGCGCGGATGCGATCTTCCGGCGCGGCGCCGTCGAGCATGCCGGCCGCCGCTTCGATCAGCGTCTCGCGATAGCCGTTGAGGAAGGCGGGCATGCGGAACTGTCGCGTCAGCACGACGCGGCGCGCCGCGAGATTGTAGGGCAGGATCACCGCGCCGTTGCCGCGGTCGTAGACCTCGCGGATGTTGCGCTGCCAGGCGCCGTCGTCGCGCCGCCAGGAAAACGTCAGCTGCCGCAGGGCGTATTTTCGGTCGGAGAGGACGGCATCGTTCTCGATGCGCACGCGGTCGCCGATATCGCTCATCTTCCGCACCTCATCGTCGAAACAAAAAAGCCGCCCCGACGGGACGGCCTTTTCGAATTCGGTTCTTCACCGGACCTAGCGCGGCAGCAGGCCTTCGCGCTGCAGGCGCTTGCGCTGCAGTTTGCGATAGCGGCGGATCGCCTCGGCGCGCTCGCGGGCGCGCTTCTCGCTGGGTTTCTCGTAATGGCCTCTGAGCTTCATCTCGCGGAAGATGCCTTCGCGCTGCATCTTCTTCTTCAGCGCCTTCAGCGCCTGGTCGATATTGTTGTCGCGAACGATGATCTGCAAAATGCGCTCCTTCAGGCCCAAATTTGGGAGGCGCGGGTGATAACAGAAGGGTTTTGGCCTGTCCACCGCACTTGAAGTTGGCAGAAACAATTCCTATCTGTGCCGGGACGGCGATTTGCTATGAGGGTCCGCGAGGCCCGCGGAAAAATCCGAAAGTCGCGGTTCAATTCCGCAATTTTATTTCGCGTACCAAACTAACAGATTGAATAGACATGGCAATTCTGAAAATCGCCCGTATGGGCCACCCGGTTCTGGCGCAGGTCGCGCAGCCTGTGGCCAATCCGGGCGCACCGGAAATACGCAGTCTCGTCTCGGACATGATCGAGACGATGATCGATGCCAACGGCGCCGGCCTGGCCGCGCCGCAAGTACATGTGCCGTTGCGCGTCGTCGTCTTCCAGGCGCCCGAGGGGCGGACCGATCCCGGACTTTCGGACGAGGAACGCTTCGATCACATGGCGCCGCTCACGGTGCTGATCAATCCGCAGATCGAAACGGTCGGACGCGAGATCGAAGGCGGCTGGGAAGGCTGTCTATCTGTGCCCGGCCTGCGCGGCTTCGTCGAACGCGCCTACCACATCCGCTATCGCGGCTTCGATCTGGAGGGACGCGAAGTCGCACGCACCGCCAAGGGATTTCATGCGCGCGTCGTGCAGCACGAGTGCGATCATCTCGACGGCGTGCTCTATCCGAGCCGGATGACGGATATGAACCGGCTGATCTTCGAATCCGAAGCGCGCCACTGGGCGAAGGAAGAATGACGCCGCGCAAGAAGAAGACGAACGACGCCGCGCTCAAGGCCGCGATGCTCGAGGCCGCGCTCAGGCACGTCGTCTTCGACGGCTTCAGCGACAAGGTGCTCGTGGGCGCGGCGAAAGAAGCGGGCGCGGACAAGGACGCGATCGCGCGGCTCTTCCCGCAGGGACCGCTCAGCCTGGTCGAGGCGTTCTCCGAGAGCGCCGACGCCGGGATGGAGAAAACGCTCGCGTCGATGGACCTGGCGTCGATGAAAATCCGCTCGCGCATCGCCGCCGCGGTGATGGCGCGCATCGAAGCGCTGCGGCCCAACAAGGAGGCCGCGCGCCGCGCCGCAGCGTTCCTGACGCTGCCGCCCCACGCGGCGCTCGGCGCCAGGCTCGTCTATCGCACCGTCGATGCGATGTGGCGCGCCGCGGGCGACACCTCGACGGATTTCAATTTCTACACCAAGCGCGGCATCCTGGCGGGCGTCTATTCCGCCACCATGATGCGCTGGTTCACCGACACGAGCGCCGACGAACGCGCGACGACCGAGTTCCTGGCCGAACGCATCGAAAACGTCATGCAGTTCGAGAGGTTCAAGGCGCAGGTGAAGCAGGGGCTCGACCGCCTGCCGCCGCTCTCCGAAATCCTCGGCGCATTCGCGCGACGCAACTAGATCAGGTATTCCGCGATCTGCACCGCGTTGAGCGCGGCGCCTTTCAGCAATTGGTCGGCCGCCACGAACATGGAGATCGAATGGCCCGTCGGGTCGCTGAGATCCTTGCGGATCCGGCCGACCAGCACGTCGCCCTGGCCAGATGCGTCGATCGGCATCGGGAAATAGTTCTTTTCCCGGTCGTCGACGATCCTCACGCCCGGGGCTTCGCGCAGGATGGCGCGCACCTCCGCTTCGCCGATCGGCTTTTCGCACTCGAAGGTGATCGCCTCGCTATGGGCGCGCAGCACCGGCACGCGGATGCAGGTCGCGCCGATCGCGAGCCTGTCGTCCTCGAAGATCTTGCGGGTTTCGCGGATCACCTTGGTTTCTTCGTCGTTGTAGCCGGTCTCGGGGTCGATCGCCGAATTGTGGCTGAAAACGTTGAACGCATAGGGATGCGGGATCACCTTGGGCTCGAAGGGACGGCCGTCGAGAAAGGCGCGCGTCGACTGTTCCAGCTCCTCCATTGCCGCCGCGCCGGCGCCTGACGCCGCCTGGTAGGTCGACAGGATCACGCGCTTGATGCGGTTCTTCCGGTGGATCGGCCAAAGCGGCACCAGCGCGGTGATCGTCGAGCAATTCGGGTTGGCGATGATGCCCTTATGGTCCTTGATGCGTCCCGCATTGACCTCCGGAATCACCAGCGGCACTTCGGGATCCATCCGGAAGGCGGACGAGTTGTCGACGACGACGGCGCCTGCCTTCACCGCGATCGGCGCGAACTTGCGCGAAATCGAGCCGCCCGCCGAGAACAGGGCGATGTCGACGCCGTCGAAGGATTTCTCCGTCAGCTCTTCGACGACGACCTTCTGCCCGCGGAAATCGAGCGTCTTGCCGGCGGAGCGGGCGCTTGCCAGCGCCTTCAGCTTGCCGACGGGAAAGTTGCGCTCCGTCAGGCAGCCGATGAATTCGGCGCCGACGGCACCGGTTGCGCCGACGATGGCGACCACGGGATTCTTCATTCTCGTCTCCTCCAGGCAACAAAAAAGCCCCGGACCTTTCGGCGGGGCTTCGGATCAGGCGATGCGTTGGATGTTACGCGCGCGCAAGCTCCGAAGCCCGGAAAGGCTTCGTCGTCTTGGTCGTGCGCTTCATCATCTCGATCATGGGCGCGGACCCTATGGGCGCACGGGGGGCTTCGTCAACGGGGAAAGCGTGGTGAAATGACCCATCTTGCGGCCCGCGCGTATCTCGGCTTTTCCGTAAAGATGCAGCGCACCGGGCCTTTCGGCATAGGCGCGCCAATCCGCCGCTTCCTCGCCGAGGATGTTCTCCATCACCGCGTCGGCATGGCGCGAAGGATCGCCGAGCGGCCAGCCGGCGACCGCGCGGATGTGCTGCTCGAACTGGCTGACGGCGCAGGCCTCCAGCGTCCAGTGGCCGGAATTGTGCACGCGCGGCGCGATCTCGTTCACCAGCAGCGGGCCGGAATCCTGCACGAAGAGCTCGACGGCGAAGACGCCGACATAGTCCAGCGCTTCGGCGATGCGCCGCGCGATCGCTTTCGCTTCGTCGCTCTGCGCCAGCGTCAGGCGCCCGGGAACGATCGAGCGGCGCAGGATATGGTGCTCGTGCAGATTCTCCGGCGGATCGTAGGCGGCGAAGCTGCCGTCCCGGCCGCGCGCGGCGACGACGGACGCTTCGAACGCAAAATCGACGAAGGCTTCGAGGATCGACGGGGCAAAGCGGAACGACTCGATCGCCGCCGCCGCTTCGTCCGCGCTCGCGACCTTCGCCTGGCCTTTTCCGTCATAGCCGAGACGGCGCGTTTTGAGCACGCCGCTGGAGCCCAGCGCCGCGAAGGCGTCGCGCGCGCTACGCACCGAGTCGACGGCCTGGAACGCCGCGGTCCGAAGGCCGAGCGACTGGACGAAACTCTTCTCTTCCCAACGGTCCTGGGTGATGCGAAGCGCTTTTGCGCCCGGATTGACCGGCTTGAGACGCGCGATCCGCTCGACGGCGCCGGCCGGGACATTCTCGAATTCGAAGGTCACGGCGTCGCATGTTGCTGCGAACGCGGCGAGCGCCGCAGCATCGTCGAACGCGCCGACCGTATGGCGCTCGCAGACCTGGAACGCCGGCGCGTCGCGATCGCGACAGAAGACATGGGCCTTGAGACCGAGCCGCGCGGCGGCGAGCGCCAGCATGCGCCCGAGCTGCCCGCCGCCGAGAATGCCGATCGTGCCGCCCGGACCGACGGGCGCGCTGAGGTACTTCGGTTCGCTCATTTGTCTGTCGGAACGTCGGCGACGGTCTCGGTCTGCTTGGCGCGCCAGGCGGCCAGACGCTTCGCCAGCGCCTTGTCGGACAGCGCGAGAATGGCGGCAGCCTGCAGCGCCGCGTTCTTCGCGCCGCTTTCGCCGATCGCGAAGGTCGCCACCGGAACGCCGCCCGGCATCTGGACGATCGACAACAGACTGTCCAGGCCCTTCAGGGCCTTGGATTCGACGGGGACGCCGAGCACCGGCAGCGTCGTCATCGATGCGGTCATGCCGGGAAGATGCGCCGCGCCGCCTGCCCCCGCGATGATCACTTTGAGCCCTCGTCCGGCCGCGCCCTTGGCGTAAGCGGCCATGCGGTCGGGCGTGCGGTGCGCCGAAACGATCCTGCTTTCATGGGGCACGCCGAGCGCCTTCAGGATTTCGGCGGCGGCCTTGAGGGTCGGCCAGTCGGACTGGCTTCCCATGATGAGGCCGACGAGCGGCTTTTGGCTGGACATGCTTCCCTGACGGTTTGGCGGGCAAATCACCCGCGAGGAAGCGGCGCATTATAGGGCCAGAATGGGAGGGGAAAAGCCCCCGTTCGCCGCCCGTTAACCTTTTATGCATATTCGTAAACGAATTGTTAAAAGCGTCTTGCTATTGTTTTAGCAGCCGGAATGGCTCAGGAAACCGAAGATGAAGATCGAACGGACGAGTTCGACACGCGGCGCGCGCGCCGTCGGGACTGCCGCCTACGGCCGTCAGGCGAAGGCCGCCGCCGATGCGCCCGCAGAAGCCGCCGGCGCTACGGCCAGCGTCCTCGGCATCCCGGAAGACGAATTCACCCCGCGGGTGCGCGACGCCATCGTCACGCTGATGGCCGAGGTCGACAGCCTGCGCCGCGAACTGCAGACGACGCGCGAGCGCCTCGACGAAGCGGAGAAGAACGCCGACCAGGACCATCTTCTGCCGCTGCTGAACCGAAGGGCGTTCGTTCGCGAACTGATGCGCTACATCTCGTTCGCCGACCGCTATCACACGCCGTCGAGTCTCATTTATTTCGATCTCAATAATTTCAAGTCCGTGAACGATGCGCACGGCCACGCCGGGGGCGACGCGGTGCTGCGCCAGTTCGCCAGCGTGCTGGTCGCCAACGTGCGCGAGACAGACGCCATAGGCCGCATCGGCGGCGACGAATTCGGCATTCTTCTCAGCCATGCCGACCAGGCGCAGGCGCACAAGAAGGCCGATCTCCTGGCAGAGCAAGTGCGCAATTCGCCGACGATCTGGAACGGCAAGCCGATCCCGCTGAGTTTCGCCTACGGCGCTTTCGAACTGAAGGCCGGCGACAATCCGGAACAGGCGATGGCGCGCGCCGACGAGGCGATGTATGCGCACAAGCGCGGCTCCCGCTAGCTAGGCGATGATGTCGGGCAGCAGCTGATCGTTGATCTTGGTGATCTCGTCCTTGAGCTGCAGCTTGCGCTTCTTCAGCCGCGTGACCTGGAGCTGATCGCGCGACCCGGTCTCCAGCAGCGCGGCGATGGCGTTGTCGAGATCGCGATGCTCCTGCTGCAGTTGCGCGAGCTTGGCCCTGAGCGCGACTTCGTCCGGCTTGGTGACTTCGCTCGACATCAGCTCCGCCGCTTGCGCATGCCGTTGGACGGGGTCTCGCCCCAGCGCTTCTGCGACGGCCAATCATAGCCGATGAGATCGAGCGCGCGCCCCACGATCTGGTCGACGAAATCCGATATTTTGTGCGGCTCGCTGTAAAACGCCGGCAGGGGCGGCAGGATGATCGCGCCCATCTCGGCAAGCTGGGCGAGCGTGCGCAGATGGCCGGCGTGAAGCGGCGTTTCGCGCACGACCAGGACGAGGGGGCGGCGCTCCTTGAGAGTGACGTCGGCCGCGCGGGTCAGAAGCGTCGTCGTCACGCCGGTTGCGATCTCCGACCAGCTGCGCACCGAACAGGGTGCGACGATCATGCCGCGCGTGCGGAACGTGCCCGACGCGATGGCCGCGGAGATGTCGTTCGCCGCGTATGAAAAATCCGCCCGCGCCGCGACGGCTCTGGGCTTGAGCGCGGTTTCGAGCCCGATGGTCATCTCGGCCGCCTTGCTCATGACCAGATGCGACTCGATCCCAAGTTCTTTCAGTGCGTCCAACAGCCTGATTCCATACGTCACACCGGAGGCGCCGCTGATTCCAACGACAAGCCTTTCTTTTGGCGGGGTTTTGGGGAGGCGAGGGGACATGGCTTCGTTTACAGGCTGTAAGGCAGTCGCGAAAGAGGGGCGTGACAGCACCCACGTACAGTGATCTAATTTCAAGGCCTAAGAGCAAGAGGTGCAAGCATGGCACTGCAAGGGCATATCCAGGAACTGTCCGAAAAACACAAGAAACTGGAAGAGCGCATACACGACGAGATGTCTCGCCCAGATTGGGACGAAGTCCGCGTCGCGGCCCTGAAAAAAGAAAAGCTCCGGATAAAAGACGAACTCGAACGACTGCGAAGCAGCGTCCACTGACAAGCCTCACGTCTGAACTTATTGCGCCGGTATCAGGGCCGCCTGCGGTCGCGTGCGCGCAAAGATGCCGAGTGCCGCCAGCTCGAACAGCGCGGCGGCGAGGAACGATGCGCCGGCGAAATAGAACGGCGCGCTGCCGCTGGTGAAATAGGCGAAAAGGTTCGTCATCACCACGGGCGCGGCGATCGAGGTCAGACTGCCCAGGCTCGCGACCGCCCCTTGCAGTTCGCCCTGTTCGTTGGCGGGCACCTGTTTGGACATGATCGCGTTCAGCGCGGGATTGCCGACGCCCGCGAGCGCCCACACCAGCATCCAGGCGTAGATCTGCCAGGGCGACGTCGAGAAGGCGTACCCGGCATAGCCGAGCGCCGCGCACAGAAAGCCCAGATAGACGGCTCTCGGCTCGCCGATGCGCGGGATGACGACGCGCGGCAGCACGCCGAAGGAAAAAGCGGTCAGCACGCCGACCGCCATGAGCGAATAGCCGACCTGGGCGCTCGTCCAATGGAATTTCAGCATCGTGTAGTACGTCCAGGTCGCCGGGTTTGCGTCATGCGCAAGCCGCGCCAGGACCATCACGCCGATCAGCCCGAACACCATGGGATAGCGGCGCAGCGCCAGCAGGCTGCCCGCGGGATTGGCGCGCCAGAATTCGAAAGGGCGGCGACGCTGGACCGGCAGCGATTCCTTCAGGACCAGGAGACCGAACAAGGCATTGCCCAGCGTCACCGCGGCGGAGACGAAGAACGGCATGCGCGGTCCGAACAACTCGCCGACCACGCCGCCGATCGCCGGTCCGATGACGAAACCGACGCCGAACGCTGCGCCCGTCAGCCCGAAATTCGCCGCGCGCTTTTCGGGCGGCGAGACGTCCGCGATGTAGGCGTTCGCGGTGGGATAGGTCGCGCCGGCGATGCCCGAAAGCGTCCGTCCGATGAACAGCCAGGCGATGGTCGGCGCCAGCCCCGTGATCATGTAGTCGACGCTGAGCGCGAGCAGCGAGCAGATCAGGACCGGCCGCCGCCCGAAACGGTCGGAAAGATTTCCCAGCAGCGGCGCGAACACGAACTGCATCAGGGCGAACACGAACATCAGCCAGCCGCCCCAGCGCGCCGCGTCCGACAGCCCCTCGCCGGTGAGTTGCGCGATGATCTTGGGCGTCACCGGGATGATGATGCCGAGGCCGATCGTGTCGACCAGCATGGTGACGAAGATGAACGCCAGCGCATAGTTGCTGGCAGGTCTGGTGACAGGCTCGCTCATGTCCGCCCCTGTTGCTATCGGCCGCCCATGGTATGTGTTTTACGCGCATGACACCAAAGTCTTTCTCCGCCCGGCGCCGGGGCAGCCGAGCATGACGCGGCGGACACGGGAAAGCGAACGACCACGATGATCCGCAAACTTCCTTCCGGCGCCTACAGGCTCTATTCCCGCAAGAAAAATCCGAAGACGGGCAAGCGCCGCAACCTCGGTACCTTCAAGACGCGCGAAGCGGCGCTGAAGCACGAGCGCGCCGTACAGTTCTTCAAACGGCACTGACCGTCGCGCAGCGATCGAAATTCCGTCGAAAGCCGACGTCGTTTACGGAAAACGCATGCCGCGCCGCAGGATGCCTGCGGGCCTAAGCCACGTCCCGCGTCATCTCGCGCAGCTTGAATTTCTGGATCTTGCCGGTCGACGTCTTGGGCAGTTCGACGAAGACGACGTTCCGCGGGCACTTGTAGTGCGCCAGGTGCTCGCGGCAATAGGCGATAAGGTCCTGCGCCGTGACGTCGTCGAAACCGCGCTTCTTCTCGACGAACGCGCAGGGCGTTTCGCCCCATTTCTCATCCTCTTTGGCGACGACGGCGACGAACATCACCGCCGGATGCTTGTTGAGCGTATCCTCGACCTCGATGGACGAGATGTTCTCGCCGCCCGAGATGATGATGTCCTTGGACCGGTCCTTGAGCTGGATATAGCCGTCCGGATACATCACGCCGAGATCGCCGGAGTGGAACCAGCCGCCTTCGAATGCTTCCTTCGTCGCCTTGGGATTCTTCAGATAACCCTTCATCACGACATTGCCGCGGAACATGACCTCACCCATCGTCGCCCCATCGGCCGGGACCGGTTCCATCGTCTCCGGATCCATCACCGAAAGCGCTTCCAGCGCGTGATAGCGCACGCCCTGGCGCGCCTTTTTCGCGGCGCGCGGACCCTTGTCGAGATCGTCCCAGTCGCTGGCCCATTCGTTGACCACGGCCGGCCCGTAGGTTTCGGTGAGGCCGTAGACATGGGTGACGTTGAAGCCTGCATCGCCCATCGCGGCGAGTACCGATTCCGGCGGCGGCGCGGCGGCGGTGATGAATTCCACCTTGTGCGGCAGGGCGCGCCGCTCGTCCGGCGCCGCATTGATGAAAGTCGACATGACGATCGGGGCGCCGCACAGATGCGTGACCTTGTGCTCGGCGATGGCGTCGAACATCGCCTTGGCGCGCACCCAGCGCAGGCAGACATGCGTGCCGGCCACGACCGACAGCGACCAGGGAAAGCACCAGCCGTTGCAGTGAAACATCGGCAGCGTCCACAGATAGATCGGATGCCGCGGCATCTGCGCGGAGAGCACGTTGCCGTAACCCATGAGCGCCGCGCCGCGATGATGAAAGACGACGCCCTTGGGATTTCCGGTCGTGCCCGAAGTGTAGTTGAGCGAGATCGCATCCCACTCGTCGGATGGCGGCTGCCAGGCGAACTCGGGATCGCCGCCCGCCACAAACGTTTCGTAATCGATCGCGCCGAGACGTTCGCCCGATTGGGGAAACTCCAGATCGTCGTAATCGATGACGACGGGTTTGGCGGCGGCGAGCTTCAGCGTCTCCTTCATCACGCCAGCGAATTCGCGGTCGGTGATGAGGAATTTCGCCTCGCCGTGATCGAGTATGAAGGCCAGCGCCGCCGCGTCGAGCCGTGTGTTGAGCGCGTTCAGCACGCCGCCGGCCATGGGCACGCCATAATGCGCTTCGAGCATCGGCGGTGTGTTGGCGAGCATGACGGCGACCGTGTCGCCCTTTTTCAGGCCCTTCTTCGCCAGCGCCGACGCCAGGCGGCGCGAGCGCGCGTAATAGTCGGCATAGGAGAAGCGCTGCTTGCCGTGGATGATCGCCGTTCGCGTCGGGAACACGCTCGCTGCGCGCTCGAGGAAACTGAGCGGCGTGAGGGGCTGGTAGTTCGCCGGGTTGCGCTCCAGGTCCTGGTCGTACTTGTCGGCGCCGAGTCGCGCCACGAGGCGCGGCATCGGCCTGCCCTCGCCGGCGCGCCGCACCAGCGACTTGGCGGGACGCCGGCGCATGTCCGGCTTGGCCGGCGCGGCGATGCGCGACGGCGCGGCCTTCTTCTTGGCGGTCTTTGCGGCCGGCTTCTTGGCGGTCCTCTTGACTCTCTTCTTGACCCTGCTGGCACGGGCCGGACGGGAGGGTTTCCTGTTCTTTTTCGATCTTGCCATGGTGATTTTCGACCAGCGGTTTCGCGAGGGGCGGAACGCTAATGAATGCCCGATTAACCAGCAAGCGGGCTCCATGGACGTTCGCCCCCGCGATTGCTAGGAAGACCCGCGCCGAGGAACCGCCCGATGTCCGACACTGCGCCGCCCGCACCGCGGGGGCTCCGCCGCCTGTACGCCTGGATGATGGAGAATGCGCGCGGACGCCACGCCTGGGCCGGTCTCGCCACCTTCGCGTTCGCCGAATCGTCGTTCTTTCCGATCCCCGCCGACGTGATGCTGGTGCCGATGGTGCTCGCGCACCGCGAGCGCGCCTTCTATCTCGCGGCCTGGTGCACCCTGTTTTCGGTGCTCGGCGGTGCGCTGGGGTACATGATCGGCTCGGTGTTTTTCGACACGGTCGGGGTCTGGCTGATCCACACTTACGGCCTGCAGTCCGCGTTCGACGGCTTTCGCGCCGCCTACGCCCGGTACGGTTACTGGATCATGGTCCAGGGCCTGACACCCATTCCGTACAAGCTCGTCACCATCGCCAGCGGCTTCGCCGGGTTCAACTTCCCGCTGTTCATGGCGCTGTCCACGGTCACGCGCGGCCTGCGTTACGCGCTGGTCAGCTCGCTGCTTTATTTTTTCGGCGCGCCGGTGCAAGCGGTGATCGAGAAATATATGGAAGTCGCGCTGATCGCGTTCCTCGCTCTGGTCGTGCTCGGGT
>Ga0335070_10001969_pt1 | contig 23864 bp, 20 predicted proteins | sample Lox_Sample_13_FD_206722 | JGI IMG/M metagenome (GOLD analysis project Ga0335070, IMG submission 206722) | Soil microbial communities from Loxahatchee National Wildlife Refuge, Florida, United States - Lox_Sample_1.3 | ecosystem: Environmental > Terrestrial > Soil > Wetlands | place: USA...
ATGCCATGTTTCAGCAAATCCTTATAAGGCCGGAAGATTATGATGTGCTCGCCATGCCCAACTTGAATGGAGATTACATGTCCGATGCCTTAGCCGCCCAGGTAGGAGGCCTGGGCATGGCGCCCGGCGCGAATATAGGGGATCAGGCCGCTGTCTTTGAAGCTACCCACGGCACGGCGCCGAAGTATGCAAATCAAGATGTGGTCAATCCAGGGTCCCTCATTCTTTCTGGAGCCATGATGTTCGACTACATGGGGTGGAGCGAAACGGGAAAAAAGATCGTGAAAGCCATGGAGAAGACCATCTCTGAAAAAATTGTCACCTATGATCTTGCCCGTCAGATGAAAAAAGCTAGGAAGGTGAAGTGCTCTGAATTCGCCTCTGCTGTCATTGAAAACCTTTGACAACCCTTCCTTCTTTAAATTATTATTAAGTGTGTGGAAAAATTAATGAATCGGTCATCTCTCACTCTTTTTATTAAGAGGGGCGATTGAATGTGGGTTCAATGATGGCGGAGGCAAAGAAAAAGAAAGAAGCACCGAAGATAGATATCTACAAGGCATGGTGTAAGGGGTGCGGAATCTGCGTGGCTTTTTGTCCGACGGGCGCTTTGGCCCAAGACGAAGCGGGCAATCCCTATGTCAAAGATATTGAGAAATGTATTAACTGCGGATGGTGTGAGATCCGATGTCCGGATTTTGCCATCACCGTTGAAGCAAAAAAGGGAAAAAAGGTTGACGTAAAAGGTGGAGAAGAAGAGCGAAGGCCAAAGGAAGAAGAAGTCTCACCTGAAAGAATTGTTGCTTCAGGGCAATGAAGCAGTGGTGGAAGGAGCCCTCCGAGCAGGTTGCCGTTTCTTCGCAGGCTATCCCATTACCCCCGCTACTGAAATTTCTGAAATTCTCTCGGTTAAGCTTCCTCAAGTGGATGGGACCTTCATCCAGATGGAGGATGAGATTGCGAGCCTGGGCGCAGTGATCGGAGCCTCTCTGGCAGGCGTGAAGTCCATGACAGCGACCAGCGGCCCGGGATTTTCTCTGATGCAGGAAAACCTCGGCTTTGCGATCATTGCCGAGGTTCCTTGCGTCATCGTCAACGTCATGCGAGGGGGGCCGAGCACCGGACTCCCGACCTTTCCCTCTCAGAGCGATGTCATGCAGGCACGGTGGGGAACCCACGGGGATCACCCGATCATTGTCCTTTCTGCTTCGACCGTCCGTGAATGCTATGATATGACTATCAAGGCCTTCAACTTTTCTGAAAAATTTCGGACCCCGGTCATCCTGCTGATCGATGAAGTGGTCGCCCACATGCGGGAGAAGATGGTCCTTTCGGATGAAGAAGGGGTGGAAATATTCAATCGGGTCAAACCCACGGTTCCGCCGGAATGGTATATTCCTTTTGAGGATACGCCCAGTGGCATTCCGGCCATGGCCAATTTCGGAGAAGGGTATCGATATCACGTGACAGGTCTGACCCATGACATTCGGGGTTTTCCTACGTCGAGACCCGACGAGATCGGCCCCTTTATCGCAAGGCTCCATCGGAAGATCAGTCAGCATTTTTCAGAGATCCAGATGGCCGAGTTTTTCCAAACAGAGGATGCCGACATCACTCTTGTGGCTTACGGATCGGTTGCGCGGTCTGCCAGAAGAGCGATGATTGAAGCAAGAGAGGAGGGCTTGAAAGTTGGGCTCCTCAAGCTCCTGACGATTTGGCCCTTCATGAGGTCGGCCGTAGAAAAAGTCTTTCAGGTTTCGAAAATCCTTGTTGTCCCCGAGATGAATATGGGCCAGATCTCTCGCGAAGTCAAGCGTGTCAACCGAGGGGTTGCAAAGGTCTTCGCGTTGAACAAAGTGGACGGAACGATCATCACTCCGGAAGAAATAATGAATCGGATTGCGGAGGTTGCCTGATGGCAGAGGTTACCAAACTCATTCATAAATATCTTCGGCATGATAAAAAATTTCCCCACGTCTGGTGCCCGGGCTGCGGAATCGGGATCATGCTCGGTGCTCTGATCCGGGCCATTGATCGGGTTGGCTATGAGAAGGATGAGATTGTTTTGGTTTCGGGAATCGGGTGTTCGGGGAGACTTCCGGTGTACGTGGATTTTAATACGCTTCATACCACTCACGGTCGAGCCCTTACCTTTGCAACCGGCGTGAAGCTGGCGAAACCGAGCCTGAAGGTGATCGTCATCATGGGTGACGGCGATGCCGTGGCCATCGGGGGAAATCATTTTATCCATTCGGCCCGAAGGAATATCGATGTCACCTCCATCATTCTCAACAACAGTGTCTATGGAATGACAGGCGGACAGTATTCCCCGACGACTCCTTATGGGATGAGGTCGTCGACGACGGTCTACTCAAATATCGAACAATCCTTCAAGATCTCAGAATTAGCCGTCACAGCAGGAGCGGTCTTCGTAGGGAGGGGAACGGTTTACCATGCCAAACTTTTGGATAGCCTAATAGAGAAAGCTATTTTGAAAGAAGGGTTTTCAGTGGTAGAGGTGATTGCTCACTGTCACACCCAATACGGAAGGCAGAACCGCTTAGGGACGGCTGTAGAAATGATGGAGTGGCAACGAGACCACGCTGTCAATGTGGAGAAGGCGGCCACCATGAAATCCGGGGAGTTGCAGGATAAGATCGTCATCGGAGTGTTAGTGGACAAGGAACTTCCGGTTTATCAGGATGAGTATGAGAAGATCCGGGAGAGGTCGAGGGCAGTAGCCGGGAGATAAAAATGGGTTCTCGCTATGAAATTCGTCTGAGCGGGTCAGGCGGCCAGGGGTTGATCCTCATGGGAATCATCTTGGCCGAGGCGATTGGAATTTACGATGGGAAATATGTCGCCCAGACCCAGAGCTACGGACCGGAGGCCAGAGGGGGGTCCAGCAAATCGGAAGTGATCGTCAGCGACGAGGAGATTGATTATCCGAAAGCGATGAAGCTCGACCTGCTCCTTGCAATGAGCCAAAGATCTTGTAATGAGTTTTTTCCAGATCTGAAACCCGAGGGGACGTTGATTGTCGATTCCACTTTTGTGACGCAGCTCCCTACGCCGAAAGCCTTTCAGATTCCGTTTACCCGAATTGCGCGGGAGAAGTTCAAGAGAGAGGTTGTGGCAAATATCATCGCTCTGGGGGCTCTGTCTCAATTGACTCCTATCGTCACAGCAAAAGCCGTTGAATCGGCTGTTCTGGCAAGGGTGCCCAGAGGGACGGAGAAATTGAACCGCGATGCCTTGAGGGCGGGGATGAGTGCTGCCAAACGGGCGAAGACGGCGTGGATGAATTCGGAAACGGTTCCAGAGGTTCCCGAAGAAGACCTTTTAGATTCCTACTAAAATAGAAGAGGGCAAAGCGCTTAGCCTGCCTACCGGCAGGCCGGCGCGATGTGCAGAGCAAAAGAAAGATGAAAAGGAATTCCTTTGTCTATTCGGGGACCAAAGCATTTGCTAGGGTCGTCTTTTCCGTTGTTTATCAGATTGATACGGAGAGAAAGACGAAGCTGCCCGATCAAGGGCCAGTGATCATTCTTCCAAAACATCAATACTGGACGGATATTCCGATTATCAGCCTCGCCTTCGAACCTCTCCTCTACTTTGTGGCCAAACAGGAACTTTTCAAGTATCCCTTGGTTCGAAATTATCTCTTCTTTTTGGGAGGACTCCCTGTGGATCGGAAACAATCCATCCGGAGCTTGGAGTCCTTTAAGGCCCTTGTCTCTCTCCTGAGGGCAGGCGAGAAGATCGTTATTTTTCCTGAAGGGACCTACTTTCGGAATGAGGTGGGCTCAGGGAAGAGTCGTCTTCTTCAAATGATTTTAAGGTTTCAATCCGAACTGGGATACCCCATCCCCTTTGTTCCAGTGGGCATTCGATACGGAGAAAGGTCGGGATGGAGAACGCGAGTGGAAGTATGCATCGGTTCTCCTCTTTTTGCAGAGGGGGAGTCTGATGCCATTCCGTTGGCGGACCAAGCCATGGAGGAGATTAGTCGTCTCTGCCGATTGCCGAGACAAAGTTCAGAGTTGGGAGTTAAGAGTTCGGAGCCTCAAAATGAGATACTCCGAACTCCGAACTCATGACTCCGAACTATTTTATAACAGGAGGTCATTATGCCGAGACGTGAGAGGGATCGAGAACTGGCGAGAAGGAGAAAGCGAAAAGAGGAAAGGAAGAAGCTCCGCGCGAAAGGGCTTTTGGAAACCGCCGGTGGCAGTGTGAAACAAAGTGATAAGAAGAAGGTAGAAAAGGTGGTGCCGAAAGAGGCGTCACAAGAGGCTACAGAAAAACCTTCCACGGGAAGTTGATCGTTGGTTGGGATTTCTTCAGCGCTGCGGCGGATTAGATAAAGGGTTTCGAAAGACCAGGTTATCAATCAGTCTCGTCTTGCCTAAATAAGCGGCTAAGGCAACGACCACATTTCCTTCGATTCGATTCACATCCATTAATGTACGAGCATCACAGATCTGGGCATAATCGATGTTGACCAGGGGCTCAGCCTGAAGGATTCTTCTCATTTCCTGAAGAATTTGGTCCGCATTCCGCTCGCCGTTTTGAAGAAGTTCTTTCGCCTTTTGTAAGGATCGATACAAAGACAACGCAGCCTTCCGCTCCTCGGGCAGAAGGTAGGTATTTCGAGAACTCATGGCCAAACCGTCTGACTCACGAACGGTTGGCATCCCCACAACCTCCACATTCATATGGAGGTCTCTGACCATTTGTTTGATCGTGACCAGCTGTTGATAATCTTTTTCCCCGAAGATGGCCACATCGGGCATGACAATTTCGAAGAGCATCGCGACGACCGTGGCGACCCCCTGAAAGTGAGCTGGCCTTGACCTTCCGCAGAGGTTCTGGGTCACCTTTTCGACACGGACAAGGGTCTGATGATCCGAGGGATACATTTCCCCTGACTCCGGAGCAAAAAGGATGTCGGTCCCCACCCCCTCGGCCATCTTTCTATCTCTCTCAAAATCCCTCGGGTAATTCTTGAAATCCTCATTGGGGCCGAATTGGGTGGGGTTGACGAAGAGGCTGACGACAAGGAGATCCCCTAATTCTCGCCCCTCCCGCATCAGGCTGAGATGGCCCTCGTGAAAAAATCCCATCGTAGGAACGAAGACAATGACTTCCCCCTCAGCTCTGGCTTGAGAGGATCGTTCTTTCATCGCTTGGATCGTTTTGATCACTTGCATTTGCGGCCAAAAACGATTATTTGGATCTCATCGGGACAAAATACCATGTCCCCTTCTTCATCTGTTTGATCTCTCGCAATAATTGATCGAAGTCTTCTTTCCGGTTTACGAAATCAATCTCACTAGTATCCACAACCAAAAGGGGTGTCTGATCGTAGTGGAAAAAATAATAGTTGTAAGCCTCGATCAACGTCTTCAGATACTCTAAGTCAATTTCCTTCTCGTAGGGAATATTCCTCGATTTGATCCGATGGATGAGTGTCTCCGGCCTGGCCTGTAAGAAGATAACCAGGTCTGGGGGAGGAATCTGGCCGTTGAGAAGATGAAACACCTGTTCGTAAAGGGAGAGCTCTTGGTCGTCCAAATTGATGGAGGCGAAAATCCTGTCTTTGTCAAAGAGGTAATCACAAAGGGTGACTTGGTTAAACAGATCCAGTTGGGCAATTTCCTTTTGCTGATGGAAGCGATTCAGCAGAAAGAAAATCTGTGTCTGAAAAGCATATTTTTTACGATCCTCGTAAAAACTGGGAAGAAAGGGGTTGTCATCCGCCTTTTCCAGAACACATCGGGCATTGAACGCCTTGGCCAGAAGTCTCGCCAGGCTCGTTTTCCCAACGCCGATGGGACCTTCTATGACGATATACCGAAACGTAACGCCCTTCATTCCAGAATCCTTATAACAAGGCTTCAGCCCTTGTAAACCACCTCAACCATGCTCTGGAAGGGGGGTGTCCAAGTGTCCAAACCTTCCTTTTATTGCTTCATCTTATCTCCCAGCTCTTTGGACCTTTGGGTCGCAGCGATCACGGCGTCGATCAAGATCTTCCTCAGCCCTCCTTCTTCAAGTTTATAAAGTCCGGCAGCGGTGGTTCCACCTGGGGAGGTCACCTTTTCACGAAGCAATGCAGGATGTTCTCCTTTGTCAGAGAGATGTTTGACTGAGCCCATCACCGTCTGGGTGACAAGTGTGAGGGCTTGAGCTCGGGTCATCCCTAAATGGACACCCGCATCGGTCAGGGCTTCAATGATCAAAAAGATATAGGCCGGGCCGCTCCCGCTGATCCCGGTGACCGCGTCCATCAAAGGCTCATGGATGATAATCGACTTCCCCACACAATCAAAAATGGCTTTTGCCAGTTTGAGGTCCTCCTCGGTAGCCAGATTTCCGGGAGCAATGGCGGAGGCACCTTCTTGGACAAGGACGTTGATATTGGGCATGGCCCTGATCAATCGAAGTTGTTTTCGAGCATAGGTCTCGATCGCATAGAGAGGTACCCCGGCAGCAATGGAGATCAGAAGCTTAGAGGGATCTAAGGCGTCTGCGATCTCTTCGATCACCTCTTTCATCGATTGTGGCTTGACGCAGAGGAGGAGAGGATCACATTGAAGAGAGAGATGCTGATTATGAGAGGCCTTCTTGATTCCATATTTTTTTTGAATGAACTGGAGCCTTCCTCCATCTGTATCGAAGACCATGATCTTCTCGGGGGTGATAAATCTGGCTTTGAGCAAACCGGCAATCAAAGCCTCGCCCATATTGCCCGTTCCAATCAAACCGATCGCCTTCCTTCTCTTCATGCTTCGCTCCTCCCCATCGATTCAAATCTTTTTATCATAACCTCTCCTTTTTTTCTATTAAAATTTGGAAAATCCTTTCCGTATTGTAAAATGTGAGTGTCCTTTCAGCAAATGACGGGCGATTCTTGTCACGCGGTGCCCAGACGGGGAGACTAAATGTGATGGCGGGTAAATCTATTTGTGATTGACAAAAGACTTTGTATACCGTATACATTATCAGAGCTTTTTGGGTCAATCAAAATGCATGAGGAGGTTATTGAGACATGACAAAGAAAGGACCGGTCGCTAGTTTAGGAGAGAAAAAGTTTTTTGAACCGGCAGACGGGGTGAAGATGAAGGCTTATATCAAAAAGATGGAGGAGTATCGGGAATTGTACCAGAAATCGATCAACGATCCGGCGAAATTTTGGGGAGAGCTGGCCGAGCAACTCGACTGGTATAAAAAATGGGACAAGGTCTTGGAGTTTGACTTTGACAAACCGGAGATCCAGTGGTTTAAAGGAGGGAAGCTGAACGCGAGCTATAACTGCCTCGATCGGCACCTCAATCATTGGAGGAGCAATAAAGTCGCCCTGATTTGGCAAGGGGAGCCTCTGGAGGAGAACAGGATATTTACCTACCAGCAACTCCACTATCATGTTTGCAAGTTTGCAAACGTTTTGAAGAAGTACGGGGTGAAGAAGGGCGACCGAGTATCCCTCTACCTACCCATGATCCCTGAACTCCCCATCGCCATGCTGGCCTGCGCCAGGATCGGAGCCATTCACAATGTGGTATTTGGAGGATTCAGCTCGGAGGCGCTGTGCAACAGAATAAACGATTGCGGGTCAAAGGTTCTCATCACAGCAGATGGCTACTACCGAAGCGGCAGGATCGTTCCCAATAAGGTCAATGCCGATGAGGCGCTGAGAAATTGTCCTGACGTGGAGAAGGTGATCGTCGTCAAGAGATTGGGGATCGACGTGCCTTTTTCAAAGGAAAGGGATGTGTGGTGGCATGAGGAAATAAGAAAAGAGGACATCAAGCTTAACTGCGAGCCCGAGATCATGGATGCCGAGGACATCCTCTTCATTCTTTACACCAGTGGAAGTACCGGCAAACCGAAGGGAGTGATCCACACCACGGGCGGATATCTCCTCTTTGTTTACCAGACCTTGAAGTGGGTCTTCGACCTCAAGGATGAAGATGTTTTCTTCTGCACGGCGGACATCGGGTGGGTGACGGGTCATAGCTATGTCGTCTATGGACCTTTGGCCCTCGGGGCAACGTGTCTCATGTTTGAGGGAGTTCCCACTTATCCGAACCCCGACCGATTCTGGGAGATCGTGGAACGATACCGGGTGAGCATCTTTTACACGGCGCCCACTGCGATCAGGGCGCTGATGAGAGAAGGGGAAGAGTGGGTGAAGCGAAGGGGGATTTCCAGCTTGAGAATCCTCGGTTCCGTGGGAGAGCCGATCAATCCGGAGGCCTGGAGATGGTATTACACGAATGTGGGCCAGGGGAGGTGCCCCATCATGGACACCTGGTGGCAGACCGAGACCGGAGGATTTCTAATCAGTCCCTTGCCGATCACTCCCTTAAAACCTGGATCGGCCACCTTTCCTTTTCCCGGTGTCCTTCCCAAGATTCTCAGAGAGGACGGGAGTGAGTGTGAGACCGAGGAAGGAGGTTCTCTTGTCATCTCCAAGCCATGGCCCGGGATGCTTCGAGGTTTCTGGAACGATCCCGACCGGAAGAGGTTTAAGGACGCCTATTTTACAATCTTTCCGGGTCATTATTTCACAGGGGATGGAGCGAAAAAGGACGAGGATGGTTATTTCTGGCTCATGGGGAGGATCGACGATGTGATCAACGTTTCGGGTCATCGGATCGGGACGGCTGAGGTGGAGAGCGCCCTGGTTTCTCATCCTTCGGTCGCCGAGGCAGCCGTGATTGGCATTCCCCATGACGTCAAGGGACAAGGGATCTATGCCTTTGTCACGTTGAAGACAGGAGTAAAGACCAGTGAAGAGATGAGGAAAGAACTTCTTGCCCACGTGAGGAAGACGATCGGCCCCATCGCCACCCCCGATAAACTTCAATTTGCAGACGCCCTTCCCAAGACCAGAAGCGGCAAGATTATGAGGAGGATTCTTAGAAAGATTGCAGAGGGGAGGATCGAGGAATTGGGCGATACGTCCACTCTCACCGATCCCGGGGTGGTGATCCAGCTCGCCGGAGAGAGATTGTAAAGATCGGTCTCGTCAATGTGATGACCCGTTCTCGAGATAGATAAAGAGACAGGGTCAATGCACTTTTTAAAAAAATCATCAAGAGTGATGGGATGACTTTCTCTATCGCGAAGGTGAATAGACTTCCAAGAGAAGAGAGGGACCCGATCTATCTCCGACTCGTTCCGGAGTCCATCTTTGAAAAATTCCAAATCGACAGAACGACGCTGACCAACCCATTCGGAGAACGAATCATCAGGGGAATCTTTCCCCCCGACGACAATTTTGCTTGTATTGAGGTGAAATACCGGTTGACAGACAGAGATTGCATTTTTTCCTGCCAGATTTCTCTGGCGAGTTTCATGGAAAGTCTTCATCTCGACTTCCTGATCATCAACGATCCTTTTTCAGAGAGGTTCAATGTGGATGTGGACGAGTTTGGCAGGGACACTTTGTTGGGCACACGATCAAGGAATATCCCGGAGGAAATAAAGGCGATGGAAGCCGGACTCGCTCCTGGAATGGTCAGAAAGGGATTACGGCTGATGGGAGAATTTGTGAAGTGTCTGGAGTCATTTATGGTATCGTTGGAACTGAAGACCATCACCATCGGTGCCTTTTATTATCATAATGCAATCGTATGGGAAAAATACGGTTTCACTTACTTCAAAGGCGGTAAGTTGATGGAAAAGGCTCACGAAGAGTTTCAACCCGGCGGAGTGCTCTTCAAGAGGCTGGATGGTTCAACTCCGTTCCGCAAAAATGGAATGGAACAGACCGTCCGGGGAAGAAGCTGGGCAATTCATGACGGAATTCTCGCGGATGCCCTTGATCAGGAGTGGGAGAGTCCGATGATGTACAGAATCCTGGGAAAGGAATTTAAGGTCAACAGCTTTCCCGGGCAGATCTACTGAAAATTTTCAAACTTCTCCTCCTCTTTTCATCGAAACACCATCTTCAGTTCATAGACGCCTTCCTCCCTTCTCTTCTCGATGTCAAATCCCATTTTATCAAAGAGGTGAAGCATGGCCCTGTTTTCAACCAACACCTCTGCAAAGAAACCCAGCAACCCCTGTTTCTTTGCAAGGAGGGTGAGGTAGGAGAGCAGTTCCGAACCGATCCCCTTGTTTTGATAATCGTCCCTGACTGCAAATCCAACCTCTGCGGTATGTGCAGTTTCATCCAGGGCATACTGCCCGACGCCGATCACTTCCTCTCTCTCTCCCCGTTGGATCACCGCAAGAATCACCATCTGTCGCGTGTAATCGATGATCACATATTCCTGAAGCCGTTCATGGGGAATGTCTTTTCTTACGGAGACGAACCTCCGGTAAAGGCTATTCTCCGAGAGGGCATAGAAGAACTCTTTGAGTAGAGGTTCATCACTCATTTTCACCGGCCTCAGAAAAATCTCCAACCCTGACTTGGTCGTCCGATGGGTCTCCAACCCTTCAGGGTATTCTCCGGCCTTTCCGGGGATGAAGGCCTGGTCCCGAAAGATCAGGTTCTGTTTCTTCGCTTCTTCGACGAGCCATGGCCTGAATTTGGGATGGGCGATGGAGATCAACTCCATGGTTCGTTCTCGGATATTCTTTCCTTGCAAATAGGCAATCCCGTATTCGGTCACTACATAATAAACATCTCCTCGGTGAAGTGTCACTCCTGCGCCTTCTTTTAGAAAGGGCACAATCCTTGAGATGGTACCGTTCTCGGCGGTGGACGGCATGGCGAGAATGGCTTTCCCCCGTGGCGCCAAAACCGCACCCCTCATGAAATCGGCCTGGCCTCCGATGCCGCTGTAGAAAAGCTTTCCAATGGATTCAGCAGTGGCCTGACCTGTCAGGTCGATCTCCAGGGCCGTGTTGATGGCTGTCATGTTAGGATGTTGGGCGATCACCAGAGGATTATTGGTATAGTCGATCGTTCTCAATTCAACAGCAGGGTTGTCGTGGATATATTCATAGGTTTCTTTCTTCCCCATGCAGAAAGCCGCCACCGTCTTTCCACGATTGATGGTTTTTTGAGAGTTGTCAACGACGCGCTTTTGCATCAGCTCCACAATGCCATCTGTTAAGAGTTCACTGTGTACACCCAGATGATTATTGGTGAGGAGATTGGAGAGAATGGCATTGGGGATGCTCCCATAGCCCACCTGAATCGTGTCTCCATCCCGGACAAGCCGTGACACATATTTCCCAATCTCTTGTGCAATTTGACTATCCGCCTCGGAAACATATTCAATGATCGGTTCGTCATAAAGGATCATATAATCCACGTCTTCGATGTGAATGAAACCGTCACCGTGGACACGTGGCATATTGGAGTTGACCTGAGCGATGACCAACGAAGCCTTTTCGGTGGCTGCCTTGACGATGTCAACGCTTACCCCCAAACTCATATAACCATGATCATCAGGTGGCGAGGTCTGAATCAGTGCGACATCGATGGGCACGAGACCGCGGTAGAGCAGATCCGGAACCTTCGATAAGAAGATGGGGGTGTAGTCAGCCGTCCCCGTGTTCACCGCAGCTCTCATGTCGCCAGTTGCGATGAAAAAAGAGTTATGCCGGAAATGCTGCATGAATTTCTCGTCCGTGTAAGGGATGAGACCAAGGGTCCATACATGGAACATCTCTGCATCAAAAATAGCGGTAGGATGTGTTTCGATGAATTGAACGAGAGCTCGAAGAAGATATTGAGGCCGGCCACATCCAGTCCCTATAAATATTCTATCCCCTCGTCGGATGTTCCCGAATATTCTCTCCTCCGAGATAAGCTTTTTAGGATGGCTTTTCTTAATCTGATCGAGCTTGGCGCTACTTTCATAAAGCCTCATTTTGATCTCCTCCCCGAATATCTTAACAAATTTTCCCCCGAAAGGCTGGCGAAATTTTTAGGTTGACAAAGAGTTATGAGGCTGTATGCTGTTGACGAGGTTAGGAAGAGAGAGAAGAAGGGCATCTAATGGCTTTCTCTAACCTATTAAGAATACAGAATTTAGTGCCTTGTACATCTATTTGTTTTTCTAGCATTGCGTTAACGTTAACATTATCTTATACTGCATTTGATCCCGAATTGGGGAGCGGAATTATAATTTGAGGGTACACAAAAAGCTGAATAACTGCTATAATGTGAAAAAATTCTCTTGAGATTGGGCGGCCATTTCTCGCAAAGGAAGAAAGAACGGGCTGTGAAAAACCGTGGGCCGTGGCAGGATTCATGGCTCCGTCGCTCCCTACAATTTAGCGGATGGGCCTTTCCAATTTTCGGCCTTCGGGGATACCACTGTGTTTTACTCTACTCGATCGAAGCTCATCCTCAGTTTTCTTGGCATTTCCTTTCTGGTGTGCGGCGTCGCGCTATTAGTCGGAGGTCAGCTCCTATATAAAGCCGTGGTCAACGAAGCAACGAATCGGATACGCTTAGACCTCAACTCCGCGCGCGAAATCTATCTCAATCGCATCAAAGGAGTAAAGGTTGCCCTCAACATCACCACATTAGGACCGGTTTTCCGATCGGCCCTTGAGAGAAAGGATGCGCAGAAAATTATTCCTTTGTTGACAAATATCTCCCAGCAAACGGAGTTGGATTTCGCGGGGATTGTCACCAAAGAAGGAAAAACGCTCTGTCGCATCGGACCCAATTCCATCCCCAAACAGGATGGTCCTCCCAATCCGATTGCGAGTTTAGCACTCCAGCAACGGATCCCTGTCTCGGGAACAGTGAGTTTAAGCAATGAGTTTCTCTTTGAGGAAAATCCCCAACTGGCCAGTCGAGCCAGGATCAAGCTGCTTCCTACCAAAAGAGCGACGCCACGCCCTGAGAATGAGGAACTGTCCGGAATGGCTCTGGGCGCCGCCGTCCCGGTTTTCGACTCCGGTAACTTCTTGGGCGTTCTCTATGGTGGGGTCTTATTGAACCGGAGTCAGGAGATCGTGGACCGGGTACGGGACACCGTTTTTCAACACGAGATTTACAAAGGCCGGAGCATTGGAACGGCCACGATCTTTTTTAAGGATATTCGCATCTCCACCAATGTCCTTTCACCCGATGGAAGTCGAGCGATCGGGACCGTCGCTTCCGAAGAGGTCACCAAACGCGTCCTGACGGATGGAGAGAAGTGGATAGACCGTGCCTTCGTGGTGAACGATTGGTATATCACTGCCTATGAGCCCATTGAGGATATCTTCGGTCAAAAAGTAGGAATGCTCTACGTCGGAGTGTTGGAAGCAAAGTATGCAGACGTCCGTTGGAAGGCGCTTTCTATTTTCATCCTGATCACCGTCGCAGGGATGGTCTTAGCCCTTGCCTTGGGATACCTCATTTCCAACAAGATGAGCCGGCCAGTGAAGCGGCTGATCGAGGCGAGCCAGCAAGTGTCCCAGGGGAACCTCTCACCGGAAATCGGACCCATTTCAAAAAGTGAAATTGGTTTGTTGCAGAAGACGTTCAAAGAGATGCTGACCTCTCTCCAGGAGCGGGATAAACGACAGAAGGTGGAGAGCGAGATCAAACTCCTCCAATCTGAAAAACAGGCGAGCGTCGGGAAGCTCGCGGGCGGGGTCGCCCACGAGATCAATAATCCCCTGACCGGGATATTCACCTTCGCCCATATGCTCCTTCGCCGCAAGGATATTCCGGAAGACCTTCGCTCAGACATCGAGACGATTGCTCAGGAGACAGAGCGGGTGCGTAAGATTGTAAAGGGTCTTCTCGATTTTTCTCGCCAGACAGAACTGGATCGGGAGCCCAGCGATGTCAACAGGCTGATTCGGCACACGATTTCACTCGTAGAAAACCAGGCGCTCATCAAAGGGGTGAGCTTGAATTTTGAGCCCGGGGAAGGGTTACCGATGATCACCCTGGACAGAAATCAGATGCAGAGTGTTTTGCTCAACATCATCATCAATGCCCTGGACGCCACCGATCCGGGCGGGAGCATTACCGTCACCAGTGGTATCGGCGTATCGACGAGTCACCCCGGGCAAAATGGGATTGAAATCCTATGCACGGATACGGGTTGTGGCATTCCACCTGAGAACCTCAATCGGCTCTTTGATCCCTTTTTTACGACAAAAGACGTTGGACATGGCACGGGCTTAGGGCTATCGGTTTCTTACGGTATCGTTGAACGCCACGGAGGGACGATTTGGGTTCAGAGTAAGGTGGGCAAAGGGAGCACCTTTAAGGTCTGGCTACCCATTGAGGAGCAGGGGGCGCGAGATGAAAATATTAGTGGTTGACGACGATGTCATCGTCATCAAGAGCTGCAGGCGCATTCTTGAAGCAGAAGATTTTGAAGTCTTCACCTGCCCCGGCGCAGACGAGGCACTGGAGAAAATGAAACATTACGATTTTGATCTGCTGCTCATGGATGTCAAGATGCCCAAACACGACGGTCTCTTTCTCATGCGAGAGATTAAAAAAAATTGGCCGGATATACCGATCATCGTCATGAGTGGCTATCCGACGCCCGAGACCATTGCCGATGTGCTGAAATTGGGGGCCACGCAGTTTATTCCGAAACCCTTTCGGCCGGACGAATTGATGAAATCCATCCGATTAGTTCTCCAAAAGACAAGTAAGAAGGATTCCCTTCCTGCGGGGAAGGAGGATGAAAGGAAATAAAACGGCCAGTCGAATTTCGGTTTTCGAATTTAACATTTCAGTTCATTCATAAGGGGGTCACACCATGGCTGAAAAGATGCTCATTATTGACGACGAAGAGATTGTTTTGAAATCGTGCCGAAAGATATTTGAGGCAGAGGGTTTCGAAGTAGTCACCACCGCCAACCCTCAAGAAGGCCTCAAACTCGTCTCTGAAAAATCCTTTGACGTGATTCTCTGCGACTGGATGATGCCGGGCTTTGATGGAATGGACGTGGTCGAGGAGATTGACAAGGCTTCACCGAATTCCACGGTGGTGATGATCAGCGGCTATCCTTCCGTCGGACGCGCCACGGAGGCCATGAAGCGGGGAGCTATGGATTACCTTCCGAAACCCTTTCGGCCTGAGGAGATCATCGAGGTCGTGAAGAGGTCGGTGAGGCGAAAGGTCACCGAGGAGAAAAAGGCGATCGGGCGTTTTGAAAAGTTTATGAAGTCCTGGCAATTTCCGGTCCCCGCCTTTGAAGACAAAGCGCCGAAGACGATCGCCGAGACGGTCGCTCAAACCGTGGGCGTGGCAAAAGCCACGTCACCCTGGTTTACGGTATTTATCCTTGGGATTCTTGCCGGAGCCTATATCGGTTTTGGAGGGCTGCTCTCAACGACCGTCACGTTTGATGTAGCGGCTAAATGGGGCCTGGGTGTCTCGAAAATCTTGGGGGGAGCTGCTTTCAGCGTCGGCCTGATGCTGGTGGTCATTGCAGGAGCAGAATTATTCACAGGCAACAACCTGATGGTCTCAAGTGTCATGTCTCGGGAAATCACACTGAGTACCATGGGAAAAAGATGGGCGGTCGTTTTTGTGGCCAACTTCATCGGATCGATCCTGGTGACGCTTCTCTTCTACTACTCGGGACTCTGGAAGACGGCCGATGGGGCGTTGGGAGCCGCAGCCGTGAAGATCGCTTACAATAAGGTATCCCTCAGCTTTAGCGAGGCCCTCTGGCGCGGGATCGGTTGCAACTGGCTCGTCTGTTTGGCTGTCTGGATGGCCCTTGCCTCTCGGCAGATCATCGGGAAAATCTTCGCCATCTTCTTCCCGATCATGGCCTTTGTTGCGATCGGATTCGAGCACAGCGTCGCCAATATGTACTTCATTCCCACGGGAATATTGCTGATGAATGGGGCAGGGATTTCCAATGTTCCAGGAGTGGATCCGAATATGCTCGGCTGGATCAATTTCTTATGGAGAAATCTATTCCCTGTCACGATCGGTAACATCATCGGGGGCGCAGTATTCGTGGGGATGAGTTATTGGGGAGCTTACATCAGACCGGTCAAGATATCCGGCAATTAAGATAGAATTAAACGCGAATCCTGCGTAAAGATGTCATTCCCGTGAAAACGGGAATCCAGAAAGGCGGGAAAATACTGGATTCCTGCTCCGCAGGAATGACGGCTGTTTTCCCAGCTTCTCTCCACCCTTAATTCTTCCGCATCATGGTGTTCACGGCTTTTTCCAATCCGTCAAGCGTTAATTCGAACATGGGAAAAATCTCCTGGATGTGATGGATGGAACGGGTGTAGGGCCATTCTTCGGCGAGCTTTGGGTTGATCCAGACTGCATGGGGGAAGGTTTTGGTGATAAACTTCAGTCTTTCATAACTGGGCTTTCCGGACCTCTCTTCGATATGGATGGAGCCATCCGTGGCCATCAACTCATAAGGGGCCATGCTCGCATCCCCGACGACGACGAACCGAGTTTCGGGATCCAGTCGCACCAGGTCATCCACAGGAAAAGGCTTAGATCGTCTGGGCGGGTCCTCCCAGAGGTAATCATAAATGCTGTTATGAAAATAGAACGTCTTGAGATCCTTGAACTGGGCCCGTGCATAATTAAAAAGCGTTTGGACCAGGTCGATATAGGGTTCCATGGACCATCCGCCGTTGTCAATCGCAAGGATCACCTTTAACCGGTCTTTCAGACTGCGATCGAATACAATCTCAATTTCTCCTGCGTTCCTCATCGTCTCGTAAATCGTCTTATCAATATTTACCCGATCTTTCGGACCGAAGGGAACCATATGCCGCAACCTCTTGAGAGCCTCTCCCATTTGAGAGGCCGTCATCGGTCCTTCCTGTGAGTAATCACGATACCTTCGGTCCATGGCGACTTTGACGGCGGACTTATTCCGGGAAACACCACCCACCCTCATCCCACCCGGATGATATCCGGAGTGTCCCACAGGAGAAGTCCCGCCAGTCCCGATCCATTTGTGTCCTCCGTGGTGGGCCTCGGTCTGTTCTTTCAACCGGTCAAGAAAGTATTTGATCAATTCCTCCGGGCTGAGCTTTGAGAGCTCTTCTTCATTCACCCCGAGGGCATCTGCTAAACTCTTAGGATCTTTCAGCCACTCGTCGAGCAGGGCACGAGCGATCTCCGTCAGTTCAAATTCCTCCGGTTCTTTTAACTCAGCGCCCTTGAACTGATGAGCAAAAATCTGGTCGTAGAGGTCGAAGTACCTCTCGCTCTTCACCAGAATCGCCCGGGCACCCGTATAAAAATCATCCAGAGAATTGATCAGCCCCATGCTCAGGGCCTTCTGGAGCCTCAAGAAGGAGGTCGGAGACACCGGGATTCCCGCTTTTTTTAATGAATAGAAAAAATCGACAAACATAACTTAGTCCGGTAGTCGTTAGTCTCGTAGTCGTTTAGTCAATATAGACTACCAGACTACAAGACGATTTGACTATTCGACTTCACTATTAGTCCAGTAGTCGCATGGTCTTGTGGTTGTTTAGTCAAAAAGACTACCCGACAATCTGACTACAAGACTATTCGACTCCTTAAACTCTGAATCTCGAAACAGCATTTTGGGCAACTGCGTAATCCGGGCTCTTTTTGAACAGGACGCCCAGAAAAGGAACCTCTCCTTTGATCAAATCTTTCACGCGGAAGTCGGGGTCCGCCTTGAGGGCTCTGATCCAATTAATCAGCTCGCGGGTGGCAGGCTTTTTTTCAATACCCCTGATTTCTCTGAGACGGTAAAATGTCCTGACGGAACTGTCGAGCAATTCCTTGTCGATGTCCGGGAAATGAACCTGGACGATCCTTCTCATCATATCGGCTTCCGGAAAGGCAATGTGGTGAAAATTGCAGCGTCCTAAAAACGGGTCCGAGAGATCTTTTTTAGCATTCGAGGTGATGATGATCACCGGCCGCTGTTTGGCTTTGATCGTTTTATCGATCTCGATGATGTCGAACTCCATCTGGTCCAGTACGTCGAGCATGTCATCCTGAAAATCGGTATCCGCCTTATCGATCTCATCAATCAGCAGAACCACTCTCTCATCAGAGGCAAAGGCCTGTCCGATCTTACCCATCCGGATATATTCTTCGATGTTGCTGACCTCCCTCTTGGAATCGCCAAAGCGGCTATCATTCAAACGGGTGAGGGTGTCATACTGATACAGGGCATCGATCAGCTTCATGCTCGATTTGACATTGAGAACGATCAGCCTCATGCCAGAGGCCTCCGCAATGGCATGGGCCAGCATGGTCTTCCCTGTCCCGGGCTCTCCTTTGAGCAGCAGGGGCATTTCAAGGGCCATCGAAATATTGACAATTCCTGCCAGCTCCTCGTCCAACACGTATTTAGAAGCACCTGCAAATCCTTTCTTTTGAGTCTCCTTGTGCATCGTTCCGCTCCTCGTTTCATCTTGTGAGAATTTGAACAAAACCTATAATAACCATTTTTTCGTCATGTTTCAACACATTCATCCCGATCCCGATCGAGTTTGAAAAAGGGAAGGTCGGAAAAAATCAATTCGCGGCCCGAATTAGAAGGATGGTCGGGCTGAAGAAGTTTTAGAGCGCCACCTCTTAAATACAAGCCAAGTGCCGCAAGCAATTACCACCGCTTTGTTTTTCTGCAAAAGGCGGATACCCATAGCCTAATATGCGCATTCTAAAATTTCGGAAGCCCGACCGTCCTTCCAATCGTAAGAAGGGGAAAATCAATTTTTTCACGCTCCAGGGGGATTGAGAGGGATTTCATCCCAGGGCCTTTCCACTCCACAATCATCAATCAGCAATCATCAACCCAGAGACTTTCTTGTATAACGGCCTAAAATCTTTTAAATTTGAGCGAGAAAATGGTTCGAGGAATGTCATGAGGCAAAACGTCGGATGAATCGGCAATCGTGGGTGACACTCAGTGTTTCCATTGGGGTCTATATGTCCACACTGGATGCCAGCATTGTCAATATCTCCCTTCCCACGATCGTTCAATCTTTAAACACCAATTTGAGCACGGTCGCCTGGGTGGTGATGGCTTATTTGATCATCATCACGGGATGCCTGCTTCTGATGGGGAGATTCTCCGACCTTTACGGACAGAGAAGAATTTATCTATTAGGATTTTTGGTTTTCACTATTGGCTCGGCCCTCTGCAGTTTTTCCCCCACCATCCATTTTCTCATCGGCTCCAGGATGATTCAGGGTTTTGGCGCCTCTGCCCTGATGGCCAACAGTCCCGCGATTGTGACCACGGCCTTTCCAGAGGAGGAAAGAGGAAAGGCGTTGGGCATGTTGGGTTCTGTCGTCTCTGCGGGGTTTTTAACAGGACCGATTCTCGGCGGATTTTTAGTCGAGCATTTCGGGTGGAGGTCCATCTTCTTTATCAATCTTCCCATCGGCGTTATTGGAATCTACCTCTGTTCAAAAGTCCTCGACAGGGATGTATCAAAGAGCAGCGCACGGGTAGACCTCCGGGGAGCCCTTCTGCTTTTTTCCTTTTTGACCTTTCTTCTCCTGTTCCTGAATCGAATGGCCCGGGGATCGGATCCTCTTCTCTGGGGGTGGCTCTTCCTCAGTCTGTTCTCTTTCAGTCTGTTTATCGTCGCCGAAATCCGCTCAACCTCTCCCTTAGTGGACCTTAAACTTTTTAGAAGACGTCTCTTTATCTCCTCTCTTGGAGCGAGTTTCCTATCGTTCTGGATGAGCGCTGCCCATACCTTTGTCATCCCCTTCTTCCTCCAGAATATCTTAGAGTTCTCACCGTCGAAAATGGGGATGTTCATTTTTCCAGTTGCCTTCACGGTCATGGTGACGGCTCCTTTGGGGGGAAGGTTTTCCGATCGTGTGGGAGTAAGAATTCCAGCCACCATCGGTTTGGCCATCACTTCTTTGACCGTTTTCTCCTTTACTCTGTTGAGACCGGGGACAGATGATTTAGACATTCTCTGGAGACAGATTGTTCTCGGCATCGGGGTCAGCCTTTTCAATCCAGCCAATAATAGCGCCATCATCGGTTCTTTGCCCCGCGACAAGGTGGGGCTCGCCTCGAGTTTCTTGGCCCTTGCGAGGAATCTGGGGATGGTGATGGGTGTCGCTTTTGCAGAAATGGTGATCGCGTTCAGACTGCCTGCCACCCATTTTGAGAATGTGAAAGCAGGCCCTTCTCTCGAGAGCATTCAGGATGTGTGGAAACTGATGCTGATTATCGGTCTCATAGCGATCCTCATCTCCTGGACGAGGGAGAGCAAGTCAAACGTCCCCGAGCACGTGTAGCTGCCACCTTTCTAAAAACTTTCTTTGTCCCTAAAGAATGAAAAACTGGGGGTGCAAGAATGGTCGAGGGATTGACTTTTCAGGGATTTCTTGAAAAAATAAATTTTACTGGAGGCTTTTGGTGAAACGCTCGGATGGAAGAGGATTTAAGGCTCTGAGGCCGGTAAAGATTAGGAGAAATTATTTGAAGCATGCAGAGGGGTCGGTTCTCATTGAAATAGGGGATACCAAAGTGGTCTGTTCAGCCAGCGTGGAAGAGCGGGTTCCGCCGTTTTTAAGAAATACCGGTAGGGGTTGGGTCACGGCGGAATATTCGATGCTCCCGCGTTCAACGCATACTCGCACTTCCAGAGATTCTTTGACGGGTCGAGGAAATGGCCGTGCCTTCGAAATCCAGAGATTGATCGGACGCTCCTTGAGGTCTGTGACCGACCTCACCGCTTTCGGCGAAAGGACCATCTGGATCGACTGCGATGTAATTCAAGCGGATGGCGGTACGAGAACCGCTTCCATCACGGGTGCCTATATCGCTCTGGTGGATGCATTTCAAAAGATGATTAAGATTGGGTTGATTGAAACTGTTCCCGTCAAGGATTCGGTCGCTGCCATCAGCGTGGGCAAAGTGGATGGAGAACTCCTGTTGGATTTGAATTATGAAGAAGATTCAAAGGCCGAAGTCGATATGAATGTGGTGATGACCGGTGATGGAAAGTTTGTGGAAATTCAGGGAACGGCCGAAGGGGGCGTTTTCACAAAGAAGGAGATGGATGCGTTGATGAAGATCGCCCAAAGCGGAATTAAGGTTCTTACGAAAATTCAGAAAAAATCTCTGGAAAGGAAAGAATAAAATCGGTATTAGAAAACGGTCAGAAGTGATTGTTGCAACTCGCAATAGGGGAAAGATGCGCGAAGTTCGAGAGGCGTTGAAAGGGTTGGGCCTCCGGATCCAGGCGTTGAGCAACTTTTCAAATGCTCCTGAAATCGAAGAGAATGGCAAGACCTTTGTTGAGAATGCCCTGAAGAAAGCCCGATATTATTCAAAATATTTTGGGAAGGTAACTCTTGCGGACGACTCTGGATTAGAAGTGGATAGCTTGAAAGGATTACCGGGAGTTTATTCGGCGAGGTATGCGGGAGAGAGGGCTTCAAGTGAGGAGAATAATAGAAAGCTCCTCAGAGAGATGGAGGGGGTTCCCATTTCAAAAAGAGGAGCAAGGTTCAGATGTGCCATTGCAGTGGTCTCTCCTGATGGGAGGGAACTCCTCGCTGAGGGGTCGTGCAAGGGAAGAATTGGGTTTGGAGAAAAAGGAAGAAAAGGGTTTGGATATGATCCTCTCTTCATCCTTCCAAATTACGGGAAGACGATGGCCCAGCTTTCTCTCGAAGAAAAAAATAGAGTGAGTCATCGGGGAAAGGCCTTGAAAAAGATAAGAAAGATCATTCAATCTTTTCTCGATTGCGGGCTGTTGTATCAACCATAGTGATATGTTAGATAAAATTCAGTAACTAAATCCCAAGCGCCAAACTGTAACCGAAATGCCAAGGCAAAATGTTGAAGAAAAGAAACGTTACTTGTAGGCTATTTCGATATTGAGTAATTGAAATTTATTTGGGATTTGGAATTTGGTGATTGGGATTTACCTCTTCGAGGTCGGGGCGTAGCGCAGCCTGGTTAGCGCGCCTGCCTTGGGAGCAGGAGGTCGGCCGTTCAAATCGGCTCGCCCCGACCAATTGTCCTCCTTCACAATCTGACAATTCCTTAGTGGATAAAGAGCCGATCCGCTGCGAAAAAATAAGCCAATAACCCAGTATCCGCCATTTAGTATCCAGGTTCCAGTATCAAGCACCCAGGCGGCTTTCCATGAAAATTGTCACAAAATGTCAAAAAGTGAGAAAAATGGACGCAATTTGGTGACAATTGGAGGTAGGTTCTGAAATAATCAGACCACTACAAATCAAAATTCCACTTCAATTATAGAGGGATTGGATGGTGTCATCCTTAATATTTGTCAGCTGGTATGCTTTTTGCTGCTACATGAGTCAAGTCAACGGGTCGACTTGCCGGGACTATGCAGGATCACGACAGAAAAAGAATCATTCTAGTACTCAGATGGACAGCCATCATTGTCACCTCTTACCTCATCCTGTTGGGCAGAGGAAGAGTGACGGACCTCCATTTGAGTCACCTCCTTATTGCTGTCTATCTCTTATCGAATATCCTGCTCACTTTCCTACCAAGGCTGTGGTTCTCAAACACAAAATTGTTTTATCCTTTAGTGCTCTTTGACACTGGAATTATTTCCTTCGGGATGTATCTCTCGGAGAAGATGGCCACAGATTTTTATCTCGTTTTTTTCTTGATCATCATCTTTGCATCCGTCAGTCGCAACTTTAAATTGTTGATGGTGATCGGAGGGATCACGGCACTTCTATACGGATTTCTCCTTCATTCCTGGGGATTATTGATTTCGAAAGAGGGCGTCAGTTATATCCTTCGCATTCCCTTCATCTTCATCATGACCGCTTTCTATGGATATATTGTCCAAACCTTAACGAGAGAGAAACACCAGGAACTCACGATTTCCGAAGACAAGTATCGCGGTCTTTTCGAGAACGCCAATGAGGGGATCGTCATCTTGCGGTATCCTCAGGGACAGATCGCCGATGTGAATCGGGAAGTCGGGAGAGCATCAGGGTTTACAAAAGAGGAATTACTTCAAAAGGAATTCCTCGACCTCTTTGCACCTCCGGAGATAGAGATGGCAAAACATTATTTTATGGAGGTTGTCGAGAAAGGGGAAGCAAGGGCTGATTACCTATCCTTGAGGAAGAAAGATGGAACCATCATGGAAGTGGATTTGTCCCTGAAAAGAATCGATTTGGGAGATGAACACTTTTTTCAGGCGATCATTCGTGATTTGACCAAACAGAGGAAACTCGAAAAGAAGATCGGAGAGAGCAAGAGAAGTCTCGAAGCTATTTTCGACGGCATTAGGGACAGACTCTCCTTGCAGGCTCCTGATTATGAGATTCTCCGTGTCAATAAGGCCGTTATTGAAAATTACCGAGGGACTTTTCAAGAACTGATTGGTAAGAAATGTTATGAGGTTTATTTCCATAGAACCTTCCCTTGCGAAAAGTGCCCGGTTTCCGTCACCATCGAAACCAAACAACCTTCTTCTTCCACCATGAAATTCTTAGATGGTAACACCACGCTCCAGGTCTTCTCGTACCCCATTTTAGATGAAAGAGGGGGGCTTTCCTCGGTGATTGAATATATGAAAGACGTTACGGAAGAGCAGCGGCTTCAAGAACAACTCATCCAGTCCGAAAAGTTAGCGGGGATAGGAGTCTTGGCATCGGGGATCACCCATGAAATCAATAACCCCCTCAGTGGCATCATTGGAATGGCAGAGATTGCCATGGAGGAGGAAGATTCGTCTAAAAATAAAGAATACTTAAAGGACATCCTGAATTGTGCGCAAAGAATCGGAGAAATCGTAAAGGGGCTCAAATCGTACTCTCGAGCGGCAAAGAAGGGGGAACTCACTCCTGTGGATCTTAACGAAGTGCTTGAAGAATCTCTGAAAATGGTCCGCTTAGCGGTCAAAACAGCTTCAGTGGAAGTAGTTAAAGAATTCCAACCCCTGGAAAAAATAGAAGCGAATACCGGAGAAATTC
>Ga0335070_10001970_pt1 | contig 23863 bp, 21 predicted proteins | sample Lox_Sample_13_FD_206722 | JGI IMG/M metagenome (GOLD analysis project Ga0335070, IMG submission 206722) | Soil microbial communities from Loxahatchee National Wildlife Refuge, Florida, United States - Lox_Sample_1.3 | ecosystem: Environmental > Terrestrial > Soil > Wetlands | place: USA...
TCCCCGCAGGAACCGCCACCAGCACGCCCTGGCCTGCCTTGTCCAGACCGATCATCACGTTGACCGCCGTGGGAGGTGCCGGCACATCGCCGTGCAGATGGGCAATGACGCTCGGGCCTGAATGCAGACGCACCAGACCTATGCGCCAGGGCACCCTGGCCCGGAAATACTCCAGATGACTGTGATGCAGGGTGGTCGCGGAAATCAGCTCTCCCTCGCCCGACTGCAGGCGCCACACCAACCGGCTCGACAGGCAGCGATGGCAGGCCTCGCGCGGTGGATACTGCACTGCCTGGCAGTTCGCGCAGACCTGAAGTTCGAAGCGCCCGAGTGCCGCGGCGGCGGTGAGCCGCATGCCCACATGACTTCGGGCGGCAGGCGGCAGCTGAATCGCTGCAGTCGCACCGGGGCTCGCACCGGGGCTCGCAGCGGAACCTGCGGCGGGATTCACGGCGGAATTCCCGGTGGTGCTCACTCAGACGCAGCCAGAATCGCCGCCCCACAGCACAGGCCGCGATCGTAGTTGATCATGCCGAAGCCGCTCACCAGCCCTGTCCGCGCGCGCGCGACAGCCTTACCCGCGGGTGCTCCCGTGAGCTGTCGCACGGCTTCGGTCATCCCGACATATCCACCGGCCGCGCCAGCCTGCCCCATCGACAGCTGACCACCCGAGGTGTTGTGGGGAAAACTGCCATCCGTGGTGAAGGTGTGGCTGCGCACGAACTGCGGACCTTCACCCTTGTCGCAGAAGCCCAGATCCTCCATCTGAATCAGGCTGATGACCGGATAGTCGTCATAGGTCTGCAGGAAATCGATCTGATCGGGGCGCACGCCCGCCTGCGCGTACAGGACCTCCCGGTCGAGAGCCCAGCCACCGCGCATCTGGATCGGATCATCGGGAAAGGCGTTGTGCCGTTCCATCGCGGCGAGGATGGAAGCCGACTTCAGGCCGAGTTCCCGCGCCTGTTCGCGCCGCATGACCAGAAACGCCTCCGCGCCCGCGCACGGCATGACGCAATCGAACAATCGGAGCGGATCGGCGATCGGGCGGGAGTGGAGATACTCCTCGAGTGTGAGCGGCTTCCTCAGCAGGGCGAAGGGCACATCGGCCGCGTTGCATCGTTGGGCCACGCACAGCTTGCCGAAGTCCTCGGCGCGAGCCCCGTATTCGCGCATGTAATGGGCAGTGAGCAGCGCGAAGCTCGCGTTGGGCCCACCTGAACCGTACGGGACGACGGCATCCTGCGAGAATTGGCTGAATCCGCCGATGGTGGCGCGGAACGTGTCGATCTGATTCGTGTCCGCCGCGACGCAGGCAACGACACGCGCATCTCCGGACTGGACGGCCCGGGCCGCGCGTCTGAGCGCGACGACAGCGGAGGCGCCGCCGAGGGGAATGTTGTCTAGCCAGCGCAGCGACAGTCCCAGATGCTGCGTCAGGCCCACCCCCGTGTCGGGTGCCAGAGTGAAGCTCGACAGGCACAGTCCATCGAGGGCCTGCTTGTCGAGACGACTGCCCTCGAGCAGTCCCGCGATGGCGCGTGCGGCAAACCAATGTGCCGCATGAGTCGAGTAACGCTCGTAAGGCACCGTCACCGGCACCGTGACCACCGTGTCCGGGTAGGACTGACGGCGCGCGGTCGTGGCGCGACGCCTGTGGCCTGTGGATCGCTTGTGGGTAGTGGCTGTCACGCGGTGGTGGGTGTCACACTGCGGTAAGTGTCAGGCGGCGGTAGGTGTCACGCGGCGGTGCGCTTCTTCAGTGGCCGCAGGTCTATGGTCCGACCGCTGGTCAGCGAATCGTGCGCCAGTTCCTTCAGACGCGCACGCTGAATCTTCTCCGTCGGAGTCAGGGGCAGCGCCTCGCAGAAACTGACATAGCCGGGCGCCTTGAAATAGGCCAGCTTCTCCAGGCAGAACTGCACGAGTTCGCGAGCGAGAGTCTGCCGCTCCTCGGCGGCGAGTGCGGTGCGAGTCACGATACAGGCCATGACCTCATCACCGCGCACTTCGTCGGGAACTGCGGCCACGCCGACACTGGCCACGCGGGGATGCTGCAGGAGCACCCCCTCGACTTCGACCGCCGAGATGTTCTCGCCGCTGCGCCGGATGACGTTCTTCTTCCGGTCGACGAAGTGCAGATCCCCGTCCGCATCCCGGTAGACCACGTCACCGGTATGGAAGTATCCGCCCTCCCATGCTTCCGCCGTGGCGCGCGGGTCCTTGAGATATTCCCGGAAGAAGCCGAAACGGGTGTTCGGGGCGCGGGATCGCACCCACAACTCGCCCGGTTCATTCACGCCGGCATTGGCACCCCCGTCGCTCACCACACGGCATTCGACCAGTGGCTGGGGCCTGCCGAAACAGGCGGTACCCACTTTGCGTGGCTCGTGATTGGCGATCACGACGGCGCCGGCACCCGTTTCCGTCATCGCCCATGCTTCGACGAGGGGGAAGCCAAAGCGCTGCTCGAAGGCTGCGTGCAGGCGCGGGCTGACTCCCGCACCGAAACCAAACCGCAGGGCATGATCCCGATCACTCTCGCTCGGTGGAGCCCCCAGGAGCATCGCGGGCATCACGCCAAGATAGTGCACGATGCTGGCCCGCGATTCGCGCACGGCCCGCCACCAGGTGCCCGGATGGAACCGGTCGAGCGGCACGATGCAGCCGCCACTCATGAGCATGGCCATGGTGGACACGGCCATCGCGTTCATGTGACTCATGGGCAAGGGAGTGATCAGGCGCTCCACGCCCGGCCGCACCGCACACACCCCGTCCAGTGCCCCGTACCACGTCCCTTCCCAGAGAAAATATTCGTTGGCGAGAACGCAGCCCTTCGGCTTGCCCGTGGTCCCCGAGGTGTACAGTAATGCGCATTCGGTCTGCTCATCCGGTGGTGTATCCGGGTGCGGTACCGGTCGCGTGACTCGCGTGAGCGGGGACAGATCGGGGACGGTGACAGTGAGCGGGCAACCGCTCGCCTCGGCCGCGCGTGTCAGATCGGCCACGCGCGAGTGGGGCGCGACGGCGATCGCGATGTCCGAGTGGCTGACGAGGTATTCGAGTTCCGCGCTGCGCCATTCTGCGTTGATGGGCACTACCGAGACGCCCAGCGCATTCAGCGCCAGCCAGTGGAAGAACATGGCCGGGCGGTTTTCCAGCAGCAGACCGGCCCGGTGTCCATGCCCGAGCCCCGCCCGTGCATAGCGCTCCCGCAGCTCGCGCACCTCGCGAGCGGCGCTCTCGTAGGACCAGGTGTGGGCCTGAATCCCGTAGCGCTCGGCCGTCTCAGGCAGGATGCACAGGAAATCGTGCTCCCCGCAGGCCGCGACCGAACGCTCGAAGGCCTGGTGGACCGTCCCGGCGATGTATGGCGAACCGGTGGCTCCGGTTTCTGAAGTGGCAGCGGTCATGCGCGCCTACAGCAACAGCTGAATGGACGGCAGCGCGGCATCGCAATTGAGCAGATCGATCTTCTTCAGTCGTACACGCAGCGCGTCGTCCGGGCCGACGAGGTGATGCCACGCGACGGCCGCGAGCACGAGTTGCCGATCCAGCTGGGTCTCGACGTAGATGAAGGGGGTCCGCACGATCAGGGCACCGCTGGTGAGATCCCGGCGCTCGAGGGCCGGCTGCTGCAGCACATGCTGACAGAAACTCGGTTGTTGCTGTGAGAAAGCGTTGGGATGCCGGAGCCGCTCCAGTCGTACTTTCAGCAGCAGCTTGTCTTCATGGAAGAGCGAGGTATGCGTCTCGCCGTCGGGCTGGCCGCGTGTCAGCGGCATCCAGTAGCGGGCATCATCGGTGAAGAGCGCGAACCACTCGTCGAAGCGCTTCTCATCGAGAAGCCGCGCCTCACGGTAGACCAGATCGATCGCGGCCTGGCTCACGACCCGTCCGCCATGCCGCAGGTCATGTAACGCGCCCACGCCCGGTACTGCCCGCGCATCGGCGCCTCATTCGTGGCCCCGTAGGTGCCCGCGATACCGGCCGATTCGGATTCGCGGTAGTTGCGGTGCAAACTCACCCACTCGGAACTGGAGGCCGCCAGTCCCTCCTGGATGGCACGATAGCAATGCAGATCGTCGTGTCCGACCATGGACGTCGGAGCGTTGATCAACCGGGTGTAGGTCGTCGTGCGCGCCAGCAGTGCATCCGGTGCGCCCACGAGCCGGAAGGTCCAGCTCTCGATCAATGTCTTGTCCACGGCCAGCGGCCGGGCGACGCGGATCGCCTGGATCGCACCCTTGATGGTCAGGCTGGGGTAGTACACGGTGTTGTGGCGCGCCTCGCCCAGGATGCGTTGCGCGCGCTCCTCGCCGTAGGCGGCGATCATGCGCTGCTCGTACTCGCCGACACTCGAGTACTTCGAGTGGATGGAGAAATTGACGCCCGTGTAGCTGTGACCGTTGTCGTAGACCTTGACCCCCATCTTCTCGAAGAAATCGTAGCCGTTGACGAAGGGCACGAACTGCTCGATGACCATGGGCGCAGGTCCCGCCTCGTGCCCCTGTTCCCAGACCCGCTTGGCCGTGCCCGCCGAGGACTCATGCGCCACCATGGGGTGCATGGCGTCGTTGAGGTTCTCGACATACATCTTCCAGTTGCAGTCGTGCAGATAGCGCAGCACGCCGCCGGCGACCTCCAGCCGGCCTTGCGGGGAACGCTCCACCATGTTGTCGATCGAGCTGAGCGACTCGCCGAAGAACTCGTGGAAATCCACCCCTTGGGGGGCGAGCCGCGCGAATACGAAGCCGCGGTAGTTGACGGCGTTGAGTGACGGCAGGCCCCGGGAAGCCTCCGACTGGTCGAAACCGCTGTGTTCGTAACCGCTCCTGAGCGGAACCGTGCGCAGCGCGCCGTCCAGCCGATAGGTCCAGCCGTGATAGGGGCAGCGGATCAGGCCGCCCTGGCAATTCCCCTGCACGGCGCTCAGCAGGCGCGTGCCCTTGTGCGCACAGCGGTTGGGAAACACCCGCACCTGCTGGTCGGCGCCCCGCACCATGATCACGGGCTCGCGGCCGATCACCGTGGAGTAGAAATCCCCCGCCGCCGGAACCTGGCTGTCGTGCCCGACGTAGATCCAGGTGTTGCGCCACAAGTGCGCCATCTCCAGCTCGAACAGTTCCGCACTCACGTACAGGTCGCGGTGGATGCTCTGCGGGCGGACCAGGCCGCGGATGGCGGCCGGATTGTCGTGATAACGGTGCATCGGTGGCGCCCCTTTTTTGCGCTACAATACTAGCGTGTTCACGTGATTTTGCAACCAATGCCCCGCAACGCACGCCTCAGCTCCAGCCGGCCCGGCGCCGATGCCCGGCGCCGCGGGGATCCGGCCTCGCCGGATTTCCGTATCGCCGAGTGGCCGTTCTATCTCATCGCGCGCACCGCGGGCCGTTACGCGATGGACATGGAGAATGCCCTGCGGCGTATCGACATGGACCTGGCCAGCTGGCGCGGACTGATGCTGGTGCACGAAACCAACCCGAGCAGCGTCAGTGAAATCGCGGATCGCGCAGTAATACGGCTCTCCACCATGACGCGGGTCGTGCAGAGACTCGAGCGGCGCGGCCTGGTGCGTCTCGCGCGCCGCGCGGCCGATGCGCGTGTTACCGAAGTTTACATCACGCGCGCTGGCGAGAAAGTCGTCGAGGAGATCCGCGCCATCGCCAGCCGCATCTATCATCTGGCCTTCCGCGACATCCAGCCGGCCGAGATCCTCAAGCTGAACGATCTGCTGCGGCGCGTGTATCACAACCTGGAGTTCACGACTCCGGACTGAGCTTGTATCCCAGTCGCTGCGACAGACCCGCTGCCCTGCCGCACACCGCCGTTGCCAGCTTCGCAAGCGACGCTTCGAACAGCCTGCTGTAGCCCAGGGCCACCAGCGCCAGCACCATCGTGCCCGTACTGTCGTAGACAGGAGCGGCGATGCCAGCGACTCCAGGAATGAACTCACTCGTATAGGAGTAACCGCGCTTGCGCGTCTGCGCCACGACGCGGGCCACTTCATCTGCCGAGGTAGGCTCGAGGCCATTGCGCGCGTTCTCGGACAGCTCCACCTTGACGAGCTTCGTCGCCTGCTCGTCCGCGCGGAAGGCCAGAAACACCCCTCCGGTGGCGGAACGGGTCAGAGGCATCACCGAGCCGACACGCAGACTGGCGGCGACCGGTGAATCCGCACCCAGCCAGCGCACGATCGTCGCCCCGTGATTCGCCCACACCGCCAGTGCCACCGTCTGCTGCGTCTCCGCGCACAGCTGCTGGAGCACCGGGGCGGCCAGGGACACGGCGTCGAGGCGGGCGATGGCCGCCAGACCCAACTGGAGCGCAAAGGAACCCAGATCGTACAGACCAGTCTCGGCACCCTGCTCGATCAACCCCATGCGGGCGAAGCTCACCAGGTACCGATGTGCCTTTGCCGCCGGCATGCCGGCCGCCGCCGCCAGATCCCGCAGCATCTGCGGCCGTCCCGCCTGAACCAGCGCCTGCAACAGCCGCGCGCCCACTTCGATGGACTGGACCCCGTGCTGCGCCTTGCGCCTGGATACCCGCATGACCACCTTGACCTCATGCCACGAACCGGATTACGCTAATCATAATCGATTACGTATTGCGTAACCAGTCGGAGAACGACATGAGCGAGCAGTCCGGCGGCGCCCGCCGCGGTCATCAGGTCCTGCAACGCCTGCGCGAACAGCCCCCCGCGATCTGGTATCGCGGCGAGCAGGTCAAGGATGTGACGGTGCATCCGGCACTGCGCGGTGGCGTGCACACGCTGGCCCGGCTCTACGACCTGCAGTGGGAGCAGCCGGAAGTGACCCTCTACGACTCTCCTTCCAGCGGAAAGAAGGTCGCGCGTTCGTTCATGATGCCAAGGACCCGCGCGGAGCTGGAGAGCATCAGTCGCGCCATGAAGGTGTGGGAAGACCACACGCACGGGATGATGGGTCGTGTACCGGACTACATCAATCGCGCCATGACCGGTTACGCGGCCGGTGCGGCGTTTCTTGCGGAAGCGAATCCCAAGTTTGGCGCCAACGCCGTGCGCTACTACGAGTATCTGCGCGAGAACGATCTGTGTCTCACGCACACACTCATCCCACCGCAGGCCAATCGCGCGGTGAGCTCAGCCAAACAGGCCGATCCGTTCCTGGCGGCACGCATCAAGGACGAGACGGATGCCGGCATGGTGATCCGCGGCTGCCGCATGCTGGCCACGCTGCCCATCTCCGATGAGATCATGGTATTCCCCTCGACACTGCTGAAGAGCCCCGAGGAGGATGCGCCCTACGCTTTCGGTTTCTCGATCCCCAACAACACGCCGGGACTGCGCTTCATCTGCCGCGAGAGCGTGGATTACGGGCGCTCGCATTTCGATCATCCGCTGGGATCGCGCTTCGAGGAGATGGACGCGGTCGTCGTATTCGACGATGTGTTCGTGCCGTGGGAGAACGTATTCCTGCACCGCGACATCCAGCGCTGCAATCAGGCTTACGCGCGCACCGGCGCGGTGGCGCACATGACACACCAGGTGGTGGTCAAGAACATCGCCAAGTGCGAATTCATGCTGGGCCTTGCCTCCCTCATGGTGAACAGCATCGGCGCGGAGGTGTTCCAGCACATCCAGGAGAAGCTGGCGGAGATCTGGGTCAACCTCGAGACGATGAAGGCTTTCCTGCGCGCGGCGGAGGCCGATGCGGCGCTTGATGAATGGGGCGTCATGCGACCTGCCTGGGACCCGCTGGATGCGGCGCGCAATCTGTTCCCGCGCCTGTACCCGCGGATGGTGGAGATCATCCAGCAGATCGGCGCCAGCGGCCTCGTCGCCATGCCCACCGAGCATGATTTGAGCGGCCCGCTCGCCGAGGACATCCGCAAGTACTATCAGGCTGCGCGTGCCGAGGCCTTCGAGCGCATCCCGCTGTTCCGTCTTGCCTGGGATGCCTCGATCTCCGCCTTTGCCGGACGCCAGGTGCTGTACGAGCGCTTCTTCTTTGGCGATCCGGTGCGCATGGCGGGTGCGCTCGTGGCCGGGCACAATAATCAGATCCAGCAATACGCTGAGAAGGTCCGCGCATTCGTCAAGGAAGGGAGGGACGAGGCGTTCGCCGCCGCGCCCGCAAAGTGAGCCAGTCCCGCCCGCCAGATCCGCGCCGCTTCCGCGACACCATGGGCCTTTTCGGCACCGGCGTCGCGGTCATCGTGGCGCGCGCCGGTGAGGACGTGCATGCGATGACCGTGAACGCGGTGTCATCGATCTCACTGGACCCCATGCTGGTCATGTTCTGTCCGGGCAACAGCACGCGGCTGGCGCGCGATCTGCCGCGAGTCACCGGCTTCACGATCAACATCCTGCGGCGCGAGCAACAGGCGCTGTCGACCTATTTCGCCGGCGGCTGGAAGGACCCCATGCCACCGCCGTTCCGCTTCGTGCCCTCGCCCAGCGCCTTGCGTCTCGAGGGAAGTCTGGCTTCCATCGACTGCACCCCCGAGCGGGTCATCGAGGCAGGAGATCACTGGCTGGTCCTTGGACGGGTCACCCATCTGCATACGGGCATCACCCCGCACGAACCGCTCCTCTTCTACAAGGGCGGCTACCGGGGCGTCGATGCGGTGGCCGGGGCGCCGGCTCCCGAACTTGCGGATGTGCACGAAGTCCCGTTCCATTTCTATTGATTCTATTGACGTCTGGCTACGCTGCTCGCAGGATGGATGCCGGCACGGCCCGCCTCAACACCGAGATACAACCGGCCGGCCATGACCCGCAGACAGGGGGATGCGCATGGACCGGTCCGTCCGCAGCGTTGCCATAGTCATTACCGTGCTGGCTGCACTCCTGCTGGCACCCCGGACCGGCCAGGCCCAGGTCGGCAGCACGGCACCCACGGCAGTGATCGCCGGAGGCAACCGCACCATCGGTGACACCGACAACCGCCCTGGTGAGGTCGTGAGCTTCGATGGCAGCGGCAGTGCGACGACGGACCCCGAGGCCACCATTGTCATCTATCAATGGTCGATCAACGGGACAATCGATGAGGCCGCCACGGGCCCGCGCCCCTCGATGGCTCTTGCCGATGGGCAAAGCACAGTCTCGCTCGTTGTCATCGACAGCTTCCAGCAGCAGAGCGCACCGGCCTCTGTCGTCATCACCGTGCTCGCGCCCTTGACCGTGCAGATCACCGGTGGCAGTCGCACGGTGGCGGATTCGGACGGACTGCCTGGCGAGAAAGTGCCGTTCACCGGTTCGGCCACCTCGCCCGGCAGAACCATACCGGTGAGCGCATTCAGCTGGGTCGCTACTGCACGAGTCGGAACCTCGAACACCGTGATCGACAGCGCGCAGGGTACCGCCAGTCCCACATTGAAGCTGCGCGATGGAGCCAATACGGTCACTTTGAACGTCACCGATCCAGGCAATGGCCGGGTCACGAGCGCGACGGTCACGGTCAGCGTGGGCACACCCAATCCCACCAACGTGCCCAACCCGATTTCCTCCCTCCCGGGACTGACGCCGAACCAGAAGGCAGCCGCCCAGAGTCTGGAACGGGCGTGCAACGATCTGGGCAACCAGTACGTCGCCGGCTCCGCCCTCGGCGCCGATTCCATCGATCTGCTGCAACAGTGTCGCGCCATCATCCGCGATCACGTGAACGGCACCGACCTGCCCGGCCTCCTCACCGCGCTCGATGCCGTCTCCGGTCAGCAGCTCACCAGCATGCAGCGCATCGGACTGACGTTCTCGGACTCCCAGTTCAAGAATCTCGGCAACCGCCTGACCGAATTGCGCCAGGGTCTGCACGGAGCGAGCGCTAGTGGTCTCAACATTCACAGCGGGGACAGCTCACTGCCTCTGCAGCAGCTGGGGTCACTGGCCGCGGATGTACTGGGTGGCGCCGCGGGGGCGGACGATTCCAGCAGAGCACTGTTCAGCGACCGCCTCGGGATCTTCATCACGGGCGACATCCGTCTCGGCGACCGCGAGGCCAGCGAGCGGGAGTCCGCCTTCGATCTGACCGATCACAGCATCACCGTCGGCGCCGATTACCGGTTCACGAATACCTTCGTCGCCGGCGCCGCGTTCGGCTATGGACGCGCCAAGTCGGAATTCACCACGGCCCGGCTCGACAGCAAGAACCTGACTGGCTCGCTGTACGGATCCTGGTACCGGGGCGACTGGTACGTGGACTTCATCGCCACCTTCGGCAAGGTGGACTACGACTCGAGCCGCCATATCCAGTTCGACAGCAGCGTCGTGACTTCCGCCGGCGTGGTAGACCGGATCGCACTCGGCAGCACGAGCGGCCGGCAGACCGCGGCCAGTGTGACCACGGGATACGACTGGCACTGGGGCGGCCTGCAGGCCGGCCCTGCCGTCACATTGAATTACAGTCATCTCAAGGTCGACGGCTTCGCGGAAACCGGTGCCAGTGGCCTCGACCTCTCCTTTGACGATCAGAGCGCCGAGTCCGTGACACTGCGCGCCGGGGGCCACCTGTCTTACGCGATCAACACCCGCTTCTGCGTGATCCTGCCGCACCTGCAGGCCGCCGCGGTGCGCGAGTTCGCCGCTACCACCCAGGCGGTGAATGTCCGCTTCAGCGCCGATGCCGCCTCCGGCTACACCATCCTCACGGACGGTCCCGATCGCGACTACTTCAACTGGTCGGGCGGCGTCTCGGCACAGTTCCCCCACGGGATCGCCGCCTTCGTCGAATACCAGGCCATGGCGGGCCTCGCCCTCACCAGCCTGCACGACACTGCCGCGGGGCTGCGCCTGGCCACGAGTTTCTGATGAACCACCCCGTCATCCTGTCGATTGACCAGGGCACCAGCTCGAGCCGCGCCATCGGCTTCACCACGGCAGGCGCCGTGCTGGCCCTCGAGCAGCAGCCCTTCGAGCAGATCTATCCCCAGTCCGGCTGGGTGGAGCACGACCCGGAGGTGATCTGGGCGACGACGCTGTCGAGCGCTCGCGAGGTCCTCAGACAGTTGCGCGGGCAGCGGCATGCAGTGGCCGCCGTTGGAGTCACCAATCAGCGCGAGACCACTCTGGTGTGGAACCGGCGGACGGGCATCCCCGTGTACAACGCCATCGTCTGGCAGGATCGGCGTACAGCTGCCGAATGCCGACGCCTGCAGGAGGCCGGCCACGAAGATGCCCTCGCGGAAATCACCGGGCTGCGTCTCGACCCGTATTTCTCCGCGACCAAACTCGCCTGGATCCTGGAGCACGTGAATGGCGCGCGGGCGGCAGCGCAGGCGGGCGAACTCGCCTTCGGTACGGTGGACACCTTTCTGATCTGGCGTCTCACGGGCGGCAAGGTACACGCCACCGATGCCAGCAATGCCAGCCGCACCGCGCTGTTCGACATTCGCAAGGGACGCTGGGATGAGTCCCTCTGCGAGTTGTTCGGCGTGCCCATGAACTGTCTGCCGCAAGTACGCGACAGCGCGGCTGACTTCGGCACGACCGACCCGGGCCTGTTGGGCGAGGCGCTGCCGATTCGCGGGGTCGCCGGTGACCAGCAGGCCGCCCTCATCGGCCAGGCGGGATTCAATACAGGCGATGTGAAGAGCACTTACGGCACGGGGGCATTCCTGGTGCTCAACACGGGTGCGCAGCTGCTGCGTTCCCGCAACCGCCTGCTCAGCACCGTGGCCTATCAACTCCGGGGCACGATCACCTATGCCCTGGAAGGATCCATTCTCTCGGCCGGCTCGACGATCCAGTGGCTGCGCGATGGACTGGGTCTGATCACACGGGCAGCGGAAATCGAAGCGCTGGCTCAATCGGTCAAGGACAGCGGCGGTGTCTATCTCTTGCCGGCGTTCACGGGACTTGGCGCTCCGTACTGGGATCCGGATGCGCGCGGTGCGATCGTCGGCCTGACGCGCGGTTCCAGTCGTGCGGAGATTGCACGTGCCGGGCTGGACAGCGTCGTCTACCAGACCCGCGATCTGCTGGACGCGATGGCATCCGATGGAGTGCGGCCGCACCTGCTGAAAGTCGACGGTGGCATGGCTCAGAACGCTTTCTTCCTGCAACGTCTGGCGGACGTGCTCGGCATCCCGATCCTGCGACCGAAGATGGCCGAATCAACGGCCTTCGGGGCCGCCTGCCTGGCGGGCCTGGGCCAGGGTCTGTTCTCCTCGGTCAAGGACATCGCGGCGCTCTGGCAGCCGGATGTGCGGTGCGAGCCGCGACTGGGTGCCGACGAGCTTGCGCGTGAGCTCGAGGGCTGGCGCGCCGCCATCCGCAGGGTCCGCACGCACAACGCGGGCTGAGGGTCAGGGAAGGCGGGAACGCCCGATCGTTCCGCGCCGACGTCAGGGTTGAACCGCTCGCAACCGTCTCCGCACTTACCCACGGAGGCGAGAATCATGCTCGACGCCGCCGCCTGTGGATAAGTCATCGCAGGCGAGCGGTGGTCCGTGCTGTAGCTCCTCGCCGGTGAGATCCGAAGGAGCGCCGCCGGTTCATGCTGTCCATCCTCGTGTGCCATTCCTACTTCCTGCGGTTCGATCCCAAACAGGTCGAGCGCGGCAAGCCCTACCCTCCGCTGGCCACGCTGCAGGTTGCCGCGCTGTTGCGCCGGGCCGGGCACCAGGTCGCGCTGTTCGACGCCATGCTGGCCGACGGAGTGGCCGAGTACGAGCGCAAGCTCGCGGCGACCCAGCCCGACCTGGTGCTGTTCTACGAGGACAACTTCAACTTCCTGAGCAAGATGTGCCTGGGCAAAATGCGCAGCGCGGCCTGCGAGATGATCGAATCCGCGCACCGCGCCGGCGCCCGGGTCATCGCTTCGGGGGCTGACGTCACGGATTGTCCGGAGCCCTATCTGCAGGCGGGCGCGGACCTGGCGCTCGTGGGCGAGGGATTGACCACGCTGCTGGAGCTCATCCCGCGGCTGGACTCGACACCTGATGCACCGGGAGGCGAGCTGATCCAGGGGTTGTCGGGCGTCGCGGCCCTCGTCGAGGACAGTGTCGTGCGCGTGAACGGCGCCAAGGTACTGCCCACCGCCGCCCAGCAAGCCGAATTTGCCGCCTGGGACCTCATCGACATGGATCGCTACCGCGATGTCTGGATGCGGTCGCACGGGTATTTCAGCCTGAACATGGCTGCCTCCCGCGGGTGCTCGTTCCGCTGCACGTGGTGCGCCAAGCCCATCTGGGGCAACCAGTACCTGCAGCGCAGCGCCGCGAACGTTGCGCAGGAGATGCTCTATCTCAAGCATGCCTTCCGTCCGGATCACATCTGGTTCGCCGACGACATCTTCGGCTTCCGCGTGGACGGGGTGAACGAATTCGCCGCCGCCGTGAGCAGCGCCGCGGCGACGACCCCCTTCACCATCCAGTCGCGCGCCGATCTGATCAGCGAGCGCATGGCGCAGGCCCTGCATTCGGCCGGATGCCGCGAAGCGTGGCTGGGAGCCGAAAGTGGCAGTCAGCGCGTGCTGGACGCCATGAACAAGGGCACGACCGTCGCCCAGATCCTGACAGCACGCGAGCGACTGAAGTCAGCGGGTGTGCGGGTCGGGTTCTTCATCCAGCTCGGATACCTGGACGAGGATCTCGCCGACCTCATCGCAACCCGCGAGTTGCTGAGCCTTGCGCGCCCGGACGATGTGGGTGTCAGCGTGTCCTATCCGCTGCCCGGTACGAAGTTCCACGAGCTCGTGAAGGCGCAGCTCGGACCCAAGACCCACTGGCAGGACAGCGACGACCTGGAAATGATGTTCCCGGGCACCTACACCACCGAGTTCTACCGCGCGGTCCGCAACCTGATCCACGAGCAGGTCGCGTTGAACAGTCGGCCCCGCTCCGACCCGGGTGTGCGTCGCACGACCCGCCTGCTGGAACGGCGCTGGCGCGATCTGCTGGCCGAGGAGTCGCGCCACCGCTCACGCCAGAGTACGACGTTGCGCCGCGAGGTGCGTTCGCTGGACGCACCCGCTCCGCGAGGCTACTGACATGCCGGCCCCACACCTGCCACCGCTTCGACGCATCCAGTCGGCACTGCGCAAGACCACGGAGGTACTCGCACTGGAGCTGTCGCGACCGGGCTCGCCCACTCCCGACTGGTCGGATTTCGAATGGCGGATCGCCCGCGCCGTGGTTGCGACGCACGGCGTATCGCCGCTGCTCGCAGCCACACTGCGCTGGCAGGTTCCGGCTGACTGGCGCGCCTTCCTGGAGCAGCAGCGCGAGAACACGATCCTCAGGCACGGCAGGATCGCCGCACTGCTGACCCGGATCGATGCACTTTCGCAGGCGCGGGCTCTGCCCCTCGTTGCGCTCAAAGGTGCCGCGCTTCACAGGGCAGGACTGTATCGGGCCGGGGAGAGACCGATGGCCGACCTGGACCTGCTCGTGCGACCCGCGGACGTCGGGCAAGCGAGCGCCGTGCTCGGCCAGTTGGGTTACCACCAGTCGCAGATCACTCCCAAGCATCGTGTCTTCACGCGTCACGACCCGGTCCCCACACCGCACGATGTGGGTGAGTATCCCGACAATCCGCTGAAGATCGAACTGCATGAGCATCTGCGGGAATGGCTCCCTCTGGAACCGCAGGACATCACTTGCACCGTGTGGCCGCAGCGGGCAGCCCCGGGACTCAACCCTTACCCGACGCGTGCCGCCCTCATGGCGCACCTGTTGCTGCACGCCGCCGGGGCTCTCGCCTACCGCTGCCTGCGACTGCTGCATCTGAATGATCTCGCCCTGGTCTCAAGGAGCATGGACGAGACTGACTGGCAGGAGCTGTGCGGCCCCGATCGCAGATCCCACTGGTGGGCCCTGCCCCCACTGCTTCTGACGAACCGCTACTACCGCGCGGTGGTCCCGCAGGCTGTACTGGAATGCCTTGCCGCCCAATGCCCGAAACGGCTGCTATCCCGCTGCGAGCGGCAGGTTCTCGCGGACGTGTCCTTGTCCAATCTGCGCATCGAGGCCTTTCCCGGCATCGAGTGGGCCCGGACGCAGACTGAAAGACTTCGCTACATCATGTCCCGCATCCGGCCAAGCCGCGAGACGCTAGTGCTGCGCGAGTACGTTGCCGAGACGCAGCCCCACTCATCCGCAAGCAGCTGGTCACGCCTGTCGCAGGGCCGTCGCATCGCGAAGTGGCTGCTGTCCCGTCCGACGCGCAGCGAATCCATGTATCCGGTCCAGATGGTTCTGATGCGTGCGCGCTGAGAACCCCCGCATGAACGGACACTCCAACAGGTCCTCCGCCGACCTGGCGTTACAGCAGCGTTCGCAGCAGATCCACGCTCTGGTCCGGTGTGCCGTCACGCAACAGCTCGAACGCAGGGATGTCGGCGAGCCTCGGCCGGAATGTCCGCCAGCTTTCCTGATGAGTCGCGTAGGGCTGGTTCTGCCGGAATCCCTGGATGGCTTTCCGGCGATTCAGTCGCCTGAGCGCCGGTTGCCGCCGGGCACTGCGGGACGACATGAAGACGATCGCGCACACCTCGAGCGGGCGCCGGGCAATCAGGAACGGCTGACGGCGCAGGTCAATTTCGTACTTCCTGACACCGCTGCGTCGGGTGATCACCGCAGAGCGCGCAATCCTTGTGGCCGTCACCTTCGTAAGCGTGTTCAGCGAGTCGCAGCGGATGTGCATGAAGTTGGGAACCGCTACCGCACGCAGCGTCTCCGGCTCTACGAACAGGCTGTCCTCCGAGAGAAACTCCATCCCCCGCAGCAGCGCGTGCAGGGTGGCCGTGGATTTGCCGGCCCCGCTGTCGCCCATCAGCAGCAGACCGCGGCCCCGCTCGCCGATGCAGGCGGCGTGCAGCGGGATCAGACCACGCCGGCGCGCGGCCAGAGTGAACACCGCGAATTCCAGCAGCTCGTAGCGAGCGTGGTAGGGGAAGCTCAGCATCTGCCGCGACAACACCACCAGCGCCGCGCTGTGGTCCGGTGCCAGCACCACGAAATCGGAATTACCCGTCGTTCCGCACAGCATACCGGCGCCGGACAGCATGCCGATTCGATCGGGCTCGTGCCGCGTCGCCGGCGTGTCTGCCTGCGGCGCCAGCGACAACCTGACACGGAACTTCGGCTCCACGCCCGCAAGCCGATAACGCGGCAGACCGGCATAGGCCCACTGCACCAGCCGCGCCAGCATCCGGTTGTCGCATTCAAACTCGAACCGGCCTCCCAGAATCGGAAGCGACAGGCGGTGGCGCACGCTGGCGTGCTCGCGGAACGGATCGGCCAACAGGTCGCTGGCGGGCGGTGGTCGGTTGCGCATCGGGATGTTGACCGGGTATGTCGATGAATATACCACCTCACCCGGAACTCGCCCCGCAGGACGGTGTGCTGTCCCGGCTGCTGCAGACCCGCGCCGCCTTCGACAGTGTCGCGGCGGACTACGATGGGCCGCGCGGCAACAACGAGCTGATCCAGGACATGCGCACGCAGGTCTGGCAGGCCTTGGATGGCGCGTTCCCCGCCCCGAGCCGGCTGATCGATCTGGGCTGTGGCACGGGTCTGGATGCCGTGCGGATGGCCCGGCTCGGACACCATGTCACGGCCACGGACTGGTCGCCCCGCATGGTTGAGCGCACGCGCGCGCGCGCCCAGGACGAGGACCTCTCGGATCGGGTACAGGCACTGCACATTGGCGCTCACGAGCTGGAGCGCATCCCGGCCACCGGTCAGTTCGATGGTCTGTATTCCAACCTCGGTCCGCTCAACTGCGTGCCGGACCCGGCAGCCCTGGCGGATCAGTGCGCCCGGCTGCTCAGACCGGCCGGCGTGCTGGTCTTTGCCGTCATCGGCCGCTTCTGTCCGTGGGAGATGGGCTACTTTGCGGGTCAGCGCAACTGGCCACGTCTGCGGGTCCGATTCGCGCGTCGCATGGTGCCCGTCAACATGAACAAACAGACGGTCTGGACGCGCTATTACACGCCGCGGGAGTTCTACAGGCCGTTCGCGCGTCACTTTGTCCTGCGGACTTACCGCGGTCTGTGCGTATTCGCCCCACCGCCCTATCTGACGGGGGTCCGACATCGGCACCCCCGCTTGTACGAGAGACTGATGCGTTGGGACCAGCGCGCGGCGGGCTGGCCCCTGATCCGCAATCTCGGTGATCACTTTCTCATCGTCATGGTGAAACGATGAGCCTGCGCGCCTTCGTCACGGGCCACGCGGGGTTCCTCGGCAGCCACCTCACGGACCGATTGCTGGCCGCCGGGCACGAGGTGGTGGGATTCGACAACTTCTCCACCGGCCAACCCGGGTTTGTGCAGTCAGCGCTCGAGCACGGTCGATTCCGCCAGATCCGTGGCGACCTGCTCGATCAGCAGACCCTGACGAGCGCGATGCGTGGCTGTGACTTCGTATTCCACCTGGCAGCTAACGCGGATGTCCGCTTCGGCACCGCGCACCCCCGGCGGGACCTCGAACAGAACACGCTCGCCACGCAGAACGTGCTTGAAGCGATGCGCGCCTGCGGCATCCGCCGAATTGCCTTTACCTCCACCGGCTCCGTGTACGGCGAGGCCCGCGTCCTGCCAACCCCAGAGGACGCCCCGTTTCCGGTGCAGACCTCACTCTACGGCGCTTCGAAACTCGCTGGTGAAGGACTGATCGCCGCGTACGCCGAAGGGTTCGGATTTCAGTCATGGATCTTCCGCTGTGTCTCCATTCTCGGCGAGCGCTATTCGCATGGCCACGTCTATGACTTCTGCCGCCAGCTGGCCGAGCATCCGGACCGTCTGCAGGTGCTGGGTGACGGCCGGCAGCGCAAATCTTATCTGTATGTGCAGGATTGCGTGGAGGCCATGCTGCTGGCCGTCACGGCGGCCGATGGGCCGGTCAACATCCTGAACGTCGGTACGGATACGTATTGCGAGCTCAGCGACTCGATAGGCTGGATCTGCGCGGCGCTGGAGTTATCACCGCGCATCACCTATGGCGGCGGCGATCGGGGCTGGACCGGAGACAATCCGTTCATCTGGCTCGATACCCGGCGCCTGCAGGCCTTGGGCTGGCGGCCGACGCTCACGATCGAGCAGGCGGTCCGCAAGACCGCGGCTTACCTGGCCGCGCACCGGTGGCTGCTGGACGCGCGGCCGGATCAGAGCTCCGCGACACCCCACGGCAGCCGGGCATCGCTGTCATGATCATGGCACGCAGCCCCTTGCGCATCACTCTCGGCGGGGGCGGCACCGACCTGCCGTCTTACTTCCGCGAGAACGGCGGCTTTCTGGTATCGGCCGCAATCGACAAGTACGTGTACGTCACGGTCACCCGTCCCTTCTCGCCCGGCATCTACCTCAAATACTCTGCCCTGGAACACGTCGCTTCCGTCGCGGAGGTACGCCATCCGATACTGCGGGAAGCACTGACCCTGCAACAGCTTGAAGTGCCGCAGATCGAGATCACCACGCTCGCCGATATCCCGGCCGGCACGGGCCTCGGTTCATCCGGTAGTTTCACCACGGCACTTCTGAAGGCGCTGTACGCACACCGGCGCAAACTGTTGCATCCCCAGGAATTGGCCGAGCTCGCCTGCCACATCGAGATCGATCGGCTCGGTGAACCGGTGGGCAAACAGGATCAGTACATTGCCGCCTACGGCGGTCTGACCTGCTTCACGTTCCACGAGGATGGTCGCGTCAGCGCGGAGCCCTTGCGCGTCTCCGCCGACACGATGTTCGACCTCGAGGACAACCTGCTGCTGTTCTTCACCGGATTCAGTCGCAGCGGCAGCAGCATCCTCAAGGACCAGCAGGAGCGCGCCCGGACCCCGGAGATGCTGCAGAACCTGCACCAGGTGAAAGAACTGGGCCTGCGCAGTCGCGCCGCCCTGGAAAGCGGCGACCTGGAGCGTTTCGGCGAACTGATGCACGCGCACTGGGAATTCAAGAAGCGCCGCTCGGGGCGCATGAGCAATGAGCGCATCGAGGAGTGGTACGAGCTGGCGCGGCGCAACGGTGCGCTGGGCGGGAAGCTGGTGGGCGCTGGTGGCGGGGGCTTCCTCATGTTCTATGCGACGGACCGCAGCCGCCTCAGGCACGCCCTGGCCCGCGCCGGGCTGGAAGAAGTGCGATTCAAGTTCGACTTCGAGGGCACCAGTCTGGTCCTCACATGAAGCCGCTCACGGTCGCGATACTCGCCGGTGGCCTGGCCACGCGCCTGCAACCCGACACGTACGCGGTGCCGAAGTCGTTGCTGCCCGTGGCCGGCCGGCCGTTCCTCCACTGGCAGCTGCAGCTGCTGGCGCGACAGGGCATCGAGCACGTTGTACTGTGCATCGGGCATCTCGGCGAACAGATCCAGCGCAGCGTCGGGGATGGGTGCGCCCTCGGCCTGTCGGTTGACTATTCGCACGATGGTGCCGGTTCGCACGATGGTGCCGGTTCGCACGATGGCGCTGGACTGCTGGGCACGGGAGGAGCACTGCGGCGCGCGCTGCCGCTGCTGGGGCCCTCGTTCTTCGTGCTTTACGGCGACTCGTACCTGCCCTGCTCGTTCGCCGACGTGCAGTCGGCCTGGCAGCACGCTGGAGCCCATGGGCTACTCACAGTGTGCCCGAACGAGAGTGGCCCTGAGCCGAGCAATGTGCTCCTGCAAGAGGGTCGGGTCGCTGTCTACGACAAGTGGACTGCGCAGCCCGGCATGCGCCACATCGACTACGGCCTCGCAATCCTCAGTGCGCGTGCGTTGCTGGACAGGCCGGACGGCCTTGCGTTCGATCTGGCGGACCTGTATCGCGAACTCGCGCTGCGCGGTGAGCTGGCCGCATTCGAGATGCAGCAGCGCTATTTCGAGATCGGTTCGCGACCCGGACTGGCGGCCACGGAGCGATGGCTGTCGGGAGGTATGTCGCAATGAGCTTCGCAGCGTGTTACCTGGAGGAAGCCGCCGAGGTCATCCGCCGGCTCGACGCCGCATCCATCGACCGGGTGGCCGCCCTGCTGGCCGATATCAAGGCCTGTGGCGGGCGGATCTTCTTCCTGGGCGTCGGCGGCAGCGCCGCCAATTGTTCCCACGCCGTGAACGACTTCCGCAAGCTGGCCGGAATCGAATGCTATGCGCCCACCGACAACGTGGCGGAGCTGACGGCACGAACCAATGATGAGGGCTGGGCCAGCGTGTTTGCCGACTGGCTGCGGACCAGCCGGCTCTCATCCCGCGATGCCCTGTTCGTCCTCTCGGTGGGCGGTGGTGACATCGAACACAACATCAGCCCGAATCTGGTCAGTGCGCTGAACCTCGCGCGGGCGGTGGGCGCCCGGGTCACGGGGATAGTCGGTCGTGAGGGCGGCGCGACGGCGCGCATGGCGCACGCCTGCGTGATCGTACCCACGGTGAACACCGAGCGGATCACGCCCCATACGGAGGCCTTCCAGGCCGTGATCTGGCATCTCCTGGTGAGTCATCCCCTGTTGCAGGAGCAAAAGACCAGGTGGGAATCGGTGTTGACATGATGCGCGCGGCAGTATTCCTGGACCGTGACGGCGTGCTGAACCGGGCGCTCACCCGGGCCGGCCGGCCGTACCCGCCCGGATCGCCCGACGAACTCGAAGTCCTGCCCGGGGTGGCTGAGTCGCTCGCCGCACTCAAGGCCGCGGGCTTCTGCCTGGTGGTGGTGACCAACCAGCCCGACGTGGCCCGAGGCACGACTGCGGCGGAGACGGTGACAGCCATTCACCAGCGGCTGAAGGCCTGCCTGCCTCTGGATGGCGTCTTCACCTGCCCGCACGACGATGCCGATGCCTGTGAGTGCCGCAAGCCGCGGCCGGGACTGCTGCACGCGGCAGCGAGCCGACTCAATATTGATTGTGCGTCCAGCTTCATGGTCGGCGATCGCTGGCGCGACATCGAAGCCGGTCGGCAAGCCGGCTGCACCACGCTTTTCGTGGACAGGGGTTACGACGAACCCAGGCCCTCGACCTATGACCATTGGGTGACCTGTCTGTCCGATGCCACGCGGATCATCCTGGACTCGAGGCACCGGCAGTGAACGCTGTACCCATCGTCAGAGTTGCATCACCTGCAAGCTCACTCGCCGGACTGAGGGTAAAGCTCTTCGCAGACGGTGCGGACCGGCGCGACATGCTGGAGATGTCCTCCCGGCCCTACATCCGCGGTTTGACCACCAACCCCACCTTGATGCGCAAGGCGGGCGTCGCCGACTACCGCGCCTTCGCGCGTGAAATCCTGTCCCACATCCGGGACAAACCCCTGTCCTTCGAGGTGGTCTGCGACGAGTTTGCGGATATGGAACGCCAGGCACTGGAGATCGCCGGCTGGGCCGACAACGTCTACGTCAAGATTCCCGTCACCAACACACGCGGCGAACCGAGCTATGACCTCGTGCGGCGACTGTCAAGCCGGGGAGTCAAGGTCAACGTCACTGCGCTGATGACACTGCGGCAGGTGCGTGCAGTGCTCGAAGCGCTGAGCCCGGAAGTCTGCAGTTACCTGTCCGTCCTGGCGGGTCGCATCGCCGACACGGGCGTGGATCCCCTGCCCCTGATGGCGGAAGCCGTGCGGCTCGCAGGCTCGCATCCTCGCGCCGAAGTGATCTGGGCCAGTCCGCGCGAGCTGCTCAACATCTTCCACGCCGACCGGATCGGCTGCCACATCATCACGGCTTCGCGCGACATCCTCGACAAGCTGCCGCTGATCGGCCACAGCCTCGACGCGTACTCGCTCGACACCGTCCGGATGTTCTATCGGGACGCGGTTGCTTCGGGGTTCTCTCTGCAGGCATGAGCACCCCGATGCCATCCGAGCGCTCCGCGCGGATCACTGCGTGGCCAGGCAGCGCTGCCGCAGAGCCTGAGTCCCTGATACCGACGAGGCAGCCGAGGGACTCCCCGGCAACGGACCATCTGCTAAGTGACTACGCACGGCAACATGCGGCGCAGCTGGCCCGATTCCTCGCCATCGGCGCCGCACTGGCGGTGCTCAATCTCGGGTTCCTGCATCTGCTGCGCACCTCGCTGTCGATACCCGATTCCGTGGCGGTGGCCATCATGTACGTCTGTGGAGCCCTGCCTCACTTCGTCGCGCATCGCTGGATCACCTATCACGCCCAGGATCAGCCCGTGCGGCCCCAGGGCGAACGGTATGTCGTCATGCTGGTGTGCAACTTCCTGCTCATGCAGGCATTGGTGGCACTGGCCGCACGACTGTCCCTGTCTCCTTACCTCGCCGTCATGACCTCGACCGCCTTCACCATGACTTTCAATTTTCTGGCGATGACCCATGTTGTGTTCAGAAGGCGCCAGGAATCGGCTGCGCGGCATTCCTCGGGCGAGGCGCACGGAGCTCATGACATCGCTCTTGCGGCAGAGCTGCCGCGGGAGCTGATCGGCATTCTGGAACAGCGCGGCGTGATGGCGGGATCCGTACTGGTCCTGGCGAACCGACCGTTGGGCACGCATCTGCGACGCGCTCCCCAGTTCCAGGCGACGCGCGGATCGGTTCTTGAAGCGCCCACCCTGCTGCGCGAGCGGCATTTCAGCGCCGTAGTCGTGCAGCTGGACACCCTGCCTCACAGCGCGGCAGAAGCCTTGCTGGCGCGCATGGCATCGCTGCTGACGCCCTCCACCCTACTGGTCATTGCATGGCCGACCCGGGTCTGCGGGGCGCAAGGCTGGGATGGTGCGCATCTGGCTTTGCTTCGGTCTGGATACGAGCGTGTCTGGCCGCACAGGGGGGCGCGGTTTTGGGCGTCGGCGCGGATTGCCTGCGCACGGGCAGGCAGGACCTGCTCCATCGTCGTGCCGGTCTACAACGAGAAGGACACGTTCCCGCAACTGATGCACAGGCTGCTGGAGAAGCGGCTCGATCACCTGGGCCTGGAGCGGGAGATCATTCTGGTGGAGAGCAACTCGACCGACGGCACACGTGAGCTGGTCGCGGACTTCGCGGATACGCCGGGCGTGCGCATCCTCTGGGAGGATGCTCCGCGGGGTAAGGGTCACGCGGTGCGCACCGGACTCGCGGCGGTAACCGGCGACATCGTGATGATCCAGGACGCGGATCTGGAGTACGACGTCAATGATTACGACGTCCTGTTGCAGCCCCTGTTGCTCGATCAGGCGGCTTTCGTGCTCGGCTCCCGCCATAGCGGTGATGTACCCATGCGCGAGTTCACGGATCAGCCCCTCCTCGGACCCATCCTCAACGCGGCGCACTGGTTCTTCACGGGCATCATCAACGTGCTGTACGGCCAGCGGTTGAAGGACCCCTTCACCATGTACAAGGTGTTCCGCCGCGACTGCCTCTATGGGCTGACTTTCGAATGCAACCGCTTCGACTTCGATCATGAGCTCGTGATCAAGCTGCTGCTGAAGGGCCATCAGCCGCTGGAGATCCCGGTCAATTACCGTTCGCGCTCCTTCCGGCAGGGCAAGAAGATCCGCTTCTTCCGCGACCCGCCGACCTGGGTCGCCGCCGACGTCAGGTTCCGTCTGCGGCGTCTGCGGCCGAAATTCGACTAGAGCGCCGGGCCTCGTAGATCGCCAGCTGCACTTTCGATCCCGGCTTGTCGAAGGCAGCGATCTGGCGCAGTTGCAGCAATGAGGCCCGCGCACCGAAGCTCGAAACCAAATAGCGTGGCAGCAGTGGCCTGGCTATGACGAACCAGACTGGAACGTCCACGGGAAGATTGTCGTAGCGTGCCTCCTCAGTGGAGAGCACGTGACCGTCGATCGCATAGAGTATGGGCCGAACGCGTCCGCGCCACGATGGCGGCAGGTAGATGCGCAGCTGGTAAGCGCTGTGCCCGTCCAGCGCGAAGATGCCGGCGGGTGGCCGGGTTGCGGTGACGATGAAGCGGGCGGTATCGGGATAGCCGAAACCCGAACCGCCACCCTCGATGTACTGA
>Ga0335070_10001971_pt1 | contig 23851 bp, 23 predicted proteins | sample Lox_Sample_13_FD_206722 | JGI IMG/M metagenome (GOLD analysis project Ga0335070, IMG submission 206722) | Soil microbial communities from Loxahatchee National Wildlife Refuge, Florida, United States - Lox_Sample_1.3 | ecosystem: Environmental > Terrestrial > Soil > Wetlands | place: USA...
TTTATTAAATCATTTAACCTTAACCCGGTCCGACCTAAAAACTGTCAGTACAGGTTTTATAAGTTTATTTCCATTTTAAATATTTCTGACTTCTAAGGGATCAACCTTTACTCCCGGCCCCATAGTCGTGGAAATTGATATTCCCTTGAGGTATGTCCCTTTACTGGACGCCGGTTTCAGCTTTATAATAGCTTCCAGAAGGGCACTGATATTTTCCGATAACTTATCCGAGCCAAAAGATACCTTTCCTACCGGACAGTGTACTATACCCGCTTTTTCCACACGAAATTCGACCTTACCGGATTTAAGTTCATTAACAGCCTTTGCCACATCAAAGGTGACCGTACCCACTTTTGGATTGGGCATTAATCCTCGTGGTCCCAGAATCTTGCCCAGTTTTCCAACACTGCCCATCATGTCCGGTGTGGAAATTACCCTGTCAAATTCGATCCATCCTCCTTTGATCTTCTCAATGATATCATCTGATCCGACCATATCGGCCCCCGCATCAAGGGCCTCCTTTTCTTTTTCACCTTTTGCGAAAACCAGCACTCTGACTGATTTCCCCAATCCATTCGGCAGGACAACACTCCCCCTGACCATCTGATCAGCATGTTGAGGACTTACACCCAGCCGGATGGCCGCATCGACGGTTTCGTCAAACTTCGCCCTCGCCGAACTGACGACCAGTTCTGCTGCCTCCTTCAGGGCGTACCGTTTGCCTGGTTCAATCTTCTTCTTTGCCTCAATAAACTTCTTGCCTCTTTTAAACATATCTAAACCTCTAATTGACCTCTACCTATCCGCAGGGCTCGTATTTACCAAAAAAAAACAATCTTTATACCAGTCTCCGCAAGCTAAGCTCGGGAACGTATCCTATAATTTATCCCGTTATTTCAATGCCCATTGATTTAGCTGTTCCTGCAATGATTCTCTCTGCTCCTTCCATATCAACAGCATTTAGGTCGTTATATTTTAATTCCGCGATTTCCTTTACCTGTTTCGCCGTTACCGTGCCCACTTTTTCTCTCCTCGGATCTCCGGAACCTTTTGCAATTTTGGCAGCCTGTTTGAGAAGCACAGAAGCTGGCGGCGTCTTAGTAACAAAGGTAAAAGACCGATCGGCATACACTGTAATAACGACAGGAATCACCATTCCTTCCTGGTTTTGTGTCATGGCATTGTATGCTTTACAGAACTCCATTATATTAACCCCATGCTGACCCAGAGCAGGCCCAATGGGAGGTGATGGAGTTGCTTTTCCTGCCTTAATCTGAAGTTTTATACTCGCTATAACTTTTTTAGCCATTGTAATTACCTTAACTTTATTATTTTATACTAATATTACCTTCTATATCAACTCTGAATAACCTGGATAAAGTCCAGCTCAACGGGTGTTGATCTACCAAATATACTGACAATAACCCTTAACTTCCCTTTCTCCGGCTTAACCTCATCAACCACGCCATCAAAATTCGTGAATGGTCCATCGATTATTCTTACATGATCACCGATTTCAAACCTGAATTTTGGTTTTGGTTTTAAAGTTCCTTCATTAATTCTTGTCTTCAGGTTTTCTACATCCTTATCGGGAATTGGTGACGGCTTATCCTTGCCCCCTATGAATCCAGTCACCTTTGGAGTACCCTTGACGATATGCCATGTATCGTCATTCATCTCCATCTTAACCAAGATATAGCCAGGGAAGAACTTTCTTTTGGATGTCTTCTTCTCACCGGAAACCAGCTCTACGATGTCTTCTTCAGGAATGAGAATATCGGAAAAGTATTCCTGCATTCCCGCTGCTTCTATTCTTTCCAGCAGTGAGAGTTTAACCCTGTTCTCAAATCCGGAATACGTATGAACGACGTACCATTTTAAAGCCATATTCTAACCTAAAACCAGCCTTATTACCTTGGCCAATCCGAAATCCACAATACCGAGAAATATGGACACAATTATCACAACAATGATCACCACTGATGTAGAAGCCAGGGTTTGTTTGGGGGTCGGCCACGTTACTTTTTTCAATTCACCTTTTGCTTCTTTTAAAAATCGTTTTATTTTTTCCGCAATCAATTTTATCTTATCCATTGATACAATCCCAAGATCTTTGCAAAAGGTCTCCCTTTGAATATTTTCCCCTCAAACTCAGCTTACACATCTTTTTCAAATCATCACAAGTACCCGCCTTCAGCGGAACATAAATAAAATGGCAGGCCAGGAGGGACTCGAACCCCCAGCATCCGGATTTGGAGTCCGGCGCTCTATCCATTAGAGCTACTGGCCTGTTTATTAAGCTGTACACTCCCGTATACAAACGTTACTTCGCTTCTTTGTGAATCTTATGAGACCGACAAAATTTACAGTATTTTTTTAATTCCAGACGATTCTGCATCGTACGCTTATTTTTTGTCGTGGTATAATTTCTTTGCTTACATTCTGTACAGGCCAAGGTGATGATATTTCTCATAATTAACCTACTTCTATCAGAATGGAGCCCACGACCAGGATTGAACTGGTGACCTCATCCTTACCAAGGATGTGCTCTACCGACTGAGCTACGTGGGCTAATTTGTTAATAGTATCCTCACTACTATTATTTACTTACCTGCTACTCTCTGCTCAGTGATCTGTAATTAAAATCTAAGTTCATGAGGAGATTCAAGTATTAGAAACCAAATAATGGAGCGGGAAACGGGATTCGAACCCGCGACCCTCAGCTTGGAAGGCTGACGCTCTAGCCACTGAGCTACTCCCGCTCGTAACAGAAAATTCTGTAGGTCATCCTCCAATAATTTTTTCAGTTTCCTGATGGAGGGGGGAGGATTCGAACCTCCGTAGGCTTAGCCGGCAGATTTACAGTCTGCTCCCTTTGGCCACTCGGGTACCCCTCCAGATTATATAACCTAATACTGGAGCTGGCGATGGGACTCGAACCCGCAACCTGCTGATTACAAATCAGCTGCTCTACCTGTTGAGCTACGCCAGCCTGCTGACTACTCATAATTTCAAAAATTATACGTTTAACCAAAGAAAAGAGTAGTACTATCTGTTCCCCATCGAACGAACTATTGATTTTAGTTTTAATTTAATAATTTGTCAATATAATTTTAATAGATTTTAACACCAGACAATGACAAAGATTTTAAGGTAAGATTTTTGTAGTGATTAATCCTCATAGCAAAGTCATATATATTAGTTTATCACTTTACCATTTATTGTGTAAAAACATCTGCAGAAAATATATAAATCCGCGTATCTTTATCTTTCCACGCATTCGGATGAAGGCCCGCCTTATAACAGGTTTCCTCAAGAAAAGTCAAACTATCCCATTTATATTCAGTAGCAACCTGAGGAAGCAGAAGACCTGAATTATATCCTTTGGTAATATAAAGGCCATGGACGCCTACCTCTATTTCCTTGATATCTTTTATTTCTTTCAACGGGCTAAGTACGGATATCTCGAGAGTTATATGCGTTAACTCATCAGGCTTAAGGGGTGGGAAGCGCGGATCATTGAAAGCTGCTGCTATCGCCATCTCTGATACAGTTTTGTAAAGGGGCTTTTTCGCCTCGATATAGCCGATACAGCCTCTCAGATGCCCATGTTTCTTAAGAGTGACAAAGGCTCCACTTTTTTGCTTCAGTATCTCCGATTCAGCATGCGGTTCAGGAAAATCTCTTCCTTTTAGTTTGCACTCTATTGTTGTTCTTGCGATATTAATAAGTGACTTTTTCTCCAAATTCGTCAGTACCAAGATATTCCTCCCAGACTTTTTCCACGCAATATATTTTTAGGAATTACGGGCTTTGAAAAGAACTGCAGAAGTATACCCGACTACGCTTCCTCTGTCACCTGTCACATCTCCCGAGTTCGCATACTTTAATATTTTTGCTCTATGAGAACCCAATTTCTTGGAGATCATCATGGTAACGGCGGCTGGTCCGCCGCCGCAGGCCTCGCTGACATTTTCTTCCAGATCTTTTAATAATCCTTCGGCATCCATCTTTTCTATTCGATGCAGCACAGCAGAGTCGAGCTTCACCGCCTTTTCATACGAATGAAAATGCGAAAGATCGGAGCTTCCAACAATTAATACCCGGCGATCACCCACAGCCTTAACGATACTCTCAGCGAGCATTTCACAGGTTCGGCGATCCTGCTCTCCCATTACAAGAGGAACAAAGCGAAAATCTCCAAGAGCAACCTGAAGAAAAGGAACCTGAATTTCAAGAGAATGCTCCTGAGAATGGGCCGCCGGTATATTGGATATCATTCTGCTTTGTGCCATTATGTCTTTCGCCAATGAATTGTCCACGGGAACAATTCCCAAAGGTGTTTCATATCCTCCCTTATCATGTATGGAAACGCCATGGAAAAAAGCTCTGTGACTCGGCCCCAATAATATTACGGCATCAAAGATTTCTTCCCTGACGGTTTTATAGGCAAAGGCCGCGACCTGACCTGAATAGACGTATCCTGCATGAGGAACAATAATGCCTGTAATCTTTCCTTCAATTTTCTCGTCAGGTACATTATGAAGAAATTCTTCAATATCCGCCCGCAGAATGCGGGGATTGCCTGGATACCATGTCCCCGCAATAACCGACTTTCTAATGTCTTTTTCCATAGAGTCCCTTTTCAGATTCCGCCGTTTCGTACTATTTCAACCGCCACATCATTCCGGAAGCGGTATCGGAAATCTCAATTCCCATCCCACTAAGTTTATTTCTGATCTCATCGGAAGCTTCCCAGTCACCTGATGCCCTCAAGACTTCTCTTTCCTTCAGAAGTTTCAACGCCTCCTCACTCAAAGGCTCTTCTTTAAAATTCATGATGCCAAGAACACTGTCAATCCTTTTCATGACGTCGAGCACGTCATTTCTTTGCTTCCCGCTCAATTGCCATTTAGAAAGAGAAATGCGGATTTGCCTTACAAAATCAAAAAGCGCGGCCAGCGCCCCTGACACATTAAAATCGTCATCCATAGCATCTGAGAATCTTTGCTTAACGTCATAAATAAGCTGGTCAGTGTCAGGATAACCGCTACCAGGGGTATAATGGATAAGTTGTTGAATAAACCGATCCAATTTTCTGACCGTGTTTTTTGCAGTATCCAGTGCACCGTAAGAAAAATTGAGCGGCTTGCGATAGTGAGTATTCAAAAGAAAGAATCTTATATCACTGCCGCAATATCCCTTTTCTTCCAGATCTTCAATAGTGCTAACATTGTTCAAGGAACGGGACATTTTCTTACCGTTTACCATAACCAGTTCCGTATTGATCCAATAGTTCGCCATGCGCTTTCCTGTGGCAGCTTTCCCGATGGCCATGATATTTTCACAATGTGGAAAGATGACGTCTGTACCGCTGGCATGAATATCAAATGTATCCGCTAAATAATCAAGGGAAATGGCTGCACATTCGAGATGCCAGCTTGGTCTAACATTACCCCAGCGGGTTTTGAAATAAATGCCTCTCTTCAATTCATTCAATGTAGAGCGCTTCAGGAGCGTAAAGTCCATGGGACTGTCCTTTTCATAATCATCAAGGTCGATTGTTTTACCAGCCTTGACTTTTTTAAGGTCAATGCGAGATAGACAGCCATAATCACCGATCTTGGATATATCGAAATAGACAGATCTTAATTTTTCATATGCGTAACCCTTTTCCATAAGTTTCTCAACAAGTTTTACCATGGTCTCAACATTCTTACTAGCCCGGGGATAGACCTCTTCTTGCATTAAATTCAATTTCTTTATATCGTTAAAAAACTCGTTTGTGAACCTTTCCGTATATGCAGACAGTTCCATATTGGCCTGTTCTGCTTCTTTAATAGACCTGTCACCCAGGTCAATAATATTGATCACGTGTTTGACTTTATAACCATTAAACTCAAGATAGCGCCTCACCATGTCGGAAACAACAAACCGGCGATAGTTTCCGATGTGTGGTACTTCATGTACTGTCGGGCCGCATGAATGCATAAGTATTTCTTCAGCGTGGATAGGCTTGAAGAATTCCTTTTCCCTATTCAACGTATTATATATGCGGAGCGTGGATTGTTCCTTGTCGGTAAAGAGTTCGGTGCTGAGATACCGTTCACCGCTGTCGGGGAAAATGACAACGATGAGGCCACTATCCATCTCCTTGGCCTTCTGCACGGCCACGTGCATGGCAGCACCTGAACTCATTCCTGCGAGAATACCTTCTTGCCGGGCCAGTTTTCTCGCCATTTCAAACGCATCTTCGTCGAGAATATTAATCTTCTCATTCAGCATGTTCTTATCAAAGATTCCGGGGCGGTAAGATTCTTTCATATTCTTCAGCCCCTGGATTTTATGCTTCAGGTAAGGCTCAACCCCGACAATCTGGACTTCAGGATTATACTCCTTAAGACGCTTGGAAATTCCCATGGCTGTTCCTGTCGTGCCGAGGGATGCCACCACCATCGTCACCGCTCCTCCCGTCTGCTGCCAGATCTCTTCACCAGTACCGTGATAATGCGCCATCATGTTATCATAATTATTAAATTGGTCCGTTCCAAAATACTTCCCCGGATTTTGAAGCATCATATTATATGCGACTTCAATGGCACCATCCGTACCTAGATTCGCCGGGGTCAGGCACAATTCTGCTCCCATTGCCTTAAGAATTTTTTTCCTTTCCTCGCTGACCGATTCAGACATAGTCAAACATAATCTATAGCCTTTGGCAGCAGCAATTAACGCGAGACCTATGCCTGTGTTTCCACTAGTGGCCTCCAGAATAATCTTATCCCTCGACAGTTCACCTCTTTTTTCCGCTTCCTTAACCATATAAAGAGCTATCCTGTCTTTGACGGACCCCCCGGGATTGAAACTCTCAAGTTTTGCATAAATCTTAACCTTACTATTAGGATTCAGCTTATGGATTTCTACTAAGGGGGTATTCCCTATAGTTTCTGTAATGTTCTTGTTTGTCGTTTGCATGAATTTATTATTGATAAAAAGGATAGATTACAACAGACTTCACAAAGTAAAAAAGATTTGTGGCTTCGCAAAAGTTCCAAAAGCTCAGTCTGCAATTAATGCTCGTCACTGCGGGTTATGCCTCTTTATTCCTTATCCATGCGGCATGCTCCGGGAGCTTAAATAAACTTTATCTGACTCTGAAAAATTTTTGGCAGAGGCTAAACACCCTGCCCATGGAACTTTCTATGAAGCCATCTACATTATTTTAGGAATATGACCGCTTTCGAGATCATCAAAGATCATTCAAATTTAGCTGTCAAACTTGGTTAAAGGAATTTTGAAGAATTGAACGCCTTCCTCTCTGAGGATATCTTCTTCAACTTCGGTAGTGGTTCCTTTGATATTTCTTTTCTCCTCCTCCCCATGGTGCATCTTCAAGGCTATATCGGCAAAATTTTTACCTACATCATCAAAATGCTTATTGATGTATTCATGGAATAATTTTATAGCCCTTGGCATAGACAATTCTTCGACATTCTCCTTCATAGTTGTCTTGGTATCTTTTGCCATAATGGACATTGCAGAGGGTACCATCTTTACATCAGAGCTCCCACAAACAGGACAGGTTATAAGCCTTTGGGATTTCTGGTCTTCAAATGCGCTTCTGTCCTTAAACCATCCTTCAAATTTATGTCCTTTTTTACAGTTCAGGTCATATATTATCACTTGTCATGTCTCCCTAATTGGACAAAATACCTAAAAAATAATTATGGACATTTATATTCTAATTATATATCGTTCACATCGTGTCGGGATGTGGCCCAGTCCGGTAGGGCACTGCGTTCGGGACGCAGGAGTCGCGCGTTCAAATCGCGCCATCCCGACCATTCATATGACGTAAATCCTAAAAATATTATATATATTAACCAGCAACTACCGACGCCATCTTGAAGATCGGTAGGTACATGCAAATAATCATTCCCCCTACAACAATCCCGAGAAAAACCATCATAAAAGGTTCGAGCATTGTCGTCATGGCTGCTACTGCGGCGTCCACTTCATCATCATAGAAATCTGCAATTTTGGCGAGCATTGCATCAAGGGCACCTGTAGCCTCACCTACAGCGATCATTTGAACTACCATGGGAGGAAAGATACCGGTTTCCCCAAGTGGTTCTGCTATGGTCCTCCCTTCACTGATGCTCTGTCTTGTTTTCATTATAGCATTCTCTACAATTACATTTCCAGCAGTTTTACTAACAATATTAAGTCCCTCAAGAATAGGCACTCCACTGGCCATCATAGTAGAAAGGGTCCGGGTAAATTTCGCCACCGCAACTTTTGTCAGCAGCGGCCCGAATATCGGCGCCTTCAATACTAGAGCATCAACGGTAAGCCTCCCCTTTTCTGTACGGTAATACCTTAGAAATAGAAATACGAATAAAATAACACCGCCGACTATATAGGGGAAATAATGAACAGTGGTATCGCTTACACTGATGAGAAACAGGGTAGGACCTGGCAACTGGCCTCCCATACCTTCAAACATCTTCTTGAAAACCGGTATAACGTAAACTAATAATAGTGTAATAACCGCAATCGACACAACAAGAACAATGATCGGGTAGATCAGCGAACCTTTAACCTTGGTTTTTAACTTCATCGTCTTTTCCATATAGTTTGAAAGACGAATGAGAATAACGTCAAGGATACCCCCACTTTCTCCGGCTGCAACAAGATTGATGAATAGTTCATCAAAAACCGCGGGATACTTTTTTAAGGCATCCTGCAAAGTCGATCCGCCTTCAATGTCTTCTTTCACTGACGTTATTATTTTAGCAAAGGTCTTGTTCTCTTCCTGCTGTGCCAGTAAATCCAGACATTGGATGAGGGGAAGCCCCGCATTAATCATGGTGGAAAATATACGAGCAAAGACAACTATGTTCTTCTCTTTAACCCTCTGCTTCAGAAATGGTACATACTCCAGAAGATCCTTTGGCTTTTGCTTTACGGTAATCGATTTGAAACCCTGCCGACGAAGGAGTCCCCTGACTGCAGCCTCATCATTGGCATCCATCTCGCCTTTTTTTATCTCACCTTTTTTTGTTGCTGCTTCCCATATGAATACTGCCATAATTGACCCCCTTTTATACCCTCAGACTCTCCCCCATGCTCTTAATATCTCATAGAGTATAATCCCCGCCGCTACTGAAACATTTAGCGATTCTATCTTGCCCAATGCCGGGATAGAAAGCATTAAATCACATTTTTTTTTAATGAGCGGTCTCATTCCCTTACCTTCGCCACCCATAACAAGGCCAATGTGACTATTATAATCAATTGAACCAACATTTCTACCGGATGCAGGATCAGTACCGTAAATCCAAAACCCTCTTTCTTTCAAATACTCAATAGTATTAGATAGGTTTACAACCATGGCAATCGGTATATAATGAATAGCCCCGGCAGACGCCTTTGCCACAGTTGCTGTCACTGCCGCTGCACGATGCTCTGGTATGATAACACCATTGGCACCGAAATAATGGGCGGCTCTTATCAGAGAACCCAAATTTTGAGGATCCGTTATACCATCAAGTATCAGAATCAAATTATTTATAAAATCAACATGACGGTTTGCGATAACCTCATCCACACTCGCATAATCGAAATTTTTACAAAGACCAAAAACACCCTGATGGTATTTATATCCCGTTTGTCTGTCTAAATAACTTTTTTCCCTAAACTCAACCGGAATCACTCTTTTCTCAGCCAGATTCAAGATTTTCTGTATAGCCGCTCCTCCTCTTCCCTCGGCAATAACGACTTTTTCGATCCCCTCTTTCTGACTCTTAAGAGCTTCCAACAGTGGGTTAATCCCGAAGATTACCTGCAAACTATTGCTCCATACAATAACCGCAACTTCATATGAATGTACACCTATAACAATGAGCTCCTCGGACACGAAGTTGCATAATATTATATTACTTTTCCTTGCATTGCAAGAACTTGAGTAATCTCGTTCACAATCTCTTCTGCCTTCCCAACTGGATCTGCCGCTTTCCTGATAGGTCTGCCCACAACAATGAAATCAGCACCATGCATTATGGCATCTCTAACTGTAGATGTCCTTTTCTGATCATCATCCTCTGCAGTTGGCTCTCTGATACCAGGTGTCACAATGAAAAAATCATGTCCACATGCCCTGCGAATGTTATCAATATCATGGACCGATGCTACTACGCCGGAAATACCGGATTCCTGAGCAATTTTTGCTAGACGTACCGTAAGTTCATCCGCTCGGCAATTGAATCCAAGCTGCATAAGATCAAAATCATTCAAACTCGTTAACACAGTCACTGCAAGGACTATTGGCATTGGCCCGTCAACGTCCTTAACAGTCCTATGAACTGCAGTAACAGTTTCCTCCATCATTTTTCTCCCGCCTAGGGCATGGACGTTAAACATGTAAACCCCGTGTTCAACAGCCCCGGCAGCGGCGCCAGCCACTGTCTGCGGAATGTCATGAAATTTCATGTCGAGAAAGACCTTCTTACCTTTTTCTTTTATCTTTTCAATGATGCGAGGGCCATAGCGGGTGAAGGATTCCTTTCCAACCTTAAATATTTCCACATTATCCTTGAGCCGCTCGACCCATGAGAGTGCCTCTTCTATGCCCTCTCCAACATCAAGGGCAAAAATGAGCATCTCCCGTGGACTTCTATTCAAGGTACTCCTCATCATCAGTAAATTCCGTGTCGTCAAGTAGGGGTTTATAATCTATTTTTATGCCCTGCAAATATTCTGGATTGGCATATGCTACTTTTTCGGCGGCTATTTCCCTGAGTGCAGCGACAATTTCCCTGTTATTTTTTATATCCGTGAGAGGTTTCGAACCTTTCAGCAGTTGTCTCGTTCTCTTTGCAGTTAATAAGACTAAAGCGAATCTGTTTTTTGCAACTTTCAGTGAGTCTTCAACGGTAATTCTTGCCATTTCCCCAATGACCTCCTCATGTAATAAATTCCTTTATTTTATTCATCAATCTTTCCCTTCTACTTTTTTCTGCTAAGTATATCGATCTCAGAACATCAATTGCATTTTCTATTTTATCATTAATAATTACATAATCATACCATATAATCTCCCTGATTTCATCCAAGGCCTTATCCATGCGTTTGTTCACCGTTTGTTCATTTTCAAATTCTCTTCTTTTCAATCTTTTCTTTAATTCGCCAATTGACGGGGGCAGTATAAATACAAAAACGCCACCAGGGTAATTTTTTTTTAAAGTCTTTGCGCCACGTGAGTCAAGATCCAGTATCAGATCAAACCCTTTCTCCAAAAATGCCTTCATCGTTTTTGCTGATGTCCCATAGAGGCTTCCGTAATTTTCTTCCCATTCGGCAAATTCACCTCGCGATATCCTGTCTCTAAAGGCCTGTTCAGAAATGAAATAATAATCTTTCCCGTCTTCCTCACCTTGACGCGGCGGCCTGGTAGTATAGGAAACGGAAAAAAGCATGTTTGGACATTGTTTCAGGACCTCACGCAAAATAGTGGTCTTTCCGGTACCTGAGGGTGCGGATACTGCAATATACATTCCCTCAGATTTATTTAAATTGTTTTTATTCAATGTTCTGTGCCTGTTCTCTTATTCTGGCAAGTTCACTCTTTATATCAATAACCATCTTTGATATCCCCGCATCACTGCTTTTAGAGCCTATGGTATTTATCTCTCTGACCATCTCCTGTATTAAGAAATCTATATTTCTCCCAACGGCATCATTACCCTTTAATAAATCACCAAACTGAATTATGTGGCTTTTCAAACGGACAATCTCTTCCATTATATCGCTCTTTTCAGCCATGATGGCCACTTCCTGGCTCAACCTAAGATCATCAACAACTATTCCTCCAGTAAGCTCCTTAACCCGATCGCCAAGTCTCTTCCGATATTCTATGATAACCTGTGGCGCCCGCGATTCGATGGAGTCGAGGGACTTCATGATCAAATCTATTCTGAAAATCAAATCATGACAAATGATTTCTCCCTCCTTTTTTCTCATCTCCACTAAAGCATCCATTGCCTTAGCAACTACTACGTCCAACTCTTTCCAGATAACGGACAAATCAAGATCAGGCTCTTTCAGGACAAACGCATCTCTGAAGCCGGCTACCATATTTAAAGTGATCTCTTCCTTAAGTCCGAGTTCCTCTCTCAGCTGTTTAAGCAGTTCATAATAATTCCGGATAAGGGGTAGATTTAACTCATACCTGCCATCATTTGTGGAGCCATATTCAGACTCCATCCTTACGTTCAATTCTATCCTGCCTCGGCTCAATCCTCCACTAATCTTTTTCTTAATCTCCAATTCGAGAGAAGAAATAATAGCAGGAAGTCGAACGGAAGTCTCGAGATAGCGATGATTTAGAGATTTAATTTCCACCGTATATCTTCTGCCATTCAGGACATCCTCGGTCCTGCCGTAGCCGGTCATACTTTGAATCATCACATACTCCTAAAACTCTAGGAACGACAAATTCCATTTACATGTTTTATATCCAACCTTAATCAAATATCATATTCTATATGGATGTAAAATTCTGATATTAAAATTTATTACTCGGGCCATAAATATTTTACAAAAGTTTCAATTGCATTACATATTTTGACCTTATTCTGTTAAACATTTCTATAGCATGTTTTTCCGCATAATCCGGGTAAGTCCACTGGAGAGAATGAAACGACTTTCCTTTGTAGATCAGGGTCAGATCGGCATAGATACCATCCCTGAGATAGGGGCGATGAGTATAACCCTTGCCCGTTGCAAGGATCAAATGAGCCAGTGATATATATCCAGGGTCAATATTAACCAGTCTCTTTCCATGGAATGTAAAACTGTCTTCTACGCCATTCGTCGACACCTTAACATCAGGCAATGCCTCAGGCCGAATCAGTGTATCAAAAAGAACAATCCTCCTCTCAAGGTGCGATCCCATTTCCCCGTTATAATAGTCAGTATAATGAAAGGGGAGACGTTCACTGATAAAATCTATATCTCCATAGTTTTTTGACAATATCTCAAGAATGTTTTTTACTATGTCATCAGCCGCATAAATAGCGCTCATGAACAGCTTGACTGCTTCTGCCTGCCGCGGTTTGCTCATAGCACATCTTTTAATTCATCCTGAGAAATTATGGCCGTACCCACTTTTCCCACAACAATCCCGGCAGCGTAATTTGCCAGAGCGGCTGCCTCTTTAAATGTTGCTCCGGAGGCGACACAGAGAGCAAAGACGCCAATGACCGTATCACCGGCACCGGTTACATCATAGACTTCCCTGGCCTCCGCCGGGAAAGTGGTATGGGTAGTCTTGCCATCCTTTTCGAAAAGGCTCATCCCCTCTTCCCCACGCGTAATAAGAAGCGCCCTGAAATTAAACCGATCAAGAAGCATTTTGCCGACTCCTGCGATATCCTGCCCATCCATAATATCCAGACCAGTGGCACGTCCGGCCTCATAATTATTGGGTGTAACTATGTCAAAACCCTGATATAGGGAAAAATCATTCTGCTTGGGATCGACACAAACAGGGATACCTTTACCTGATATCACTTCACGAATACCATCCATAAGAGGCTTCGTAATAACACCCTTATTGTAATCTGATATAACTATGGCATCCAGTACATCCATCACTTTTTTTACATATTTTATTATTTTCTCCACACTTTTTAGCTCAATGGCCTTTTTGCTTTCCTGATCAAATCTTACAACTTGCTGACTATGGGCCACAATCCTCGTCTTTAATGTAGTCGAGCGGTTTGATTCCACAATAATCCCGGCTGTATCGATATGCCTCTTACGAAATTCCCCTAACAACCTTTCCCCCATGTCATCGGCACCGATAACACTGGTCGCATATACATTACCCCCCAAGGAGAAGATATTATTCAATACATTGGCACACCCGCCCAGCATAAAATCATCCGATTGGACCTCTACAACAGGAACGGGGGCCTCTGGTGAGATCCGGGATACTTTGCCCCAGATAAAATGATCGACCATGATATCCCCGATCACTAAAATTTTAGCACGCGAAAAGTTCCCAATAATTTCTAAGGCCCTTTTTTTGTTAACAATTTTTTTCATAGAAAATACTTTCGCAACAGAGTATAAATAAAAACACGACTAATCTCGTCCACTTACTACATAAAATCAAATTAAAAAATATCCTGCATTTTTTTTGGGTGGTAATGCTATTATCATGACCGCCTTTTGTCAATCCTTTTCTCTGGATATAGTATATACATTAAACAGGCATAATAATCCTTGTTGACTTCACCTATATTATCAAGTAAAAAATATCCAACAAACGTAAAAGTTATTAATGATATTAAGGATTGATCCATGATCCGGGCCGTACTTTTCATAATAATCGGTGTTGCGATTACGGCATTCATGTCTGCCTGCGCCGTAGTCTTCGCCTTTATTACACCGGATGAGAACGTAATTCACAGGGTGGCCAATATCTGGGCCAGGATGCTCCTTATATTAACCAGTATAAAGGTGGAGATTATAGGTGCGGAAAATATCTCGAAAGGATCACAGATATTTATGGCCAATCATCAAAGCGATTTCGATATTTTCATTGTACTTGCTCATTTACCCGGCCAATTCCGCTGGATAGTTAAGAAGGAGCTCTTTAATGTTCCACTCTTTGGAAAAGCGATGCGCAATGCCGGATATATAGAAATCGACAGACAAAACCGTGAAAGGGCAATGCAGAGTCTTGATCAAGCAGCCCGTAAAATCCGGGAAGGGAAGTCTGTAATGTCTTTCCCCGAAGGCACTAGGAGCAGAAACGGAAAAATTAAACCCTTTAAACAGGGCATGTTTTACCTGGCCATAAAATCAGGTGTTCCTATAGTCCCTATATCTATCATTGGCGCCGGAGAAATCATGCCCAAGAGATCCTTACTGATAAAGCCTGGGAAGATAACAATGGTCATAGACAAGCCGATAGATGTCAGCGAATATACAATCGAAAACCGGCAGGACCTCATTGAAAGAGTACAAAATATCATCACCAGAAATTGCGAAGAAATAAGGTCTGCTGAATCAGGAAATCCTGCAAAAAAAAGCCGTTAATTAGCAGTATGTGATGAAAGAAGCAATCTTGGACGAAAGAAAGTTGAGAGAAATATCAGGAGCGATTTGCCTAGCATGTGCTATATTCCTGTTGTTGTGTCTTGCTTCCTACCATCCTCAGGATCCTTCCTTTACACATTTCTCCACCAGTGACAGTAAGATGCACAACCTTATTGGTTCTATAGGATCACACACAGCTGATTCCCTCATCAGGATCCTTGGTATAGGCGCGTTTGTCATTCCTTTCGTCCTGTTAATAATCTCCATCAGGTACTTTCTCGATGATGATTTTGGAATAAGTCTTACGGGGGTCACAGGATTTATTGGTCTCATCTTCTCAACCTCAACGTTTCTCGCAGCGAGTTTAGCTGAAGTCCAGGTTTATGGTGTTAAACTCGGAGCAGGAGGTCTTTTGGGAAGTGTATCTGCAAAATTTCTGAATGAGTACCTCAATCTGGCAGGCACATATATTCTCCTCATGCTTATCCTTATTATATCCCTCATTGTTACAGTAAATTTATCACTAGTGTCTCTGTGCGGAAGATGCAAAGATATTATTATTGTGTCCTGGGCCGGATTAAAAAAAATCACTTCTAAAAGTACACAAATGCTAAAAGGGGTAAGGGCGAAACCTGAGGAAGGGGAAAAGATAGCAGCCCCTGTAATAGATGCTGCATTACTATCGACGGAAAAACCTAGACGGAAAAAGTCTGAACAGACCCACTTCGATTTCCTTCAAAAAAGCGGTGACTTCAAACTGCCGCCTCTGACGCTCTTGGACCAGATTGAAAGAAAGGACACGAGGATAAAGCGGGATAGCCTCATTATGAATTCCCGGATCCTGGAAAAAAAGCTTGCCGATTTCGGCGTTGAAGGGAAAGTAGCTGAAGTCAAACCCGGACCCCTTATTACCATGTATGAACTGGAGCCCGCACCAGGTGTCAAGATAACAAAAATTACCAACCTCTCCGACGATCTGGCTTTGGCACTCCGGGCACCGAGCATCAGAATAATCGCCCCAATCCCCGGAAAGGCAGTCATCGGAATTGAAATCCCTAATCATGAAAGGGAGCCCGTGCATCTGAAAGATGTTCTAGATAACGACGCATTCCTTGAATCCCAGTTCAAGCTTCCTATTGCCCTCGGAGAAGATATTGTGGGAACCCCCGTGATCACCGATCTCACGAGGATGCCGCATCTGCTGATAGCCGGCACGACGGGATCAGGAAAAAGTGTCTCCCTTAACGCCATGATCTGCAGCATTCTTTTCAAGGCCCCGCCGGATGACGCCAAGTTCCTCATGATCGATCCCAAAAGGCTCGAACTCTCTGCATACGAAGGAATACCCCACCTCCTTCATCCTGTCGTAGTTGATCCAAAAAAGGCCTCACAGGTACTCAAGTGGGCCGTCGAAGAGATGGAAAGGCGATACAAAACAATTGTCGAATTGGGAGTTAAAAACATTGAGGCTTACAACAGGCTCATCGAAAAAAAGCCGAAAGAAAAAACTATTCAGCCTGATGGTATTAATGGAAAACAGGACAAGGAGGCGCCGGTTAAGCTGCCCTTTATTGTAATAATCATCGATGAACTTGCTGACCTGATGATGGTCGCACAGAGAAACGTGGAAGAATCCCTTGCCCGCCTCGCGCAGATGGCAAGAGCCGCCGGGATTCATCTGATATTAGCCACACAGAGACCATCCGTTGACGTCATTACAGGGGTCATAAAGGCCAATTTCCCCACACGCATCTCCTTTCAGGTCTCATCAAAGGTAGACTCGCGGACGATTCTCGATCAGTTAGGGGCTGAAAACCTCTTAGGCTTTGGAGACATGCTCTACATGCCCCCCGGCACATCGAAACTGGTCCGTATACATGGGCCTTATGTATCTGAAAAAGAGATAGAGAGAATTGTAGATTTCGTGAAAAAGCAGGCGATGCCGGCATATGATGAATCGATATCGGAATATCATCCGGATTCAACAGAGGGCGAAAAAACGGATGAAGATTTTGATGAAAAATATGACGAGGCCGTCGAACTGGTAACTGAACTGGGCCAGGCATCAATCTCCCTGGTGCAGAGATACCTGAAAGTCGGCTACAACCGCGCTGCCCGTATGATCGAGCGTATGGAAGCAGAAGGTATCGTCGGTCCCTCCGATGGTGTTAAGCCGAGAAAAGTACTGGCCAGAAAGATCCACCGTTGACATATAGAAAGGTACACATCGTAAGCCTCGGCTGTCCAAAAAATCTGGTTGACTCTGAGGTTATGGCAGCGCTTCTCTCAAAGAGCGGCTACCGCGTCACGCGTCAGGCGGAAAGCGCAGACATCATCCTGATCAATACCTGCGCTTTCATCCAGCCTGCAAAGGAAGAATCGATCGATGAAATCCTCAAGGTGGCTGAATGGAAAAAAAGAGGGGCACCCAACACCCATCTTGTTGTAACAGGTTGCCTTCCCCAGCGGTACGGAAGGATTTTAGAAAAGGAGCTGCCGGAAGTAGACCTTTTCTTGGGGGTTGGACAAGTACCGAACATAGCGCAACACATAGATGGTTTATTCTACACTAAGCCCACAGGTAAACGTTCCATAATCAACAAGCCTTCATTCCTGATGGATGCAGGCTATTCCCGCCTTACAATGACACCTCCTTACACAGCCTACCTAAAGATTGCTGACGGCTGTTCCAACTATTGTTCTTACTGTGTGATCCCGATGATACGGGGAAAGGCCAGGAGCAGGGAGATTGACGATATACTAACAGAGGCTGAAAGCCTTGTCAGGGACAAGGTGAAGGAGATCATCATAACTGCCCAAGACTCAACAGCCTACGGGCGTGACCTGAAAGGAAAACCTACACTCAGCGTTCTGCTTAAGAAATTGGCATCCATTAAAGGTCTGCATTGGATAAGAATCCTCTATACCAATCCTGCAGGTCTTACCGACAAGGTTCTTAACACCATAGCCAATGTAGAAAAGATATGCAACTATATCGATATCCCGATTCAGCACATCGATGATGAAATATTAGCGGCCATGAATAGACGCGGTGGCAGCGACTTGATCAAGAAAACCATCAAAAGGGCAAGGGAAATAATTCCCAACGTAGCTTTAAGGACATCCATCATCGTCGGATTTCCCGGAGAGACTAGGACAAAGTTTAACAGACTTCTTTCTTTCGTGAGAGAGACGCGATTTGATCACCTGGGTGTCTTCACCTATTCCAGAGAGGAAGGTACGAAAGCCGCGTCCTATGTGTCCCGGATATCGGAGAAGGAAAAACAGATGCGGAGACAGCTCCTCATGGAAGAGCAGGCTGTCATCTCATATGATATCAACCAGTCTCTGATTGGGTCGACCCAGGAAGTAATGATTGAAGGGAAAAGTGATATTCCTTATTATCCCTATGTCGGCCGTAGTCGGAGACAGTCTCCGGATATTGATGGCATCACCTACGTGAAAGGGAGGCACTTGATCACCGGCAATATCATCACCTGTAAAATCATCAATGCCAATGACTACGACCTCTTTGCAGAGGCGGCATCAGCCTCGGGCAGCACAGCAAAGACATCCTCTATGCGGTGATCTGGAAGAAAAGAGCTTAACCATCGGTCCTTATCGGACATCGATTAATCTGGTAAATTGGATCAATGTCTGGACATGAGGTGTTGAACAGCCTTTTCCAGGCCGTCGAGGGTCAATTCGAACATGGGCAATACCTGCCGGATTATACCGATCGTATAGGTGTGGCGCCACTCCCCCTCGGACTGAGGGTTGAGCCAAACGGCATGACGAAAGATATGGGCAAGGAATTTCAACCGCTCGAGGCCGGTCCCTACTTCTATCTCATCGATGTATATCGAGCCGTTGCTATGAATCAACTCATAGGGGGCCATGCTCGCATCTCCCACCATGATCAGTCTTGTTTCCGGATCCTTGCGGATAAAATCGTCTATCGGTTCCGGCTTGAATCGCCTTTCCGGATCCTGCCAGACGCGGCTGTAAACGGTGTTATGGAAATAGTATATCTTCAGATCCTTGAACTGGCTCCGGGCATAGTGAAACAGGGTCTGCACGACATCTACGTAAGGGTCCATGGACCAGCCGCCGTTATCAATCATGAGGATGATCTTGAGACGGTCCGCCATGTGGCGGTCAAAGACGATCTCTATTTCTCCGGCGTTTCTCATCGTTTCGTAGATGGTCCTATCCACATTGACAATGTCTTTCGGTCCGGAGGGTACCATCCGGCGCAGGCGCTTCAGAGCTTCGCTCATTTGAATCTCCGTCAGGGGCCCTTCCTGCGAATAATCCTTATAGCGCCTCTCCATAGCGACTTTGACGGCTGATTTATTTCGGGACTGCCCGCCTACGCGCATTCCGCTGGGATGATAGCCCGAATGACCGACAGGTGAGGTGCCGCCCGTACCGATCCAGCGGTTACCGCCGTGGTGGGCTTCCGTCTGTTCCTTTAGCCTGTCAAGAAAATACCGGATCAATTCCTCAGGCGACATTTTTTTCAGTTTTGACTCATCCAGACCGAGGGCCTCAGCAATCTGAGCCGGGTTCTTCAGCCATTCGTCCAGGAGAGCCTTCGCGATCTCCGTCAGTTCAATTTTATCGAAGGCCTCTAATGCAACCCCTTTGAAAAAATAAGCGAAGACCTGATCGTACATATCAAAATAGCGCTCGCTCTTGACAAGGATCGCCCTGGCAGCCATGTAAAAATCATCCACGGTTTTTATCACGCCAAGGCTCAACGCTTTCTGCAGCCGCAAAAAGGACGTGGGAGATACGGGAACTCCCCGGTCACGCAATGTATAAAAGAATTCAACAAACAATTCCGTTTCCTCTCACCGCATGCGCGATACTTGCTGAACGGCTGCCGCCAGATCAGCGCTCTTCTTGAAAAGAATGCCCATAAAAGGCAAATTCCCCCGGGAAAGAGATTTCGCGTGAAAATCCGGGTCCGCCTTCAGGGCTCGAATCCAGTTGATCAACTCACGTGTCGCCGGTTTTTTTTCGACCCCCTTAAAATCCCGCAGGCGATAGAAGGCTTCAATACACGCCTCTGACAAATTTTTATTAAGATCTGGGAAATGAACATCCACGATGAGCCGCATCATCCCGGCATCGGGAAAGGCAATGTGGTGGAAATTACACCGACCGAGGAAAGGATCGGAAAGATCCTTCTTCGCATTGGACGTAATGATTATCACCGGTCGGTGGAGGGCTGAAATGGTCTTGTCAATCTCTATGATGTCGAACTGCATCTGGTCGAGAACGTCGAGCATATCATCCTGAAAATCGCTGTCCGCCTTGTCAATCTCATCAATCAAAAGTACCGTCCGCACATCCGATACAAAGGCCTGCCCGATTTTTCCCATACGGATGTACTCTTCGATGTTGCTCACGTCCCGCTTGGAATCGCCGAAGCGGCTGTCATTAAGGCGCGTCAGAGTATCATATTGATACAGGGCATCCACCAGCTTCATACTGGACTTAACGTTCAGCACGATCAGGGGCATCTTGAGACTCTCGGAAATAGCGTGGGCGAGCATTGTCTTCCCGGTACCTGGCTCTCCCTTGAGCAGGAGGGGCATCTCCAGGGACATGGTAACATTTACAATCTTTGCCAATTCATCATCGAGGACATATTTGGATCCTCCCCGAAAAGAACGGTTATCCTGACTCATAAAAACTCCTTCTACAAAAGCGGCATTGGAATGCCAAATATTTTAATTCAAAAATTTGTATTCTATGTATGAATAAATTACCAGCATTTTTTTGAACCCATTCCATGGCAGAAAGCCCCTTGTATCATTCTTCTTCATAGGACAAGACATCGGCGGTGCCATCCTCTGGATTGGAAACTGAGACGTTCCACATTTTGTGTGCTCACATCTATCATCCATTTCCTTACAAATATATGAGATATTTAACCATCGACTTCACGTATTTTACCTATGGATAAATTATTCGGACAAATGCAAAAGTCCTAACATAATTTTTTCTGATCTTTAAATACGGGATCGCTTGCTAAAAAAGAAAATGTAGATAGACAGATTTTTATTGACAATATGTGCAAAATAACATATGTCAGCTTCGGCAGCTATCATATGTCCCCGCGTTTTTTGGTTAACACCAGATCTTTTTTAAGTCTTCAAATCTCAAAAGAAAACAAAAACCTTTTGGGAAAAAATATTTACGATGTTGAAAGGAGGTAATATGAAAGGCTCCGATGAGTACAGTAAGACTGTAAGCAATCATTATAAACAACTGATGGAATACTGCAAAGTAAATCAGGAACGCCTGGATAAGGAACTCCCGCCGCCGAGGGAAGACCTGCACGAGCTACTGGCACAGCGTGGTGTAAGCAGAAGGGATTTCATCAAATGGACATCCATCATGACGTCCGCACTGATGCTGCCCCCTATTTTCCGTCCCGCAGTGGCAAAAGCGGCGGAGAATTTCAGCCGCCTCCCCATTGTATGGCTACATTTCGCTGAGTGCACAGGCTGCACGGAGGCATTCCTCCGTTCTTCTTATCCAAACGTCGCCGACGTCGTCCTGGAGACTATCTCCCTCGAATACCACGAAACAGTTATGGCTGCCGCAGGCTACCAGGCGGAACAGAATCTGGAAAAGGCCATGACAGATTTTAAGAAGAAATTCGTCTGTGTTATCGAAGGCGCCATACCTCGCGGATTAGACGGAAAATATCTGACCCTAGGCCCAAAAGGTAAGACGTCCCTCCATGTGGCCAAAGAGGTAACACGTGCAGCTGCGGCAACGGTCTGCATCGGTGCCTGTGCCTGCTATGGAAATATTCAAGCCGCAAGACCCAATCCTACAAATTCCGCAGGGATCAGCGCGGTACTGGGAATTCCGACGGTAAATGTGGCAGGCTGTCCGCCCAATACCGTTAATTTTGTGGGAACACTCCTTCATTATCTCATGTTCGGCGGCATGCCCGCTCTGGATTCAATAGGGAGACCCATCTGGGCATACGGAAAGAGAATACATGACTTCTGCGAGCGACGGCCTCATTTTGATGCTGGAGAATTCGTGGAAGAATGGGGCGATGAGGGAGCCAGAAAAGGCTGGTGCTTATACAACGTCGGCTGCAAAGGCCCTTATACTTTTGCCAATTGCAGCAGGGTGCGATTTAATGATGGCGTCTCCTGGCCTGTAATGGCTGGTCATGGTTGCATAGGGTGTACTGAACCGGGATTCTGGGACACTATGGCCCCGCTGGAAAAACCGATTGCAGAAGCTTCAATTGGCGGCGGGGAGAATACTGTTGACAAAATAGGCCTAGCATTGACGGGGTTAACAGCAGCGGGTGTCGCCGTACATGCAGTTGCCAGTGCAATCCGTCACAAGGGAAAAGATGAGGAGGCAAACCATGGCTAAGAGAATTATAGTTGATCCCATTACCAGAATTGAAGGACATCTGAGGATAGAATGTGAAGTTGATGATAAAAATACAATCAGCGACGCCTGGAGCAGCATTACCTTATGGCGTGGCATTGAAACGATTCTGAAGGGACGTGATCCGCGGGATGCGGGACTCATAGTCCAGAGATTCTGCGGCGTATGTACATACGTACACTATGAAGCGAGCACTATGGCTGTTGAAGATGCGTTTGGTATCAAACCACCCCCCAATGCACGAATTATACGAAACTTGATTCAGGGATGCTGGTACCTGGGTGATCATATCATGCACTTCTACCACCTCCATGGACTCGACTGGGTGGATATTGTGAGCGCCCTTTCTGCAGACCCGAAGAAGGCGGTTGATATGGCCAAGGGCTACAGCCCTGATCCGTACAATTGCTCGGAAACGCATTACAAAGCCGTTCAGCAGCGGCTTACAAAGTTTGTGAAGTCCGGGCGTCTCGGACCTTTTGCAAACGCCTACTGGGGTAATCCTTCCTATAAGCTTCCCCCCGAAGCAAACCTGATTATAGTATCCCACTACCTCGATGCCCTTCAGGTATCCAAAGTGGCGGCACAGATGCAGGCAATCTTCGGCGGAAAGAATCCTCATCCGCAATCCCTGGTTGTGGGCGGTGTAACGTGCGTGATGGATGCCCTGGACGCTCATCAGCTCGGCCAGTTTCTTTTCCGCCTGAAGGAGCTGCAGAACTTCATTGAAACCGCTTACATTCCCGATGTGCTGCTCGCTGCGACATATTACAAGGGTGAAGGAGCAGCCGGCATCGGAGGAGGCGTAAAGAATTACCTGTCTTATGGCGGTTTCCCCCTAGATGATGACATGAATACCTTCCTGTTCCCGAGGGGCATAGTCCAGAACAGGGACCTTGCCAAGCCCCTGAAGCTGGACGAGGAAAAGATTACGGAAGAGGTAATCCATTCGTGGTATAAGGGAACGGAGCCCGCACATCCTTACAAAGGAACGACTGATCCGGAATACACGGGTTATGATGCCAACGGGAATTTGAAGGGAGATGGAAAGTATTCCTGGTGCAAGGCGCCAAGATATAGCGGGCAGCCCCATGAGGTAGGTCCGCTTTCCCGTATGCTCGTTGGCTATGCCGTTGGGAACGAAAAAATCAAGGGCCTTGTCGATTCGACTCTGAAGGCTGCAAATATTCCTGTTACAGCCCTCTTCTCCACCCTGGGAAGGACGGCGGCCAGGTGCATAGAGACCAAATATGTGGCCGACAATATTGAGGGTTGGGTGAATGAACTCATAGCCAATGTCAAGAAA